>WNFZ01000246.1_pt1 | contig 62202 bp, 53 predicted proteins | sample 5400081 | NCBI WGS metagenome assembly WNFZ01 (sample SAMN13153365, study PRJNA577476) | soil metagenome | isolation source: 80 cm soil or saprolite under grassland replicate 1 | place: USA:California | collected 2016-06-15
AGCCAGGCCCGCGGGTTCGACGGCACCACGCTGGCCAAAGCAGGCAAGAAGCTGGACGAACTGGCCGCCACCCTGGCCCGCGGCAAGACCCGCCGCGGCAAAGACAAGGTCAACGCCGAGATCGAGACGATCACCGCCAAGCCCTGGGTCCGCCGCGTCATCACCTGGCAGCTCGGCGGCGACCAGCCCAAGGACCTGCGCCTGACCTGGAGCATCGACCCGGACGCCCGGGCGGCGCTCGAAGAAGGACTCTTCGGCAAGCACGTCCTGATCACCAGCCACGACGACTGGCCCGTGCCCGAGGTCGTGGCCGGGTACCGGTCCCAGTCCGAGGCCGAGTTCTCCTTCCGGCAGATGAAAGACACCCGCGTCGTGTCGTTCTCGCCCATGCATCACTGGACCGAGCACAACATCCGCGTCCACGTCTTCACCTGCGTCCTGGCCCTCCAGATCGCCCACCTCATGCGCCTTCGCGCCGCTCACGCCGGACTGCGGATGTCTGTCCGCGAACTGCTGCGCGAGCTCGCCGGAATCGGCGAGACCGTCCTGCTCTACCACGGCGACCGCGGCCGGCCCAGAGCCCACCGCCTGCTCACCGAAACCAGCCCCGTCCACGACAAACTCGCCGGCATCTACGGCCTCGCCCGCTACGCCCCCAGGCGCTGAGATGGGTAATACGCGGAAACCGCCCCCGGCGCCCTACCTGACCAGCGAAAACAGTCGGCTCTTACCTCGATTCTCGGAAATTCGGGCTAGTGGTACCGAGCGGTTCGTCGCCACCCCCATGGCCGGCGAGAGAAACGGCAAGGGCTACCTGCCTCCCGGCACGCTCGCCGCCTGGGGCCACGGGATCGCCCTCGTCGCCAGGTACCTGACCCGGTAGCCGCCAGGCAGCTGGCCTGGTAACCGGGCGGAGGCACCGGCATGACCGTGGTGCAGGTGAGGTCCGGCATCAGCGCGTGCATGCCCGCCACCATGCGCTTCCCCGGCCGCACCGCGTGGATGATGCGGCCTTCCAGCGGTCCCGCAGCGCGGCCCGCCCGGCCGGTGTCGCTGTTCACCCCGCGCTGCCACCTACGCCGCATCGGCCTGCTAGCCGGCAATCGCAGTCGAAGCAACCAGCAGGCAAATGTACTATCCTCCTCTCGTACTATCGATTGATAGTAGATGTGGGAGATGGGTGATGGAGCGCAGGGTGCAGGCCGAGGCTGGCACGGCCCCAGACGGGAGCGTTTCGCCGCCGGGCCGTGCCAGCCCGCCTCAAACGGGACAGCGGCGGTTCCTGGCGCGCCAGTTGGAGGCGGCGGCGATCCGGCCGGGCGGCTCTGTGCTTGACAGTGGGCGCGGCTGCGGCCCTGCCGCGCTGCGGGCCGTCCGGACCGCCGGGCGCGAGCCCGCTCCCGGTGCAAAGAGTCCGCCGTCCCGTTTGCTGCCATCGCCGCCCACGTGCGCGGCCTCGGGCTTGCCGGGCCGGGTCAGCAGGCCCGTTCTCGCTCGCCGGCCCACAGAGCCGCCACCAGGGCGCTCACGAGGTTACGCCGGCCGCCTGGCTGGTGACCGCCTGCCGCTGACCTCTGCCGGGCCGGCCCATCCCAGAAGACCCGAGGAGAAACGGAGTGACCTGCGCAATGACCACGGATGAGGCCCGGCGGGAGCGCTGGCGGCGCTACTGGGACAAGCACTCTGCTTCCTACGACAAGCAGATGCGGTTTTTCGACCGGGTCCTGTTCGGCGACAGCCGGGCCTGGGTCTGCTCTCAGGCCGCCGGGGACACTCTCGAAGTCGGCATCGGCACCGGCCTCAACCTGCCCCTCTACCCCGCAGCGGCCACGCTGACCGGCATCGACATCAGCCCCGCGATGCTGAAGATCGCCGCAGAGCGGGCCCGGCAGCTCGGCCGGGAAGCCGACCTGCGCGAGGCGGACGCCGGCGCGCTGCCGTTCGGCGAGGCCTCGTTCGATGCGGTGGTGTGCACCTTCTCGCTGTGCGCCATCCCCCGCCACCAGCGCGCTGTCGGCGAGATGCACCGGGTGCTGCGCCCCGGCGGCCTGCTGCTCCTAGCCGACCACATCGCCGGGTCTTCCCGGAGCGTCCGCGCCATCCAGCGGCTGCTGGAAACAGTCACCGTCCCCACGGGCGGGGAGCACTTCCTGCGCCGCCCGCTGGACCAGGTCCGCGCCGAAGGCTTCGCCATCGAGCGCCGGGAGCGGTTCAAGCTCGGCATCGTCGAGCGCATCGCCGCCCGCAAGCCCGCCCGGCCCTGACCCCGGCCACGCCGCCATCCGCGGGCCACAGCCCCGCCCTGCGGGCGGCCCGGGCGGCCGCCTGAGGGCTCGGCACGGAGGCCGCGCGCGCCTTAGCCGTGGCCTTCCCAGGCTTCGACGCCTTCCTTGACCGCGAGCGCCGCGATCACGAGGGCGGCAATAGGGTCGGCCTGCCACCAGCCGAGCCAGGCATTCAGCCCGACACCGGCCAGGGTGGCGGCGGAGGTGGCGGCACAGAACGCGGTCTCGGCGGAGTCGGCGATCAGGGTCCGGTTGCCCAGCGCGCGCCCGGTGCGGCGCTTGGCCACCGCGAGTGCGGGCATGACCAGCAGCGCGGCGGCGGCGACGGCCAGGCCGGGCACCGACTGCTGCGGCCGGGCCCCGGCAGCCAGGTCGCGGACGCCACCGACGGCCAGGTAGGCGGCCAGGGCGAAGAACGTCACCCCGATCAGCCGTACCGCCCTCGTCTCCCTCTCCTGGCCCGCGATCTCGCCGCGCAGCTGCCAGACCACGACGGCGGCAGCGAAGAACTCGATGACCGAGTCCAGGCCGAACCCGGTCAAGGCGATCGACGACGCCAGCACCCCAGCGGTGATGGCGACCGTGGCCTCGGCGGTCATCCAGGCCATGGAGGCGTACTCCAGCCAGAACCCGCGGCGCCGCAGCCGCCCCAGGCTGCCCGCGGCAGGGGTCACCGGGGCTGCCCGTAAACCGGGCACAGCGCGACCGCGTTCCCGGTCGCGTCCAGCACCTCCTCCGCCGCGGCCAGCACCTCCAGCAGCGCCGGCTGAGCCAGCGAGTACACCGACGCCCGCCCCGCCGCCCGCACGCTGACCAGGCCGCAGTCGCGCAGGCAGGCCAGGTGCTTGGACACCGTGGACTGGGCCAGGCCCAGCTCGCCCGTCAGGTCGGTCACCCGTGCCGTCCCGCCGGCCAGGCGGCGCACGATCGCCAGCCGGGCCGGGTCGCCCAGCGACCGGAACAGCGCCGCCGCCGGGCCCAGCCCTGCCCTGGACGCCGTGACCAGCCCACCTTGCATCGCCATATGACGATGATATCGCCAGTCGCGCGGTCCGGATGTGGCTGGCTGGCGGGCACGGCACGCAGGCAGCGTCGCCGCGGCTCGCCGGTCCCGGCCCCTCTGGGCCACTGCCAGATGTGTCGGGCGCACGTCGACTCAGGCATGCATGCCTATGGCACAGAGCCGGGGCCGCAGATTGCAAGGGCAACTCGTAGCCCCGGCGCAAGGTGGAGCTTCACCCAGCCGGCCGAGCCCTGGGGGGCGATTCCCTGGGCCCCGCGCCGGCCCGGCAGATGGCCGAAAACTACCCGAGGCTGTCGGCCTCGCCGGCCGTCTCGCCCGGTCCGGCCGGGCGGTCTCCCAGCCGCTGGCAATGCGAGCCGTTGCCGCAGATGGCCAGGTGCGCGTGGATGGTGAATCTGTACCTGTCCTCGCACCTCCTTCCGTCCGCCGGCGGCCAGACGCCAGTGTCACAGTGCCCGCCAGTGGCGCCTACTTTGCCAGCGGGGTGCCGATGCCGCCGGTGCATGACCCGCCGTACTCGGGTGTGTAGGACTTGGACACCCGGAACTTGTTAACGAACTCCTGCAGCCGCGGGTCGGTGGGCGAGGTGAGGCGTAGCTGGAATCCCCACGAGGACGCGACGACCGGGGCGGGCAGCCCCGGGTAGGGGGTCAGATCGATGTACCGGGAGCCGGTCTGGCCTCCGGAGGAGAGGCTGCTCTGGCGTTCTGCGAAGGCGCGCAGCGTATCCACTTCGCTCTTCGGCAGGGAAGGCTGGTAGGTGATCCACACCGCGCCGTGCTCCAGGTTGTGCACCGCATACTCGCTTGGCACGGACTTGTCGTAGATGCCGCAGGTCATCCAGGTCGGGTTGTGGTTGCCGCCCACCGGAGGCGTGACCGAGTACCTCACCGGCTCGGGAACGTGGTTGTGCCCCAGCGCGCCGGCCGCCGGCCCGTTGTGGCTGCTGGCGGGCCAGCCGGTGGTGTCGTAGGCGACGACGCCGCGAATGCCGGAGGTGTTCGGCACCACCTGCGCGGCGGGCTGGGCAACCGGTGTGCCGCCACTCACCGCCGGCGGGATGACCTCCTTACTGCTGCTGCTACCGGAGGGGAGCGCGGCGATGACAATCCCGGTCACCGCGGCGGCGGCGACCACGATGGCGCCGATGGTGATCAGGTTGCGGCGCCGCTCGGCCCGGCGCTGCTGGGCCCGCATCTGGGCGACCTTCTCCCGGGCCCGCTGCCTGTTCCTGGCACCCTTGGACATCAGCGCCTGCCTCTCATCTTCCCGGTCACCTAAGGAGGATAGGTTACCGTCCCAGCCGGTGACCCAGAACCCGCAACAGGCTTGATGGCAGCCGAAGCCAGCCGGGATGTTTAGTTGGCGTCTGGGTTGAGCCAGCCGCGGGTGGCCTGTTTGGGTAGCCCGCCACGGTAGTCGCAGCCGGGGCAGGCGTCTTCGCCTTGGATGTGGCCTTCATACCAGCCGTGGACAGCGGCGTGGAGGACAGCCTGCTCAGCGGTCGCCTGGCCGGACCTGAGGGCCTCGACCGCAGCGGTAACGATGAGCCGCAGCACCGGCGAGTCCGGGTCCGGGAACGGCGGCGAGGGCATCGGACTGCTCACACCACGACCGTAGCGCTGCGGCACCGGCTGCCAGGCACCAGATGCTGGCCGCCGGGCGGGGTGCCTGCCCGCCGTCCGGCAGTTGATCGGCCCAGGGCGCTGGGCGGGCGCATGCTTGACCCAGGAGAGCGCTCTGACCAGCGGAAGGACTGGGATGATGACAAGACGCGAAGGCCGTATCTATCGTCGCTGCGGATGCGCCGACCCGGCCAGCGGGCGACCGCTCGGGATACGCTGCCCCCGTCTGGCGCGGCGTGGTCACGGCAGCTGGTATGTGACCCTCGAACTGCCGCCCGATCCTGGCGGGCGGCGGCGCCGGATCCGCCGCGGCGGCTACCCCACCCGGGAGACGGCCCGCCAGGCACTCGCCCAGCTCAGCACATCTGGCCCTGCTGGCAGCACGGCCCTCACCACAGGCCAGTGGCTGGGGCGCTGGCTGGCCTGCCGCACCTCCCCGGCGTCGTCGACCGTCCGGGGCTACGCCGGGCACGTGCGGCTGTACCTGCAACCGCATCTTGGCCCGATCTTGCTGGCCGAGCTGACCACCGCGCACGTGCAGGCCATGTTCACCGCGATCATCCGCCAGCACCAGGCCACCGGCCACCCCGTCACGCCCGCGACGCTGGCCCGGATCCGCGCCACCTTGCGCGCCGCGCTGAACACCGCCATCCGCCACGGCCTGATCACTACCAACCCGGCCCGCTACGTCGAGCTGCCGGCCGCCCGCCGCCCGCACGCGGTCGTGTGGACCGCCAGCCGGGTCGCCCACTGGCGCGCCACCGGGGAACGGCCCCCGGTGGCGGTGTGGACCGCCGCGCAGACCGCCCAGTTCCTGCACGCCATCCGCGGCGACCGGCTGTATGCCGCCTTCCACCTGATCGCCTTGCGGGGGCTGCGCCGCGGCGAGGCCGCCGGGCTGCGCTGGTGCGACGTCGACCTCGACGAGGGTGTCGCGGTCATCACCCAGCAGCTGCAGCAATACGACGGGCACATGGTCACCTGCCCGCCCAAGACCAGTCACAGCGCCCGCGTCATCGCCCTGGACCACACCACCGTCGCCGCGCTGCGCGCCCACCGCGCCCGCCAGCACGCCGAGCAGCAACAGTCCGGCCACAACGACAGCGGGTACGTCTTCACCGGCCTCGGCGGCGACCCGCTCGCCCCGACCGGCTGACCCGGCACTTCCGTGCCCTCACCGAAGCAGCCGGGCTGCCCCCGGTCCGGCTCCATGACCTGCGCCACGGCGCCGCCACCCTGGCGCTAGCCGCCGGGGTGGAACTGAAGGTCGTGCAGGACATGATGGGCCACGCCTCCATCGTGCTCACCGCCGACACCTACACCTCCGTCCTGCCCGAGGTCGCCCGCACCGCCGCCGAACAAGTCGCCAGCCTCATTCTCAAGGCGGGCCGCCTCATCCCCGGCACCAGACGCACCCGCCGGGCCAGCCCAGGCCGCCGCAAGCGCCAGGCGCACAGCGCCGCGCCCGCGAGGCTGACCACCGCCCACCCGGCGCGCCAGATCACCCGGCCCCGGCGCCCAGGCACCAGCCCAGCCTGAGTCCACTCGCAACCCGCGCCTTCTCGATGGCCGCCAGGCCAGCACTGAATCGCCCAGCACAGGAAAGGCCACCTGAACAACGGACAGCCCGCCGGGCAATTCACGCCCGGCAGGACGGTCGGCCACGCCCGCCGGGCAACCAGGCGGGGAATGGGGGACAGATCTAGAAATGGCGGGCCGGAGAACCGGAATTCTCTGGACCCAGAGCGGCCACAGCGCGGCCCCAGCCAAGATCAACGATCATGGTATTAGTTGGCATAACCCCAGGTCAGGACGGGTGCGCCGCCAGGGACTCGAACCCCGAACCCGCGGATTAAGAGTCCGCTGCTCTGCCAGTTGAGCTAGCGGCGCAATGACGCAGCGATGTTAGCAGCATCCGCGTCGGCGGGCGAATCACGGGTCGGCTCCCGGTGCGCCGCTGGCCTGGCAATTTTATGGCTCGGAGCGGCGGTGCAGCGACCCTGCCGCGCCCGCGACGCCGTACACAAACAAGCCGTGCCAGAAGGCGCTGAACACGGCACTGAAGAGCCCGCTGCCGCCGAGGACCAGCGCCACCGGCAGCACCACCGCCGCGCAGGCGAGCGCCGGAGCGAGCGCGAACTTCCATGGATTGTGCCTGGCCCAGACGAGGGCACGACTGCTCCGCCGCCCCAGGACGGCGCCGGCTGAGGCGACCGCGAAGAACACGAGCGCGCCGAGGGATACCGGGCCGCCCAGCATCGTCAGGCCGATGTGGCCGGTGATGAGGCCCAGGCCCAGATCGCCCGCCGCGACCACGCCGCCCGCAAGGGCGGCTCCGCTCCAGGGCGCGCCGGACAGCGCAGCGCCAGAAACAGCCATCTCGTCCCGCCGTGACAGTGTCGACATCCTCACTCCCGCATCCGATCGCGCCCGCTCAGCGGCCTTTTCGGGAGGCCCCTGCGTACGCGTCATATCTCGACTTACCCAGCATGGCACAATCAGATCAGGTACACAAGATATGTCGCGTCTTACAATCCTGCTCCCGAACGGCTGCGCGGTAGCGTCGCGCGAAGGCCAGTGACACCACGTCGGCGCGGACCATACTCCCCTGGTAGTACACGATCCGCAGCAGTGTCTCCGTGGGCCCGATGACGGCAGGTCGCGTCGTCGCCTACCGTTTTAAATGTGCCTGTCGATGGGTCGCAGCTGCGCGAGGCGTGGTGCGGGTCTAGCTGGATCCGCAGCGCCCTGGGCGCGGCTGCCATCGCAGCCTTCACGATCGGCGGTACCTTCGGATCGCAGGGGCAGCAGCACGACGTACGGCACCTGGATGCCTTCGGGGTGACGCTGCTCGCCCTCATCTGCGCGGCCATGGTGCTGCGGCGCCGCGACCCGCGAGCGACGCTGCTGATCGTCGGGGTGGGGGTCTGCGGGTACTTTGCACTCGGCTACCCCTGGGGTCCTGTCTTTCTTCCGCTCACCCTCGCAGTTGGCAGCGCGGTCCTCGCTGGGCAGCGTCTGCTTGCCTGGCTCTCGTGCGCGGTCGTGTACTGGTTCATCATCTGGGGGCCTTTCTACCTGGGCGGCCTCGGCCGGCGCCCAGGCTGGGCGGACGCCGCCAACGTGGCTTGGCCACTGGTGATCTTGATCGGCGCCGAGGTCATGCGCTCCGGGCGCGAACGCGCGGCGAGCGCCGCCGGCAGCCGGGCGGAGCTGTCCCGTCGGCAGGCGAGCGAGGAACGGCTGCGCATCGCCCAGGAGCTGCACGACGTACTGGCCCATAACATCTCACTCATTAGCGTCCAGGCGGGGGTGGCCCTGCACCTCATGGACGAGCGACCCGACCAGGCGGCGGACCAGGCGAGAACCGCGCTCACCGCGATCAAGCAGGCGAGTAAGGAGGCACTCGGCGAGCTGCGCTCCGTACTCGGCCTGCTGCGCGCCTCCAGTGAGCAGGCGCCACTCTCGCCGGTTCCTGGGATGGATCAGCTTGGTGATCTGACCTCCCGCGCCCGAGCGGCCGGGCTTGCCGTGCGGGCTGACATCACAGGAGACAAGCGGCCGTTGCCCGCGGACACCGACCTCGCGGCCTACCGGATTGTGCAGGAGGCACTGACCAACGTAATCAGGCACGCCGGCGCCCGCACCGTTACCGTGCGGGTCAGCTACGGCGACACCGGCCTCGGCATCGAGATCCAAGACGACGGTCGTGGCGTGACCTCGGGAGCCGTCAACCAGAACGCCAGAAGCGGCCGGGGAGCGGATGGCGGCGTGCACGCGAGCAGCAAGCCAAGGGCCGGCGGAAACGGCATCGCCGGCATGCGGGAGCGGGCCCGCCTACTCGGCGGAGAGCTCACCGCACGCCCGCTGCCTGGCCAGGGTTTCCTCGTGCGTGCGCGGCTGCCGATTAGCCGCGTCCCAGGAGGCGCGGGGATTTCGGACTCAACCGGTGCTGGCGGCGGGAACGGTGCCGACGGCCCCGCGACCGAAGAGGGTCGCGCCAGCCCGGCCGACGTTAGCGGGGGCCGGGAGATCTCATGATCCGTGTGCTGCTTGCGGACGACCAGGCGCTGGTGCGGGCGGGATTGCGTGCGCTGCTCGACGCACAAAAGGACATCGAGGTGGTCGGCGAGGCAGCCGACGGTGCGGAAGCGACGGCGCAGGCCAGGAAGCTCGTCCCCGACGTCGTGCTGATGGACATCCGCATGCCGCGGCGCGACGGCCTGGCCGCCGCCAAGGACATCATCTCCGACCAGCGGCTTGACGATGTGCGCGTCGTGATGCTGACCACCTTCGACCTGGACGAATACGTCTTCGAGGCGCTTCGCACCGGCGCCAGCGGCTTCCTGGTCAAGGACACCGAGCCTGCGGAGCTGATCGCGGGAGTGCGGGCCGTCGCGCGTGGCGACGCGCTGCTCTCCCCCGGCGTGACGCGACGGCTCATCGCGGAGTTCGCGGCGCGTGCTCGGGCTCCGCGACCCGTTCCGGAACTGGACAGTCTCACCGAACGTGAGCGCGAGATCATGGCTCTGGTAGCCGAAGGACTCTCGAACGACGAGATCGCGCAGCGGCTCGTGGTGAGCCCGGCGACCGCCAAGACGCACGTGAGCAGGGCGATGGTTAAGCTGCATGCAAGGGACCGGGCCCAGCTTGTCGTATACGCCTATGAGTCCGGCCTTGTACACCCGGGCCAGCTTCGCCCGGGCGGCACATGGTGACGCTGCGGCATATACCGAACCGCGGTGGGGTTGTGGGGGTATGGATGCCCCGCTTGCGCTGCTCGCCGCCCTGGGGAGGCCGGTGCGCATCGGCACTGACTCTGAGGTTTCGCTCAGCTAGGTCTTACGCCTCTCTTACCGGGCCGATGGCTTACTGGAAGCGACCGGCCAGCCGGCTAGCCACGACCGGCGACGGCGGAGTTCAGAAGGTGCCGACCGGGAACATAGCTTCTTTCAGCCGAAGGTGATGACGAGAAGATGCAAGATCACGAGAACGAGAGGGAGCAGGACCCGGTGTATGGGACTGGCGGCGAGCAGCCGCCACCGTCGAGGGCCGACAGCCAGGAGTCACCTGCGCACGAGACTCCTGAGCAACCACAGCCACCGCCGCCAGACATGGGCCAGCAGGCGGACCACCCCAGCGCGCCGCAGACCGATGCCATCTGGTTCGGCGGGCAACTGCCGCCGGCGGCGAGCCCGCAGCCATCCGGCTACGGCACCGCTCCGCAGCCCCCGCCTTACCCTGGGGCTTGGGCGCCCCCAGGCGGCTGGGCACCGCCGCCCGGCGGGCAATGGAGCACGTCGCCGCAGCCGCCTGAGCCGCCAAATCGCCGCAACCGACGGGTCCTGTCCTTCGTCATCGTCGCGATCCTGGGGGTAGGAATAGGCGCCGCCGCCGCGTTCGGAATCGCGCACAACAACACACCGCAATCGGCCGGCCCCAGCGCCTCATCGCTTCCGACCCCGGGCTCGCAAGGCGCACCACTGCACAACACAGGGACCAGCAAGATCAACGTCTCGGCGATCGCCAACGCGGTCACGCCATCGGTGGCCAACATCTCGTCACGGCTGCAGTATCAGAACGCCACAGCCGAAGGCACCGGCATTGTGATCAGCTCGTCCGGCCTGGTGCTGACCAACAACCATGTCGTTGACGGCGCGACTCAAGTCACGGTCCAGAGCAATGGCAGCGGCCGGTCATACCCGGCTCGCGTCCTCGGCACCGACAGGACGAAAGACGTCGCGCTCTTGCAGCTTCAGGGTGCGTCCGGCCTCAAGGCGGCATCGATCGGCGACTCCTCCAAGGTGAAACTCGGTGACCCGGTGGTGGCCATCGGGAACCTGAACGGTCAGGGCGGCCCGCCCACCGTGACATCGGGAGCGATCACCGCCCTGAACCGCACCATCACCGCTGGCGACCAGGGAAGCGGGAACACTGAGACGCTCAATGGCGTGCTGCAGACCAACGCACAGATCGGTTCGGGTGATTCCGGCGGCCCGCTGGTCAACGCCTCCGGCCAGGTCATCGGCATGGACACCGCGGCCGCAAGCCGTTTCGGCCAGTCACAAAGCGTCGGATTCGCGATCCCGATCAACCACGCGGTCTCGATCGCGCGGGAGATCGCCGCTGGCCGTGGCAGCTCAACCATTCAGATCGGGCGGCCGGCGTTCCTGGGCGTAAGCGTGTGCCCCTCCATTGCCAAGGCCTCGCAATGCCTGGCCAACGGCCTCGACGGCGGCGGGCTCGGCAACACATCGGTCGCGCCGGTCGACTCGGGGGCGCTTGTCCAGAGCGCCCTTCACGGGACCCCAGCTCAGGCCGTCGGCATTTCGGCTGGTGACGTCATCACTGGCATCGACGGTGCCAGCGTTACCTCCGGACAGTCCCTTACCAAGAGCATGCATACCCATCGCCCCGGCGACAAGGTGTCCGTGACCTGGGTGGACACCCAAGGGCAGCGGCATACCGCGACGGTGACACTGATCACAGGACCGGCCGCCTGACCCGGTCGCGAAGTGCAGGCCCGGCTCGGTAAAGCCGGGCCTGCACTACCCTCAGGATGACGGCACGGCGAGCCATGCGCGCATCCTCGCCTCGCACTCGGGGATCTGGGCAAGTTCCACGTACTCACCCTGGCTGTGCGCGACCTCCGGGATACCGGGCCCGTAATTGACCGCTGGCACATCGAGCGCCGCGAACCTCGCAACGTCAGTCCAGCCGAGCTTGGCGCGTGGGGAACCGCCCATCATGGCCACGAACGCAGCCGCCGCAGGCTTTTCCAATCCGGGCCTCGCACCGCCAGCCGCGTCCGTGACCGTTACCTGCCATTCGGCGAACATTTCCCGAACGTGCTCGGCTGCCTGCTGGGTGCTCCGATCTGGGGCGAAGCGGTAATTCACCGTCACAACGCAGGAATCGGGGATCACGTTCGCGGCCACCCCGGCGCCGATGTAGACCGCGTTCAGGCCCTCCCGGTACACAAGGCCGTCCACCTCTGGCTGGCGGGGCCGGTAGCTGTTCAGCACCTGGAGGACGCGCGCAGCTTCGTGTATTGCGTTACGGCCCATCCACGATCGGGCGCTGTGCGCGCGAGTGCCTGGCACATGCACCTCGGCTCGCAGCGTGCCCTGGCATCCGCCCTCGACCACGCCATTGGTCGGCTCCATCAGCACCGCGAAGTCACCGGCAAGCCAGTCCGGGTGGTGGCGGCTGAGCCGGAGAAGGCCGTTGCGCTCCGCCTCAACCTCTTCACAGTCGTAGAACACATAGGTGACATCCCGGCATGGTTCCATCACCGAGGCGGCAAGCCGCAGCTGGACGGCAACACCCGCTTTCATATCGGTGGCGCCGCAGCCGTACAGCCGACCGTCATCCAGCCGCGATGGCAGGTTGCCCGCGGTCGGGACCGTATCGATGTGACCAGCGAGAACAACCCGCTCGTCCTTGTCAAGCCCGGTACGAGCAACGACCGCGTTTCCATCGCGGTGCACGGACAGATGGGGCAAACCGCGCAGTGCCGCCTCAATCGCCGCGGCGAGTGCTCCCTCGTCGCCGCTCACGGACGACACATCCACCAACTGGGCCGTCAGCGCTCCGCTATCCAGGAAGAGATCCAGATCCACGTCCCGCAGCCTAGTCGCAGGCCGATCGGAATCGCTTGCGTGCAGGAGTGTGCCCCCCGTCGGGGTGCTGAACGTGGCGCCATGCTGACGGAGCCGATCACCTGGACCGATTTAACTGCCGCGGCTCGGGTAGCTACTTAGCGTGACCAGCCAGACTCGAACTGGCGATGCCTCCGCGCGAGCCGGGCGAGCCGGACGCACCGGCAGCCTGCTGATCATCGGGGGCGCTGAGGACAGGGTCCATGGCATTGGCGCCTTGCAGAGATTCATAACTCTTTCCGGGGGAAGCGAAGCACGGATCGCACTGATCGCGACGGCGGCTGAGGCCCCCGATCAGGTACTCGCCGACTACAAGCAGGTCTTCCGCAAGCTCGGCGCGGGAAAGATTCAGGCCCTCCGGCTGGAAGGGCGGGCCGCTGCTGACGACTCACACACCCAAGCCGTACTCGAGCAGGCGACCGGAATCTTCATCAGCGGCGGAGATCAGTCGCGCATCAGGACGGTTGTCGGATCTGCGACCAACGCGCTGCTCAGCCGTCGGCTCCAAGACGACGCCGTGGTCGTCGCCGGCACAAGCGCTGGCGCCACCGCGCTTGGGCGCACCATGATCCTCGGCGGGGAAGGCCCTGACGTCTGCGCGTCCGCCGTCCGCACCGGCCCAGGCCTCGGGCTTTTGCCTGATGTTGTGATCGACATGCACTTTTCTGAGCGTGGGCGCCTGCCCAGACTGCTCAGCGCGATCGCACTCGACCCCGCCCACCTCGGCGTCGGGATCGACGAAGACACAGCCATTCTTGTCGGCGAGGACTCGTTCGAGGTGCTCGGCACCGGCGTTGTCACCGTGGTCGACGCGGACAACGCGACGGTCGCTTATGGGGCTGCTGACGATGATCCGATCACCCTGTTCGACGTTCGGCTGCACATGCTGACGGTAGGGTGCTCGTTTGACATCGCCACGCGCACGCCGTCCATCGGCGCCGACCACGGCTGACACCCCCAGAAACCACGCTGATCGCGGCGTCCTAAGGCCACGGCCTGCCCGCGCGCCGGGTCCACCGGCCGGGCCGGCGCACTCCGCGGCAGCCGTTTCGGGATTACGCCATGCCACGTGTCAGCTGCAGGGCTGGCGCACTCCGCGGCAGCCGTTCGGGATAAATCAACTAGGCGTCGGCGAAGGGGTCGGCGCCGGTCTGCTTGGCTGGCACAACCGGTGCAGCTTTCCGTGCACCTTGGCGATTCCGATGAAGTACCAGTGTTCGCGGTTCGCCGCCAGCAAGTACGCCGAGTACTCCGCGCCCTCGCTGGTACGCCGCAAGTCGGCGCAGATCGCGGTGATCGCCTGGGACTGATGTGCGCTGGCCGGAAGTTGCATGATCTTCAGATGCAGGCTCGTGAAGTAACGAAGCGCGGCCGGGTTGTCTTTGCCATCGGTGCAGAAAAGCGGCCCGGCGTTGCCCGCCGCATACCGGACGAGCGGCGGACACCGCGGCGCCGGCGGGCGCGGCGCGGGCAGGAGCACGGCATTTGGGTCCCCGATGGCGGCTGCTTGGGTCAGCGGAGACGGCGTTGACGCCGCCGTGGTCGTCGCCGGACTCGCGGACCGGGATAGCGTGCTGGGCTGGTGCTTGGCTTTCGGAGCGCAGCCGGTGGCTGTGACGCCAACCGCGATGGCCACGGCGGCCGTGCCGCCCAGCGTCCGCCACCACACCCCCGGCATCGCCAGCCCCTACCCTTCTCGCCGTCCAGTCCCGCCGTCCCGCTGACGGGCCTGTGCGGCGCGTGCCGACGTCGTGCCTGTCATCCTTGCCGCCGCGGAGATCAGCGCTGTCAGCACCACGGCAACGGAAGGGCGGCGCACGCTCGCCGCCCTGGCAACGGCGTAGATATCGCGGGCGAGTGTACCGGGCAACCCGCGGACCGCGATGGGGTTTTCGGCTGGATAACCCGCGCCCGCACCAGTCTCGTCGCCGGCATCTTCATCGTCTGCATCGTCACCGTCACCGGTGCCGGGTGATCCCGGCGGCGCGGCATCCGCGGCAACCAGCGTGAGCGCGGGTACGGCCGCGATGCCGATTCCACGGGCGACGAGGCTGAGTATGGTGGCGAGCCCTTCAAACTCCCACGGCACCGGGGGTGCGCCGCCGACCCCGGCGAGGAGCGAGTCGACCGCCTGCCGGGACGGCTCACCGGCCGGCGCCGCCAGCCACGGCTCCCGACGCAGCCTGCCTAGATCCACGGGCTCGCCGTGGTCGGCCATCCAGTGATCACGTGGGACGACCAGCACAAGCGGATCTCGAAGCAGGTGAAACATCCGGAGCATCTCGGCCTCCTGCTCAGGCAAATGGCCGGACCAGTCGTCCACCAGCGCCACATCTACCTCACCGGAGCGGACGCCGCGTAGTCCCTCCCCTCGCCGTGTCTGCCGGAGCAGCAAGGTCAGTGCCGGATGGGACCGGAGGCTTCGCGCCAGGGCGGGTGCGAACGCAACCGCACCTGTGGGCAGTGCGGCCACCGTGACCCGGCCAGATGGAGTCCGGGTGTGCGCCGAAAGGTCCGCCTCTGCTGCCTCGACCCTGGCCAGGATTTCTTCGGCATGCTCGGCGAGACGCCGCCCGGAGTCGGTGAGCTCCGCGCTGCGGGCGGACCTGTCCAGGAGCGCGGCGCCCGCCTCCCGCTCGAGGGCCGCCAGCTGCTGGGACACGGCGGAGGGGGTGTACCCGAGCGCCGCTGCCGTAGCGGCGATGCTGCCGCGGGTCGCAAACTCCCTCAGCAGGCGCAGGCGGTGTAGGTCGAGCATCAAAAAAGCTTACGCTATGCCTCGAAAACCCTCGCGTGCACTGATGCTCGATGTGGGTAAGGCTGACATCAGCAGTCGTAAGGTCCACCCGGCGCGATCCTCCCTCGGCGCGTCGCAGGCCACCCCGCACCGAGGAGTGAACTGCCCATGTCCATGGCTGAGTCAGCCATGCCCACAATCGAATCCGGCGCTCCGTCGGGCGGTGACGCTCCGTGCGGCAGCGGCAACGTGTCCGGCGGCGACGCGTCCGGCGGTGACGCTGCGTCCGGCGGTGACACTGGTTCGGGCGGCGACGTGTCCGGCGCGTCCGGCGGTGACGCTGGTTCCGGCGGTGACGCTGGTTCCGGCGGTGACGCTGCGTCTGGCGGTGACGCTGGATCCGGCGACGGCGCTGACCCAAAAGCGGCTATGCCGGATGGCGCTTTTCCTGCCGCGGCTGCGCCGGATGAAGTTGGACGGTCTGATGCCGTCGCCTCCATAGCCGTATCCGCCACGCTCGCCGCCAACGAGGCGCTCGCCAGCAAACGGCGCGCCGGGATCCCCGTGCTGCCGCTCGCGTTCGGCGAAGCAGGCCTCCCGGTCCACGCGGCTCTGCGGGAGGCGCTGGCGGCGGCAGCTGGCCGCGGCGGCTACGGGCCGGTGGCCGGCCTGACTCCCTTGCGCGAGGCAGGCGCGGGGTACTGGCAGCGCCGGGGCCTTCCCACGCAGCTGGAGCAGGTCGTTTGCGGCCCTGGCAGTAAGCCACTGCTGTTCGGCCTGCTGATGGCAATCGGTGGCGACGTGGCCGTACCAAAACCCAGCTGGGTCAGCTATGCGGCGCAGGCGACGCTCATGGGCGCCCAGCCCCACTTCGTGCCCACCCCGCCCGGCGAGGGCGGAATCCCGGATCCCTATCTGCTCACCAAGACCGTGAAGGCGGCTCGCGCCGCAGGTCGCCGCATCCGGTCCGTCGTGGTTACGCTGCCGGACAACCCGACGGGCACGATCGCGCGGCAAAGCACCATGCGGCGGCTGTGCATGACGGCCGCGGAACTCGGTCTCACCATCATCTCGGACGAGATCTACCGTGATCTTGTGCACGATCTCGTGAATGCTTCGGCCGGCGATGCCCTAGCGACCGCAGCCGCCGCAGCGGCCGCAGCGCCCAGCCCAGCGACGATTGCGCCCGACTGCACCGTCGTTACGACCGCGTTGAGCAAGAGCCTCGCGCTCGGAGGCTGGCGGACCGGGATCGCCCGGCTCCCTGACGGCCGACACGGTGTGGCCCTTCGCGACAGGCTGCTCGGCATCGCGAGTGAGGTCTGGTCGACGCCACCAGGACCGGTTCAGCAGGCAGCCGCATATGCCTTCAACGAACCTCAGGTACTCACCGACCGGGTCAGCGCCAGCCGCCGCTTGCATTCCCAGATGGCGCGCGCGGTAGCGGCGCGGTTCACCAGTGTCGGTGCACAGGTGCCTTTTCCCCAGGCCGCGTTCTACCTTTATCCCGACTTTGGGCCGGTGCGTGAGCAACTGCGCCTTACCCATGGCGTGAACACGTCCGCAGACCTGAGCGCGCTGCTACTGGACCGCTACGGGATCGGGGTGCTGCCCGGCAGTGCGTTTGGTGACGACAGCCCCGCACTCCGGCTGCGGGTTGCCACGGGCATGCTTTATGGGAACACAGAGCATGAACGCGAGGCGGCCCTGTCGGCATCCGAACCGCTTGCGCTCCCGTGGATCGCCTCCACACTGACCAGGCTGGACGAGGTGCTCGAAGATCTGACTCTTTCGGGCTCGTCCGGTCGGCGCATGCCCCGCCCGGGTTGAGACGGTGCCAGTGTCGTGTGCGGACGAACCGCCGGACACTAGGTCTGGAGCGGCATGAGGGATGGCCGTTTGGGTTGCAGACCGTCGCCGGACGACATGCCACGCAGACGCCTGCCGATCCATGGGGCCGCGTGGCGGCGTGCCCACCGAACGTCCTGCCACCGCGTGCGTACCCAATGTGAGGCTGCGGCGGACGGCCATAGCTCGCGCCAGTCCCCGGTCACTGGCACGCCGAGCCGCTCGGCCACGAAAAGCGCCACCCGGCGATGGCCCTCAGCAGAAAGGTGCAGCCGGTCGGCGCTCCATGCCCGTGTATCACGCAGCGGGCTCATCGGCCACAAATCGGCGAGATGACACCCTCGGCGTGCGGCGATGATTCGCAGATGCGCGTTATATATGGCGATCTTGCTGCTGAGCAGGCGGAGCACGGGGAAATGACCCACGTCGAATCCGGTGAACACGACAACCTCACAACCGACCCCGCGCAGCCGGGCGATCGCGTCGTCGAACATCTCCGCGAGCGCATCAGGATCCGCCCGGGGCAGCAGGAGGTCATTGCCTCCAGCGGCGATACTCACCAGGTCCGGCGCCATCGCGATGGCGGCCGGGATCTGCTCCCCCACAACCTGCCCGAGGCGCTTTCCGCGAACCGCCAGGTTCGCGTAGCGCAGATCAGGATTACGCGCACCGAGCGAGCCGACGAAACGGTCCGCCCAGCCGCGGTAAGAGCCGGAGGGACCAGGATCATCGAGTCCCTCCGTGAAGCTGTCACCGAGCGCGACGAACGACCTGATACGAGGCGGTGGTCCTTGAGCACGCACGACCCTATTTTGCCAGGCCGCCCAGGATGTCATCGCCATGCGCCATGCGCCACGCGCGAGTGCCGTGTCTGTCCAGCCACGCGCCTTACGGCTCATTCGTGATCGCCCCCCGCTCTCGCACCTGGACCGGGAGCATGATCCGTTACTTCGGAGACTTCTCAGCGCCATCACCTGAAAAATCTCCGATGCAAGGGATCATGACGGGGCTCTCGCCCGGGGGCCCATCCACGAGCATCCGTGGCTCCGGTGAGATCCCGCCGCGATCGTGGGGAGGCACCGCCGTCATAATGCCGTCATAATCACGACGGGACGCAGCGGTCCTTATCTCGGTTTAACGTAGACTCGGGCAGCCTCTCTGGGGACGCATCTGGCCCGCCGAACTCGCCAGGGCGGACGACGCCAGGGACAGCACCTGGCAGGCAGCACCGGGCAGGACCGTTCCAGCCCGGCGCGACTCGGCGTGGCCCGCGCGGCTACACAGGCATGGCAGGAAGCAGGTCGAAACACCCAATGGGCAAGGCGAGCAGGAGCAAGCAGCGTTTGACCGCCCGTGAGAAGATCGCCATCCAGCGGGCGGCCGAACGGCGCCAGCAAGTACGCACCAGGGTGTCTCTCACCATCGGCAGCGTCGTCATCGTCATCGGCATCGTCGTCGCTTTCGTCGTGGTCAAGGCCACCTCGGGCAGCTCGCCTGCCAGCTCTAGCGGCTCGGTGCCGACAGGAGCGAAGGCGTCAGCGATCGTGTCGAAGGTGACCAACGTGCCAACGTCCACGCTGGCCGCGGTCGGCAAGGGCACGATGCAGACGCCACCGTCCGCGCTCACAAACCAGCCCGCCCTCACCCAGAACGGTAAGCCGGAGATCGTCTACGTCGGCGCGGAGTATTGTCCCTTCTGCGCATCGGAGCGCTGGGCGATCAGCGTAGCGCTCAGCCGGTTCGGCACTTTCTCGAACCTCGGCCTCACCCATTCCGACCCCAAAGACGTTTTTCCGAACACCAACACGCTGACGTTCTACAAGTCCAGCTACACGAGCAAGTACCTTGTCTTTTCACCAGTGGAAGAGGCAGACGTCCACAAGAAGCCGTTGCAGACCCCCACCGCGCAGCAGAAGGCGCTGGTAGCAAAGTATGACGCCCCGCCCTACGTACCATCGTCGAGCAACCAGGCCATCCCCTTCATCGACATAGGCAACAAGTTCTTGATCAGCGGCGCGAGCTACGGCCCGCAGGTCCTCAAGGGCAAGACGTGGGACCAGATCGCGACGGCACTCGCGGATCCATCCAGCCCGATCGCCAAGGCGGTGCTCGGCACCGCCAACGTGGTGACCGCTGATATCTGTAAGCTCACTGGTAATCAGCCGGCGAACGTCTGCACCACACCGCCTGTCACCTCACTGAACAAGTGAGCTGAGCGAGTGAGCTGAAGAATGAACGGGAGCGCATGATGGCGCGCACCAGATCCGCCCGCACCAAGGGAAAGAGCCGCCCGCAGAACCGGTCACGGGCATCCGCGCGCGCTGCCCGGCCCGGCCAGGGTGCCGTAGCGGCACAGGCGAGGCCAGGGCCCGGGCGCCAAAAGGGCAACGGTGCCGCGGCAACGGTCCAGCCGGCTGCCGTGGGACGACCGCGGCCAGGCTCCGCGAAGCGAAGTGAGATTAGCGGTCCGCCCACCTGGCTGCAGCTGACGACGCTCATACTGTCGCTCGGCGGCCTCGGCGTATCGATCTACCTCACCATCGTGCACTACTCGACCGCGGTGAGCCTGGCGTGTCCCAACACGGGCGCCATCAACTGCGAAAAGGTCATCACCAGCGCCGAGTCGACCGTTTTCGGGATCCCGGTCGCCGTGCTCGGGCTGGCCTTCTTCGTCTTCATGGTCGCGATCACCAGCCCGGTTGCCTGGCGCACGCGGCTACGCGTGATCCACCTCTCCCGCGTGCTCTCAGTGATCGTCGGGATGGCGTTCGTGCTCTACCTGATCTATGTCGAAGTGTTCAGGGTGAGCGCGATCTGCCTGTGGTGCACAAGCGTGCACGTAATCACGTTCGCGCTGTTCGTCCTCGTGCTGCTCAGCGCCGCCATGTGGGGCGTGAAGGAGACCGCCGAGCGCTCCGCTTGAGGCGTCAGCGCACTGCAAGCGCGAAGATCAGGACGACGATCAGGACGGCCAGGACGGCGGCCGAGAGCATGACCGGGGTACGCAGCCCCCGGCGCTCCCGCTCGGTCTGGCCCTGCTCGACGAACGCACGGAACTCTCCGGTGCTTCCGCTCGGGTCCGGGTTGGCTTCGGCCATGGGGATGACTGTAGCGGCAGACCGCAAGCGAGTTGGCCCGTTTTTCGTGGTCGGACCGCTGTCTGCTTTTTTTATCCCGAACGGCTCGCGCTGGGTGACATGCACTTGCGCAGTGCGTCACCAGTTGCCGGGCCCGGCTCCCGGTCCGGTGTCTGGTCTGTCGATCAAGCGGGAGAGTGTCATGGCCGTGTCATCTCGCTGCCGATCAGTCCGGGCCGCTGACAGCCGTTGCGCCAGCGGGCTTGACGCGGGCCAGGTTGCCGCGTGCGGGATGGGTCAGCCCGGCCGGGCCGGCGGCGAATGCCCGCAGCACATTGATGGTCGCTGTGTCGACGAAACGCCGGGCCGCATTGGTCACACCGTGCCCGCATGCCGTGCCCCGCATGGCACAAACCCAGCGCATGGTGCCCGATGCGAAGACGCCCGCACCGCTTCGGACCGTGTAGTACACGGAGTCCGAATGATCCACGACACCGTGACAGGTAACCGGCGAATGCGCGAGAACATCTATCGGCCGCGGCACAGGAACCGCCAGGTCAACCCGGTCGTACTCCGGGCCCACCAGGCCAGCGAATGACTCCCCCTTTCTGGCCTGGGTGCCCGCGAAGATCCAGCTTCGCGGGTCATACACCACGTAGCGGGCGCTCACCGGATTGCATTGGTAGAACACTCCGGTGAGCACACTTTCCGGCCGTGGGAACGGCGGTTCGCGCCAGTTCTGCGTCGTGTCGCGGTTGTGCGCGCCATAGAGTGGATCCTCCGTCGCGACCTTGTAGCAGATCACCACCCGGTCCCTGCCGAATCGGGACGAAGCGAACCTGATATGCCGAAAGACGGCGTTCGCGCCGAGGAACGCGATGTTGGTCCCGGCGGAACGTGCCGCCGTTAGCCGGACGCGCATCCGCGCCGAGTAGTACTCGTCGTGTCCCAGCGAGATCACGGCCCGCGCGCCAGCCAGCAGCCTGGGATTCTGATCGATGTCGACGTCGGTTTCATACGCCAGCCGCACGCCTATCTTCTCTGCCAGCGCGATCGCCGACTGGTCGTAGGAGAGGAACCACGCCGCCCCTGAATCGCGACTGTTGTGCTCGTATGGCCGGTTGAAACTTACCGCCCGCGACCGGTCCGCGAACCCGCCGGGCCCTTCGTAGAGGTCGTATCCGCCCCACCTGTTGTAGGCCTGCCACGTGGTCACGTCGCCGAGAAGCACCATCTTGCCCGCGGTGCTTGGCGACCGGACCGTAATGGGCACGTAGCGCTGCGCCCCCGATGAGGAATCAAGCCGCAGCAGGTAAGCCCCGGTCGGCCATCCAGCGGTCGACACCGTGCGCGGTGCACGCCATGGCGCGGTCACCGTATTCGTGCGGCGTGCGACCCGCGGGCCTGGCTGCCGCCTCCCCGGCATCCAGTCCGACTCCCAGACCCGCCGCGCCTGCGCGCCGTGGTACCAGCCCATCCGGAACGCTTCCACGCGCCACCGGCGAGCGGTCGTCGAGACGAACAGCCGGAACCGCCGGCCTGGGAGCACACTCACCTTGTCCGTGAACCCCTCGATCGCGTTTTGGGGTCCCCGATGCCGGATCCGCCAGTCCCGTGTCCCTCGCCGCTGGTTCTCTGCCACTGGCAACGGTGGCGCCGGGCGAGCACTGACGGATCGCCGCTGCGCCGGGCGGATCGCTGGCGCGGCGGTTCGAGCCGAACTGCATCCCGTTGAGAGCAGTGCGAGGGCCGCCACCACCGCGACCGGGGCCAGCACGGCCAACGCGCCGCGACTGCGGCGTCGGGCGGTCCACCGTATTTTCGTCGCCGATGGACCGTACGCCAGGTGCATGATTCTCGCATCATACGGAGCGGCGTAGAGGCGTAGCGCCGAGTTGCGCCGGAGCGCGGCGCAGGCGCGCGGAACCGCGCACGGGGTGGCGCACGGCGTCGCGCACGGCGCAGGACCGGCTAGCGTGCACGTCATGGCCTGGCTTGGACTTGCTGTCGGCATCGCGGTGCTACTGCTCACCGCCTCGAGCGTGATCAATACCCTGTTGATCCCTCGCCCCGCCAATCCGGTGCTTACCTCCCTCGTCGCACGCTCGGTCCGCGACGCGTACCGCCTGGCCAGCGACCGAATCGCGGACCTCAACCGCAGGGAGAAGGTGCTCGGCACCGGGGCGCCCGCCTTCCTCATCAGCCTGCTGGTCAGTTGGCTCGTGCTGGTATTCGCCGGCTTCACGCTGGTGCTGTGGCCGTTCAGCCGCGGCGGGCTTCCTGCGGCCTCGCGGCTCGCCGGGTCCTCAATGTTCACGCTCGGGTTCGCGGTGCCGAAAGGAGCCGTGCCGTTCGCGATCGTCTTCGCCGCCGCGGCAACCGGTCTAGCGATCGTCGCGCTCCAGATCGCCTACTTGCCGGCCCTATACGCCGCCTACAACCGCCGCGAGACCCTGGTCACCATGCTGGAAGCACTCGGTGGCGCACCGGCTTGGGGGCCCGAGTTGCTCGCCCGCCAGGCACTAATAGACAACATCCCGTACCTCCCCCGCCTCTATGAGCGTTGGACCGAATGGGCCGCCGACATCTCGGAAAGCCACGCCAACTATCGCACGCTCATCTACTTCCGCTCTCCCGAGCCTGCGGCGTCCTGGCTGCTCTCCTTGCTCGCCGTGCTTGACGCCGCCGCGCTGCATCTGGCGCTGTGCCCGTACTCCGCACCGCCCGAGGCGCGGCCCTTGCTCCGGATTGGATACGTCACCCTGCGGCGGCTCGCCCGCAGCCTGCGCCTGCCCGTGGCCGAGGATCCGCGCCCGGACGACCCGATTGCCCTGAGCCGCGCCGAGTTCGATGACGCGGTGGCGTGGGTGCGAGACGCGGGGTGGAGGATCGAGCGCGACGGCGATGAGGCGTGGCGGCACTTTCGCGGCTGGCGGGTCAATTACGAGGGAACAGCGCATACGATGGCGTACTTTCTCAACCTCCCCCCAGCGCTGTGGTCCGGCCCGCGCCGGAGCCTGTCCCCCCCTGTGCGGGCGCCGAAGCGCCCACCGCACCGCGCGCCGGAGGACGAGAGCCGCCCGAGTCTTTCCTGACCACACAGGCCAGCCGTCAGTTCCCTGAACACGTGGGCCGTGCGCCCGTCCGGGGCCGTGCACATCAACTCTTCACCCCTGGACCGCGCTTTCGGGCCCGAAATGTTCGAAATGAACAACGGCCCAGGGTGACAAGTTGGCTGCGAGTGGCGTGTCGGGCACGGAATTAGCTGGGCACGCCCGGGTCGCGTAACTTGACGGCGTGACCAGAGTCGCAGCGGCAGGGTGGATTCGCGGGCCGGTCGTGAAAGCGCGCGCCGCGCTGGGCATCCGGCCCATCGACGTTGCCCTAACCGGCCTGGTCATCGCGGTAGTCGAGCTCAACGTGGTGGTGGGCACCGGGGCAGGCGCGTCACCGCTCGACAGCCTCGCCTACCTGATGGGCGCGATCTTGCCCCTGCCTATTCTCCTGCGCAGGCGGTGGCCGCTGCAGGTGCTGATCGCTTGCTCCGTGCTGCTGTTCGCCTACTACTCCTCCGGCCCACCGCAGGAACCTGTCGCCGGCGCCGCTGCTTACGGTTCCGCTGTACGACGCTGCGGTGGCGGGGTACCTGACGTGGGCGATCGTTATCCCCGCGCTGTACATGGCGATCGGCCTGTTCGTCGTCGGCGCATCCTCTCACCAGGGACTTGTCTCACTCGCCGCGGATTTTCTGCCCAACATCGTCGTGCTGGCGTTGGCTGTCGCGCTCGGCGAGGTGGTGCGGGGGAAGGCGCGCCCTCGCCGCGGAAAACGGCGCAGCGGCTCCAGCTTGCAGACGAGGAACGTGAAGCTGAGACGGCACGCCGGGTCGCGGAGGAACGCCTGCGCATCGCGCGGGAACTGCACGACACCGTGGCACACAGCATGGCCACCATAGCCGTCCAGGCCGGCTCGGCCCTGCACGTACTTCGGCCGGCCGGGCACACCGCGCAGATCCGTGGGGCTCTCACTGCGATCAGGGACACAAGCAAGAGCGCGCTCGCCGAGATGCGCAGCACCCTCGGGCAGCTCAGAAGCCTGACCCCCAGCGAGCCCGGCGAGGCGGACCTGGACGCAGGTGCCGGCCGGGCCGGGCTGCACCGCTTGACCGCGCTCTGTGACGCGGTGCAGGCGGCGGGCGTCCCGGTCAGGCTCACCGTCGACGGTGAGGCTGTGGTGCTTCCCGAACAGGTCGACCACGCCGCCTACCGGATCCTGCAGGAGTCGCTGACCAACGTGCTGCGCCACGCTGGACCAGGCGTTACCGCTTATGTTTGCCTCCGTTACCAGCCGGGTGTTCTCACCTTGCGGGTCAGCGACGACGGCGCCGGCCATCCCGCCCCGGGTGCCGGTACGGGCCAGCTTGACGGCGGCCACGGGCTGGCAGGGATGCGGGAACGCGCCACATCGGCCGGCGGCGACTTCTCGGCGGGCCCTCGCCAGGGCGGTGGGTTCGAGGTTTTCGCGCATCTGCCCGTGGGGGGTGACCGACCTCACCCATGATTCGTGTGCTGCTCGCCGACGATCAAGCCCTCGTCCGCGCAGGGTTCCGTCTGCTGCTTGACTCCGCCGACATCACTGTCGTCGGCGAGGCTCCTAACGGCGGTGCTGCCGTCGCCCTTGCACGCCAGGAGCGCCCAGACGTGGTGCTGATGGATCTGCGCATGCCCGACGTGGATGGTGTCACGGCCACCAGCCGCATCACAATGGACCCGGAACTCACGGCCGTCCATGTCATCGTGCTCACCACGTTCGGCGATGACGAGAACGTGTTCGCGGCGCTTCGCGCCGGGGCGAGCGGGTTCCTGGTGAAAGACGTCGAGCCAGCCGAACTGCTGCAGGCAGTGCGAGTTGTCGCGCGCGGCGATGCGCTGCTTTCCCCAAGCGTGACCCGTTCCGTCATCGCCGCGTTCACCTCACGGCAGCCCCGGCTGACCGCAGGCGCCGTCGACTCCGGCATGCCGCAGCATGGCGCCGCCTCGCCGCGCCGAACAGCCCAGCCCTCCTTCACCGCCCTTACCGACCGCGAACGTGAGGTTGTCTCGCTCGTCGCGGCGGGGCTATCCAACGATGAGATCGCAGACAAGCTCGTGGTCAGCCCGCTGACAGCCAAGACGCACGTCAGCCGGGCCATGACCAAGCTCGGGGCGCGTGATCGGGCGCAACTCGTCGTCATGGCGTATCAGAACGGCTTGGCGAACCCTGCGGGCGGCTAGCCACCACCCGTGGCGGCACTCCTCGGGTCATTGGCGAGGCCGTGGGCGACCAGCTGCGGCCCTCTACGGGTCTTCGGCGAGGGCCCAGGGCGACCAGTAGCGGGCCTCTACGGGTCTTCGGCGACCAGTGGCGGCCCTCTACGGGTCGCCCTGTCGTGGCGGACGCGGCGCGCAGATAGATACCCCACTCGAATCGACACCATCAAACCTGATATGATGGTGTCGATGAGAGAGAGTAGCGGTATGTCCCCGGCAAGGCGATCCGGCCTGATCTTCGCCGTTATTTCGGCGATTTGTTTCGGGTTCTCCGGCCCACTGGCCAAGGCTTTCATCGACGCGGGCATGAGTCCTCTGCAGGCGGTCTGGATCAGGCTCGGTGGCTCTGCCGTAGTGCTTTTCGCATTGACGGCGGCGATCAACCCGCACGCGCTCGTGGTGCCACGGTCCCGTTGGCCGTTCGTGATCGCGTACAGCGCCGTCGGTTTTGCGGCGGTGCAAGCCCTGTACTACGCCACCGTCTCCCGCCTCGCCGTCGGCGTCGCCATACTGCTCGAGTACCTCTCCCCCGTCCTGGTCGTCGCCTGGGTACGGCTTATCCGCCGGGTCCACCTGGCGCGTACGGCCATGGTCGGTGCCGTGCTGGCACTCGTCGGGCTGGCCTGCGTCGTAGAGGTCTGGCAAGGGCTTCGCATCGACGGACTCGGCCTGCTGCTTGGGCTCGGCACAGCCGCGTCCGCAGCCGTTTACTTCCTGCTCAGCCAGAACGCCGGCGACGGGCTCCACCCGCTTGGATCATTGAGCTGGGGAACCCTTGGTGCGACCCTCGTGCTCCTTCCGCTCGCGCGGCCATGGCACCTGCCTTGGCACGTGCTCACCGGCGACCTCTCTCTGGGCGCACGGATGCTGCCCGCCGCACTAGCCGCATCCTGGCTGGTTCTCATCGCAACCGTGGCAGCCTACGCCGCGAGCGTCGCCGCGCTCCGCCGGCTGACGGCCGCGATCGGGGCGACCGTCGCCTCGCTCGAGGTGATTGCCACGGTTCTGATCGCCTGGGGGTTGCTCGGCGAGACGCTCGGCCCCGCTCAGCTCACGGGCGGCGTGATCGTGCTCGTCGGAGCGCTTCTCGCGCAGCGCGCGCTAATAAGTCCGGTCGCCGAACCAGCCAGGGAGCGCATGGCGGTCGGGACACACGAAGCTCCAGCCTGCGCCCGCAGCCAATGAAACTGCCTGGTCCGCCCGCCAAGGCTCCATATTCTGCGTAAACTATACGGTTTAGTATCGCGTTTGGCTCCGTGCTTAGCTGACGCTCACTAGCTAGGGCTCCGCAATCTAAACTACACGGTTTAGTACCGCACCTGGCGCCATACGTAGCTGACGCTCACCAGCAAGGGGCCCCGCCCCGCAGCGTAAACTACACGGTTTAGTATTGCATCTGGCACCATGCTTAGCTGACGCTCATCAGCTAGGGTCCACCTCCGCCTAAAACTACACGGTTTAGTTTTGCACTGGTGCACGTCACGTTGGAGTTGTGCGCGTCGAGGGAGGAGGCGCGGGGGCCGTAAGTACTTCCAACGTCGTACTCCGCGGGGTGACAGGCAGGCCAGCAAGTGCCTTCGTGCGTACGACGACCTAGGACGCCGAGGTGTGGAGCATTAAGTGCGACAACAAGACCATCGGCTCACCGGAGAGGGTCATGTCGTACTCGCCCGCACCGCGGCTCAAACAAGCCGCCCCCGCACTGCCTCCCCCGTCGACGCCAGGGTCCGGGCCCGTCGGGCTGCTGGGCCGGATCGCCCGCACCTGCCACAGGCACAAGTGGCTGACGCTGGCCGGTTGGCTAGCGATCGTCGCCTGCTTGATCGTCATGTGGATGCAATTCGGCGCGGCGCCAGATAACAAGTTCACCTCGACCGACCCGGGCACCAGGCTGATCAATCAGCACTTCCCTCGCCAGTCGGGTGACACACTGACGCTGGCGATCAGATCCAGCCAGCCGGTCACAAGCCCGGCGGTGCGCGACCAGGTGACCAGCGCCCTCGCCCCGTTCGCGCGCGCGCCGCACGTTACCGCCGTCACCTCCCCCTATCAGGTGCCAGGCCGGATTTCGACTGACCGGCACGTCGCATTCGCCACGGTCCAGCTCGACGTGATGTCGATCAAGTTCCCGAGCAGCGAGGCGAAGGCGCTCATGAACGATGCGCGAAACGCTTCGCACGGCGGCGTGTCCTACTACCTCGGCGGTGGCGCAGTTGATCTAGCAGAAACCCCGCGCGGCGGCTCGTCCGAGGGCATCGGTATCATCGCCGCAGCCATCGTGCTGCTGATCAGCTTCGGCTCGGTGCTCGCGATGGGGCTGCCGATCATCACTGCTCTGTTCGGCATCGGCAGTGGTCTTGCGCTCATCGCCCTTATAGGCCACCTCGTCCCGGCGCCGTCGTTCGGGCCCATCGTGGCCTCGCTTATCGGGCTCGGTGTGGGCGTTGACTACGCGCTGTTCATCGTGACCCGCTTCCGCGAGGCCCTCCGTACCGGCGCCACAGCGGAAAGCTCCGTGGTGACCGCCTTTTCCACGGCCGGCCGGGCGGTGCTCTTCGCTGGCACGACCGTGGTCATCGCCATGCTCGGCCTGCTGGTTCTGCGGCAGCCGCTGATGAACGGCGTCGCCATCGCGGCAGCGATGACCGTTGCCTGCGTGCTCCTCGGTTCGCTCACCCTGCTCCCGGCGCTGCTCGGCTTCACCGGCACCCGGCTCGCCAAGCCGTTCAGGTTGGCCCGCAGGGGCAGCCGTGGTGACAGGAAGCGCAGCCGTTCGGTACCTGCTCGTGCCGACGCCCAACCACCAGCGTCGGTCCGCCGAGTTCCGCTTGCGGAGCGGTGGGCGCGGGCGGTCCAGCGCCGTCCGGCCCTCGCCGCCGCCGCGTCCGCCATCGTCATCCTCGCGCTCGCCGCGCCGGTGCTCGCCATGAAGCTCAACATGCCGGACGAAAGCACGCAGGCCAGGAACACGATGGGGTACAAGAGCTACCAGACGATGGCCGAAGGATTCGGTCCCGGGTTCAATGCACCGCTGATCATCGCCGCCAAGCTTCCCTCAGGCACAGCCCCATCGGCGGAGCTGCGCGGAATCGGGGCGGCGGTGCGCGCAACCCCCGGCGTTGCGAGGGTGACACCGCCGGTCGTCAGCGCCGACCGCACGGCTGCCATGATGATCGCCTACCCCACGACCAGCGAGCAGGACACCGCAACCAACGACATGGTGCACCGGCTGCGTGACACCGTGCTGCCGCGGGCGACGTCGGGTACCGGCATCCACGCCTACGTGGGCGGGCCCAACGCGGGCAGCGTGGACTTCGCCGACCTGGTTAACCAGCGGCTGCCGTGGCTGATCGGGATCGTCGTGGGGATGTCGGTGCTGCTGTTGACGGTGGTGTTCCGGTCTGTCACGGTCGCCATCAAGGCGGCAGCCATGAACCTGCTGTCGATCACGGCGGCCTACGGTGTGCTGACCGCCGTCGCGCAGTGGGGATGGCTCGGCAGGCTGTTCGGCTTCCCTGAGAAGATGCCGGTGGCCACCTGGGTCCCCATGTTCCTGTTCGTCATCCTGTTCGGGCTGTCCATGGACTACGAGGTGTTCCTGCTGTCGCGGATCCGTGAGGAGTACGACCGGACCGGCGACAACGCCGCAGCGGTGGCCCGTGGCCTGGCCCGGACCGCGCGGGTGATTTCCGCCGCCGCCGCGATCATGATCGTAGTCTTCCTGTCGGTCGTGCTCGGCGCGGACGTCGGTGTCAAGCAGATCGGTCTCGGCTTGGCGGTCGCGGTGCTCATCGACGCGACCCTGGTACGCCTCGTGCTGGTGCCCGCCGTCATGGAGTTGCTTGGTCGAGCCAACTGGTGGCTGCCGCGCCCGCTCGCCCGGATCCTGCCGAACGTGCGGTTCGAGGATGACGCCGCGGAGGCGCTCCCGGAGCGTGTTCCGGAGCGTGTTCCGGCTGGGGTGGGCTCGGCCGACACCGGCTGAGCCGACGTGGGCTCGGCGTGATCCCTCGGCCCGGGGACTTCTCGGTGCGCAAAGCTGAGAAGTCTCCGGGCTCGGGCTTCACTCCCGGCGGGCGAGCGCCTTTTCGAGCGGCTCCGCCCGCTCCCAGATCGCGGTGAATGCCTGCCTGAGGGTGAGGGCGAGAGCGGGATGCTCGATGATCAGCGAGGTCGTTTCCCCTGTCTCGGCGACCGGGTCGGCCATGTCGAACAGCACCAGCGACTGATCGGCGATGACCAGCTTCAGCGGCAGCTCCTCCGCGACGCGAATGCCCTCTCCCGCCTCGGCGAACCGCAGCACCACGTCCAGGGTTGCCGGGTCGTCGAGAATGTCGGCGGTGTAGACGGTGCGAACGCTGCCTCCGCTGCGTGACAGGCGCCGTGTTACCCGCAAACCCTCGATGTTGTCCGCGGGAAGCCCGAAGAACGGTGGTTTGGCGAAGCACAACAGTTCGCTCTGTGCCCGACGCTGTATCTGCGCGAAACGTACCGTGATCGCCCGCGGATCACGCAGCACCTCGACATAGTCAAGCGGGTCCGTCTGCGAACGGCCATCCGACCATGTGGGCGCGAGCGCTTCGGCGAGCCGGCCAGCCACCTGTTCCAGCCGACCAAGTTCCTCACGCCGCTCATCCACCAGCCTGGCCACCGCCACATCCGGCGCGATCGCACGATAGCTCGCCACCCGGCCAGGCCGCATGATCGCCAGACGCTGCCGCACCAAGCTTTCCAGCACGTCGTAGATCCGCTGGCGCGGAACACCGGTAGCGCGAGCCAACTGGGCGGCCGTGTAGGACTCGCGCCTGATCAACGCCAGGTACGCGCGGGCCTCGTACATCGTGAGGCCAAGCTCCATCAGTTCCGGCAGGCGGCCATTTTCCAGCGCCATGCGATCACCGTAACGGGCCTGGGCAACGACCGGCACGTCGATCATCGTTCGCTCCGGCACATGCCATGGGCTGCCTGGGCATTAACCGGGCTTGTTAGGGCCGAGCGAGATCATCTATCCGGACGTCGCTCGATAGACCGTTACGCGGAGGTTCCGCATGTAGCAGATCGCAGCCGACAACGGCACATCGCGGGGCGCGCCAGAGCCGCCATCAGGCCTCATCGGGCACCGTTGAACTGGTCAGATAGATTTAATCGCATGTCATAAGCTGAAGAATCGAACACATCTATACTTTAGCCATGCTGGATTTCACCAGGCTTCGGGTGCTCGCTGCGGTTGCGCGGCACGGATCGGTGACCGGAGCCGCCCAGGAACTCAATTACGCGCAGCCGTCGGTCAGCCATCACCTGGCGCGGCTGGAAGCGGAGACCGGATCCAAGCTCATACAGCGAGCTGGGCGGGGTATCCGGCTCACCGACGCCGGACGCCTGCTCGCCGAACGCGCCACGGAGATCCTTGGCAGGCTTGATGCGGCAGAGAACGAGCTGGCCGCGCATGTCGGCCTCCGGCAAGGCAGGGTGCGGCTTGCCGCCTTTCCTTCCGCACTTGGCACCATCGTGCCAGCGGCCGCGGCACAGCTTCGGTCGGATATCCCTGGCGTCGACCTCACGCTCGCGGAGGCAGAGCCGCCAGAGGCGCTCCGAATGCTTCGCGCGGGTTATGTTGACGCCGCGCTCGTGTTCCGGCACGAGCCCGGGGCCGCAGACAACGGCGCCCGCGCCAGGATGCTGCTTGAGGAGCCGGTCTGCCTGGTGACCCGGTCCAGCGAAGGAGCGCCAGGTCCGGCGTCGGAAGCGCAGCCGGACCTGGCGGCGCACGCCAACGAGCAGTGGATAGCTGGCTGTGACCGCTGCCGCAGTCACCTGCTCCAGCAGTGCGCGCGTGCCGGGTTCACACCAAAGATCGCGTTCACCACAGACGACTATGTGGCCGTGCAGGCGCTTGTCGCCGCCGGCTTGGGTGTGACCACCCTGCCTGGTCTGGCGCTTCGCGCGGCAAGGCATCCAGGCATCAATGCCGTGCCGCTGCCAGGAGCCCGCCGGTACGTCTACGCGATGACCTACGGTGAGCCACCCGATCCGCCCGCCACCACGCGCCTGCTTGACGCTCTCGCCGCCGCCGCTCGTCAGACACAGCACAGTTGACCGGCAATTCGGCGGGCACGTTACCACTGTCGGGAGCGTTACATCTGGCGGGCGCGTTGGACCGCGCTGGCAGCATTGCTGAGACCGGGAAATAGCTGACCGGCTCGACCAAGCATGAGGCCGCGCACGGCGTTCGCAACGGCACCGGTCTTTAGCGGCTTGCTTGCTGGCACGCTGCGCGGGTTCAGCCTGTGGAGATCGGCGGCGCTTCCCGTATTGCGCGACGCCCGGGCTCGCGTGATGCCCGTCGTGGACCCGAGCCTCGGACCGGCGCCCATACCTTTCAGACCACGACTCACGCTTTTCACGGCAGGCACGGATTTCGCAGCAGGCACGGATCGCAGAGCGCTACCGCCAGCGGCGCTGCCGAGGCCGGTCACACCGCCAAGCTGCGCCACCCCGCTGAGGCCACGCAGCACGTCTGTCGCCTGGCCCCCTGCTGGCACCGCCGCGGGAAGATCTTTCGGAGCAACCGAAGATGGGGGGGTCGGACCGGTCGACGCCAACGCCGCTCCGGCCAGGAGGATGCTGCTCGTCATGACACCGGTCGCGAAGATGGCGGCGCGGGCTTGGCGTCCGATGACGATTCTCCTGTTCTTCAAGGGTGAACTCCGTTTCTGGACGGGAAATGCGCGGGGCAGGATGACACGGAACCCTAGCACACAGTGAGTAGTCAGATGAGTACTGTACGCATCGAGGGATGGTTGGGTGGGAGCAATCGGGAGGGCGCCACTGGTCAGCCGTCGGCGCTGTGGGCGGTGTCCGACGCTGCCGCCCTCATGGCGGTTTCGCGCGCCCACCGGTAGTCGCCTTTGCCCGCAGGTGAGCGTTTCAGCTCGGTCACGAAGACGTAGGCCCGGGGAACCTTGTAACCCGCGAGCCGCGCGCGACAATGTCTGTCCAGATCGCCGATGGCAGGCGCGGGCAACTCGGCCCGGGGTTGCACAACGGCAGCGACGCCTTCACCGTAGCGCGGGTCGGGAGTTCCCGTGACGATCACGTCGAATACGGCCGGATGAGCCTTGAGCGTGGCCTCGACCTCTTCGGGAAAGACCTTCTCGCCACCGGTGTTGATACACACCGATCCGCGGCCGAGAACGGCGATAGTGCCGTCGTCGCCCATGGTCGCGAGGTCCCCGCTAAGCAGCCAGCGCTGCCCGTCAATGGTCAGATACTTCTCGGCGGTCTTGCGGGGATCGTTGTAGTAACCGAAAGAGATGTGCCCGGTGCGCGCTACCTGGCCCACTTCCCCCGATCCTGGCCTGACGGGCTTCCGATCGCTGCCGAGCACCGTGATGGACGAGTCATTCGGCTTGTATCTGAGCCCAGACTCAGGGGTGGCGCCCGCGACGCCAGCGGCCGAGTAACCGGATTCTGTGGAACCGAAGTTATCCAGGATCATCGTTGCGCCGAGGAGCCTCTGCAGCCGGTCGCGAACGGAGCCGGACAAAATCGCGCCCGTCGAGCTGACGACAAACAAGGATGACATGTCATAGTCGCCGACAGCGATCTCGTCGGCGAGCGGTATAGCCATCGCGTCGCCCACGATATTGATCGTCATCACCTTCTCACGCTCGATGGTGGCTAGCACATCGGCCGGGTCAAACTTGCGGACGAAGACGACCGTGCCGCCCATCCAGAAGTTGATGAACATTGCCATCTGGCCCGCCCCGTGCATGAGGGGCGAGACCGGCATCATGGTGATCGGCCCGCTGGTCCGGGCCTTTTCAACAAGCTGCTCCGGCGAGCCAACCGGCTCACCGCCCGGGTTCCCGCCGCCGAACGCGAAGAACAAGTCCTCGCTGTGCCACATGACGCCCTTCGGCATGCCGGTGGTCCCGCCGGTGTAGATGATGTAGACGTCAGCGGGCGACCTGGGCGGAAATCCCCGGGTCGGCAGCTGCCCGGCGATCGCGTCCAGGTAACGCACGACGCCTGGCGGCCCTGACTGCCCGGCGACCGGGTCTGGGGAACGCACCGCACCTAACGGGCCGGATGAACCCAGGACGCCCTCATCTCCGACCGAGATGAAGCGCAGTAACGCCGACGCGGGCGGGACGGCGGCCGCAACCTGCCCGGCGAATTCCGCGTCGTAGATCAACGCCACCAGGTCGGCGTCCCGATAGATATAGGCGAGCTCGGATGCCACGTACCGGTAGTTGACGTTGACCGGCACCGCCCGGATCTTCAGCGCCGCCAGGATGGCAGCGGCGTACTCGACCCCGCTGTACAACTGCATGCCGACGTGCTGACCAGGGCGCACGCCCACCGAGTCGAGGTAATGAGCGAGCCGGTTGGCTTCAGCATCCAGGGCAGCGTAACTGAGGCGGCGGTGACCGCAGATGAGCGCGATGCGCTCGGGCACGGCGTCGGCGACTCCTTCGAAGAGATCGGCGTGGTTGAAATCCAACTCATTGCCTCCTCGGGGCCGCCGGCGTTCTCCGCAGGCGCCAGGGTTCTCCACAGATGCCGGGGTTCTCCGCAGATGCCGGGGTTCTCCGCAGACGCCGGGTTATCCCCAGGCCCCGGGTTATCCCCAGAATTTCGTTCACCCATATCGTGCGGCTTGACAACGCGCAAGAATCGGCAGGAGGGGAAATCCTCCGGGTGGGTGGGTCTTGTATAAGGCCAGTCATGGCTTGTCGGCTCCGACGACCCACATGGCGAAGAACTGGGCGCCCCCACCGTAGGCGTGGCCGAGCGCACGGCGAGCGCCATCCACCTGGTGCTCCCCAGCCATGCCGCGCACCTGCAGCGCGGCTTCAGCGAATCTGATCAGCCCGGACGCGCCGATGGGGTTGGACGACAATACCCCGCCGGACGGGTTCCACGGGATGTCGCCATCGAGCGCGGTCACGCCGGACTCGGTCAGCTTCCAGCCGTCACCGTCCGCGCAGAACCCGAGATTTTCCAGCCACATCGGCTCGTACCAGCTGAAGGGCACATAGACCTCGGCGACGTCAAGCTCCCGGCGCGGGTCGCCGATGCCGGCCTGCCGGTAGACATCGGCAGCGCAATCCCGGCCCGCGCGTGGGTTCACGGTGTCACGCCCGGCGAAAAGGAGCGGCTCGCTGCGCATCGCGGTGCCGTGGAGCCAGGCAGGCGGGCTCGGGGCAGCAGCGGCGACGCCCTCGCTGGCCAGCACCAGGGAGCAGGCGCCGTCGGAGGACGGGCACGTCTCCAGGTACCGAACCGGCTCCCAGAGCATGGGGGTGGACTCGACCAGCTGCCGGTCGATTTCCGGGATCTTCAGGTGCGCGTAGGGATTCAGCAAGGCGTTGCGCCTGTCCTTAACCGCGACGAGCGTGCCGATGTGCGCTGGTGCGCCCGAGCGACGGATGTAGGCGCGGATATGTGGAGCGAAGTAACCCCCGGCGCCCACGACTAGGGACGCGTTGAACGGCGAGTGCGTAGAAAGCGCCCAGGTGGCGTTGGACTCCGACTGCTTCTCGTACGCCACCACCAGCACCCGTTCATGAATCCCGCCCTGGATCAGGCTCGCCGCCACGAGCGCGGTGGAGCCGCCGACGGAACCGGCCGTATGCACCCGCATCATTGGCTTTCCCACGGCGCCCAGCGCGTCGGCCAGGTATGCCTCGGGCATCATCACACCCTCAAACAGGTCTGGTGCCTTCCCGATCACCACTGCGTCCATGTCGGCGAAGGTAAGGCCTGCATCCTGCAGGGCACGCAGCGCCGCCTCGCGGACCAGACCGGGAATGGACACGTCCCGCCGCTTGGCCGCGTAGGCGGTCTGGCCGACGCCGATGACCGCGCAGCGCCTACCCACGGCAAGCGCCGGCGTCGGATGGTTGGCACTCGTCGCGGCAGCCGTTCGGCATCATCCGCTCTCCAGCAGACAGACGAGGTTGTGCTGCAGGCAGGGGCCCGAGCTCGCGTGCGCAAGGGCACGGTCGGCTGAGCCGTCGATGATCCGTGCCGCCGCCTCACCGATCCTGATCAGGCCGGCGGCCATCACCGGGTTCGCGCCAAGCGGCCCGCCGGACGGGTTGACCGTCACCCCGCCGGCCAGCCCGAGCGCGTCGCGGAGGATCAGCTCCTCGTGGCTGAACTGCGCGTGTAGCTCGGCAACGTCGATCGGCCGGAGAGGAACCACGCCGGCGCCCGCCGCCGCCAGCGCGGCCGAACGCGACCTGGCCAGATCTCGCATCCCTGGATAGTGGGCCTCGATGCGGTGATCGATTCCACGGATCCAGGCGGGCCGCCGCTGCAGACGGCGGGCCACGTCACCCGCCGCGAGCACCACCGCCGCGGCACCATCGGTGACCGGCGCGCAGTCCGCGGGCCGTAAAGGTGCCACCACCGGCTCCTGAGTGAGCACCTCGTCAGCCGTCAGCTGATCTGCCGGGAACGCATACGGGTTGGCCGCGGCCGCAGACCGGCTGCGGGCGGCGACGTCGGCGAGATCACGTTCGGTATGCCCGGTCGCGTCCAGGTATGCGCGGGCCGCCACAGCGGCGAGGGAGACCTGGTCCAGCCCAAGCGGCGCCAGGTAGTAGGGATCAAGCTGCAAGGTCATAATCTCGCGCAGCTCACCCTGGGTGGGCTGGCCGAATCCGTAGACCAGGGCCGAGCTGATGTCCTCGTGCTGAAGGCGGACCCAGGCCTCATAAAGCGCCCAGGCGCCGTCCATCTCGACGTGGCTTTCGCGGATCGGCGGCCACGCGCCGACAGCGTCAAGCGCCGGAACGAACGAGAACGGGGTGCCCGCCAGGTAGTCGCAGCTCCCCGAGCAGGTGAAGCCAATGTCGCAGCGGTCCAGGCCCGCCTGCGCGAGCGCATCCGCGATCACCGGCTGCAGCATCTCCGTCTCGCTCAGCCCGCTGCCACTGATGTGCTTGGTCTGCGCGAAAGCGACCACCGCGACGTTACGCGACGCCATCACAGATGATTCCGATAGGCCTCGAACGGCGCGTCTGGCTCGCCGGTCGGCTCGAACCAGCGGATGTTGTCCATGGAGCGCTGCCACTGCGCGCGGGGCAGCCACGCCGCCCGCACCCGCATGCCCATCCGAACCTGAGCGGCCGGGAGGCCGCCCACCAGCGCGAGGATCGGGACGTCAGCCCCGTCAAGAACAATGTAGGCGGACACGAACGGCACCTGGGGCGCGCGCGGGTCAGGGATGTTGTTCACCGCGAACGTGGTGATGGTCCCGACGTCAGCGACCTCAACCTCCTCGGTCATCGCCGCACCGTCGGCCGGGCACACGCCGCGCATCGGCACGTACACCTGGCCGCACGCGCCGCAGCGCTGACCGAGAATCGCGCCCTGCCCGATGCCCTCGAGAAAGCGGCTCAGCGCGCGCCCGGCACGCATCCGGTAGTCGGCTCGCGATGGTGAGGTGAGGATGGCGACCGTGGGGCCTTCGGGCAAGCTCGGCCGCGGACCATGGCTCGCCATCACACCGTCAGCTACGAAGCATTCGATGTCGCGGATATGACCGGTGCGCTCGCTCGCCTCGCGCCATCGCGGCCGCACCCGCAACCCGGTGCGCATCCGCTCCGGCTCACCTGCGGTATCCACGGCGTGCAGGATGGCGGTGTCCGCACCGTCCATGCGGATGAGCGCCCACCCGAACGGCTGCCGCAGCGGATGGGCCTCGCGCGGACGAGTCACCCACGCCCAGGCCGTGACCGTGCCCGCCGGACCTACGGGAACGAAGCCATCGTCACCGATAGGCGCTGCCGTCACCGGGTCGTATTCCAGCGGCGGGAGGAGGACCCGGCCGTCCGGCGTCCGGACGCCGACGAGACGGCCATCGCGCAATTCGGCCAGGAAGCGCCCAATCACAGGACCGGTCGAGCGCGTGTATCCGCCGGGAAACGCGAGCGAGTGATCGGCAACAAGACCGGCCGGCTCATCCCGGTCCGGCTCAGATGGCACGCTCACGGCCCAGGCCCCGCCAGTACGGGTCGCGCAGCTTGCGCTTGAGCAGCTTGCCGCTTGGGTCACGCGGCATTTCGGCGATGAAATCGATCGACTTCGGCCATTTCATCTTCGCCAGGCGGCCCTCCAGCGAGCCGATTAGCTCGGCCGCCAGCTCAGGCCCTGGCGGCACGCCATCGGCCGGCTCCACGACGGCCTTGACCTGTTCGCCCCAATCCTCGTCGGGGATACCGAAGACGGCCACGTCGGCAACCTTTGGATGCACCATGAGCTCGGCCTCGATTTCGGCCGGGTAGATATTCACGCCGCCCGAAATTATCATGTCGGACTTCCTGTCACACAGATAAAGGAAGCCCTCCTCATCAAGAAAACCCACGTCGCCGACGGTGAAGAAGTCCGCACGCCTGCCCGCGGCCGTTTTCTCCGGATCCCCCTTGTATACGAAGTCGCCGGCATCCATCTTTATGTATACCGTGCCCGGAATGCCAGGGCCGCAATCACGGCCATCGTCGCTAATGATGCGTATCTCACTGATCGGCCACGGCCTGCCGACCGTCCCTGGATGCGACACCCAGTCCGCAGGCGTGGCGATCGTGCCGCCGCCCTCCGTTGCCGCGTAATACTCATAGATGCAAGGCCCCCACCAGTCCAGCATTGCCTGCTTGACGGGCACCGGGCAGGGCGCCCCCGCGTGAATCAGCCATCTCATCGAAGACAGGTCGTAGCGCTCCCTTATCTCGCCCGGCAATGCCAGCATCCGCTTGAACTGGGTAGGGACCATGTGAGTATTAGTTACCCGATACCGCTGCACCTTTTCCAGGTTCGTGGCCGGATCCCATTTATCCATGTAGATGAGCGTCTGGCCCATGTGCAGCGCGGCGCTGCCAAATTGAGTCACTGCCGTGTGGTAATTCGGCGAGGTAACGAGGTGAACATTGGGTTCGCCGGCAGTTATGCCGAACAGCTGCAGCAGGAAAGTCATCAACTCGCCGAGGTCATCTGGCGCTAAGCCAGACAGTTCCCGCCGCACGCCTTTCGGCCGACCCGTGGTCCCAGACGTATAGTGCATGGTGACGCCGCCGGTGCGGTCCCCAGGACGGGAATCGGGCTGGCCAGAACGCAGGTCCGCGACAGGCAGAAAGCCGGGCAGCTCGCCGTAACTGAAGCGCGTGCCCGCAGGAAGCTGAGCTTCTTCAGCGGCCTTAACGGCTTGCGCAGCGTATCTCGAGTCCGCAAAAAACGCCTTCGCTTCACAGTCACGCAGGATGTAAGCGACCTCAGGCCCGGTGTAGTGCCAGTTGACCGGGGTGAAATACCAGCCCGCCTGCATGGCCGCGAGGTACACCTCGAGGGCGCCGACACCATTGGGAAGCAGGCTGGCGATTCCATCCCCCGGCCGCAGACCGCGTTCGCGCAGGGCGTGGGTGAGCCGGTTGACCCGGGCGAGCACATCACCCGCAGCGTGTTCGGTGCCGTCCGGGTCGATCGCCGCGATCCAGTCCGGCTGGTCGCGCGCCAGCCGCCAGAAGCCCAGCGACCCCATCCACTCACCTTCCTCGTGTCAGCAGCGGTGACGAACGGCTCCCGTGCGTAAGTAGATCACGTTCTCGTTTCTGGTCACAAGAGACCTCGGCATCGCGAGTATTAACTAGAATCTGTTCTCAAAACTCATATTGAGGAGGCTAGCGCGACCATGACGGAACGGCTGCCCATCAGCACGTCCCATTGTGACGTGGAGCAGGAAGGGCCCGTTGTCCTTGTCACGTTGAACCGGCCTGCCGCGAAGAACGCGCTCAGCACCGACATGCTGGTCGGCATGGCCGATGCGTTCGCCTACATCGACACGGCACCGCAGGTGCGGGCCGGAATCCTGACCGGAGCTGGCGGGGAGTTCTGCGCCGGAGCCGACCTCAAGGCACTCGGCTCCTCCGCAAGCGGCAGCGGCGACGGCGAGCAGGTGCGCAGGCGGGCCGCCGAAATCGAGAACTACCACTGGAAGGGCCTGTTGCGCGAAGCCAGGCCGCGTAAGCCCCTGGTGTGCGCGGTGGAAGGTCACGCCGTGGCGGGCGGCACCGAACTGCTGCTCGGCACCGACATAAGGGTGGCGGGCGCCAGCGCCACCTTCGGGGTGTTCGAGGCCAGGCGCGCGCTGTTTCCCATGGGCGGCGCTGCGATGAGGCTCGCCCGCCAGATCCCCTACACGCACGCAATGGACCTGCTGCTCACCGGGCGGGCTGTCACCGCTGCAGAGGCGCTCGCGATGGGGCTGATCACTCGCGTCGTGGCAGATGGCTCTGCACTCGCCGTGGCACGAGAGATCACCGCCCAGATCGTGGCGTGTGGGCCGCTAGCGGTCCAGGCCATCCTGCGCTGCTATCGGGAAACCGAGGGCATGCCAGAGGAAGAGGCGCTCAAGATATCGGATGCCATCGGCTGGCCGGTCATCGCCTCGCAGGACGCCAAGGAAGGCGCGCGCGCCTTCGCGGAGAAGCGGCCTGGCGTGTACCACGGCCGCTGACGTCATCAGTGTGGCGCCAACCCTTGATCCTGCGGCTCGTATCCCTCCTCATCGACAGGCTCGCTTTCCGCACGACGGCCCAGGACACTCATCGCAATGCCCACCGCGAGCAGTACGAGTCCGGTAATTAGCAGAATTAGCGGCAAGGTCGAAGATATCAGCGTAATCTTGTTATGACCCTTGCGATCGTTGTCAGCGAAGCTCTTTATGCTCTGCGGAGTGAATTTAAGGTCAGCACTAAATAGCACCAGGCGCGTGACGCCGCTCGTGTCCCGCAAGGTGAGGGTCTGGTTTTGCTCAACGTTGACGGGCCCGCCCGTCAACGGATCCACCCAGAATGTGTTGGTCGCCTCGTAGTACTCGGGAAGGGTGACGGAGGGCTGGCCCTTCATGCCGACAAGCGAGCCGGGCAGTGTCTGCGTGCCTGCCTGAGTAGGCGAGACGTGTTCAACGTAACGGTAGGTCTGTATGCCGTCGACCGTGGCGGTGCCCGCGTAGGTCGCGGGCATTGCCCTGGCCAACGTGGTGTCGAACAGCGGATAAGTTTTCTTCTCCGCCCCAAGTGGCCATACAAAGCCCTGTCCCGCCAGGTGGACCTTAGCTGGCAAGTGGACCGCCCCATTGGTCAGGCTTGCTCCGCAGCAATTGTTGAACACTCCGGTTCGCCGGTCGAATGGTCCCCGTAGCTTGGTATAGTTGAAATCCGCCTTGTTCGTATCGTCCCGCACGGCGGTAAATTCATCCCAGACGGCGGTGCTGCCATTGCTGGCCGCCACATCGCCACGGAGGGTACTCGTCGCTGTCACAGAGACGCCGGTAAGCACCTGCAATTTCGCCGCGCTGAAGTAGCTTGCGTTGTCGGCATGCAGAGTAGCGATCTGGTATTCATCGAGCGGAAACTTGATCACTTGGCCAGGCACGTAGAACCGCAGCAGCACAGCCAACACGACGAAGAAGGCCCCCAGCCCAGCAAGTATTAAGCCAACGATTCGGCGCACTCGTCCCTCCTGGCTTTGCAAGGCCGACACAGCGGCTTAGTGTTATGGCGCTACCTCGTTACACGCATTTGCGGCCCACCACGACCAGCCGCCACGGCGATGATGGCAGGTCACAGGACGCATCACCTCGACCTCCATCGCCTGGGCCCGCTGCACCAAAACATAAGGTCGCTACGGCGAGCGGGACGTGCCACAAGACTAGAACGTGATCCACGTCACAGGCGAGAAGGTATACCGAATAGTAACTTTTCTCCCACCTGCCGCAGGAGTCCTCGCGTATCTGCTCGCTCCGGGGGCGTGGCAGATCTGCCGGACACTCCCTTACCTTGCACTGGTCCTGGCCGGTTGGCATGACGAGCAGGACGAGCCAAGGACGGGCCAAGGACGGGCCCAGGACGGGCCCGCCTGTCCTGGCCAGTCCCAGGCAAGGCCAGTCACCGAACCTTCACTGTGGTCGCTGAACCGCGACCGACGCGGTCCTTCACATTGACCGGCACGATACGGACCTGATAAGTGCTGCCTCGGTTAAGACCCGAGAGAGTGGTTCCCGGTGTGTGCAGTGTTCGCACGAGAACGTACGGCGCACCACCCAATAGGCGCATGTAGACGCGGTACCGAACGCCGAGTCCCGCAGTCGGCCATTCCAGCCAGACCGACCCGCCCGATTGCTGGGCGGCGACATCGGCCACCGCGGGAACCGGCGGGCAGCCGCCCGGATAGGCCCAGGCGTTGAACCATTTCGATCCGTTCTGGCTGACGATCGCGGAATATGCGGAAGGACCGGCTGTCACACGGTAGCGGCTGGCAGTACCCGGCGCCGCACCACTGAACGCGGCCCGGGGTACAGCGATGAAGCGAGGCTGGGTGATCGTGTTGGTGAAGGCCGACAGGGGGAGACATCCAGCGGTGACCGCCACCGAGTTGACGTTGTAGCTGATCACCAGGGCGCGCCGGGTGGAGAGCGCGGGCTCGGCCCGCGCTTCGTACATGATTCTGTAGTCGTGCGCCGCGTCGAGCCCGACGTCGGGCGACCGGTACACCAGGACTCCCAAGGCCGCGTCAAACGGACCCCACGGGGTTGGCGCCGGGTAGGCGTCGATGTCCGGGTTGCCAGCCTGCACGGCCTGCTCGATCAGCCAATACCGCCCCGCCATGGGGACAACGCTGAACCCGGTCGCGAAGCTGGGCCCCGTTCCGGGCTGCTCGATCGGCCGCGCATCCGCCTGCCTCGGCGCCCATGTACCGCTGCCCGCGTAGAAACGCCACGCTGTCATGTCGGTCAGCCGCGACGCGGCCACCCGCGCCACATAGGCCTGTCTCGTATTTCCCTCGGCGGGATCGGCGCTCTGCCAGCCGTAGACGTAGACGGTGCTGCCCAACCGCAGCAGCGCGGCTCCCCAGATGATGGGAGTGCCGCCCTCCGGTGGCGTGTAGCTGGGCAGCAGCGTAATCCGAGGTCGCGCCACGCCGCCGTACGCGGGCCCGCGGCCGACGCGGGCAAGCTGGCCCGTGGTGAAGCGGGCGATCGCAGTTCCTTTGGGGATGAATGGTGGCGGCCCGGCCAGGTACCTGTTGTAAAACTTCACGATGGTCCGGCCAACCCGGATGCCGTCCGCGTCCCAGTAGCGCTGATGAGCAGGCCCCGGGCTGCCTACTGCTGACACCACCGAGGCGGCGGAACCGTGCGCCCCAGGACGAGCACAGGCGCCGCCCCCCGTCAGCGTTACGAACCTGCTGCGCCGACCCGTCGTGGTCTGCACCACCACTAAGTTATGCACAAACCCGCTCATGTGGGAGAAGCCGAAGCCCGGTCCAGCCGGCCCGAGGTAGCTATCCGAGAAGAACCAGGCAGTCTGCGACCTGCTCAGCCGCACGGCGGACACGCCATCACCGCCGGCCCAGTCGGCGCAGGTTGACCGATCAGAGTAGGCCTGCCACTGCGCGTCAAGCGCCGCTGGCGATGGCTCGCCCGCCGGAGCGGGCTCGACCGCCACCGGAGCGGACGAACGCGTGCTGGCATGATGCCCGCCGCCGCGGACGGCAGCCAGTCCCGCGAGCGTTACGCCAAATCCAGCAATCAGGCCGCACACAACAAGGCCAGCCTCCAGCCACCGAGCCCAGCCCGCCTTCCCGTGAGCATCCTTCCTAACCACCCGGCTGGCGGCCAGATCTGGGCGAAGTCCCACGGAACGGACCGTACCAGGACAGTCCGGCTTGGGTCTGTATGGCATGCCAACATTGGGTGCGGACGCAACGCTCTGTCAAAAGGACTCATCGTGAGCATTGCTGCGGAGGGATCACGATTCCGCGCGGACCTGGCGCGTTCCGTCCGCCTGCTACGAGCATTCCGCACCGAGCAGGAAGACACCGCCAGGTACTACACGCTGCTGGCCGATGACACTGTGGGCCAGCTTGGCCAGTACACGAGCCTGCGCGGCAGCCTGGTGCTCGATGTCGGGGGCGGTCCCGGGTTCTTCGTCAACGCGCTGCGCGCCGCGGGTGCCCGCGCGTTCTGCGTGGATGCTGACGCCGGGGAACTCGCCGGGCGGGGCACCACGGAGCCCGGCAGCGTGCTGGGCAGCGCGCTCGATCTTCCTGTCAGATCCGCGCAGGTGGATGTGAGTTTCTCATCCAACGTCTTGGAGCACGTCCCTGACCCGCACCGGATGCTGGCGGAGATGATACGGGTGACGCGCCCGGGTGGCGTCGTCTTCTGCGCGTTTACGAACTGGCTTTCCCCGTGGGGAGGTCATGAGACCTCCCCCTGGCACTACCTCGGCGGCGAGCGGGCGGCGCAGCGATATCAGCGCCGTTACGGCAAGCCGCCGAAAAACCGGTACGGTAACGGCCTTTACCCGGTATCGGTCGTGCAGGCGCTGCGATGGGCCAGGTCGAGCAGGGATGCCCAGCTTCTGGACGCGGTGCCACGTTATCTGCCCGGGTGGAGCAGGCCCCTGCTCCGTGTTCCCGGTGCCCGTGAGGTCCTTACCTGGAACTTGCTCGTGGTCCTGAAGCGACGGTGATCCTGGGTTCGCGCCGTCGGCGGGCCATTGCCCGGCGGGATTGCTCGCGGGCCGTGGGCGTGGCCACAGCCGAACCCGTCTTGTTGACCGGCGCAAACGGGATATGTTCCGTTAAGGGGTATCGTGAGCCGTTCAGGAGCGAGCGGAACGCATCGCGAAGTCGAGCGAAGTGCCATGGAGCCTGACTCGTGACGTCGAGGCCAAGCCCTCATAATCAGCCACGTCGCTGGCAGCAGGAAAGCGCGTCCGCGCAACGGGACCTTCCTATGGTCTCCGGCCACCAGGACGCGCTCGACGGGCTCCGCGCGATCGCCGCCTTCGCCGTGCTCGTGGTCCACGTCGGCGGGCGAACGGGTTACGCCTACACCGGAACGCCCGCGTCGTGGGTCGTATCACGCGGCGACATCGGCGTACCGATTTTCTTCACCCTTTCCGGCCTTCTGCTCTACCGCCCGTGGGCCCGCGCCGTAATCCTGGGCAACAAGACCCCGAGGGCCGCTCCCTACCTCTGGCGCCGGGCGCTGCGCATATTGCCGGTGTACTGGGCAGTTGTTCTGATCGCGCTGCTGACACTCAACCGAACCCACGTCGGCTCGCCGTGGACGTGGATACAGTACGTCTTCCTGCTCCAGAACTACGATCCGCATCCGTGGTGGGTGGGCACCGGCGCGCCGGGACTTGCCCAGACGTGGACACTTTCCGTCGAGATGTCCTTCTACCTGGCGCTCCCGCTGTTTGCCGCCGGCCTCAGCTGGTTCGCCAGCCGCGCCGGCCCGGACCCCGACCAGCGGGCGAGGCGACTGCTCACCGGGATCGCGGCGCTGGCGGCGTCGTCCTATGCCTTTATCCTCGTGGTGTTCTTTCCAAGGCCACAGTTTTGGCTCGCGGATACCCTCCCCCGTCTCACAACCTGGTTCGCAGCAGGCATGGCCATCGCGGTCATCACCGTATGGGCGCGGGCCGAGCGGGGCCATGACGGCCCGGTGCGCCGGTTCTGCCGGACGGTAGGGTACTCGTCCGGTGCGTGCTGGCTAATCGCGGGCCTCGTCTTCGCCATCGCCTGCACACCCCTGACAGGCGACGAGTCTCTCGGAATACCTGGCGTGTGGAGCACCGAGATACGGACTGCGCTCTACACCATCGTCGGGGCCGTGGTCGTCGCGTCTGCGGCCTTCCAGCCACCCCAGGAGACCCGCGTCAACAAGCTGTTCGGGAATCGTGTCATGCGCTTTCTGGGAAAGATTTCCTATGGCATCTTCGTCTGGCAATTTCTAGTCATATACGCGTTCTTTAACATAACGCACCTGAAGGATGTTTTCCACCGTGGGACCTACTCCACGATTGAGGTAATCGGGATTCTCATCGCCGTTGCGCTTCTTACCATTGCGGTGTCGATAGCCGGCTATTACTACATAGAGCGCCCCGCCCAGCGTCTCTACCGGATTGTCCAACAACCGCCGCGGGACCGGCCAACACGGGGCGTGGCCCCAGGTGACACGGTAGCGGTGATGACGGAGCGTTTGGCGCCTGGCGCCGCCATGGCGCAACCGGACCGCGGCCCAACGTCTGGCTTACCGTGACGCACGTGACGCTGTTCGAGCTGGATCGCAAGCAGATCGCCGTCGTCAATTGGCGCGACCCGTGGCATCCCGACGCCGGAGGAGCCGAGCGTTACGCCTGGGAGATGGCGAGCCGACTGGTGCGTCGCGGTGCGCGAGTCTGCTTCATTACCAGCCGGGCACCTGGCCAGCGGCGGCGGGACAGGCGGGACGGCGTCGAGGTGGTCCGCATGGGCGGACGCTTCTCGACTTACCCGTTAGTCCTGTTGTGGATGCTGGTCCACCGGCACTCATTCGACGCGGTAGCGGATTGCCAGAACGGCATTCCATTCTTCACACCCTGGGTGCTGCCCCGCCACGTCCCCGTGTTCTGCGTCGTGCACCACGTGCACGACCGCCAGTTCGGCGTCCACTTTCCCGCCTGGCTGGCGTGGATCGGGCGGCTGCTGGAAGGGCCGGTCGCCGGCTGGACCTACCGGCGCCACGCGTGCATCGCCGTCTCGCTCTCCACACGGCACGCGATGCGGGAAAGGCTGCACTGGACCGGACCCGTCTACCTCGTTCCGAATGGGATCGCCCAGGTACCTTACACGCCAGTCCCGCCAGTGGGGCAGGTGTCGCTGACGTGGGTCGGCAGGCTCGTCGCCCACAAGCGAGCGATCCGGATACTTGACGTGGCAGCGAGGCTGGCCGACCGGGGGATCGCGATTCACGTGATTGGGCGCGGACCCGAGACGGGCCCGCTCGCCGAGCACGCCGCGGCGCGGGGGCTGGCCGACGTCGTGCACCTGCACGGCTACCTGCCCGAGCACGAGAAGGCCGCGCTCGTCGCGGGCTCGGTGCTCCATCTGAACACCTCACAGGGCGAAGGGTGGGGCCTTTGCGTCCTCGAGGCCGCCGCGCTCGGGGTTCCTACCGTCGCGTACGACGTGGACGGCCTTCGCGACGCTGTCCGTGACGGCGAGACTGGGTGGCTCGCGGGTAGCGGTGACGCGATCGAGGACGTCGTCGAACAGGCGCTCAAGGAGCTGGCCGACCCCGCGCGCCGCGTCAGCATCCAGGCTGCGTGCCGCCGCTGGGCGGCGTGTTTCGGCTGGGACCGCAGCGCGGAACGCTTCGCGATCCTGCTCTCGGCCGCGATCCAGTGCGGCAGCTCGCGGGGCAGTCGTGCTGGCGCCCGCCTTGTTCGCTACCGCGAGGCCGGCACCAGCCAGTCCGTCATCGCTGAAGGGCCGGTTCGAGACGTACTCCGTGAGCGGGCCAGCGGGGCGGTGGAACTCCGCGACGCGACAAACACTGAGCGCCTGCTGGGGCACGAGCTCGATCAGGCGGGCCGACGACCGTGACGTTGGTGACCAAGCTAGCCAGCCGGGGTCTCAGCGGGCCGATCCGGCCCGTCACCCAATGGCTCCTCGAGCCGAGCGAGGCCTCACCCGCCGCAAGACGGCCGGCTGGCTTGGACGAGCGCCTGCGGCGCTCGATATGGATGGTCGTTTGCTGCCTGCTCCTCACCGTGCTCGCCTTTCTCACGCGGCCGGGCCGGGTTATCGCCGACACCAAACTGGATCTGGCGATCAATACTCGCGGGTTTCTCGGCCGAGCGCTTCACCTGTGGGACCCCGCCCAGTTTGGGCAGCTCCAGGACCAGGCAACCGGCTATCTGTTCCCGATGGGACCCTTCTTCTGGCTGGGGCACTTGATAGCCCTGCAGCCGTGGGTGATCCAGCGATTGTGGCTGGCAGCAGTCCTGATCGCCGCCTTCTCCGGCATGACCCGCGTGGCGGCGCGCCTCGGGGTCGGCACGCCAATGACGCAAATCGTCGCTGGCCTCGGATATGCCATGTGCCCCCGTGGCCTCGGCCTGCTTGGCCAGCTTTCCTCGGAATTCCTGCCGGCAGCGATGCTGCCATGGATCCTGCTGCCACTGATTACCGCCATGCAGGGAGGCAGGCGAGCGCGAGCGGCACTCAGGTCCGGAGTCGCCGTGAGCCTAGCCAGCGGGCTGAACGCGACGGCCACCTTCGCCGTCCTGGTTCCGCCGCTGATTTATCTGCTCGTCGGCCGCACCTCGGCTGCGCGGTGGCGGATCGCCGGGTGGTGGATAGCGGCCGTCACGCTTGCGTCGGTGTGGTGGCTGGTGCCACTGGTTCTGCTGGACAAGTACGGATTCTCATTCCTGCCGTACACGGAAAGCGCCTCGGTCACCACCGCGGTGACGAGCCTTACCAACACGTTCCGCGGTACCGAGGATTGGGTCAACTACGTCATCGTCCATGGCCAGCCATGGTGGCCGGTCGGTTACGCGCTGACCGTACAGGTTCCGCTGATCCTGTTCACCGGGCTGGTCGCTGGCCTTGGCCTAGCTGGTCTCGTCCGCAGAAGGCTCCCCGAGCGCCGATTCCTGCTCTGGACGCTACTCGTCGGCGTGCTGCTCATCACCGCGGGCTATGTAAGCCGCCTTGGCAACCCACTGGCCGAACCTATCCGCCACATCATCGACGGCCCCCTCGCACCGGTGCGCAACGTGCGCAAGTTCGATCCGCTAGTCCGGCTTCCCATAGCGGTAGGTCTGGCCCACATGCTGGCGCCACTTCGCTTCCCCCGGCTCCGGACGGCGGTCAGCGCGCTCACGGCCTTGGCCATAGCAGGCGTTGCCCTGCCTGCCTTCACGAACGGGCTCTCATCCTCAGGCGACTTCCAGCAGATCCCCACGTATTGGCGGACCGCCACGCGGTGGCTGAACCAGCATGCCGGAAGTCAGGCGGTACTTGTCGTTCCCGGCACACGGTTCGGCGAGTACACGTGGGGACGGCCGCTGGACGATGTGATGCAGCCCCTGTCGACGGCTCGCTGGGCGTCCCGCTCGGTCGTACCCGGGGGCTCCGTCGGTCTCACACGGCTGCTCGATGCCATCGATGAGCGCCTTACCGAGGGCGAAGGATCCCCCGGCCTCGCGCAGCTGCTGGCCAGGCTGGGTGTGCGGTACGTGCTCGTGCGCAACGACCTCATCAGGTCAGACCTGGATGGTGCGTGGCCCTCACGCGTGCTGCAGGCCATGAACTCCTCGCCGGGGCTGCGCCTCGCCGCCACCTTCTGGGACCAGTCTCATCCGTTCTCGGGATCCGTGGGAGCGAGCGATGCCACGACCACCTTCGACCCGCCGTACCGGCCATTGCTGGTCTATCAGGTCACAGACGCCCAGGACATCGCAACCGTGGTACCCGCGAGCCGGCAGCTGCGCGTCTATGGAGCCCCGGAGACGCTCCTTACGCTGGCCGATGACGGCTTACTGCCAGCAGACCGCCCCGTCCTGCTTAACTCCGATGCGAGTTCGGTCCGCGCCAGCCAGTCCGTCGTCTCGGACGCGTTGCGGCGCCGCGTCGTCGGATTCGGCGATCCGCGTATCGCCCGTTCCGAGACCCTGACCGCGAGCGAGCCGGCCAGGACCTTTTATGCCGCGGACGATTACCTGGAACCCGGCTGGCAGCGTTACCTGGCGGTCGCTCAATTCCAGGGCGTCAAGAACGTGACAGCATCCTCGTCAGCCTCCGATATCGGCGGCATACCCGCACAGGATGCGACGGGCTACCTTCCGTACGCGGCGATGGATCACGACACGCGCACCGCCTGGAAATCCGGCAGCTGGGACGGGCCGATTGGCCAGTGGATCCGCATCGCGTTCCAGCACCAGGTACGCCCATTGACGATCAAGGCTGGATTCGTCGCTGATCGGGTAATCGGGCCACCCGTGACCAGGGTGGCGGTGCAGACCGCCGCGGGCCAGGTCGTCCAGTCGGTCAGGCGGACCGATGTGCCGCAGGCGCTGCGGGTACCGGCCGGGACGACGACGTGGCTGCGCATCAAGGTTGTCGGCCTCGCATACCCGCCACATCCGAGGCTCGGCTCTCAGGTAGCGATTTCGGAGATAGCCATTCCAGGGGTTTCGGCGAGCCGGACGATCCGGGTTCCCGTCATCACCGCGGCCGGCGGGCAGGACCCGACGGCCTTCGTGATGGCACGCGCGGAGATTCCGGCATCGGGCTGCATGCGAACGACGCCGCGGTGGGTGTGCTCGGGGCAACTCACCCGGCCCGTGGAGGAAGAGTTCGGTTTCAATCACACCTTCGTCACACACGCGCCTCAGCGGGCTCAGCTGTACGGAACCGCGACCCTCACCAACCCGGACCTGCTTGAGGGGTATGCGCGCGTCAGCGCTGCTGCGCCGGTCGTGACGGCAAGCTCGGAGTCAATGACGGCCCCGCAACAGCTCCCCCGGGCGGCATTCGACGGCGACCCTTCGACCACCTGGATTGCCAAGCCGAACGACCGGGACCCCGTGCTGACGATCTCTTGGACACCGCGCCGCACCATCAGGCACGTGACCATCTCACGGCCGCCGGGAGCGGCTCCGCCGACAAAAGTCCTTGTCACAGGCTCCGCTCCCGGCCAGCTCGGCGGTGGCTGGATCGTCGGGAAGAAGGGGACCATCACGTTCCCCGCCATGCGCACGCATCGCGTCACGGTGACGTTCTCACCGTTGCAGGCGCCGCTCGAGATCACCGATGTGACGATCCCTGGCGTCCAGCCGCTCACGGATCCCGGGCAGGCACCCTTCGCACTCCCCTGCGGCTCCGGTCCGCAGATCAAGCTCAACGGCGCACCGCTCGCCACGGCCGTGTCGGGTACTTACGCCGAGCTCCTCACTGGCCAGCCGGTGCGCTTCGCCGTGTGTGGACGCGTCAGCGAAGCCGCAGGCGCCAATCAGCTATCCGAACGCGGCACGGACGCATTTCAGGTCGACACCGCCGTGGTGGACCGTCGGGGATCCGGGTCACTCGCGGCCCATTCGATCACCTACCAGTCCGCCGGGCCTGCCTCGGGCGCCCAGCCCATGGCCCGGCACCGGGGAGCGTCAGCCTTGCTGGCGGCACCTCCCACGGCGGACGGGCCGAGGATGCCCTACGACTCCGCCGTCAGCGTGGAACGTTGGACCACCTCGGACCGGATCTTGCTTGTCGCCGCGAGTCATCCGTCGTATCTGGAGGTTAACGAGAACTTCAACGCTGGCTGGCAGGCACGCATTGGCACGACCGTGCTGAAGCCGGTCAGAGTCGACGGCTGGAAGCAAGCATGGATCATCCCCGGCGGAACATATGCTGAGGTCCGCCTCCGGTATCTGCCTAATTCCACGTACCGTCTCGCCCTGTTCGGCGGTTTCGCATCGATGGCGGTTCTCCTCCTGCTAGCGCTGGCACTGGCGCGGCCCGAGGGACTGCTACCTCTTCCCGCGCCGCCTGGGCGCTCCTACCGACGCCTTTCCGGTGCCACACGCCAGCTCTGCACACTGCCACTCTGCGCGGCAGCGGGGCTCTGGATAGGCGGATACCCCGGAATGATCGCGCTCCCGATTGCGACGGTGGGCTTCCTCGCGGCTCTTGGCCGCGGGCCGACGGCGCGAATGGCGGGACGGGCGTCGCGACCTTGGGTTGTGTGCGCGCTCATGGTGACGGCGTCCGCCTGTGCCGCAGCGGGCCAGCACCTGCGCATGGCCGAGTATCAGGGCCCAGCGCTTGACCTGCTCTGGAGCGCGATCCCGCAGACGCTCTGCATGGTAATCGTCGCTCGCCTGATTGCGGACCTTGCCCGGGGTGAGCCCGAGGGCGCGGCGGGCGCGGCGGGCACGGCGGCTGCCGCGGCCGACGGGCGGCGCGTACTGCCCGCTCAGCATGGCATCGCGCACGAGGGTACCGGCCTAGGCCATGTCTCGCAGATCTTTGGCGGCGCGGATCGGCGCCCAGACGACGACCGGCGGCGTTGTCGTCGTCGCCGATAGGCCCACTATCGGCTCCTCCTCCGCCTGGCCGGATCGCCGCCTGGCCACCGCCCGCATCGTGGTCAGCCGACCGCCCTGATGATGATGCAGAGTAACTGGTCAATCGCTTTAAGTGATAGTTTACTACTTTTGAGTAATGAGTGTTTGCTCTTTTTGGCAATCAATCTAGTCTGTCGCGCATAGCACGCTTTAGCGTGATCCCTGTCCGCCCGCTTGCACGCTGCGGACCTCCGGTTCCGCGGCTGGCGGCGATTGCTGCCGAAGGAGGAGGTGCGATGGTTCGCTTGCTTGTCGCGATAGCGATCGGCGCCATGCTTGCCGCCGGGGCTAGTTTCCTGGTCTCGAGCGTCAGCGGGGCACCCAAGCCAGTTAACCAGCAGCTGTACAACTACGGTTCGCGGTAAGCCGGGCTGGGCGGCGTGATGAGGCATCTGCAACCGGGGGATCAAGGCAACGGTCCCCCGGTTTTACTTGAGATCGTCGTTCCCGCCTACAACGAGGCTGGGCGGCTTCCGGCCGGGTTAAGTTTGCTCACCACCAAGGCGGCGGCGCTCCCGGTCAGCACGTCAATTCTTGTCGTTGACAACGCGAGCACCGACAACACCTCTGACATCGTCCGTAACTGGCCCCGGGAGCCCGTTCCCGTGCGGCTGCTGCACTGTGCGCGGCGCGGCAAGGGCGCGGCCGTGCGCGCGGGCCTGCTCGCCACCCGCGCTCCATTCATCGGCTTTTGCGACGCGGACATGGCGACCGACCTGTGCGCGTTAGACCTTGTTATCAGCCTGCTGGCCACCGGACACCGGGCCATTATCGGCTCCCGAGCACACCGTTGGTCAGTCGTCGAGGCACGGCACAGTGCCTTCCGCACCGCCGGAGCGGCTGTGTTTCGCCGCCTCGCACGAACGATCGTTGCGGACGCCACGGACACCCAGTGCGGGTTCAAGTTCTTTTCCGGCCCGCTCGCCCGAGCCGCGGCGACGCGGATGCGCGCCGCCGGGTTCGCCTTCGACGTCGAGCTGGTCGCCAGGTGCATCCAGCTCGGCGCCAGGGTGACAGAGATCCCGGTGGCGTGGCGGGATGTCCCAGGGTCCACTTTCCGTGTGCAGCGTCATGGCGCGAGCGCATTGCGCGAGATCGCGTCGATATGGCTGAACCTCAAACTGAGTGATCGCCAACCAGGCGGCGGTCACGTGCCGCTGCAGATTCCACTGGCCTGGGCCAGCGACGGAATCCAGGTAGCACTTGATCCCGTCCTCGAGCCAGCCCCGATGGCCACAGCCCGCCAGTCATGATCGGCCCCCAGCGGTCGGGCTGGTACTCGAAAAGCGGGCAATCCCATCGTGCCTGGTTGGCCTGTTTGCGGCCGACCGGAATCCTGGTCGCGGGTCTGGTGCTCGTACCGCTGCCGCAACAGGCAGCCGCACGGCGGCCGCAAACGCGAGCCGGCCACGATGCGCCGACGGCACGACTATCGCGCCAAGCACTGACAGTGGACCAGAATTAGTTATCCATGCCGCGGTGCGGCGGGAATCGGCACGACGAATGGTCCGGGCTGAAACACACCTATTGTGACTGAGCCGATACAGGCGCCCCGGCCGGGCGTGAGCTTTTTGATGCGCACGCTCGAACCGGAGCCCTGAACTTGCAGGTAGACGTTGGTGAGGTTGCTGCGGGGCAACGTTACGACGCTGGTGTGGCCAGCGAAAAAGACGTCCACGATGATATCGCGATTGGCGTAGTAGCCAATCTGCATGGTCGACTTACGGGGCGGGACGGTACGGCTGAGGGGGAGCTTCACACCTCGTACCGTCGGGGAATGACATTCCTGAGGCCGCAGGGAGGTTGGGCCAACGACGACCGCCTGCTCCAGCCGGCCGAGGGTGTCGAAGATCATAATCTTGGGGATTTTCCCCTCCGGCCGCGAGGTCCAGATGATTTTCTTGTGCAGTTTGCGGAGCAGCGGGTCAAAAATCCGCGACTCGTAACTGTAGCCCCCGCTGCCCGCTAGTACCGGATTGAGGATCGTGGCCGGGACGACCTGATTGAGAATGACAGTTCGCTGCGGCATTGCTTTTAGTGCTGCGTTCGCCGTGGCGATATAGGACCGAGCCACGTTCGCCCGTAGCCCTTCGAGGAAGCCGTTCACCGACCAGATCGAGCCGAGCAGGAAGACGCCAAGAGCGGCCCCGGTGACGGCAGGCAGGAGCCGGTTGTCAGGCAGCACGGCGCGGTGCGCATCCCGTTCGCCCAGCAAGGGAAGGAAGGCCAGAGCCAGACAGATCGCGAGGACGGGAACCGCGTCCGCTACGTAACGCGTCTGCAGGCCGAGCAGCCTGCCGGTCAATCCGATGCGGCCCGCCGCGACGGGGATGACGTCGGCGACGATGAGCCAGCCGAACAGGATTGCCCAGGCGCGCCAGGCGTGCCGCCGGAACCAGAGGCTCGCCCCGATGACGACGACAGCCGCCGCCCAGGCCGCCACCATCAGGCCGGTGGGAGCATCCGCGAAGGGCTCCGGGGCGGCGCCGAAGGTCGCCCACCCCCATGGCCCGCCGAACGCACCAGGCACGAAGGTCTTTGTGACCAGATCAAGCCCGAAGTACGAGAGATCGGACGGGGCGTGCGGCACACGCGGGGTGACGGACGAGGTGTGCAGCCTTGAGATGTAAACGGCGACCTGGATCGCCAGTAGCGCCGTGTAGATCGCCCACGCCGGCCAGTACCGCCGGATGGTTTTCAGCATGGTTTTCCGCCAGCCGCCCTCGACGAGAAAGGCGGAGGTCAGCGCGAACAACAACAGCGGTACAGCACCGCCCTTGAGGTAGAACGCCATGCCGAAGAGCGTCCAGAACCCGGCCGCGATCGCGTGCCTGGCCCGCCCGCCCCGCACGTACCTGACGTGCGCGTCGACGGCCATGGGAATGGCGATCTGAAGCGGGATGGCGCTGATCCCCGCCGCGAACCACGCCATATTCGCGATGGTCAGCGGCGTGAACAGGCACACTGCGAGTGGGAAAAGGATTATCGGCCGGTCGCCGACCAGTGTGCGCAAAGCGCGCAGCATGGCGAGCCCGGCAAGCGTCTGGAGCACGAGCATGGTTCCGCCAAACAGCCCCCAGTCGTAGGTGGAGACGCGGACTAGAATCCACACCACGAGCCAGCTGCCGGGGGTGAGCTGTCCTGCTCCGATACGAAACAGGTAACCGAGGCTGAGATGGTGGTCCAGCCCCCGGGCGGTGAACTCGAAGTCGTCCTGCTGGAAGTACGAATGCGCCAGCACGTTCGCCTTCCACAGGACCTGGATGGCGATGATCAGGATCGCGCCGAGCGTGACGCGGTTGCGGTAGATGGTTTCGCGGAATCCCTCCCAGCCCAAGCCGGGCTGGCGGTCGCCCTGCCCCGCCTGGCTGCCCGCCGGGCTACGCGACTCGATTCCCGCCAAGACGATCCCACATCCTGCCGACAGACCCGTTGGCTCGCCTAGCCCGGGCACACGCTCGAAATAGCGTAGTGCGGAGCGTTACATCACGAAACCGGACCAACGCAATCCTTAGCGCACGCGCAGTCGCCAGCCCGACCCTTGAGGTTGTGTGCGGAGCAACGGCGGTGCGGATCGAGCGCCGTAAGCCGATACACGACGACGTCCGGTCCGGCGAATACGACCGCTGCCCCGGCAAGCCGCCGGGCGAGCGCGCTCGGCGGCCGAATCGATCCGCCGCGGGTGGCAGGACCATCGAGGCCTGCGTCCACAATCACGTACCGCACACCGGCCGCGCGCAGCGGGTCGGTGAGCGGCTCCGCCGATGTGATCAGCCCAGCGAGTCGGCGCGCGCCGGTGTCCTCCGCGGGCACCACCAGATCGCTCACCTGCACCGCGTCGTTCCAGATCACGGTGCGCGAGAGCAGCCGTGGCCATGGGTCGAGCATCGCCTCACCGTGATTCCACCCGTACCGCCGGTACGCGGCCCACGGCAGCACGAGCGCGCTGCCCGACGACGGGCCGGCCTCGATGACGGCGCGTGCCCGCAGCCAATCCGCCGGGTACTGCGCGGGCCGCAGCCGCCCGGCCGCGCCCCAGGCGAGCCCGGGGAGCAGCAGCACGGGGACGAGCACGCCCGCGACCGCGAGCACAATGGCCAGGGGATCCCTGCCGCTCACACGGCTGCTGCCTTCTTTATTTATCCCGAACGGCTGCCGCGCCGTGGCACACCATGCCGCAAGCGAACCGATTCCAGTGGCCTCCGCCAGCGCCAACGGCGCCACGAACTGCTGGCCGTCGCGCAGCACCGCGAAACCGGGCCACAGCCCGATCAGGCCGCGCAGCATCTCACGGCCTGGCGTGGTAACCCCGATCAAAGCGAGGCCGAGGCCAGCGAGCGCCGCAATACCAAGAGCCGGCCAGCGCCGATCGTGGCGGCACCGGGTCACGTAGCCGATCACGCCGACCGCCGCCAGCGCCAGCCATAGCGCGGATACGGCGCCGCCGTATCCGTTGGGCACGGTTTCGGCGTTCCATGTGCCACCAAGCATCACCACGCTGCCAAGCGACCCGAACGGCGTGTCGGCGCGCGCCGCGAACGCATCCACGCCGGATGGCGATGTGTGCGGCGGGCGCGCCAGCGACGGGATCAGCCACGGCAGGCTGAGCAGGCCGAGCAGAAGCAGCATGGTCACGACCGCGTTCGCGCGCCGGAATCGCCGCGCCGGCGCCGGGCCGTTGTCCTGCCCTTCGTGGGGTTGGCCTGGCGCGGCCGGTTTCCCCGCCGCCGGGACCTGGGCCGCGGCGGGCACGGCGACAAGCGCTGACACGCTCATCGCCGCGAAGCCGCCGGTCGCAGCCGGCACCAGCGCAAGGCACAGCCGTGCCTTGCCCAGCCAGCCACCCGTCCCTGCCCGGGCAGCCCGCAACACCCATGGCAGGCCGGCGTAGCCGAGCAGCAGTGCCCATTGGCCGAGGATCAGCCGCTCGGCGACATACGGGTTCCAGGAGTAGAAGACCCCGGCGGCCAGCCGCGCCGTGAGCGGGAAGCCGCGCAACAGCGCGGCAGCGCCTGAGCAGGCGAGAGTGAAGATCGACAGTAGCACGATCTTCTGCGCGATGTCGGCGGGCACCACGTGGGAGATGACGGCCACCACGGTGTCGCTCGGCACCGCTCGCGGCGGGCCACCGGCCAGGCCAAGCGCTGCCGCGGTGAGCGGAGGACTCGGCACGAAGACCATGTCGTAGGAGAGCAGGAACCCGCGAAGGAACCCGGGCCCAAGCGCGAGCGCGCCGAGCGCCAGACCCGTGACGGGCGGTGCGAGACGCGCAATGGCTCCCGTACGCACACGACTCATCTAACCCGCCAGCGCCATACGCGGATGTGCGGACGCTGCCACGCGCCGCGAGCGAGGTGCGCAACGGCCCGTTGCACCCCCGATAAGCATGCCTGTCAATATGTACCATCATCCAAACAAGATTCTTTGCGCAGTGCTTAGCGATGTGCGGACGGAGGGGCGGGGCCGGATTTTTGGCCGGTGTCCTGCGGCGGGCTGGGAGCGAGGGGCGCCGTACGCTGGCTCTGGCGGCCGGGGCAGCCTTGCTGCTGCCCTTAATTGTCCCGGCGGCGGCCCTCGCTTAGGGTTCCAGCCCGACGTAGGTGGGTAAAATCCGGCCCCCCCCGGGCACCACGCACGATCGGTCGGCGTGTGGGCCGTTTGCTGATTGGGCGGGCGTGCGCTTATGTCTCTCGCGATGCCGTAGTGGGGTCTGCCAGTGTCGGGTGGAACCCAACGGTCGTTCGGCGCAGGGACGGGCGCCGCTACTCGGCGGGCCAGTCGAGGCGAAACCATACGAGTGTCCTGCTCGTGGCGTCGGGGTCCGGGCAGACGCTGGTGTGGCCGTGGTGGCCCCATTGGCTGGCGAGCAGGTCCACGAGTTCAAGGCCTCTGCCGGATTCGGCTAGCTCTGGCTGTGGGTGAAAGCTGGGTGCGGGGACGGTGGCGGAGCCGTCGTCGATCACCGCGATGTAGGTGGCGGTCTGGCTAGCCCAGATGATCACCTCGAAGGTTCCGTGAAGGCTGGTTCGGGTGTGGGTCAGTGCGTTGGTGACCAGCACGCTGGTGAGCAGGATGGCGGTGTCTGCCACTGGGCAGCCATCTAAGACGCGGGCGACGAATCGGCGCGCGTGCCGTGCCTGGTCGGATGTGCCGGGGAAGATGCGGCGGACGGGCCGGGCGAGCCGGTGCGCGGTGATGAGAACGTCCGCCAGGTCGGGCGTGATCGCGTCTGTTCGGCACATCGGGCACCACCGTTTGCGTGTTGAGCGGTCGGCCGGGTCTAGGCTGACGGCAGCATCTCCACGATTTCTCGCTTCTGCAATTTAGCACCTTTGCAATATCGCAGCGATGATGGTAGACGTGCATGAGATGAGCGCCCGCCAAGGTGAGCCACTCGGGCGGTTGACCTGCAGGAAGAGGGAGAACACGGCGTGTCGAACCCATCAGTACGAGGCCGCCGGGTCGCCGCTGAGCTGGCCCGGCTGCGCGAAGCCACCGGCCTGAGCCGGGAAGAAGTCGCTGAGAGGCAGGGCTGGTCGGTGTCGAAGGTGTGGCGCATCGAAACCGGGCGCACCCGCGCCCACCACGGCGATGTCGCCGACCTGCTTGACCTCTATGGCGTCGGGGGAAGCGAGCGGGAAACGCTGATCCGGCTTGCCCGCGAAGCCCGCCGCCGTGGCTGGTGGCACAGCTACGCCGATGTACTCGCAGAGGGTTTCGACACCTACGTCGACCTGGAGATCCAGGCGACTTCGATTCGCACCTATGAGGCCCAACTGGTCCCTGGCCTGCTGCAAACCGAAGCCTACGCACGCGCCGTGCTCAGCGCCGCCTGGGTGACCACCGAGCAGGACGAGATAAGCCGCCGCGTCGCGGTACGGATGCGCCGACAGGAGGTGCTGGCCAGCAAGGAAGACGGACCACAGCTATGGGCTGTTCTGGACGAGGCAGTTGTACGGCGGGGGATCGGTGGCATCGATGTGATGCGCGAACAACTCAGCCGACTCCTCGAAATGGCCGAGCAGGCGACCGTCACGCTGCAAGTGCTGCCGTTCAGCGTGGGCGCGCACGCCGCGATGATCGGCGCATTCGTCATCCTCGGCTTCCCCGACCCCGATCGCCCAGTTGTTTATCTGGAGACCGATACACGTAGCTTGTATCTGGAAGAGGCAGCAGAGCTCGATCGTTACATGCTCGTCTTTGATCACCTCAGGGCCGCTGCGCTGAGCCGGGCGGAATCGGCAGCGTTCGTGTCCCAGGCAAGACGCGAACTTTAGCGAAACATTAGGAGGGCGCGTGACCGGCTACGATCTGTCCCGCGCCAACTGGCGTAAGAGCAGCTACAGCGGCGGCACCGGCGGCAACTGTGTGGAAGTCGCGCAAGCGTCGCCCGGCGTGGTGGCGGTTCGTGATTCACGTGACCCGCACGGTGCCGTACTGGTCTTCAGTAGACACCAATGGAAGACCTTCACCACCCACGTAAAGAATGGCACGCTCACCAGGGCATTGCGCATGACCGCTCGCGCGGCCGGGTAGCGTGCACTCAGCTTCGCCTAGAAGGGCACCACAACGACCAGCGACGAGGGCTGCCGTCTCATGCGTCAGCACTTGAAGCGGTGTCTTGCCCGAATTTCAACAGGTTCCCGTCCTCGTCCGTGAGCTGTGCGTGGGCGGCCGAATCAACTTGAATGTCTATAACACGCCAGGGCCATGGTTGTGCGTCGATGCCGCCCGTAAGGAGGCAGAAATGTTCCCTAGCCGCTACGAGGAAACCTGCCTCAGTCAGACTCTTGATGTACTCGCCGAGGCCCTTGGCGGCATCCCTCTTCGCTTGAAATGAGTCAAGTTCACCACTGACGTCCATCCAGTCACGCAAGTGATCAAAAAATGCGGCAATCAGAACTTCATTCTCGTCGGTGAGCCCATCTGGCCAGCTTGGGTAGAAGGCACGCGCACCATCGAAGAAGCGCCACAATGAGCTTCCGGTTGTGAATATCTTAAGGGCCTTGGGTATCGGCCGCGTCGGATCAGGCACCAAACGTACCGGGCCAGGGCTGGTAGCCTCTCCCAGGTTCGTGACCCATTGCTCATGCGTTTGCTTGATTTCTCTCAAGCGCTCAACGGTGTAATGCCCGACTTGATCATCGATCCGCTTGTAGCCTTTTCTGCATAACAGGATCAGGTTGTCATAAGCGTCAACGTCAGCAATGTTTCCTGCCCGAGGACCCTTGGGTGCCTGTCCAACGATGTGTGCCTCTTCCCCGAAGACCGAAGGATCATCGGTATCGGTACCTTCGGTGACTAGCTGGGCTCGGCAGATCGAGCATCGGCCTCCAGACTTGACCCGGAGAATCTTCCGCGTCCGGTCTGTGATGGGCACGCCTGACAGGCTATGCCCCCAGGGTTCGTGAGCGGACCATGCGCGGAGAGTCGTCCCTCGCCCCGTCAACCATGCAGATCAGGACCGCCAGCGCCTACCGCCTCGGGAGACGTTAAAGCACCTCGCGGATCTTCGTCTGGCAGGCGCAACGCGACCCGGCACGGAGGGAGAATGAACCCCTCTTTTGGACTCAATCCGCCTTTCAAGACCCAATGGTGCTCGCTCGCTTGGGCACAGAATGCGAGACTCGCGTCATGGGCGTAAGCGCGCTGGACCGGGAGATGTTCACCGAGGCTGAGGCGGCGCGGCTGCTCGGCGTGTGGCAGAGCACACTCCATTACTGGCTTGAGGGCGGGGTCCGGCGGGGGAAGGCATATAAGCCGGTCGTCCGGGTGCAGCCGCGCGGAAGCCGGGCGTCGGTCACCTGGGCTGAGTTCATCGAATCCGGCCTGCTAAGGGAGTACCGCCGCACGCACGGAGTGCCGATGGCCGAACTGCGGGCCTTCATCGATCAGGTGCGCAAGCACTACGAGGTTCCCTACCCGCTCGCCGACCGGCGCCCCTGGGTTAGCGGAAAGGAGCTTCTCGCGGAGGCTCAGGACGCCTCGGGGCTGGATCCCGACTTCTGCCTGGTCGCGGTCGTCAGGGGTCAGTACGTCCTTACGGCCCCTGCCGATTCGTTCCTCAAACGGGTTACCTGGGACGGCGACTTCGCTGCCGGGTGGCGTCCCCATGATGATCCCAGGTCGCCAGTGCTCATGAAGCCCGACACCCGCTTCGGCCGACCCGCAGTGAAGGGTGTAAGCACCGAGGTGCTGTGGGAGCACGAGCAAGCGGGCGAAACGGTCTCCGACATCGCTGCTGAGTTTGACCTAGGCGAGGCCGACGTGCGGTGGGCGCTCGCCTATGAGACCTCTGCCAGGGACAAAGCTGCATGAGGCGGCCGGCGAAGCCGGCGACCGTCAGGTATTACGTCGACGCCGACGTTCTCGGCCTGGCCAAGATCCTGGCCCAGATCAGGGGTGATGTGACGTATCCCGGCGACCTTGGCGGTGTTATCAAAGGCGGAAGGGCCCGGCCGCCTTGCCCGGTAGCGGCAGTGAGCACGCCCGATGATGTCTGGATACCGGAGACCGCCAAGCGGGGGTGGCTCATCATCACGCGCGACAGGCACATTCAGGAACACCGCGCTGAGATCGACGCCGTTCGCTCCAGCGGTGCCCGCATGGTCACGTTCACGGGTGTCGAGGCTGTGAATACCTTCCGCCAGCTCGAGACACTCATGTGCCAGTGGCGGCGGATCGAAAAGCTGTTGAGCGAGGATGGACCTTTCATCTACAGCTTGACCAGGACACGGCTCAGGCGTGTGCCCATGTAACCTGCGGGCTGCGCGATCGTGCGGGTGCTTGGCCGTTCCCTGACCTCGACCGAGCTATACCGTGCGGCATGTGGTCGCCAGGACCGCGCTCGCCATCGCTGCGCGATGTCGTGTCTAGTGCCCCCAGCGAGCCGACTCGCCGACGGCGTAGTTGTGAAAGATACTGGGCCGGCCTGGCAACGGCCCGGAGCTGGCATCGGCACCCTTCCGCAGTGGTTTCGCTGTCCCTCCGCGCTCCGCCGCGCGGAGCGCTGGCGCCCTGGGTTTGATCTTTATCTTTATCTTGATCTCAATTTTGATTTGGTTGGTGCCTGAGCCGGAGCCGCGCCTGACCACACATCCTCGGGCGCCTCTGGGGAGGTGTGTAGTCAGGCGCGGCGGAGGCTCCCGCCCCGCAGGGGCGGGTTGCGCGCGTTTTGCAGGCAGGCGACGACACACACCGGCCACAGGCCTGTTCACAGCGCCGCGACAGCGGCGTCACAGCCGGTGACGCGGCTGTCGCGGGGGTGTGCGGGTGCTGTGACGCCGCTGTGACGGGCGGTGCTGTTGATGGGGAGGGTGAGCGGGGTCCTGTTGTGCCCGGAAGTACCGGCATCGCCGCTGTGGCACCCGCGCAGCCTCTCCGGAGTCGGTAACGGGACCGGTGAGCCTGTGCCGACCGCTACACGATGTGGGTACGCTGCGGCATATGAGCGATGAACCCACAGTGGACCCGGTCGACCAGCAATGGCTGGATCAGGTGTGACCATGGGGGGCATCGTGCGCTCAGGACCCAATGCCACTTAGCCAAAGTTGATCACGCTGCGAGTGTGAGCTGGCGGAGGTTGACGAGCTTGATCGTGGCGGGGCCGGGGTGGCGGGTGCCGTGGTCGCCAGGCCGTTTGACGCGGTAGGAGTTGTGGCGG
>WNFZ01000468.1_pt1 | contig 61858 bp, 47 predicted proteins | sample 5400081 | NCBI WGS metagenome assembly WNFZ01 (sample SAMN13153365, study PRJNA577476) | soil metagenome | isolation source: 80 cm soil or saprolite under grassland replicate 1 | place: USA:California | collected 2016-06-15
AATCAATGGTGTGAGCACAACGAACATCGCCAGGTGGGATGGCACAAACTGGTGCGCTTTAGGTCCAGGCTTGGGCGAACAGAACATCCGCGGTGTGAGAGCACTGTTGGTTGCAGACCATGAGGTCTATGCAGTTGGCGTTTTTACGAAGAGCGGAGACCGTGCCATCGCGCCGGTCGCTAGATGGAACGGTCGTGAGTGGAGGGGCTTGTCCGACAACGTTGCCGGAGCAGTCTTCGCTCTAGCCTGGGATGGAGCCAATTTGTATGCGGGAGGAGTGTTCAGGTCCATAGGTGGAATCAACGCCAGTAATGTGGCCAGATGGGATGGAACGAATTGGTCGCCGCTGGGGCTGGGAGTTCACGAGTGGCGGACGGGCATCGCTGGGGGTCCGTTCGATGCGTCAAAGGTTTATACCCTCGCTGTGTGGGACGGAGATCTCTACGCCGGTGGTGAGTTTGAAATCGCCGGCATCGTCAACACGACGAACATCGCCAGATGGAATGGGACGACTTGGTCCGCGGTGGGCACCGGTCTTCCGCTGGTTGCGACGCTATTGGCTGACGACGCTTGCTTGGTGGCGGGAGGATATCGATTGTCTAAGTGGAATGGAATGAGTTGGTCGGACCTTGGCGGAGGCATTAGCAGGTCTGGAAGCGTGTATGCCTTGGCCAAGAGCGGGAATGATCTTTACGTAGGCGGGTTCTTCTCGTCCGTCGGAGGCTCAGCCATCCGCAATATCGCAAAGTGGGACGGCGTAAGATGGTCATCCTTGGGCAGTGGGCTCGGTGATGGGGAGCCGTCAGTCATGGCTTCTAATGGCAGTGAACTTTTTGTTGCCGGGGTGCTCAATTCTTCAGGAGGCAAGCCGGCGACGAACATCGCCCGCTGGCGCATTCCACATGCGCTCAAGATCAACCGCGCGAGCAATGACGCCCTTCTGAGTTGGCCGGCCACAGGCAGCAACCTGGCCCTGGAATCCACCGCCTTGCTTGGGGGCAATGGCTGGAGTAACGTCGCCAACCCTGTCGCCATTCACGAGGGCGAGTGCCTCGTGACCAACGAGATTTCCGGTCCCAGCCGCGTTTACCGCCTATGGGGACGGTAGTTTCCAAGAAGGGATTCTCCCAGTTTCTCCAGAACTGCGTGCCAAGTAATGAAAACGATCCGAGCCGGGCAGTCCAAAGCAGTGCCGACAATGTTCGTGGTGTTCGCTTTCGCTCCGCTGCTTGTCGGTGCGCCCGGCGATGAGAACTGGGATCGGAACTTCGGCGTTCCGGGAGTGGACGGGCGCATCTGTGCGATGGCGGTTTCGGGCAACGAGCTGTATGTGGGTGGCGACTTCTCGCGTATCAATGCTTTGAACACAACGAACATCGCCAGGTGGGATGGCACAAACTGGTGCGCTTTAGGTCCAGGCTTGGGCGAACAGAACATCCGCGGTGTGAGAGCACTGTTGGTTGCAGACCATGAGGTCTATGCAGCTGGCGTTTTTACGAAGAGCGGAGACCGCGCCATCGCGCCGGTCGCTAAATGGAATGGTCGTGAGTGGAGGGGCTTGGCCGACAACATTGCTGGAGGGGTCGTCGCTTTAGCTTGGGATGGAACCAATTTGTATGTAGGAGGAGTGTTCAGGTCCATAGGTGGAATCAACGCCAGTAATGTGGCCAAATGGGATGGAACGAGTTGGTCGCCGCTGGGGCTGGGAGTTCACGAGTGGCGCACAGGCATCGTTGGTGGTCCGATCGATTTGGCTAAAGTTTATGCCCTCACTGTGTGGGACGGATCTCTCTACGTTGGTGGTGAGTTTGAAATCGCCGGCACCCTCAACACGACCAACCTCGCCAGATGGAATGGGATGACTTGGTCCGCAGTGGGCGGGAGGCTTCCCATTGTTTCGGCATTACTGGCTGACGAGGCCTGTCTTTACGCAGTCACCGGTGGTGCCATCGCTTGCTGGAATGGGACAAGTTGGTCTCCCCTCGGCGGCACGAACAACGGACCGGTGGGCGTGAGTGCTTTCGTTAAGAGCGGGAGCGACTTGTACGCAGGCGGCTTGCTTCCATCGCTCACTGGTGTTCCGGTCAACCATGTTGGCAAATGGGATGGCATGCGATGGTCGGCCTTGGGCAGTGGAATTGATACAAGCGGTGTGGTATTGGCCATGGCTTCCAACGGCAGTGAACTTTTTGTCAGCGGTGTGTTCAATTCTTCAGGAGGCAAGCCGGCGACGAACATCGCCCGGTGGCGCATTCCGCATGCGCTCAAGATCAACCGCGCGAGCAATGACGCCCTTTTGAGTTGGCCGGCCACAGGCAGCAACCTGGCCCTGGAATCCACCGCCTGCCTTGGGGTCAATGGCTGGAGTAACGTCCCGAACCCCGTCGCCATTCACGAGGGCGAGTGCCTCGTGACCAACGAGATTTCCGGTCCCAGCCGCGCTTATCGCCTGTCCGGACGGTAGGTTTCAAAATCGAACTCAACCTAAATCAGCCAAAATGTCGAATGTCGAAATCCGACCCCTTGAGGCGCCTTGTACAGGAGCTACCGCCGTTTGACGGCTAAAATCCGGCGCCCCAGCGGCGCCGCGCCGCTCAACCGGCACCCTAAGGTGTGAGGAAGCGCGAAGCGCTTCATCTAACGAGGCGGGGCCTCGGACCAAGCGAGGGCCCCAGCGCTTAGAATTTCAAACTATATCTCGCTTGGTCTGAGGCCCCGCCTCGTTAGGGGAACGCAACTTTGGGATCGGAGCTTCGGCGGGTACCGCAACGATTCCTTCGCAAGCCTTCAGGAGACTGTTGACGGCGGATTCATTATCGGTGGCGGTTCCTGGTCAACAACCAACGGCAATAAAACCACTGAGCATTTCGGGTCGTAACTGTTCAGGTAACGATTCAGGTCTGAGGTTGCATTCGCCCTCACCCCGGCCCTCTCCCCCTGGGAGAGGGAGATGGTGTCGGAGCGTCTTGAAAGCTCCCCTGCTCTCGCTGTTGCCGCGTTAGTAGAATGCGCATGGGACGCTCCATCCGCCGAACAACGCTACTTCGTCCCAGCGCGGCAAATGTAGCTCCCTCTCCCCGGGGGAGAGGGCCGGGGTGAGGGCGGGCGTCTATGACTCCTGAACAGTTACTTCGGGTCTTACGCCAGTAGCGACTTTTGGGTCCTCCGGCTCGACCGATCAGGCAACAAGATATGGGAACAGAATTTTGGGGGAACCTATGATGACAAGCTAACCAAGATTCAGCAAACATCGGACGGTGGCTTTTTGCTTGCCGGTTGGTCGGCCTCCCCCGTTTCTGGAAACAAGACCGCGACCAACTACGGTTCGGGTTCCTGGCCATCGAGTGACTTTTGGGTGGTCCGACTGGACGCCAATGGCCAAAAGCTTTGGGACAGAACCTACGGCGGAAATGACAATGAACTCGCGTGGAGTGCGCAACTGACCAGCGATGGCGGCGTTATCGTAGGCGGCGGCTCCATTTCCGGGCCGAGCGGGACCAAGACCAGCACTAATTATGGCGATTACGATTTTTGGATCGTGCGGCTTGACGCCGACGGCAACCAGCTTTGGGACCAGTCCTTTGGAGGCACGGAAGACCATTTTCCTTACAGTCTGGACGTAACGAGGGACGGGGGAATAATGGTCGGCGGGCGTTCCTTGTCGGGTCTATCGGGAAACAAGACCAGCTCTAATTTTGGCGTAACTATTCAGGTGAGAGGTTGAACCGCTAATCTTCGCTAATCCTCGCTAATGAGACAAAGAGCGTTCAATGCTTGGCTCGCCGCTTCGGGCGATGGGCAACGCCATTTCCATCATGATTGTGGATCTCAGTTCTCATCGGTTTTGTCTTATTAGCGTGGATAAGAGAGATAAGGATTTTTAGTCTCATCGGCCACGTCTCGCGTCGCCGATCTTTCAGGATAACGGGTTGAACGTTGTCTACCGACCAGACATCGTGGTGATACGCGAGTTGGCAACCCCGCTCTCCAGTAAAGATTTGTGTGCTAATTCGCCAACGGTGAACGATTTTTTCGTACAGTAGATAGCCGTCCCCGTCCTCTGGCTCAGAAAGCTGCATCCCTCTCCTATTCAGCTCGAGTTTCTAAGAAAAGGGAAGTCCTGGTCGATCTCCCGCCGGAAGTCACCCAGCGCCCAACGATAGTACCGGAGGTCGAACTCGCGCTGTAACATTTCACGATTCATTCGCGGCCTTTCCAGTAGTACGGGCGGCGGTGTAGGTGCATCAGGGCTTTGATGTAAATGGCGTCGGCACGCACGCTGTAAACGATGGCGAAGGGAAAGCGGTGAAAGTTGAGCTGGCGATTGTCGCCCCGGACTTTGCGCCAGCGTTCCGGCTCGTTTACGATGCGGCGCAGCGTGCGTTCAAACTGGTCCAGGAAGGCGTCGCCCAAGCCCGGTTGCCGTTCCTCATACCACAGCGCGGCGGCTTCCAGTTCTTCGTCGGCTTCAGGATGGCGGACGACGCGCATGGAGCTTGTCGCGGATGTCCTGGACGACTTGCTCCACCGGGCGGCAACTGACGTTGCCTTCCTCGATCTCGCGGGAGCGCCGGTCGATGACTTCCTGCCACTGCGTTTCCGCGTCAGCGTCCACGGTGTCGTCGAGGCTGGCAATGAGTTGACGAGCCAGATACGCCCGGTCCTGCATCGGCAGGGCCAGCACTTCGGCGACTTTTTCCGCAGGAATGCTCATGCCCTCTCAGTATCGTCTTTTCCGGTCGCTCAAGCAAGCTTCGTTGACTCCAAGAATCGTGAAATCCCCATGGCCATTCGGGTCAATCCGGTTAATGGGATCGCCCTGCGCGAAAAGCCCAGGATGCCACGGTCGGTCAGCAAACCGGCCAATGGATTGGTCTCGGCGCACAGAAGTTGGGATTGCACGCGGGCCAGACGGTGACACGGGATGCGTTCCTCCGGCTCTGCGATAACCTCCATCCCGAAACCGGTCAACGGTTGACTCAACTGACGGCTAAAGAAAGGCGTGTCTCCCCGGTTGATCCAACAGTTCTCCAAACGCTCCAAGGAACGAGACCTGGCCGTCAAACGTCAGGAACAAAAGCTCGGTCGCAAACTCACCCGCAATGAAGTCGCCCACCTCGTTCACCAGACCCGTCCCAAAAAATTGCCGGGCGCAACCGAGCATCAAGTTCGTGCCTCCCAACTTGGGGAACTCGGATTCTTTGATAAGCGGTCGCTGCGAAAGGTGATCGAGTCTGCCACGGGTCAGCCCCAGGATTTGCCGCAACGGGTGACGACGGTCGACGCCATCGAACACGGCATCGCTCATGTCTTCGAGCGCCACTCCGTCGCCCCCCAACACCTGATTTTGGAAGCCGGCTTGATCAAGGGTTGCGGGCAACTCGACTTGGAACAGCTAAAGGAAAAGCTCGCCGCTGACGCCACTCTGGTCAGTGTCGGTTCGGAGTTCTCCACGTGGGACATTCTCACCAAGGAGCTGTTTCTGATTCACTCGGTCAACGCCGGTCGGGACGCTCTCCCGCCCATTGCCGACCGTTACGTACCACCGCAAAAACTCGGCCCCGACCAGCGCAACGCCCTGCGGCATGTGCTCACCAGCCGCGACCGCTTCGGCGACCGACACGCTGCGAAAGGATTTGCGTTCGCTTCGTCAGGAACCGATGACCGTTGCCAAAGTCATTTCCGACCCGACAGCGCAACATCAGTTGTCCAGCCGTTCCGTCCTGGTCGTCGATGAAGCCGCCGCCGTCGGCCTCGATGACATGCGCAAAATCTTCGAGCTGGCCCTGACCCACGACGCCCGCGTGGTGTTGTCGGGCGACACCGGCCAGCACGCTTCGGTCGCTCGTGGCGATGCTCTCCGCATCATCGAGGAACATTCCCGTTACCAGTTCGCAGAGTTGACGACCATCCGCCGCCAAAAACCCGAAGCCTTCCGCGACGTCGTCGAACTCGCTGCCGGCAAGCAGCCCGACAAAGCTTTCGCTAAACTGCTCGAACTTGGCGCAGTGACCGAAGCTCTGACCGATGACGGCCAGCTGTATCAAAAGGCCGCCGACGCCTACCTGTCCGCCATCAAGCAGGGAAAGTCCGCCCTCCTGGTCTCCCCGACCTGGGCCGAGATTGAAGCGGTGACCGACAAGGTGCGCCAGACCTTGAAGGCCGACGGCGTGGTCAGCCAGCACGAGGAAGCCGTCACGGTCTTTGAGTCACTCTCCTGGACTGAGGCCCAAAAGAAAAACCCCGGCCAGTTCCAGCCGGGGCAGAGGATCCGTTTTGTCCGGGCAACGAAGACATTCGCAAAGAATGAGGCGGCTGAAGTAGTCGGCATCGACCAGGCGGGGCCTGGACCCATTTCGCTTCGCCTGCGTCGTCCAGATGGTTCCGAAGTTTTCTTCAACCCCAGCCGTTGCGCCGCGTCGTCCATTGATGTCGGCGAGGCGCGTGAACTGAAAGTCGCTCCCGGTGACTGGCTCCTGCTCCAGGCCAACCACGGCAGAGAGTTCGTCAACGGCGAACTCGTCCAGGTCCGTCGCCTTGCCGGCGGGGCCATCGTTCTGGCAGATGGGCGGGTGCTCCCCAGCACCTTCAACACCTTCACCCACGGTTACGCCGTCACCTCTCATTCGTCGCAAAGCAAGACCGTCGATGTAGTCCTGCTCGTGGCTTCTTCCCGCTCGTTCGGCGCCGTGAACCGCCAAGAGTTTTACGTGAGCATTTCCCGCGGCCGCGAGCGCGTCCACGTCTTCACCGATGACGCCGACTTGCTCGCCCGCCGCGTCGCCGATTCGCAGGAACGCAAAGCCGCCGTCGAACTGCAAGCCCTCCGCGATGACCTGGCCAAACTCGGCTTCGTCCCCCAAGAACGACTAAAGGAAGATGCTCCGCAAATCCCATCGCCGGCAACGGTGGCCGTGCGCCAGCACCACTTTCGCACCGTCCGCCCGATGCGTGAGACCCGGTCGCTTCGCGCAACGCGCATTGGGTCCAGGCTCCGCCTGGTCGTGGGAGAAGTGGCCCGCTGGCTTGGCGATAAACTCGGCATCGAGGGACGGACACACAGCCAGCAAGCCGAGGTCGTCGCGGAGAAGGTCGAGCAACAAGCGCAAACCGAGACGGTGACGCCGCCACGCAACCCGACCGTCCGGCAAGCTCTCCAGCAAAAACAAAAGATGGGTCCAGGCTCCTCTTGGCGACGTGCCATCAAACCCCAGCCCGGCGGCCAATCTCGCGGCGTCGGCGTGTAGTCCCTCAACTCTGAACCCCCAATCACACACAACATGAGCCTCCATCAATTCAAAGAAAACGAATGCCTCCTTACCACCCAAAAACACTGCCCCTGCCTCGAGTTTATCCTCGCGGAGAACGAACGCCACGGCTTCCACACGAGCCAGCTTCTCCATTACCGCCGCGAAGCGAACGAAGGCGACAAGGATGCACCACCGGAAAAGTTGACGCTGGCCTTTGCCACCGCCGACGTGACACTCACCGGCTGGCGCCTGGACAGGATTGCCGATGACCTCCGCGACGGCGACCTCCTCGCCGTCCGCTCTCTGCCCTCCCGCTACGCCAATCTCGACAAAGCCAAGTGCTTCGTCGCCTCCATCTCAGTCGAGCCTGTGGTCAAAGGGTGAAACGCCTCGTAGCGACGGGAAACCGGATGAAGCCCCCCATCGTTGCGGTAGGCTCGCCGTGTGTTCTCGTTGTCGATGTTGGCGAACCACTCCGTTTCTGGCGGCACCTCGGCCAACCGGTGGAACTCCGCCCGCCTCACGAACCGACTCTCAACACCAACTCCGTTTTGCTCCACGGGGAAACTCTCCACTCTCCCTGACTACCACGAACGCCGGCTCCGCGGAACTGGCGGTCATAAAATACATTATCAGGGTGGAAGCGGCAGCAACAATCTCGGTTGATCTTGTTCGCGCTTCAGAGACCGAATCCGTATCTGTGGAAAGTCTCCTGCAGGATCGCGTGCAGACGAGAAATCGCCGTGGGATCCAAGCCCAACCGGGCCGGTTCAAACTCTTTGAAGAAGGTTACGAGGGCCATCCGAATATCACCAAGGAGTTGGACCAACGGTTCTCCAATTAGCCGATCTTCCACTTTGGCCCTAACAACCGCCTCTGCGATCCATTTCTCCGGAATGTCGCAATAGTAAGGGGTAACAACGTCCCGGAGGTGGTCATCAAAAAAGCGGAGCCAAGTCTCGGACGAGGTTTCAGGGATCTGAGCAGCGCTGAAGACGAACTTCAAGCGCTGGAGATAGTCCGCCTTTCTGTCTCCAACGGCGACTTGGACCACTGGAAACGTGGCAAACTCATCTGGAATCTCGGAGAGCTTACCGTCCTCGGCTAACGACGTAGTGACCACAATTTCCGAACCATTGGCCAGGGTCCCAGTTACCGCGGTTACTTGTGGCAGATGCGCCAACCGATTTGCGAGAACGGCCGCTGCCTCCCTCACAATTCTCAGAAGTTGCAATGGGTCTCGCAGCTCATAACACCACTGGGCGGCAAGCTTGTCGCGGGTAGCTTTGTCAGTCGAGATCCATTCATTTAGATTCATACGTCATTCTGCTATTGGCACTGCGCCTACAAAGTTCAAAGTCCTGAGGGCCCTGAAGCTTTCGAACTTATACTGCGTCCCAAACCCTCTGGAGGATAATGGGCCGAAGACGACGTCATGTCCAGTTAAGCCATTGGCCCGAATCAGATTGGGTTGGAATGGCACAGCGGGGTATCTGTCGAGTGTCTGCCAGTCTATCTCCTGCACAGCGAAAATGGCGATTACTCCAACGCGGACACCGTTAGGCGTCTGCCGTGCCCAACCGAATGCATCTGGTAGCCCAGTTGGATCGCTTAGTCGCCAAGCGTAGAAGCCAATCCCGAAGTCATTTGGCATGTTGAACTTTTGTGGATCGATATTCACGCCTCTTCCGGTCTTGAGCGCCGGCCACAAGTCGAACGTCGTTGAGTGAAGAAAAATCCTGGTGTTTGCTGCACTTGCCAACGATCCGACTAATTCATCAACATCGACCTTTACCTCTTCCTCAGTCCTCACGCGGGCAACTGCCGTTGCAGCGGCTGAAGTAGTGAAGACGGCCTCTGCTGTCAGGCTCTTGTAGGTGGAGGCCAATAGACTGCCTATAGCGTGGGTCTTTGCTTCGACGATCGACGCGACGATAGCCGTAGCAACTGCCCCGATGACTAGCGTGGTCCCAAGTTGCCCAACGGCGGTTTCTTCGTGCCCACTCGGGTCCACCATGCCGACCGGATTGGCCTGCGCCTAGAGGCAAATGTCAAACGTGATGACTTGATCCTACTTCAACAACGCCTGGGCGGCTTCCATCATCTTCGCGGCGGTCAGGCCGTGATGTTCGTAGAGATCTTCCGCGACGTAAGCGGATTGGCCGAATTCGCCGCGAATGCCGAGTGTCTTGATGCGATGCGGCATGTCCGCCTGCGACAGCGCGTGGGAGATCTGCGCGCCCATGCCGCAAATCGCCTGGTGATCCTCGATCGTGACCAGCCGGCCCGCGCAGGACTTGACCGCGGCGCCGATGGTGTCGAGGTCGACTTTGTTGATGAACGGATTGTTGATCACGGTGGCGTGGACGCCTTGCTCCGCCAGTTTCCTGCCGGCCTCGATGGCTTTGCCCAGGAGCGGACCGGTGCCGATGAGGACGACATCATCGCCCTGCTGCAAAACTTGCGCCTTGCCCCAGGGATACTTTGCGTCCTGGACCCAATAGACCGGGTAATTTTCGCGGCCAACGAAAAAGATATAAGTCTCGCCGTCCTTTCCGTTGGTCCGATCTTCGGCCTGGCGCTTGATGGCTTGATACATGAGGGCCTGGGCTTCGTCGGCGCAGGAAGGAGAAATGATCGTGGTGTGGGGAATGGCGCTGACGGCGGCGAAGTAGGTGGTGGCCTGATGGGAAGCACCGTCGGCCGCGTCCTGGAAGCCGACGTGCGAGAACATGGCAATGACCGGCGCCTGCGAGAGGGCAGCCATGGTCAGCGGCAGATTGCCCTTGGTGACGCCGAACTGGCCGAAGGTATCGACGATGGGAATGAACCCCGCTTTGGCGAAACCGGCGCCGGTGCTGACCATGTTGGCTTCGGCGATGCCCACTTCGATAAAGCGGTCGGGCAAACTTTTCTGGAAGGCGCTGATGCCCGTCGAGCCTTGCACGTCGGAGGAAATGGAATAGACGGGCAAGCCTTCCTGCGCCGCCTGGATCGCGGCCTTGGCCAGGCCGGATTGAATTTTGTCCTTCTTGACGGAGGAAGCGGGAGGCGGGGCGTTGGCCGCCTTGGCTTTTTTGGCGGCCTCCTTCTGCTCCCAATCCGCGCGCAAAGATTTTGCCCAGTCGGCAAACTCGGGGGGCGTCTGGCCTCCGTAGATTTCGTTGACGAACTCGACGATTTTCTCGCCGTTAGCCAGCGGGAAGCCGTGGCCGCCGGCGCGATCCTCCTCGGTTGCCTTCACGCCGTAGCCTTTGATGGTTTTGGCCCAGAGACAGACGGGGGCATGAGGGTTCGCCCTGGCTTGTTCCACGGCCTTCTCCACCGCCTGAAACACGGCCTGCAAATCGTGGCCGTTGGGGACATGGATGACATTCCAACCCAGCGCGCTCATCGCCTGGAAGGTGTTCTGCATGGAAAAGGCGTCTTTGCTGATGCGCCCGGAGAGCTTGGTATCGTTGTCCGAGAGCGCGAGCACGAAGGGGTTTACCCGACCCTTGGCGGCCAGGCCGGGAAGGGCGGCGAAGGCTTCCTTGGCTTCGCCTTCCATCGATGCGCCGTCGGAAATGGTGACGAGGGTGAGGCGATCGCGTTGGGCGACCATGTCGGCGACGGCGAGGCCCTGGGCCTGGGCGAGGGCGGAGCTGAGGGGCCCGTTGCTGAGCAGGACGCCTTGCGGATTGAGATGGGATTCACCATGGCCGGTGAGCTTGCTGCGGATGCTGCGGAAGCCCTTCAAATCCTCGAACGTCATTCCGTCGAAGCCGTAGTTGGCGCGCAAGGCGTAGATGCCATTCTCCGTGTGGCCGGCGTCGTTGACGAAGTTGTAAGCTTCGTGCCAGGGACGTCGTGGCGTGGCGAACATGAGGCCGTGGATGGCCGCCATGATTTCCGCAAAGGCCGCCGGGCCACCCCAATGGCAAGCGGCGCCGCCGTTGACCGCATGCACATCCATGAGCGCGACCAACGCGCGCGTGGCCCGTGGGTCCGCGAGCACGACGGGCTGGCCCGCGGTGTTTTTCACCGTTACGGCATACTTGGGAGCGCGGGCGGGCGTGGCGGCCAGCTTGGACTTGATGGGGAGCGGGCGCAGAGGAGGAGCCTCGAGCGGTTTTACGACGGAAGTGTCTGCAGCCATAAAATACAACTAGTTGTTCAAATACGAGCGACGAAATTTAGAAGGCGCCCGACAAAAGGGAAGGAAGAATTTCGGTAAGTATTCACGTATGAGTTTGGTTCCCCACCCCGGCCCTCTCCCCCAGGGGAGCGGGAGGATGTTGCTTGAGCGCTGGAGTGCTCAAGGATCCATGATTAATTCCCGCGCGGCATTATTCTCCTCCCTCTCCCTCGGGGGGAGAGGGCCGGAGTGAGGGCGGGCCTCATTCACTCCTGAATAGTTACGAATTCCGAAAGGTTCAATGGTGAGCTGATCCCTTCATAGGCTGGCGACGGACATTTCGTGGGCGCCTTTTTGTGCCGAGGGCGGATTTCTCAGGAGGACATGGCACGCTCCCTTCGGCTTTCCTGAGTTCGACTTTTCCGGTGAACCCGTCCACGTAGTAACCGGCCAAGGGAATCTCCCCGGTCGCCCGAGGCAAATGGAAATGATAGGCGTTGCCGACGAGGAGGACATAGTTTCCGATCGCCGACTTGATGCTCGGGTCGGCATTGTGCCTGGTGCGCCGAATATGCTCCGCAAGAATCTTGAAAGCCTCTTCGGGTTGCACTTTGAGGCGGCGGACGTTTTCCTCGTATTCCGGAGTTCCGAGATAGCAGATTGAGTTGGTTTCCATGCGGGTAGAGAGCGGTGGTGTACCGCGGCCGTGGCTATTCAGGAGTGGAAGAGGTCCCCCTCACCCTGGCCCCACTGCCGTTGAATTAAGGCCAATGAGGACCCTTGACTCCCAATGACCAATGACCAATGACCAATGACCAATGAATGACCAGGCCCCAATGCCCAAAGCTCGACCAAAACAGCCGCAGGGGCCGTCGTGAGCCCCGCTTGGTCATTGGTCATTGGGCATTCTTTGGTCATTGGTCATTGGTCATTGGTCATTAAGGCCACCGAGAGAACGTCAGGCTTAATTCAACGGCAGTGCCTCGGCCCCCCCAGGAGAGGGAGGCGATTGTCCAGAGGGGACTGCCCCGCGTTGATGGAGCTCTCCAGCGAGCCGAACACGCTCTCGCTCTCCTTGGGGTGAGGGCGCAATCGGACTCATACCTGAATAGTTATCCGCGGCCAGGCGGGCCATGTTCCATGCCGGGCGGGCCGGGGCGGCCGACTACTCGATCGCGCCGCTGACGCCGTTGACTTTGATACCGTGCAAAGCCGCAGTCCTGGTCGGGGCCAATTCGCCGAAGGTATCCGCGATATAGTAATGGCTGCCGTCCCGGTAGCAGCTCCACTTGTGCTTCACGGACAGCTTCTGACTGTCGGCAACCGCCCGATAGGCTTCTCGAGGCGTCACTTTGAATCCTTCAGGAGCCGGCATTTGCGCCGGAGGCCAACTGGCCGATTTCCAAACTTCGATGAGCATAGCTTGGGGTTTTCCGTTGGTTGAGACCGCACAGGAGGTGGCGCCCAGGGAGAGCGTCAAACTCGCCAGGATGCGCGCGATAGCTTGCCATTTCATGCTTTTAAAACTTTCACAGTTGGAGTCATCACACCTATTTTGTCAGGCAGCAGGACCTCAGCGCGGAGGCCTGAAAGCTGTGGCAGTTCTGGCCCCAAGGATAGGACCAGCGGCCATGGTATTGTCTGGCAAAGGTGCGGACGCAATCCTTCGTTTCGTCCTCGGTGACACATTTGCAGTTCGTGCCGACGGCGGAGCCATGCTGAAGTTTCGCTCCTCCCAAGAGGCCCATCCGGCGCCTGGGATGGAACTCTTCGTCGCCAGAATCGCCGTGATGTCCATCCCGAGTTTCCGAAGCCAAGCCGTCGGCATGCATGTCGTCGGTGCCATTGAGTCTTCCGGGGACACTGGTGAGGGACTCGATCAATGTCACGCCGTTTTTCGGCCACCAACCGTAACTTTCGCCGTCGAATTCCAACCACCAGTGGCCGTACGGGTCATCAGGGGAAGGCTTCTTGCCCAGCTTGCTTCTGAGCAAGGCGAGCCACTGGACTCGCTTGCGTTTGACCGTGATGGAAGTGAACTCTTCACGTCCCAGCGGATCGATGGCATTGAGGGGGTCGTTGCGGACGAAGGCATAGAGGTTGGCGCCGCCCGATTCCTCGGCGGGATCGCGGCTGAGCCAACAGCCCGTGCCGGGCTCATACCAGCGATGGCCGAAGTAGACGAAGTCCGTCTCGTCATCCTGATACTTGGTGGAAAACCGGAACGGGTTCTCCCTGGCCATGGGCCCGGTGGCACGCAGCAATTCTCCGAATGGGCCATAGTCATATTGGGCCGCGTCAGCGCCGGTGGTGGCGTTGATCAGGGCCCGCACATGGCCAAGGCCGTCGCAGGCGTAGAAGTAGGCGACGCCTCCGTGGCGATGGTCCACCATGGCCAGAAGGCCACCGATGCCGCCCGCTCCTTCCAGCGTCCCGCTCAGGTCCGCCCCCCAGACATAGGAGCGGAGCAATCCATTTGTTTCATCGAGTTCGGCGAGCAAGCGCCAGTCGTCATAAATAAACCTCGTCTGTCGCGCGGAGTCGTAAGAGCCAGTCCGGGCGTTCCAATTCAACACGGTCTTGTTAATCCGGCGGCCGCGATGATCGTAGTTGAAAGTTAATTTCTTGCGCGCGTCGTCGGGGATGTCAGGGCGGGTCTCGAGTTCGACGAGGCGGTTTTCCGCGTCCCAGGTCAATGTCCAGCGTCCGTCGTTAATGCGATTGCCGTCCTGGTCGTAGGTGAAGGATTCGGGCGTGCGGGCCAGGAAGAGGTGACCGGCTTCGGTTCGTGAGTTGTTCAGCAGGACGGCCTGGTTGGTGACGGTCGGGTAAGCTGCGGCCGCGGTGTTGTGGAAGGGCAAGGCCAGTTGGAAATAATTGTTTTTGCGGTAGGGGCTCAGGTTGTTCACCGTCACCGTGGCCTGGGCCGGGGCCTGGCCGAGGATATCGACTACTCCGACCACCTCGCGGCTGATGTATTGATTAAGGAGGTTCGGTGTATAGGAGGCGGGCCGGAGGCCCGCTCCGGTTGAGTCACCGCCGCTCCTGGTGACGGAGCGATTGCCGATCGAATCAAAGAAGTAATCGAACTGTTGGCCGGCGACAGGCGTGCCATCGTTCCAGAACTTGCGGCCCCTGGTCAGTTGTCCCAGTGGGTCATAATCATAAAGCCAATGTGATCCATCGGCTTCACTTGCGTAGGAGAGTTGACTGGCGAGGTTATACCGATAAGCGAAAACCGAGGCTGGCGCGCCGGCGGGAGCGGACGCGATACTGGTGAGGCGGTTCAACGGATCGTGTGTGCGGGTGGTGATCATGAGCAGTCGACCATGGAAGCGGAAGGTGATGTCCTGGATGAGGGTGGACTTTGGGAGATAACGGTAAAGCACGCTGACGGGTCCAGCGTTGACCGTCTGGAGGCGGGATGCGCCGTCATAGGCGAAGGAGTATTGGAGCAGGGCGGTGGTGGATTCCCGGGCGCGCAAGATGACGGATTGCGGACGCAGAGAAGCGTCGAGTGCATTGGTTACGGTGAGGGGGCCGAACGTTTCACTAATCAACGGACCGGCTTCGTGGTAAGCCAATCGAATGGCGTTGGTGCCGATCCTGACTTGGGCAGGGTGGCCAAGGCGGTCGAAGTCCAGAAACTCGACGTTGCGGGCGGGGTCTTCGTAGTCCAGGGATTGAAGGTCTCCCGCCTCGTTGTAGGTGTAGGAAGTGGCCAGACCCCGGGCCGAGGCGCGCGACTCCAACTGTCCGGATGGGGTGTAACTATAAGTGGGGCCAGTATCATCCGCATACCATTTGCGTTTCAACCAACCGCGTTGCTCATCGTGACTCCAGCGCGTGCTGGCCGAACCGAGAGCTGACCAGGTCGTCAGGTTAGTCAAACGCCCCTGAGGATCATAGGAGTATTCCACCGGGTAAGTGCGCGCGCCGAAGGTTTTGCGCAACTGACCTGCGGGCGTGTATTGATTGGTGACGTTGCCGCCATCCGGGGACGTGACGCCAATCATCCGGCCAAGGTCATCGTAAGCTATGGTGGTGGCGGCACTGGGAAGGCCGGTCCAGGCGGGTGTGATAATCCGCGTGACCAGGTCTGCGTCGTTATATTGATAGCTCGTGGCGGTGCCGGTGCGGCTGTCGGTGACGGCTATCAGCCGGCCATGGGCATCGTAATGGCAGGTGGCGGCGCCCAATTCCTCGCCATTGGCGCCGGTGCGAATGACCGAGAGCAGCAGGCCACTGTGATAATAGCTGACCGTGCGGGAACCGTCGGAGATGAATTCGGTGACGCGTCGGACGCCGCTGCCCAGGTATTCTGCTCGCGTCGTCGTGTCGAGGCCGAAGCGTGATTCCAAGCTCAGGCGTCCATCGGGGCTGACTTCTCGAGTCGACACAAGGAGGCTGTCGGCTGCGCCGATGGTGGGCCAAACAAACGTCCGGGTGCGCACTCTCCCGCTAGCGATGTCGGTGACTTTGCGCGTGACGCGGTCCGCTCCGTCCAGATCGATTGAGTCTGACTGATCCACATCCAGCGCGGTAAATTCCAATTCACCGCGGGCGTTGTAGGCGTAGAGGGTAATGCGTCCGTCGGGATCGCGTTTTTTGCAGAGCTTTCCGGAACGGTCGTAGAAGGACTGACGATAGGTGCCGTCGGCGTACAACGTCTTGCAAGGGCGGCCGAGCATATCAAGATAGGTTTTGGTCCATTCCGAGGAATCGGTCTCACTATCGGTCCGTTTGATTTGCTTGGTAAAGAAGCGATACTCGCCGTCATCCTCGTCCACGCCGTATTCGTAGCGGCTGGGGTTGGAAGCGCTGCCATAAACTTCCATAAGCGACCCGTCGGTCGCGTAAATTTCCGTGCGGAAGCTCCCGTCCGGCATGGTGGTGATCTCGAGGTTGTCCACTTCACCGGGCAATGTGCCCGAGAAGGTCAGGGTGGTGTTGCCTAGGGCGTCGGTGGAACTGATTTGGCGTCCGGCCGAGTCGTAGGTGGCCTGGTTAACGAGCATCACGGTGCCATTCGTGCCCTGACGGCGGGTGAGGATCAGGTTGTCCGCGGCATCGTAGGCGTAGAAGAGGGTTATTCCGTTGCGGGTGGAGGAAGCCAGCCTTCCCAGTTCATCCCGGGTGTAGGATGTGACGGTGCCATCCCGGTCGATCGTCGCGATCACGTTGCAGCAATCGTAGAGGGTAGTTACGGAGGTGGCGTCCAGGTAAGTTACACGGGAGGCGGGGCTAAACGGATCTGGGTAATCGTAGACTTCGCTGGAGAGCACAGTGTCGGAGCGAATATCGAGGATGTCCCGGGATGCGAGGCGTCCGGCGCCATCGAATTTCGTGCTGGTGCGGGTGCCGTCGGCAATGTCGGCGCCGGTGGCGTCCGGTTGGCCGACGGCGACGCTCTGGATCCGGGGAACGCCGGGCTGAACGGTGGGACGGCGGGTCATGCGCAGAGTGCCGTCAGGGTAAACGGTGCTTTCGATGGTGCCATCAAAGCCCGGGACCGCGTAGGCGCGATTGGTGGTGATCAGGTTGTTGGGATCGTTCCAGGCCGCTCCGGCCGTTTGGCATTTGATTTCGAGTGTTTCGTTGGGGCGCACGCTTCGGTAATCGCGGCGGATTTCGTGGCCGAGCAGCTGTTCGATCGTGGTGCGAGGAGAGTCGCTTTCCCTGGTCCCGTCATCGAGCGGGTCAACCGGGACGTAAGAATATTGGATCACTCGTCCACCCGGAGTGTAGACGAACGTCGATCGGATGGTGCTGAGGCGTCCGGAACTGTCGTATTCATAGGATTCCTCTCCGCCCAGGGTCCGGGTGATCGAGCGCACTTTTCCGTAGCTGGACCGATTGAGAGGGTCGTCGTAGTAAAGCCAGGAAGTCACGAGGGGATTGTCTTGGGATCCGATCTCTTCGTAGACCAATCGATCGCCCAAGAGGCCGCCGTATTGTTTCCAGGTATGGAGTTCCTGATAGGCGACGCGGTCGTCCAACTCTTTGATGGCGAATGTTTCGGTTCGAAATCCGTTGGCCTGCGAGGAGGATCGGATTTCTTTGCGGACCTCGCCGGTCAAGAGCGCCCACGCTTGATCGATGGCTGACCACTGGAAGTCGCTGAGGAGCGGCTCGCCCGCACCGGTCTGGATGACGCGGAGGCGGTTGGGATCCAGGCCGGGGCTTTCGATGCGCCAAGTGAGATTGGGTTGACCGATGGGCAAGTAATAGCCATTGACGTCCTTGTTGGTGGCCTCGGCGTAGAAACGGATGTCGTAGCCTGACAGGTCTGGCACAATTTGCGCGAGGGTTTGAGGTGCCTTGATTTGGCGCAAAACGGCTCCATCCTTGATCACTTCCACGTCATGGTTGACGAAGTAGTGCAGTCGGGCGGGGTTGGTCAGATCCGGGGCCGGCCGTTCTTCCTGGATGGAGAGGGATCCGGCGGATTCGCCGGAGGGAGTTTTGCCGAGGCTAATGGTGACCTCGATGCTGCCGGTGGAGACTTTGCCTTTGCCGGGCTGGCAGGTCTGACCATCACACGCCGCCGCGGTCATCAGAAGCACTTCGATTTTGCCTGTGCGGTCAGGGGGCTGGAGGATTTTGCCCTGCTCGGCGCCGGTGGCCAGGAGGAACTGTTCCTGACCGGTGAAGGTCACTTCCTCGGTGAATTGGGAATCGAGGACGGGCCCGCCGCCGTTGGGCGTGAACCGCTCGATCCAGGCGATGGTGTGCTTCTGGTTTTGGGGACCGCGAACGGCGATGCGATACTTGAGTTTGGAGAGCGCAGCGCTGAATTCAGCGCGATCTTCGCTGACGTAATTGATGACGTTGCGACCTCCCCGTTCGGCGCTGGCATTTCTCGTGGCGTTGGTCCAGTCGGGCCAGGGCGCGGCTTGCAGCGCGGCGGAGACGTTGTTGAGGAAATCGGAAAGGGCATAGGGATGGCTCAGGTTAATGTCCCGGCTGGAGGACTCGGAGACCTGGTAGACGGCTGAGCCTTCGCTCGTCGTGATCAACTCGTACTCATCCCTGGTCAGGGTCAGGGAGTAGGCAGACATGGTTCGATTGGAGACGGCGACGTCGGAGGGGCTGGGATGGACGGGTTCGCAATCCGGATCGCTCCACTGATTGGGTCCGATCCGGGATGAGGAACAGTCGATGGTAGTCTGCCCGTTGGTTTCGGCGTGATAGGTTTTGGAGCCGGACCAGGCGAGGAGGGTAGGGCCGGCGCCGGTGAGTTCGTCGTAGATCCAGGTGTCGGAAACCGTGTAGCTTGCGCGTTCGTGGCAAATGTAGCAGGCATTGTTGACGGATTCGTTAATGTCGACCTTCTTGCGAAAAAAGATGGTTGGATTTTGATGGTCCGGCAGAAGCGGAGGGAAACCGGTTCTCGTGCTGTTGGAGGAAACGGTCAAGGCATCCAGACGGATCGCGATGTCGCAACTGGACGTTGCCCGGGCAACGGGAGCCGAGGCGATCAGGAGCCCGAGGAGAAATGAAGCGAAACGCCATGCAGGATGGCTGACCGATGCGCCGGGCAAAGGGTGGGGCGTGCGGCCGATTTTTGATACTGCACGAATTTTCATACTGACCTGGATAGATGGGGGTGAGCGGACGATCGGTGCTACTCGAGCGGGGTATAGACCTGGAAATTGACTTCATTAGTGGTGGTGCTCGCGGGAGGTAATCCGGTAACCGGGACCGGAATCGTGCTGGTGGTTTGCGAACCGTTCCCCAGCTGGCCATAATTGTTTGCTCCCCAGCTCCAGACGGTGCCATCCGACTCCAAGGCAGCGGAGTGAGATGATGCGTTCAAACCACCCGCGGTGATGGTCACGACGCCGCGCAGTGCGGAAAGAGAGTCGAACGTCGTGGAACTGAGATCTCCCCACGCCACGACGGTGCCGTCCGCTTGCAAAGCCAAGCTGAGAGAAGCACCGGCGGCGACAGCCACCGCGTCGACGACGGAGGATGGCACGTCGGTTTGTCCGAAGTTATTGAGCCCCCAGGCGACGACGTTGCCGTTGGCGAGCAGAGCCAGGCCGTGATAGGAGCCGGCGGCGATCGCTCGGACACCGGTCAGACCGGCCGGCGGGCGCGTCTGGCCGTAATCGTCATCGTAGGCACTGATGCCCCAGGCGACGATCGTGCCGTTGGCTCTCAAGGCCAGACTGAACCCGTGACCGGCGGCCAGCGCGGTCACCTCGGTGAGGGCGTCGGGCGGTGAGTAGTTCGTGAAAGGATCGCCCCAGGCACGGACGGTTCCGTCCGAGAGCAAGGCAAGGCTGTGGCCTGTTCCAGCGGCGATGGCGACGACTCCGGAAAGACGAGCGGGAGGTGTGGTGCGGTAGTTTTCGAGGTATTGACCCCAGGCGGCGACGGTTCCATCGGCCAGCAGCGCCAGGCTATGCCAGGCGCCGGCGGCAATGGCAGTGACGTTCGACACACCTGGGACCGGGAGTGGAGTCGAGCTGTAGGGAACGGTGATGCCGTTCCCGAGCTGGCCCTCGGTGTTACGCCCCCAGGCGAGAACGGTGCCATCCGCCAAAAGGGCGAGGGTGTGCTGGCCTCCGGCCGAGATCGCGACGGGCTTGTTTTGCAAGACCCAGCCGTCGACGGGGCCGGCCGTGGACTCCGCGAAGGTGACCTGGGCGAGATTCGAGGCGGCGCCTGCGCTCACGTTGACCAGGCTTAAGACAGCGGAGGCCCGCGGCAATCGGACGTGGGCTGCCGCAGTGCCATCGTTTTCCGTGTTCAGATTGAGGGAGGCCGCCCAGGGGCCGTTGGTCGAAGAGGACAGCATGCTGCCTCCTTCGGTAACGGTGAAAGTGACGGGCAAGTTGGACCGGAGCACACCGTCGGCATTGGCCACTTGGAGGATCAGCGGTTGTGGCAAGACGGTGCCGGGGGAGCCAGACTGGTAATTACCACCGATAGGGATGAGAACCGGCGGGATGCCGTTAAAAAAGTCGCAAGGGTCGGTCCCGTTGAGTGCTTCGAAGGCGTCGCTGACGCCGTCTCCATCGCAATCAGAACTGACGGTAACGGCGACGGGCGGCGAGATCCCGACTGCGCCCGAATCGTCGATCGCTCGGGCCGTGAGGATGTGATTACCCAGCGTCGCACCCTGCCATGCGAAGGTGAATGGGGCGCTGGTTGCCGCGCCGAGCACATTGGAATCGCTGAGGTATTCCACCCGGACGATGATGCCGTCGTGGTCGAATGCCGCCACCGCCAGGGTGACGATGGTTCCCGCGGCGATGGCTGCTCCATTCGGAGGATTGGTCAGGCTGACCTGGGGGGCGTCGTTGGCGGGGAGCACTGTGATGGTAACAGTGGCGACATTTCCGTCGCTGGCGCCATCGGTGGGGCGATAGGTGAAACTGTCTGTTCCATTGAAGTTGGCCTCGGGCTGGTAGCTGAACGAGCCATCGGGATGGAAACTGACGAGGCCGTGCGTCGGGCCGGAGAACATGGCGGCACTCAGCGGATCACCTTCCACGTCGTGATCATTGGACAGCACGCCTGGCGCGGGCACGAACAACGTCAAATCTTCCGTGATGCTAAAGTAGTCCGGCCCGGCTTCAGGGGGGTCGTTGACCGGAGTAACGATGATGCCGACTTGCGCGGTTTCCGCGATGGCTCTGCCCGGCCCGGCGCTGGTTAAGAAGATCGTCAGGGTGTCGGGCCCGTAGTAATTCGTGTTTCCCTGATAGCGAACGTTTCGCAGCGCCGAATTAAGGTCCTCCTCAGTGCCGGTGAGGGTGAGAACGGTTCCGTCATTGCTCCTGGGAAGCAAGACTTTGTTGGTGGCGATCAGTTCAAGAGAGCCGTTGCTGACCGACAGGCTCAAGCTGCCGCTGAAGCCATCGAAGCCGCTCAGCCGGATGCCGGTCAGCGAGACACTTTGATCCTCGGGCACGGTCAACATCCTGGGTGCGACCAGGTGAGGAACCCGCAAGCGGAAAAAGCCCTGGAGTGTGCGTGGATTGGCGATGACAAAGTTTGTCTGGCCGGGCAAGCCACGCTGGAGGACCCTCCAATTTGCCGGCGAACTTAGGTTGGTGGTGAACTGCAGCTCATAGGTCACATTGGATCGGGGATGGCTGACCTTGAAGACCAGGTCGTTGCCTTGGTTGAAGTAGCTGGGAACGGTCAACTGCGGTTCCATTGCCGCGGGCTCATGGCCGGTCGCCGACGCGCTCGCGAGCAGTATTGGGTCGCGTCCTGTTTCGGCGGCCAAGGCGCGACCATGCGTCTGCGTTTGGAATTCTGCGACCAGGATCAGGAGGAGCCATGGAAAGGCACGCACCAGGATCGAGAAGGTGGTTCGAGCGAAGTGGAGGAAGGGAGCTAAAGAAGGGGCGCCGGGCACGAAGTCGATCGAGGCGATTGCGCGGTGGCCACGAGATGCTCGCGAGCTTTGGTAGAGAGTCGGCCGGGTGCATGGGCGGGGAACGAACGGCCAGAGGAGGCCGCAAGGATTGGGTCCATTCTCGCGGTTGCATCGGGACTGGTGGGGGAGGGGGTGATGCAACCGCGAGGTCCGATTTCGGCAAGACCGTCCGGCTGTTCCGATCCATGGCGTACTTTGCAGGCCTCGGTCTTTCATGTCTGAATCAAGTTCAAACTGGCGTCCATTCCGCGAATGTTCCGGGCGATCGGTGCTGGCAAAAACAGACACGTCGGCGGCGGATGAATTCTTGCAAAATAGTGACGGGAATTCGGAGAGGGTCGGCGTCAGGCCCGACGGCCAGGAGCTCACCGTGTTCCACATCTTATTTGCTGGACACCGTGAGTTCCGACCAATCCTTGAGAAAACCGATGACCACGAATCAACTTTCTCTCCTCCGCACTGCCATAGGGAGCGTCACTCAATTCCGAGAGCATCTGACTGGGCGGCCAGCGCGAGCCAATGTGATGCCTTGCGCCTTCGCGTCTTTGCGTCTTTGCGTTTTAACGGCGTCGGTTCCAACGCAGAGACGCAGAGGCGCAAAGACGCAGAGAGGACCTGGCCAGGAGGTGGTTGATTGGATCGGTCGGCCGCGCGCGATCGCCGAGAACCGAAGCGCGAGACTCTTGACTGATGAACAGTCGACGGCCAGTCGGTGGAGGAACGGGAGGGGGTCGTTGAGGCCGGTGTCAATGGAAACGTTAGCGGCAACTCATCCCGGTCGCTCGGTCGTTATCCGTACCACTATGAGAAGAAATCTTTCATTTCCGACAAGATTTTCAGGAGAGCCACGGATGGAACACGGATGGAACACGGATTCCCAAAAGAGGCCTTTCAGGTGAAGCTGCGAGCTTATCTTCTCCGTGATCTCCTCTTTTTCCAAAGTCATCAGAGCGCTTTCTCTTTCCGTGTTTACTCCGTGTTCCATCCGTGGCTCAGGAACTTTGGTTGCGGCTCTACCGCTCTGGGAAATCCGTCACCCGTGGTCAACCTCTGCTCGCGAAACTCGACGACCTTCGTCCCCAAATGCTTGGCGCAAGGATGGCGATGTCGAACGCACTCATTCTGGGAAACGAACAATCTGAGGCGACCACGGATGTCACGAATAGCACGGATATCTGCACGTGCAACGCGTCAACAGGCTCTCGGGCCGAAGGCAACCAGGGCCTCGCCTGGCTCAGGCTTCGGCTGGGTTCTGACGAGCCGTTGGGCCGCAACGATGGGGGTTTTGATACCCACGGTGTCCAGCGGAAAAGATATGGCTAAAGTTGAGGGCCCGGAGAGCGGGGGCAAAAATACCCAAGAAGGCTATGGGTATCGGGGGCTTGCTTGTTGGTATTTCAAAATGGTTCAGCGCACGGAGATGACCCGGAAAAAGCACTGCGGATCCGGGGTGGGTGCCAGCGTTTTGTAAGCAACGCCGTTCGTCGCCAGGACGTCGCCGGGGATGTCGATCCAGTCGCGGTCGAGACCGCTTTTGGTTTGCAGGCGGTAAGTCGTGCCTTGGGCGGCTAACCAACTGACGGTCGTGACTGCATCGGAGAGAACCACCGATTTAATGAGCGCTGAGGAGGTGACGTTGCCCAAGGCGACGCGGTCAGTGCGGAACTTTTTGAATTGGGGAATCGGGAGGTGCTTCGCTTCGAGATCGTCGCCGTAGTATTTGTTTGTGCCGTTGTCACTGACGAGTTGGAATTGGGTGAGGGGAGTCCAAGAGCCGGGGGGAAGTTCCACGATGCCTTCGGGATTCAAGCCGGTGAGGTCGGTGTCACGTTGCTGCGGTTGGTCCGCGGGATTGCCGGTCCAGGTGAAGAGTTTAAAGTTGCCGGGAGGGGGCAAGTTCTGGCCCGCGCCAGGGGGTCCGGCGATGATGAGGTAATTAGTAGCGGTGCCTTCGATGCTGCGCACGCCTCGGCCGCCGAGGTTCAGTTCAATGGGAGTGCCGAATCGCGCGCTGCCCGGAGCGCCGCCCCTGGTGGCGAGTTGGGCGAAATTGCGGACGGGAATGAGGAGGGCATTGGCGCGGTTAGCCGGCGGCACGAGGGGCGCGCGGAACGCGATATAGGCATTGGTCGTGCTACCGGGCGCCATGCAGAGACCTTCGAGGTTGAAGCCCGAGCCATCGGGGGCTTTGGGATCCACGCCGATGGCCGCGCTGGCCGCCAACCCGTAGTGATTCGCGCCTTTGCCGTGCAGGTTGTTGGCATCCCAGGCCAGCAGATCGAGTTTCAAAAAATCGTAATGACCCAGGAAGGTGAGGTGCGCGTTGGTGCCGGAACCAGAAAGGTCGGTGGCAAAGAGACGCGCGCGATTGGTGCGCTCGGTGGCGTTAAAGGCATGGGAGTGGGAGCCCAGCCAGAAAATGCGGTTACCGACGCGAGTGGAGGCCTCGATATCCACTTCTTTGGGCCGGCCATCGTCGTAAAAATCGACCAGGGCCAGGAGAGAACTGAAGTCTCTGGCGGCGACGGGAGGTCCGGAGTTGGTCCGGCTGAAGATGCGCAGCACCTGATCTTCGTCGTTGCCCACGAACATCCAGTTCGCGTCGATGGCGATCGCGGTGGAAGCGTCGCTCATCCAGGTGTGCCACTGGCCACCGGGACGCCCCTGGACGGAGGCGGCATAGTGAAGGAGGCCCACGCGTTGATAAAGGCCGTCGCTCACCTGGAGGATGATGTCCGAGTAGCCCACGCCGACTGGCTCAAGCGCCAGCGTCCACCGGCCACCGGAGTGGGGAGTGAGGGTGAGGTTGGCGTTCGGCACGACGGCCTGGTTGGCACTGGTGGCCGTGACGATCAAGGTGGCGGCCGGCGAATCCGGGTCGCTGACCGTGAAGGTCACGACTTCGTTTGCAGGATCGCCGATCACACCCGAGACCGGCCTGAGCGGAGCAGGGGAGAGACGCGGTCCACTCCGGTTCACGATGCCTGGGGTCATGACCGAACCGAGTGGCAGGTTTGAGCTGATATTGGAACTGTCGTAAATGAGCGAGTCGCCCGAGGCGCCGGCCAGGTCGCCGACCATCCAGGAGGAAAGGGAGCGCGGCGTGTCGCTCGTGGGGAGACGAGTGGCGGCATCCGGGGTGAAGGAATGCTGCGTCAGATCCACGCCGCCGTAAATCTCGTCGCCGTTACCACCATTGCTCCAGCCGATGGCATCGAGGATCACCGCGCCCTTGGGCAAGCCTTCCAAGGTGCCGTTGTTGCCGTTGTCGAGATCGGCTCCTTGAGAGATGGGTTGGGAGCTTCCGACGAGCAGCAGGGAGACGCTGCCGTTGTCCAGGGCGCCACCCGGGGCGGCCAATGGTGGCGCCAGCAGCACGCTGGTGCCAGGCGCGAAGGAGTATGGGTTACCCGGGGCCGCCACCATGAGCAGCCCATTGGTTCCGAAGCGCTGGCCGGTCAAGTTGACCACCAGATCGGCCCGGCCAGGATTGCCGGAACCGTTGCCTTGGACAGACAGGAGAAACAAGTTGGTCAAAACCTTGGAGGGCGGTCCTTTGATTTCGACGAACTCGTATGGGGCATCCTGGGAGCCGGGCGGGTTGACCTTCGCTTCGCTCAACAGCACAACTTTGGGATCGAGCACGGTGACCGACACCGGCCGGACGATCGTGTCGAGCGGATAGCGTGTCGGGTCGAGCGTGGCGATGACCGACTGGTTGATCAGCGCAGTCATGGACGAAGGTCCGACCATGCCGTCGTCGGGTGCGCGCACCAGCACTTTGCGGGACGTTGTGGTGGTCGCGGTGAAGGTCCGCCGGGCGCCATAAGTTCTGCCGCCATCGGTGCTGACTTCGAGGGGAAGTTCCGCGTCGACTTGAATTGTGACGCCGCCGGCGGGGCGGGTGGAGAGGTTGAGGAGGTAACTGTCTTTCAAACCGCCCCTGGAAACGAGAGTGTTCGTTCCGGACTCACGGACGATGACGCTGGGGATGACGGGCGCCTTGAAGTTGGGCGAGCCAAGGTGATTCAAGGCCGCCTTGGCGCGATTGGCGGGAAACGTGTTGGTGCCAAGCGTGGCGGAGTTGCCGCCGAGAAACCAGCGCGGCGCATTGCCCAGAAGATTGCCGCTGGCAACCCAATTGGTCGGCGTCCAGTCGGTCGAATTTCCATTGCGGGCCACGTAGGCGGCGGTGAACGGCACGGGCACGACGTTGCCCGATGCCGACGCGTCATTGCCCGGGGCGCGGTCGCGGCGGAAATTTATCTTGCCGTAAGCGATGTCACCATCGCCGTCATTATCCAGAATTCCCACGGAATCGAGGATGGTCCAGCTGGCAAATTCGGCCCCGTCAGGCACGCCGTTGTTGCCGCTGTCGATGTCGTCCCCGATTGACGGTTCCATGTCGGTTTGGATGAGGAAGAAGGTGCAGGAGGCATTTTCAAGTTCGTTCTGGCCGTCTTCGCCACGATGGTGGACGGAGCTGGAGGAACCGCTCCCCCAGCCCTGCCCGCTGTCCGAGTTGGTGATTACGGTGCTGAGCGGGTTTGGCCGGTAGCGATGGAATTTTTGAAGCAGCACGAGGAAGCCGTTCTGCCCGATGCGCAGGCCGGAAAGGTTGAAGAGATTTTGGACCGTGCCTGGATTTCCGTCTGAATCACCTTCGATTGAGACCAGGTAAGTGCCCTCCGGGATAACCAGGTTGGGGGTGCCGCGCAGCTCGATGTATTCGTTGGTCGAATCGAGGCCGGGCGGGTTGAACAGGATCTCGTTGATCAGCAATTCAGCCTGGGCCGTCGTCACCAGGCTGAAAACCAGGGACAACCACCAACCGCAGGGGAAAAGCCAGGAACCCTTCATAAGGCGGGGCTTGGTGCGCTGGCCGGCGACAGGCAGAGCGAGGATAAGTTGCAAGCCAGTGTGATCACGGAGGAGAGGTAACCCCCGATCACGTTGAAGTCAAAGTGAGATCCGAAGAACGAGAACCCGGTGGGTCGCCGGCTTGAACGCAGCGGTCGGTCCTCGCCCCGGCAGAGCGACAGGCAAGTCGGCCCCCGATTAATACTTGGCCACGCTGTGATCGATCTCGTCGGACCAGGCGCTGATGCCGCCCTTGACGCTCTTCACGTATTTAAAGCCCTGTTCCTTTAGGAATTTCAACGCTTTCATCGATCGGATCCCGCTCTTGCAATGGATGTAATACTGCTGGTTGGGGTCCAGGTCAGTGAAGGTCTGTGGGAGCGTGCTCAACGGGAACAAGGGGACACCGTCAATATGGGCGATCTGAAACTCGTCCGGCTCGCGCACATCGAGGACCTTGATGCCGAGGTTGCGGTTGTCCAAGGCCTCTTTCATCTCCTGGACGGTGACCTCGTCGGGGTTGAGGCCGGCTGGGGCCGGTTCGGCGGGGATGCCGCAGAACTGATCGTAATCGATCAGTTCCTTGAGGGTGGGCTGGTCGCCGCAGAGAGGGCATTGCGGGTCGCGGCGCAGCTTGAGTTCCTTGAACTTCATCTCGAGCGCGTTGAACAGCAGCAGGCGGCCGATGAGCGGGCTGCCTTTGCCGAGGGCGAGCTTGAGGATTTCGGCGGCCTGGATGCAGCCGATGATGCCAGGCAACACGCCGAGCACGCCGCCTTCGGCGCAACTGGGCACCATGCCGGGCGGCGGTGGTTCGGGATAAAGACAACGATAGCACGGACCGCCGAGGTGTGGCGCGAAAACGCTGGCCTGACCTTCGAAGCGAAAAATGGAGCCGTAAATGTTCGGCTTCTTGAGGAGCACACAAGCGTCGTTGGTCAGATAGCGCGTGGGAAAGTTGTCCGTGCCGTCCACCACGATGTCGTAGGGGCGGAGGATGTCCAGGGCGTTCTGGCTGGAGAGGCGGACGTTGTGAAGAATGACTTCGACGCCGGGATTGATGCGCTGGATGGTCTCCCGGGCCGATTCGCCCTTGGGCCGTCCGACGTCTTCCGTGCCGTGGACGATTTGGCGTTGGAGATTGGAGAAATCGACCGTATCGAAATCGACCAGCCCGAGACGCCCGATGCCGGCGGCAGCCAGGTACATGGCGATGGGCGAACCGAGTCCGCCAGCGCCGATACAGAGCACGCTGGTGGAGCAGATTCTCTTTTGTCCGGCCAGGCCGACCTCGGGCAGAATCAGGTGGCGGGAGTAACGGCGTATTTCTGCGTTGCTCAAATCCATAATTCCAGTGGCCAGAGCCTAGAGCGGCGTGTGGATAAATCAAGCGCGGGAGAGCCACGGGTCAATGACCAGAAACCAGGGGAGAACCGCCCGAAATTTTATCGCGCCCTGCGCCCTTGAACCGTAGCAGCCGAGGTGAGTCGGCCCTGATCTCTCCGGGCGATGGCTCGCGTTGGTGAGAAGCGATCCGGCTCACGCCGGATGCTACGGGGTTCACCGGAAACTATGGGGTTGAAAATTTCCGCGCGGCGCAACCAGTATGGGCCCGCCATGCGATGAGTTCGCCAGCGCCTTCCCGTTCTGCCCCACGGCGTCTGCTCGCCGCCGCGGCCCGATTGTCGAAGCTCTCACCGCTTCGTCCGAGGCTGGCCATCGTGCTGGGGAGCGGCTTTCAAGGAGCGTCGTCCCGGCTGCGGGTGGAAGCGGAGATTCCTTTCGCTCGGCTGCCCGGGTTCCCGCGGTTGAGCGTCGGCGGGCACGAGGGCAGAGTGATGCTCGGCTTCCTCGCCGGCGTGCCGGTGTGGGTGTTGAGCGGGCGGGCGCACTATTATGAAGGGCACTCGATGGAAGCGGTCACGTTCCCCATCCGGATGATGGCGGAGTTGGGCGTGCGCGAGTTGCTGCTGACGAATGCGGCCGGGGGCATCAACCGGCGCTTGCGGCCGGGGGACCTGATGTGCCTGGCCGATCACATTAATTTCATGGGCGTGAATCCGCTGCGCGGAGAACTCCCGCCCGGAGGCGACCGGTTTGTCGATTTGAGCCGCGCTTATGACGAGCGGCTCCGAGGATTGCTTCGGCAGGCGGCGAAAAAGGTTAAGATCAAACTTCATTCCGGGGTTTATTTGGCGGTGGCGGGACCGTCCTATGAAACGCCGGCGGAGATTCGCGCGTTCGGCCGGCTGGGAGCGGACGCGGTCGGCATGAGCACGGTGCCGGAAGTCATTGTGGCCCGGCAATGTGGGCTGGCGGTGGCCGGCTTGTCCTGCATCACAAATTTAGCCGCAGGAAGGGGTAACGCTTTCCTGACTCATGCCGATGTATTGTCGTCGAGTGAGCGGGTCAAAGAGCGCGCGGCGACGTTGCTCGAGCAGTTTGTCAAGTTGTCCGCAGCGGGAGACTAGGGCGCGAGGGATGGCGGCGGCCCTTTCGGCACGGAGGCGGTCCGTGGCGCCGTATTGGTGTTTTCGGAATGAAGTCTGACATATCGTTTGAGTTGGAGAGCGCGGCCTGGCCGGCCTTCGTGGTTGAAGCGGGCGGGAGAATCCGTCACGCCAACCAGGCGGCCATCACTTACTTCGGACCCAAGTTGGAAGGCGAAAGACTCTCGCTCTCAGCCTTGTGGGCCGAGCAGACTGAAACGGTCGAGCAATTCCTCGCCCGCTGGGAACGGTCGGCGTCGACGGTGATTCCGCTCAAATTTCACGGCAAAGGGGGCAGTGTGGCGACCTTCGCCACTTATATCTGTTCGACCCGCGACGTGGACAAGCACTACATTTTTCAACTCATCCACGAGGAGGCCAGGAGTTCGGGCGCGACGCTCGAGGATCTTTCGGCCCTGACCGTCGGCGCAGTGCGACTCTCCGCCAACGACACGGCAGTCTTCCACAAACAGAAACTCGATTGCGCCGTGCAGTTGACCCGGACGGTGGCCCTGGACTTCAACAACGTGCTCACCGGCATCCTGGGCCACACCTCGCTCCTGCTGGCGAAGAAGGATTTGGACCAAACGTGCCGTGCTTCCCTGCTGGAAGTGGAAAAAGCGGCCCGAAAGGCCGCCGAAATCACCCATCACCTGTCCAGCTTCAGCCGGCAGGAGAAAGAATCGCCCGGACACGCCGCCGGCAATCTCAACTCCGTGCTGCGCCGCCTGGTGGAGATCTTTGCGAAAACCAAGCCGCCGGGCGTCCAGTGGGCGCTGCAACTGGAGAATCATCTTTACGCGGCGAAATTCGACGAAGCCAAGGTGCAACAAGCGTTCGTCAAGATCCTGGAAAACGCCCTCGAGGCGATGGGCGAGGTCGGCCACATCACCATCACCTCCCGCAACCTGGACATCACCGAGGCCACCCAGGATCGCACCGCTCAACTTGTCCCGGGCCCCTACGTTTGCGTCGCGATTACCGATGACGGCAAAGGGATCGAGCCGGAACATCTCCCGCGCATCTTCGAGCCCTTCTTCAGCACCAAACAGGGCCACCGTGGGTTGGGCCTGGCCTGGGTCTATGGCATTATCACCAATCACCGCGGCGGCGTCGCGCTCTCCAGCCAGCCGCGCGTGGGCACTTCAGTCCGCGTCTATCTGCCCGCTTCGAAACAGATCGTGACGGAAACGTCCCTCTTCACTCCGGAGATGGGCGGCCAGCAGACGATCCTGATCGTCGATGACGAAGACCTGGTCCTGTCGATGGTCCAGACCGTTCTGTCGGCCTTCGGTTACCGGGTTCTCACGGCCAATAGCGGGGCCAAGGCGCTCGACGCTATCGGCCAGGCTCTGGCCCCGATCGATCTCGTGATCACCGATCTGGTCATGCCGCAGATGAGCGGGCACGAGCTGATCGAGCAGCTTCAACTTCGCCTGCCGGGCGTTCCCATTCTTTGCACCAGCGGTTTTCTTCGACCGAGCGGGAGTGCCGGCAACGAAGCCTACCTGGCCAAGCCCTTCACCAGCCAGCAACTGCTTCGCCGCGTCAAGCAACTCTTGGAGTTAGTCGACGGCGAAGTTGAGATCAATTAATCGTTTTCGGTGTGATTTGACTTTGTATTAGGGCCGCCGCTAGAATGCGACCTTAATTACTTATGCAAATCGAAAGCCTCAAGGTGTTTTGCGACCTGGCCGAGACCGAGAGCTTCACCAAGGCGGCCCAGATCAACCACGTCACCCAGTCCGCCGTCAGCCAGCAAATCAGTTCGCTGGAACGACAGTTCAAATCGCTTCTCATCGAGCGGAGCAAGAAGAAATTCCGGCTGACGCGCGAGGGCCAGGTCCTTTACGACTACAGCAAGCAGGTCATCCAGACCTACGAGGCGCTCTTCAGCAAGCTGCAGGAGATTAAGGACATTGTTTCCGGGACGATCCGCGTCGCGACGATCTACAGCATCGGCCTGCACGACTTGCCACCCTACTTGAAGCGGTTCCTCCGGTCGTTTCCCACCGTGAATGTGCACGTGGAGTATCGGCGCTCCAACCAGGTTTATGAGGATGTCCTGGGCAACGTGGTGGACCTCGGCCTGGTGGCCTATCCGGCGCGGGACGGAAAACTGGAGGTGGTCCCGTTGCGCAAGGACATGATGGTGCTGATCTGCCATCCCCAGCATCCATTGGCCAAGGCCAAAAGCGTCAATCTGAAGGACATCGCCGGCCAAAAGTTCATCGGCTTCGAGCCGGACATCCCGACCCGCCGGGCCATCGACAAAATTCTCAAGGAAAACAACGTCAGCGTGCAGCATGTCATGGAGTTCGATAACATCGAAACGGTCAAACGCGCGGTGGAGATCGACGCGGGCGTCGCCATCGTCCCCCATGGCACCATCACCCAGGAAGTGAGCAAACAAACCCTGGCCGAGATCCGGATCGAGGACGCGGAATTCTATCGCCCGCTCGCCGCCATTCATAAGCGGAACAAAGTGCTCTCACCGGCCATGAGACAGTTTTTAAATGTGCTCAAAGGCGGCAACTAACTGCGTTCATGATTTCAACTGGTAACTGGTAGCTGGTAATTGGAGAATGAATGAGGCTTGTAATGGATCTCGGCAAATCGCCAATTGCAAGTTACCAGTTACCAGTGACAAGTCAGCGTGAGCCGACGTGAGTTGGCTGGGATCTCTCTGGGCGCTGGCTCACGCTGGTGGGAAGTGATCCGGCTCACGCCGGATGCGACGAGGTTCATGAAGCGAGACCACAAACGCAGACGCGAGGGTCAGCTCGGATTGACTCTGATCGAGTTGCTCGTCGTGATCGCCATCATCGCGATCCTGGCGGCGTTGCTGCTGCCGGCGTTGGGCCGGGCCAAGGAGTCGGCCCGAAGAGCCGCCTGCGCCAGCAACCTGCGTCAACTCGCCGTCGCCGTCCACCTCTACTCCCTGGACTTCGAAGAGCGGTTCCCGGGCGTGTGGGAAGGTTCGGTCGGGGGTGGGAACAATTCCGGTGGCGGCGGCTGGATCTATTTCATCAATTTTGGGGGGCCGACGCGGTTTGATCCTTCGCTCGGCTCCCTCTACCAAGATCTGGAAAGCCCGGGAGTTTTCGAATGTCCCACTGACCGCGCCCGCTCCGGCGACAGTTATGCGATCAATTCGTTGCTGAGCGTCTCGACCACGAACGTCGGCTTTCATGCTGGCATCTCCCAGGCCGGAGTTTCCGGGCCGTCGAAAACATTTCTGTTCCTGGAAGAAGCCGCCCCGGAGGACCCGGCGGGATCGACCAACGACGGCTATTTCGATGCCCGGAATGATCAATTGAGCCGTCGCCATAGCGGGGGGATGAACTTTGCCGCCTGCGATGGCCATGTGAACTACCTGAAAGCGGGTGTGGTGAAATACCCTAATCCCGGCGGTGACCCTCGCTTTGAGCCGTGAACCGAAGTGTAGCATCCGGCGTGAGCCGGATCACTCTCCCCCCAGCGCGTAACTGTTCAGGTCTGAGCTTGCTTTCGCCCTCACCCCGGCCTTCTCCCCCGGGGAGAGGGAGATCGTGGCGACGCGTCTTGATAACTCTGGTGCTGCTCTTGCCGTTGCCGCGTTAGTAGAATGCGCATGAGACGCTCCATCCGCCGAACAACGCCACTTCGTCCCAGCGCGGCAAAGGAAGCTCCCTCTCCCCGGGGGCGAGGGCCGGGGTGAGGGCGGGCGTCTATGACTCCTGAATAGTTACCTCGGCCCAAGCCACCGTCCAGAGAGACCAGAGCCGACTGACGTTTCCTTCGGATCAACGCAGCCTAGGGACTCAGTACCTTGAAGAAGCGCTGCGCCGGGGAACCCAGGTCGGCTTCCTGGTAGTCGAAAATCTCGCTGGCGGACATGACGTTGGTTTGGAGCGGAAGCCAGTTCACCAGATCCGAGGAACCCATTAAACGGAAAGTCCGACCGGTTTCCCCGGCGAAGACAACCCGGTGCACGCCCGGCGCACTTAGCTCGAGAGTTACTGCGTTCGACCGGTAGCAGTGGAAGTTCACCACCTGATCGGGTCCCAGATTCACCACCCAATTGCTTTGGATAAAGACTCCAACTGGCGAGGTGGGGCTGACCATGTACGTGCCTGCGGTGAAACCGTGCATGATATAATCGCCGCCTGGTCCAGGCACCGTCGAGACCTCCCCGGCCGAAACCCGGAGGTCCCCGGAGGATTCAAAGAAACCTGAAACGCGACCGACCACCGTATAAGGCGGAGAGGGTTCAAAGGCTCCGATGTCGCAGCCGGGGCCGAATGGACGGGGGCGCCCGCGCTGATCGGTGGGTGGGCAGGCATCGGCATCGGCGGTATATCCAGCGCGGGACTTCCCGGCAGCAGCGCGATCGTTGGTGTGGGGCCTCCATAATCGGCGAGCGGCGCCAGTTTTGGATCGGTGTCATTCAAGCTTCCGGCGGCGCTGAACTGGCAGGTTGAATCCGAGGAGATGTTGTGGCCGCCGTCGCTGATGACTCCCACACAATTGCTCCCGCCAACGGTGCCTGCGACGATGCAATTGCGCAGGAGCACCATCCCATTCGAGATATTGAAATTGTCACCGAAGCTTGCGCCCGGGGGGAGCCCCATTCCGCCCACAGCCGCGTTGTAGGCGATCGTCGAATTGGTGAGGATGATGGACCCGCCGCCTTGGAAAAAGCCGCCTCCAAAGGCATTTCCTCCTGGCGCGGGGTTCCCGCCCGTTATGTGGGGAATATAGCCGCCGTGCGCGATGTTACCTGCCATCGTCAGGTTCGCGCTCGTGAGCGTTCCAGTATTGAAGATGCCGCCGCCGTAGGCGTGCCATCCGCCGACCGGTACAGCTGTTCCATCTACATCTTGTTCACCTTCCCCACCAACCGCTCGGTTGCCGTGGAAGGTGGAGTTCAGCAGGTTTGCGGTGCCTCCATTCCACAAGCCGCCGCCACTCCCGACCGCAGGATCGAATACGGTGCCAAAACTTCCATGACCTGCGCTTCCACCAATCGTGGAATTGCTCTCGACCAAACAATCGCGGAGCAGCAGCTCGCCCAGGTTTTGGATCGCGCCTCCGGAGGCGCCCTGTCCACCGTGCTCGAATCTGCCGGACAACGAAGCGTTACCCCGCAAAGTGCAGCGGCGCAGTTGAACGTTTCCTTGATTAAAGACTGCGCCCCCGGCGCCGAATGCTGTGGGCGCAAAATGGGACAAGTTCGTGCGGCCAACGGCCTGGTTCGCTTCGAGGATGACATCCTCCAGGACGGACGATCCCGCCTCCAGCGACCAAGCGCCACCCAACGCGTCGCCGCGTGCAGAGGTTCGGAATACACCACCAGCATACCCCGCTGCGATGTTCGTCCGGAACGATCCCCCGGTGAACCGGGACGTTCCGCCGATTTGCTGCCAGGCGCCACCCCGGGTGACGCCTGCGCCTGCTTCGCCCGGCCCACTTTCGGCCTGGTTCCCTGCGAACTGGCAGTCAGCCACAATCACGTCGCTATTCAGTGCCCCAATTGCGGCCCCTCCGGCTTCCCCTCCGATGGCGAAGGACCCGCTCCAGCCTCCTCGCACAGTGTTCAGAACGAAGGAACAATTCGTGAGCCGGAGCATGCTTTGGGCGGCGAAAATTGCTCCGCCGCGCGCCGCCCCACCCGCTGCGAAAACAATCTCTTGTTGCCCGTTGCCCCCAACGGCGCTGTTGGTTTCGAACCGGCAGTCGGAGGCGTGCAATTCACCTTGGTCCACGAGAATCGCACCGCCCCGGCCTTCTCCCGCCGGCGCGCCATCCGTGCCACGGATGAACCCTTCGCGGAGGGTGAGGCCGCTAAGACGCAGCGAGCCGTTCGCGCTCACTTCGAAAAGGCGAACCTTTCCATCCCCGCTCAATCGCACGTCGTGCCCGTCGGCCTCGAGCGTGAGGTCAGTCGTCACGACGATCGGGTTAGTCAGGACGATCGTCCCGTCGCAGCCGAACTTCGCCGGGCCGCCCGCGGCCAGGGCCGCGCGCAGACCGGCTTCGTCGCAACTCTGCACCACCGCGCCCGGAGCAGGTGTTGGCGCCGTGAGAAGGAGGGTGATGAGAAACGCAAGAGAGGAAACGTTCCGCCATGAATTCATAAATCAGCCTTCTGGATTTGGAGATATTTGATGAGCAATTGAGCGATTGAAAACCTGTTTCATCCCTCGACATCTCCCGGAGATGCCACCCGGATATTTTTTGGCGATGCACATCCACGGCGGAACCAGCGCGATTGGGATGGTGCCGGAACCTACGTCTCGGATCCCGTTTTCCAAGTAGGTGAAGACCTACCCCTGATGGCGGGCTAAAACCTCTCGGAAAATCTCGTCTTCCAGTCGGCTGAGGCGTTGAGAAGCGTCACATTTCTCTGCCATTAAATTCATCGCCGCGCAGGAGTGTCAAAAGCTGGAATCACGGAACAGACATGTCATCCCGGCGGGCTGCGATGCGGATTTTCTTCTTTCTTTCGCTTCCGCTGTTCTGCTAAGGGTCAATGGTGACGGGTCGGTCCAGGGAGGACGTGCTTGGAGAGATGGCCGAGTGGCTGAAGGCGACGGTTTGCTAAACCGTTATACGGGTAAAACCGTATCGGGGGTTCGAATCCCCCTCTCTCCGCCAGTTTCACCTTAAACCAATATAAATAAAGGCTGTATTGCGGATATCTCGCTCTCGGGCTAGCGGAAACAAAGTGAAAGCAGCGGAAGGGAATTGCCCAAAAGTGAACGATTTTGGGCAAATATTTGGGCAAAGGTTCGCCTCAGTCCAGTGGGCAACTTCGCTACCGAGGTGAACCACCGGAAACGACAGGGAGAGCCAGCCCCGCCGTTGGCCGCCGGAGGCGAGACGGCTTTCCGACAGGATACTTGATCGTCGCTGCTCGACGGCCTCCGATCACGGTTTTCTCGCTCCACCCGATCCGGATGCGTGGGATCCAGACCGCTACGGAAGCAAGCTCCTTTCGAAACACGTCGCCCGTCGCTGTTACGAACTCATGGACTTCCTCGTTCAGCTCTTTGATCCCTAGCGGGTCGTGCTGGGGAATCTTCTCGGCTAAGGCATTCGCTGCTCCTACTGAGTCCGGTCCCAACTCCTTTAGAAGGCTCCGCAGAGAACGTCCTTATCTTCTCCGCGATGCGATCGCAGGGGCAGTTTATGTGGTCGGCGGACAAGGGCGAGACGACTGCGAACCGGCAGCTGCCGGTTGGGCCGGAGGGTGTGTGGTTTCTGCCCCAGCCTGTGGACGGTGAGTATCATCCGAATCCGCGGCTTGACGGGAGGCTGTCTCGCCGATCCGAGGAGTCGGTGACTGCGTGGCGCTATGCCGTGCTGGAGAGCGACAAGGCCGACGCTGATGACTGGTTGCGTTGCCTGGTGCAAATGCCGCTGCGGATCGCTTCGATTCGCGAATCCGGTGGCCGGTCAATTCATGCGCTGATGCGGGTCGATGCGCCGAGGAAAACGGATTGGGATAACCGTTGACCGTGAGCAGAAAGGGCACTGGATCGTAGTTCCAACTTCATCGCGTGCAGCGTCGATGATTTCCTGGCAATGTTCGCAAGGACACCGAACAAACGGAGAATCGCTCATGCTTCTTCCTTATTCCGACATGCCGCGGTGAACTGCTCATCGCCTTTTCGCTCGATTAACTTGGCCTCCATCCTGTCAAGCCTCGCTAAAACCTCGTTCAGTCCGTCGGATTTTCGCTCGCTTGCGCCTAAAAAGAAGGAGGCGGCGAGGCCGCTTAAGGCTGCGAACGTCCCGACTCCAGCGATCATTAAAATGCCCCCCATGATCCGACCCTCCGTCGTCACCGGATACTTGTCTCCGTAACCGACAGTTGTCACGGTGACGATGCTCCACCACAGCGCATCTTCTGCGGTCTTGATGTTTCCGCCTGCGTGACCTTCGCACATCAGAATAGACACCGAAGCAAAAGCGATGAGGAGGAACAGCATCAATCCCAGCGAAACGACTCCGGTCTCAATTCTGTCCTGGAAAACCATCCTCAAGACCTTTTGGAACGACCGCATGCCTCTGAAGAGACGAATGATTCGCAAAACGCGCGCAAGCCGTCCCCAGCGCAAAACATCGATGTTGGGAATGCTGGCAATCAAGTCGATCCAACCCCACTTTAGAAACGCCAGTTTGGACTCGGCGCGATGGAGTTGAATTGCAAAGTCGAGGAGGAACACGCCGCAAACGGCCGTGTCGATCGTATGAATGAGATTCGTTACCTCTTCAGGTAGCGAGGGCACGCAGGGGTGATGTTCTGCTGAGAAGAGGCCTGCTTTCTCTACTCTGGCCGGCATTGGGAGAGTTAACTGGGTCCCGTGGTCGGCCCGTTTGCTCCGAACACCCAGGCATTTCACTGCTCAAGGACCGTTTCGTTGCTCACAGCGTCCACAGATAACACGCCACGGCGAAGTTCACTGAGAGCCTTTGGTCGACGACCACTCATTTCTTGACCCCACTCCTGGGGGCATTCAAGCATTCGCCGTTATGAGCAGTCTGGTATGATCACGCGCCGGCGAAGATCGTTTATCGTCGCAGGACTTCTTGCGACCGTCGTCTGCGGTATAGTTTGGAAGACCTCCAGGCCAAAGGAGCCAACACATGGTGGCAAGGGTTTGTCTGTTTGGCTCGATGAACTCTGCAAACTGGATTACTCGAAGCGGGCTGATTCCGGTGCACCTCAGGTCGAAGCCGTCCGCGCAATCGGGACCAATGCCATTCCCTGGCTCCTCGGTGAGTTTCGCCACGACGGAACCACGTGGCGGTGGAAGCTGAACCGGCTACTAGACAAGCAGCATGTGATTAAAAGTCGCATTACTACTGCAGATGACAGACTGCGACGGGGGACGTGGGGCTTCTGGGCTCTGGGTGAACTGGGAGAACCGGCGATTCCAACGCTCCTGAGCATGGTAGAAGGCTATCCCGGCTATGTTCCCGGCGCTTTGGCGGGCATTGGGCGTCCCGCTCTGCCGGCGCTACAGCAATGTCTCACCAATAATCAGCAGTATACCAACGCGCTGGGGATTTACGCCATCGTCCCGGGAAACACCATCTCTGAAATCTTCAATGCCACTAGTTATGGGCCGTTCTCCAAGGCGGACGTGGCGATTTTTCTTGCAACGATTCAAGCTTGGGCGCAACAGTCCACAAACGGACAGGCGCAAAGCAAGGCGGCCTGGTTCCTAAGTCATTATGATCAGCTGCGATGACTCAGCTCTCATGCCCCCCGCGGGCGAGGTCGAATGAGCACTCAAGTTCCAAATCAAGTCTCGATTACCACGAGTCCGACCTTTTCAGAGCGCTTTGTCGCGTCACCGGCCATCGCGCCCTGGTTGCAGTTCCGGTCCTCTCGTGGGCCGGGTCGCTGAGATGGCGTCGTTACTTACGACATGACGCTCATCCGAAAAGGAAAAGCCGATGAAAACCAATCGTCAGTTCGCCCGATGTCTTGCCGCTCTGGCCCTGGCGCTCTTTATTCCTGCGCGGGGCTCCAGTCAGGCCGGGTTGGATTCGTTCAATCCCTACCTGAACAGCTCCATTGAGTCGCTTGCCGTGCAGCCGGACGGAAAGATTCTGATCAGCGGCGGATTCACCATCGTGGACAATTACTACCGCACGAACTTCGCCCGGCTCAATCCGGACGGGCGCACGGACACCAATTTCGTTCCGCGCATCGGCATGTACGGACGGCGCATCGTCGTCCAGCCGGACGGAAGGATTCTAGTTGGCGGCATTTATGATCCGCTTGGCCCGGAATTCAGGGGCCTCGTCCGATTCGAGACGAACGGAATTGTGGACGCCTCGTTCAACTCGCCGCTGCGCGATATGCCCTTCGCGCTGGCCTTGCAGGCGGACGGGAAGGTGGTGGCTGGGTTCCAGTCTCGCCCCTACATCGCCCGGTTCCATACGGACGGCAGTCCGGACACCAACTTTCTCGCCCAACCGGACAGTGTGGTTTACGATCTGGCCGTGCAGCCGGACGGGAGAATTCTGGCCGCCGGCTATTTTGAAAAGATGAACGGCCAGCGCCGCTGGCTCATCGCCCGGCTGAACTCCGACGGCAGTCTGGACGCGGGCTTCGACGCCGATGTAGGCTTCGTTGGATACAACTGGGGCGTCGTGCGCAAAGTGACCGTGCAGGCAGATCGGAAAATTTTGTTCGGCGGCGGCTTCACCAGCGTCCACGGCGTGTCGCGCCTGAACCTTGCCCGGTTGAACGCCAACGGCACGCTGGACCGGCAGTTCGACGCTGGCACGGACGGCGAGGTGCATGCCCTCGTGGTGCAGGCGAACGGGAGGATCGTGGTGGCCGGCGATTTCACGACACTCAAGGGCCAGCCCCGCTTGCGCCTGGGCCGGTTGAACTGGGACGGCTCGCTGGACACGACGCTCACGGGGGGCGCCAATGCGTTCATTCGCGCGGCGGCCTTGCAACCCGACGGGAAGACGGTGGTGGGAGGCTCATTCAGGATGCTGGGCGGGGTGGAACACACGTTTGTTGGTCGCACTGCTGCGGATCTGACCTCGCCGCCGGTGTTCATCGACATTTCCAGCATGCGAGTGCTGGGAGGGGGCACGCACCAGTTCTCCTTCCTGAACCCGAACGCGGTCCCGTTCTCGGTGCTGGCTTCGGCGGACGTGGCGGCCCCACTGGCGAGTTGGGAGAACCTCGGTTCGGCCCTGTCCGTGGGCAACGGCGTCTATCAATTCACCGACACTGACGCGGCGACTCACCCGCGGCGCTTCTACCGACTGAGCGCGCCGTAAGTTAGATTCCTATCGCCCCAGTATTTTGGATGGAATGTATCAGATGAGCCTTTGCCTGTTCGACCATCGCCTTGATGTTCGCGTACAATTGTATCCCAAATGTTGTGGCAGCCAAATCCGCAATCAATGGCTGACCACTTTGGAGTGCCGAAAAGATGCTCATCCCACCATTCCTCCACTGGAAAGCCTGAGTGTGGCAATAGTCACGTTGCCCGTGAGTTTCGTTTTGAGTCTTGTTTTCACGCCGATAGCTGTCGCACTCCGGACCATCGACGACGCGGTTTATCTCCGTTCGGCTATCGCATCAGGATTTACACTGATTCTTTGCTGTGCTGCATGGATCAACCTCATTCGCGACGTAGGACGCGGGTATTCGCCGTCACGGTATAAAAACATCAAGATGCTCACGTTACTCCAACAGACTGCCGGGATGCTTCGGACAGGAGCGTCCTTAGAAAGGCTTGAGCCGTGTGAAGGGAAACTTTCCCGCACGGTTCTTAGGGGGGCGTGAACGGGCAACCGTTCGCACCTAGCCGATGCCGCTCGACTACGCCATGACTCGAAGACGCGTCACTACTGTTGCATGCCTGGCTGTGGCCTTGCTTGTAGGTGCTCTTCTGTTTGTGCGCTCGACAGTTGGCATTGCCGAATACGCTCCCCGTTCGATCACGAACCAAGATCCCGCGTTTGCAGTCACGACATTCGCCTTCACTCACGGCACAAAACACACATTTTCCAGAGGAAGTGGAATACTGGGAAAAATCAATGATTCATTGATATCGGCGGGGAAACTACCCGTCACCAAGTCGAGGCAATGGACCCTCACAACAACACAAGACACCTCTGTGCTTTGGGTTTCATTTACGCACTCCAATGCACTTGTCGGTACTGCCGCGCCCTACATCGCCGCGCTGCTCACGCGTCCTGATGGCGTCACAGAACTCATCGAGCCTGCGGACGAAAGGGGCCGACTTGTTCAAGCTGCCGATCCGAAAAGTTCTGGTTACATGACTGCGTGGAGGTTGCCCTCGCGAGCAACCAATTATCCTGGTTGGTGGTTCCATCTTGTTACAAGACCGGACGGCAAGAGATTTGCAAGTTTCGAGCTATGAGAACCATGTGCTGCATCTAACGGCGGCATCGCATCACTGTTGCAATCGACGCGCTTCGTGGCCGCCGTCGATGAGCTTGGGTCGTTGCCGCTGAAGCCATGAAGCGTTTAGCTCTTCCGATCACGCTGGGCTTAGTGGTAATGGCGGTGCTAATGCTGATGTTCACGAGTGCTCCTTCGCCCCGGCTTGAGGTTTGGTTCCAGCCCGTTGCTGCATACGACCACCCGATCAACGGCCGCAGTTTTCGATTTGACCTGACCAATCAATCGTCCAGTTTGGTCGAGGTGGAAATTATCCGCACCGAAACCAAGACAATATACGGTTGGCAGGTTATCACCAACATTTCGTCTCCCGAACTACACCGCTTTGGACCGGAGGCGCCGGCAGGTGTGCCGCCGCCTGTCGTCCCCCAGACATGACGGGCAGTTCTACGCTATCGCAAGATGCCGGGCCGCATCGAAAACAGCATCAAGAGAAGCGGATTTCGCATGGGCTTGATTTCTGGTTACAGACCAGCACCCTGGACCACGAATTTCAGCACCGAGATTACACAATGAAGCGGCCTACAGATCGCTGGAGCCAACGCCGATTGGCGTTTTGAGTTCCGCTTTCCCGGTTGACATCACTGGTCCGGCATGGCTCAGCTTGAGTCGTAGGGCGGCGTCCGCGTATCGGCGACTCGACACCATGAGAGCCCTCTCCTTGGACGCTGCGTTGCATTTTGGATGTTGTTGATCGATCCATCGCCGACGAAAATCCGGTTTATGTGCATTGCTGGGCTGGCCGTGGGAGAACCGGTACGGTAGTCGGGTGTTATTTGAAGCGGCATGGTATGGCCCAAGACGCCGACGTGATTGAGAAGCTGGCGCATTTGCGCAGGGACTTGCCCAACGCCAGGGAAACATCGCCACACACCAATGAGCAGATCAGAATGGTCACGACCTGGAAGAAAGGCGTATGATGCCGATCGAGTCGGTGGAACGAACGTGGATGAGCAGTTCAGGTCAGTATAAAATGCAACGTCAGCGGCGGCTTATTCGCGTCGCTCACCAGTGGAGTTAAACCACTCACAAAGCGATTATTCAATGAACATACTGTGTCCAAAGTGCGGTGGCCCGACATTGCGCGGAGATGTTCGATCCGGTGTCCTCAGTTTCGGGGATTTTTTCGTGGAGCACGACGGCGACAAGAGAACGTTTACAGGAGCCCCAAAGCCGCGACCCGGTGTTCAACGCGACAACCGGGTGCTTTCCTTTGCTTGCCAGCGCTGCGGCTTAGTGAGTAGCTATCTGGAGCGAGTCGTTCGAGTTAGCACGAACACATGAGCACAAAAAGAACACACATGAATGACCACAACACAAGCAGTCAAGAACCCCCATCCGATTTTGGCATCAGGCTGATGGAAGGAGAAGAGGTGATATTTTCATTGCGACCTTATCGCTTTGTGAGGTATGCAGTGGTTTTTGCTTCGATCACTATCGTAGGGATTGTTTTTGCTCCTTTTGCATTCTTATGGGCGATGATCGCCGTTCGCCGATATCACTATTGGTTGACCAATAAACGAGTTATTTGGTGTCACGGGTTCATTGGTTACCAAGTCAGAAGCGTGCCCTTAGAACGTATAGCTGACGTAGTGATTAGTCGCACGCTTCCAGAAATCGTTGCAGGAATTAGCTCCATAGACATTAGAGATATGACCGGGCAAACACAAGCTACGGCGGGTTTGGGTGCTAAGTGGATTGGCGTAGAGGATGCGCCAGAAATTCAAAAGCGCATTCTTGAACAAATAAAGCAAGTTAACGAACGTAGCAAGACATTGTAGCCGATGCACTGCTAACCCGGCCATCGCGCTCCGGCTGCAATCGTGGCTCCTCGTGGGCCGGATCGCCGAGGTTGGATCGTTCGGCCAACATCAATCGAGCACATCGCACGGTTGTTTAAGGTTTCCTTGGCGATTCGGCAGCCCGATATCGACCCTGCCGAGATTTCCAAGGCGATTCACGTGACCCCCAACCGAGCGACACGAGCCGGTGCGCCGGTGCTCCGCGGGAGCTTGCGGCTGGACAGCGCTGGGGTCGCTTGAGTTTGCCCACGGAACCGTCATTCCACTCAAACCGGCGGGTAAACATATTTTTGTCCACTTAGTGACTCTGTGCCGACTAATCAGTCAATAGGAACGATGAGCGATGCCGTCGAACAGATTTGCCAGCGGGCGCAGGCGGGCAGCCAGGAGGCAGCGGCGGAATTGGTCGAGTGCTTTTACGGAACCATTTTCGCCTACTTGCGCCGCGTTTCCGGCCCGACCTGACGCAAAGGACCTTCGCCAAGGCCTGGACCGCCTTGCCCTCCTACCAGGCCCGTTCCCGCTTCTCGACCTGGCTGCACGGCATAGCGCATCACGTCCATGTGGACTGGCGCCGGCAACGGAAGCCGGACAGCCCGCAAACCGACCAATGGTGGGCATCCTGCGCCGCGCTGACGCCCACGCCGTTCGAACACGCCGCTGAAGAGGACTCGGCCCACTGGCTCTACGCGCTGGTCGAGCAGTTGGACGAGGACGCGCGGCAAACCCTCCACCTGCATTACTATCAGGAACTGTCCATCGCCGAGACCGCCGAGGTGCTCGGGGTGGCGACCAGCACGGTGAAATACCGGCTGCGCGGCGCGCTGGAACTTCTCCGCGCCCGCATGGCCGATCCCAAACGCTTCCTTTCCTGACCCCAAACCACGAGGAACCAGACTATGACCGAACGTGAAATCGAAAATCTCTTGCGGAAAGCACCGCGCCCAGCCGCGCCGCCTGGATTGAAGGATCAACTCACGGCGAACATTACTTTGCCGCGTGCCGTCCGCCTCCAACAACGTCACGTTGCGCACGCACAACGAATCGATGCGCGCGGACAAGCTGGAGGCCGAACGACTCGCGAACGAGAACCGCGACTTGCCCAACCTTCGCGCCAGCCAACCCGCTACCGTTGAGCGAGGCGGGAATGCCGAACTGCTGCGCCTGCGCAACGAAGTGCGGCAATTGCGCGCGCAGCAGTCGGAGACCGCGAAGCTGCGCGCAGCCAATCAGCGTGCCGCCGAAGAACTCAAGTCTGGCAGATTCACCCCGCGCCGGCTGGCGGACATGGAGGGGGCTGTGCCTCGCGAGAAGTGGAGCTTTGCCGGCTTCGCCACGCCCGAGGCGACGGTGCAGAACTTCTTCGCGGCGCTAGCGACCGGAGACCCTGAACAGATTATGCGTTGCATGACGCTGGAAGACGCCGAGGGCCTTCGGAAACAGATGGCGAAGGACCCAGAAGGGATGCGCAAGGAGTTCGAGCAACAGTTTGGCAAGCTGGGGAAGGTGTCTGGCTTTCGCATCACCGGCACCTGGAGCAAGGGCGATGACAAAATGGAAGTCCTGGTCCAGGTCGTGGCCGATGGCCAATCCATGCCATTACCGCTGCGCCGAGTAGATAATGAGTGGAAGCTTGGGGATTAGGCCGGCGAACCTTGCGACACTTGGCCGTCCCCATTCGCCCACATCCTTGACCTGCCCGTGGATTGCGCTCAACCTTGTCGCGGGTCGGTCGGTCGGCGTATCGCTCCTCGGCCATCGCGCGCCGGTCGCAATCCACGCTCCTCGTGGGTCTGGCCGCTGAGTTTGAGTCCAGGCGGCGTTCGTTGCGCTATGGAAAAGTCGCGACTGTTTAAGCGATGTTTTTACGGGCTGCTCTTAGGTGTCCTCATCCTGGAGGCACTTGAAAGCATCCTCGCGCACGACTCTCGCCGACTTCTCCGGGGCCTGGCCGTGGTAGTTATCGTTTGGAGCGCCGGCGTGCTTCTTAATTTCCTCATCTTTCCAGTGATTTTTAGACAACTCGGCTGATTGACAGGCAAGCAGAGAGTGACAGACTCGAAGACCACGAATGATCACGCCGCCTAAAAGGCGCATCGGACGCCATGCGACATTTCAAACACATCATCGGTTGGCTAGTGACGCTTGCCTCGTTTGCATGGTGCAGAACAGCCGACGGCCCACTTGGTGTTCGCACCGGTGTTTGGCTCATCGTCCTGGTTTTGGCGCTCGTGTGCGTGCTCCCCATCAAGCTGTCCCTCGACCACACGAGCCGGCCCACACGCGGGACTGCTTCAGAGGATTTGGCAGACCACGACTCCTCGATTCAGCCGCCGGCCAGTGTTCGCACGGTCCACAAAAGGTTCACGGCCGAAGCTTACGAGAGCGGCAGCGGCTACGACAGTCGAGACGCTCTGTTGTCCATGGTTGAGCAGATGACTCAGGACCGCCGGACATGGATGGACAACCCGGAGTGACGGATGATCTGACCATAACGCGCTTCTCCATTTGCGGTGCGGCGTGGCAGTTCCCGAACGCGTCGTGTCGGCAGACGTCCTGGTCAGGCGGCTGTGGCTCTGGTCCGTTGGTCATGGCATCAGACCCCCAGCCAGCTTTGCCACTACCTTCCGGAGGGCGGGGAAACTTTTGACAAAGAAACCGGTTGACCGCCCGCTGGCCACTGCGCACCGTTCATGCGGACAAACGATCGCCGCGACCATGGCGTTTGCCGAAGCTGAAACCTTGAGCGTTTGGGTTCTGCGAAAAGTCCTTCACAGAAATTCGAACGTCTGGTTGCATAACCTTCCTTCACATTTTATGAAAATGTCACAATGGGGTCTTCTTGCTCTTGGCGTTACGACTTGCGCGAGTGGTCTTATGACGCTGCCCGCGGATGCAGAGAATAGTCCTCCATCGATTTCGCCCATCCCAAACCTATCGACTTCTGAGGACACTTCTACCGGCTCCGTTCCGTTCATGGTGACCGATAAAGAAACGCCGGCGTCCAGTCTGATTATAGCCGGCAGCTCGTCCAACACGAGTCTGGTCCCGCCCGCGAACATCGTGTTCGCGGGAAGTGGAACTAATCGCACGATCGAGATTACACCTGCCGCCGACCAATTCGGCACCACGACAATCACAGTGATCGTCGCCGATGCAGACGGAGCCTCTGCCAGTGAGGCCTTCATCGTCACGGTCAATCCCGTGAATGACCCGCCCACGCTGGATCCGCTCCCCGACCTCGTCGTCCCGGAGAATGCCGCGCCGCAGGTCGTAGCGCTGACGGCCATCAGTTCCGGCGCGCCCAACGAATCACAGACCTTGAGTGTTACCGCCCTTTCGAGCGCGACTTCGGTCATTCCCAATCCGACGATCACCTACATCAGCCCCAACAATGCGGGGACGCTCACATTTGCTCCTCTGCCAAATGCCACCGGGATTGTGGCGATCACCGTCACGGTGAATGATGGCCAAATCTCGAACAACGCCTTCAGTCGCACGTTCCTGGTGGAAGTGTCTCCACAGCCTCAACATGGAATCATTAGTTTTGCGGCGGAAAACTACACGGTTGATGAGGTTGCCGGGACGGCGGTCATCCGCGTCACCCGCACCGGCGGGAGCGACGGCATCGTGGCCGTGCAATACCGCACCCTTAACGGCACTGCGATCCCCGGACTGGATTACGTCGCGGTTAGCGGCGTTCTCACCTTTGCATCCGGGGAGACCAACAAGATCTTCAACATCCCGATCATCAACGATGCGCTGGTTGAATCTGACGAGACTGTGTTGCTGGTGCTGACGAATGCCACGGGCGGCGCCACTTTTCCTGATGGGCTGCTCAGCACCGCGGCGACATTGACCATCATAGATTCCGATGGCCCTGCCGTACCGCGCCTCGCGGATTGCACAACGGTGCTGACCTTCGATGATCTGTCAGTCGGTTTCGATCACATCCCCATGCCACAAGGCTATGGCGGCCTGCAATGGAGCAATTTTAGCGTCGTCAACGGATGGAACCAACCTTGGAATTCCGGCTATCGGACCGGAATGGTTTCGCTCAATAACGTAGCCTTCAATCCATTCGGAGACCCTGCCGCCATCAGCGGTACGAACTTGTTCGACTTCGATTCCGCCTATTTGACTGCCGGAGTGCTGAACGCATTACAGATCCAGGTCCAGGGTTTTGCGGGGACCAATCTAGTCTACGATAATACGTATAGTCTGAATACGACTGCTCCTGTCTTGATCGATTTCAACTATAGGGGAGTAGATCAGGTCACGTTTATTACAACCCCAGGCAGCCAATTTGTCATGGACCATTTAACAGTCACCTTTCCTGGGCCGAAGACAATTGGGGGCTGCAGCTTCGACATATCGCCCCGCAGCCGCCTGCACGGCGCTGGATCAGAGACGGGCTCCGTGAATGTGACCACACTGGATGGCTGCACCTGGAGCACTTCCAACAGCAATACTTGGGTGACCATTACCTCCAGCCTGAACAACTCCAATAGCGGGGTCGTGAACTACACGGTGGCGGCCAATCCGACGTCGGTTGCGCGCAACGGATTTATCAACATTGCCGGTCACCCTTTCGCCCTCAGCCAGTCGGGGGATCCATCCGTAAACGCTCACGCCCCGGTCGATCTTGGCCTGGTCCAACCCACAACCATCGGGCATTCCCTCCTTCGTCCTCAGATTGATCCTCCGGTTCCGCAGATAGCGAACAGCGTTGCCGATTTTTTGATCGACCAGGATCAGAGTTCGGGCGGTGGCACTGTGCTTCCACCGGTTTCTGTCAACTGGGACACCAACAACCAGTTTGTGCTGACGGTTTCCACTCCCCCAGGAAAGAAGTTTTTGGTTCAGGTTCCGCCTGGACGCGAAGCCGCCTTTGGCGGGTTCCTTTTGTGGATCTCGACTAGTGGCGGTAGCAGTCCCTTCGGGTCGGTAACGGTCCGCTTCGGCGGGCTGGAGGGCACCGCCCCGGATTTCCTGGAAAGTGACGCAGTGCTCTCGGCCACCCATGGTTATTTTGGCTTTTCTATCACCTCAAGCACTTTCTCCGGTGATCTCGCGTTCAGCTCAATATCATTCACTGGAAATGCATCGCCGCAGTCCACGGGTCTTGGGGCGGAGAACTATGTGCTCCACCAGGAAAGTTCATTACAGATCGCTTACACCACGTCTGAGACCACAGATCCCGGACCCTTCGTCTCCATCGTCTCCGTGAATCCGCCGCCCAGAATCCGGCTCGTGGAAATGTCGCCGGACACGGGTGCGATGCTGATGGTGCAAGGACAAGTGGGGCGGACCAACGTGGTGGAATGCTCGTCGGATTTGGTCCAGTGGACGCCCATCAGCACGAATGTAATGCCCGCCACGATTTGCCCTTCGTGTCCGTCGGTCTACGTGCCTGACACCGCGAGCAAGGACCTCATCCGACGGTTCTATCGAGTTCTCGAGCTTCCATAAGCATCAATCAGAGCTGAAATGCTTTCCCGAGCTTCCGGCACGAACCACAACCGTCCGAACCCTCCCGCCGCGGAGCAAATTTGTTGCCGCAGGGCTTCTCCATTTCACCGTCGCGGCAGGCCGGGCGCGCCGTGCACGCTCCACCGTCCCTGTCGGCGGTAGTCGCTCATCTCGGTCGTTGCCGCCCGACCACCGCGCACCACAAACGCAGTGAATGAACCACACGCCAAAACCAAACGACGCATCATCATAGCTGCGGTCACCACTGTCGTTGCCATCTGCCGGACCGGCTCGCGGTAGCTCTTAAGGAAGAAATCGGCCATCTCGTCGAGCGAGCGGTCGCCAATCCTGGCATAGACACGTTCGGCGGCCTTGATCTGCTCGTCGGTCAAGCGGGTGGCCTTCATCCGGGTGGCGGTGGTGGTGACGATGTTCGCCGCCTCGATGTCGAGTTCGGCCTTGCGGCCGACCGCCTCCTCCTGGGTCTTGAAATTCTCCCGAACGCGGGTGCCATCCGGCTTGTATCCACCCACGCGGAATGCCGGCTCTCCACCCGGATTGACGAAGCGAGTGACGTGGAACCGCTCCTTGGCGGCGAGCTTCCGCTTCGATTTGCGTGACTTGCCTGCATCTCGTTTCATCGGTGCATTATGGGCAAATTTCAATCACTGTTTTAGAAGTGCTTAAAATAGGGCCTGGAATCGATGTGTCTCAGGATTTGCTAAACCGTTATACGGGTAAAACCGTATCGGGGGTTCGAATCCGCCTCTCTCCGCCAAAAATCGCGTGTTTCGCATGAAACTGAATTTCATCCGCCTACCGGGGGGAGTGCTCGAAAGCTCTTCTGAAGTCGTGATCGAAGCCGATGCTGACGATCCTCGTGCAACGCTCCCTTGTCTTGCGGCCATCCGCTTTAACCTTCGTCTTCCGAGAGACTGATAGGGGCCACATTCCCTTGGTTCGTTCTCTTATTGTGCTGGATCATCCCGGGCATTGAAGGTGGTTCCGGAGGCTCCGCGAATGGGTTTGAGACAGTCAGCCGCAGAGGTTTTCTCGGCTCCAGTAACCAATTCTCCTCCATTTGGCGACTTGACTTGATGGTTTGTTCTCACTTAGCTGACTGCTGATCTCCCGCGATGGCTCGCGATGAGTTTTTCTTTGAAGGATTCAGGCAGGTCGTCCGTTGATAGATTCGCTCATCTGGTTTTCTGTGGTTATGAAAAGGTGCTCTCCTGTCTTTATCGGTAGGCCCGTAAGGGCATTGGTCGGATTGTGCTTTGTGGCGCTCGCGACCGCGCTGGCGTTCGGGAGCACGGCTCTGATTGCGGCGGGCGCCGTTCGGAAATACCAGGATGATGGCAGCGATCAGGGCACGGCCTGGCGGGAAGGGCGGCTTACGTTCAATGACATCACCACGGACCTGTCCGGCGCCAGCGGCAACTCGGAACCAGTTTCCATCACGTTATCCTCATCTCATGTGCGACCCGCGCCCAGATCACAGGAAAAGCCGGCGGTGGCGTCCAATGGAGAAATCTTTCTGGTGGTGTGGGCAGACCAGCGCGACTTCAACGACAACGAATGGGACGTCTATGGCGCGCGAGTGACCTCCGATGGCGAGGTGCTCGATCCGGACGGCATTGTCATCTGCACCGCACCAGATATGCAATGGGCTCCCGGCGTGGCCGCATTCGGGAGCGACTTCTTCGTGGCCTGGGCGAGGAGTTTCTCGCCGTGTGGCTGGACGACCGCTTCGGCCCCGCAGGCACGACTATCTTCGGCACACGAGTTGGATCAATCGGTGTGCTGGATCCAAGCGGAATCCGGATTGGCTCCGCGCCAACGTCTTCCTCGTTCAATGCTCCGGCCGTGGCCGGCTTGAACGGCCAGTATCTCGTTGTCTGGGTCGGCGGACCACAAGGTAGCTACGACAGCACGGACATTGTCGGCGCACGGCTTCGCGCCGACGGCACGGTGCTGGACACAAACGCATTTTTGATCAGCACGGTGGTGCCCTCGGACCCCGTGATCATTTGGTCCAGCCCAGTTCCGATCATCTATGGGACGCCATTGGCTGGAGCCCAACTGAATGCGCGTGCCAGCGTCCCGGGAACCTTCTTCTACACTCCGTCTGATGGTACCGTGCTGGACGCAGGAGGCCACACGTTAACGGTCCGGTTTTCTCCGGAAGACCAAGTGCGATATAACATCGTGGATGCTGAAGTGGAACTTCACGTCGCGCCGGCGCCGCTGACCATACAAGCCGACAGCAAAACGAAATTGGCAGGCGCGCCCAATCCACCTCTCACGGCGAGCTACTTTGGCTTCGTGGCGGGTGATACTCCTTCGGTCCTGGATGCGCCAGTGACGCTGACGACCCCTGCCACGACCGACAGTCCGCCGGGCTTGTATCCGATTATCCTACGGTGGCCTTTAACGGCCAACGCTTCCTGGCGGTGTGGCAAGATGCGCGCAGCGCGCCGCCGGAGGAGTACAGTCCGTTTGGCCACTTCGACATTTACGGCGCGCGACTGACGACCCTTGGCACGGTGATCGAGCGCAGCGGTTTCCTGATCAGCGGCACCCGATCCCATATTCCTCCCCGCGACGCTGATAGCGATGGCGTGCCAGACGATCGCGACCGCTGTCCAGACACGCCGCCCGGCACGGTGGTGAACGCTTACGGTTGCAGCATTGCGCAGCTTTGTCCGTGCGATGGCCCATGGCAAAATCATGCGGAATACGTTCGCTGTGTGGTGCATCACGCGTGGGGATTCTACCGACAGAATCTCATCACCGCTGCAGAGCGGAGGAGCATTTTGCATGAGGCGGTGATGTCCGATTGCGGCAGGCATGAAGGAGAATCTGAACCCCTTTGTATGCATCCATTGCCGGTGACGCATGAAGAGCGTTTGCTGGACGGGTTCCAATTTATCCTGAGCGGCGACGCCTTGGGCGGATGCGTGATCGAATCCTCGACGGACCTGGTTCACTGGACGCTTGTGGATACGCAGCAGGTTGCCGTCACCGGAGAGGAAGGTGCCTGTTCGGCCAGGGACGCCTCTCGGGCGCGTTTCTATCGCGTACGATTGACACCATAACGGATGGGAGTGGGTTATTGAAGCCTGCCTGACCTTCGCCGTGGGGACGACCAGGCTACTTGAACGCATCACTATGAAGCGATGTTGCGCGTGAAATCCCACGAATGTCCGATGTCCAACGTTGATCGTTCGAAATCAGCTGGTACACGCGCAGATTTATCCAAGCGCGACTTTGCCTGATCCGGCCACCGGCCTGTGTGCATTTTTTTGTTCCGTACGGAACATGAAAATGTTCCACGTAACTGTCCTGAACAGTTACTGTTCCACCCGGCCCCGTTGGTCCGCACCGGCATTTCCGCTACTTCCGGCTGACGGTGTAGGTCACCGGGGTCGTGGCGCCGGGCGACGAGCTAAAGGAGAGGTAGCCTTGGGAGTCCGCTCGGAGCGTGGCGATTCGGCTCGAGCCCCGCTTCACGGAGTACTGATCACCGGCCGTCAGATCCCCGACGCAGTAATCGACATTGACGGACCCAGACGAAGCCTGGATCGTCCAGGATTTGTTGACGCGGCTGGATTGACTCCAGGACGTCACGTTTACCTGCACCGTGCCGCTGGCGGGAAGAACAAAGAAATTTCGTGTCTGGATGGAGCAGAGGCCGGTCCCCACAACGGCGGCATAGAGCATCAGAGTGGAACCGTCGGGGGACGCGTAGGTGGTCAGGCCGACGGGTTGGCATGCGAAGATCCCCCCGTCGGGGTCGGAGAACCCGGCGGCGCTGAAGAGATCGAGCTGAAAGTTCAACTGCGGCTGGTCATTGAACGAGGCCGAGGCGAAGTTGGTGGAATCGCCGACCAGTTTTACCAACGCATTGGCCGGAAGCAAATTGCCCAGGATCAAATTACCGGTCCCTCGCTCGAAGTGCAGCGCGTTGGTGGCTGAGATAAACACGTTCCCCAGGAAGGAGTTGCTGTCGGAATTGGACACTTTGATGGCGTAATCGGTGTAATCCTGGAGCTGGTTGTTGGTGAACGTATTTCTGCGGCAACGCCCGGTTGGCGGTCCGCCCTGGTCGTCGATTTCCGGGAGATTGAAGCCTTGGAAGAGATAGAAACCGTAGCGACCCCCTTTGAATTGGTTTTGTTCGACCCAGTTGTCGGCCGAACCGACGTTCATCCGGAGGGCGGCGTTGGTGTTGCCCGTGCAGGTGTTGTTGCGAATCAAAGTGCGATCGGAAGCGAAGATGGCAATGCCACTGTCGGCGTTGCCATAGCTCTGATTGTTTTCCACCACCCAATCGTCGCAGGAGCGGTGCAACATGATGCCGTTGCCGTGAGGGTTGACCAGGTCCAGGCCGTTGTTCCACGACCGGTTGTTGCGCAACACTCCGTGGTCGCATCGCTTGGAAGCGATGATGCCGTGCCAGCCGTTGTGGTGGACGTTGTTGTTTTCGATGACCAGATGATCCGAATCGTCATGCGGATCAAAGCCGTAGGCGACGTTATGGTCCACTTCGTTGCCGGCCCAGTGGCCGCCGTAGAGACCGTAAGAGTAAGCGCCGAAAAAATTGTGATGGAGATGGCTGTTGAGGATGTCGCCATGAACCTTGACCACATCGAAGAGGGTCCGGCCCGAACCGGGCGGGAGATAAACCGCGGTTGTATCCACCACTTTCCACGTCAGCCCGTAAGCCTCGGTATTGTGCGATCCCAGGTAACTTATTTCGCTGTCGATTACATCCATGCGCGACTCGTGCGCGGTCGCACCATCGGGATCGAGCGTGGAGCGAGCATGAACGAAGGCGCGCCGGTCAAGATCCGTTTCGGTGTCGGGCCCGCCGGCGGCGTTGTCCCAGGATGTGATCCTGGTGCTGCGGATATCGAGCCAGCCCCAATCAGCGCGTAGTTCCACGACCGCGTTGGAAGCGGACGATTTTGCCCGCTTCATCCTTGAGCTCGGCATTAACCAACACGGAGCTGCCCGCCGGAAAGGTGGCGCCGGGCAGAGGATAAGTGATGTTGATGCCGGGGGCCGATTCCGGCGGACCGTCTCCGGTCGGCGTGTAGGAAGAGGACCTAGTCAGGAGGAACCGGTCCACATAGGCCCCGTCCTCCCGCATCCAGAGGTTGATTTGGTGCGTCCCCGCATTCGCGATGGTGACGGAGACCGATTTCCAGACCCAGGCGCTGGTGTGGGAGAAGCTGACGGACTGTGCATCCGAACCATCCACTCCAAGGTAGAACGAATCATCCGAGCCAGTGGCCGCCCAGGCGCGAATCCAAACTTTGAAAGTGCCGGCGTTGGTGAGCTGGACCGCGTAGGTCAAACTCGGGCTACTGGACACGGCGTTCAAGCTAACGCCGGTGTTTGGCACGGCGCACATGGCAGAGGTCCCGACAAACCCGGCTACATCATTGGTGGCGATCCAGGCATGGCCCGAGGCCGTCGTCTGGCTGACGAAGTTTTCCGCTTCCACGACGACGAAACCGTCGGATTCGACGAACGCCCCGAACATCTGAGCGCTGCTGAACAGCCACAAGGCCACGCCAAGGGCGCTGCGCAGGCGATGGTCGTTTATCAGGTGCATATCCGCGCCACCGTGTAGTTACGGCCCCCCTGCCAACCAAAGTTCTATTTTAGACAGGAAGAGGGCAATCAGCCGGTTGCTTCGGTGCAGCGACGTTGGACCGGTTGCTATTCCTGACCTCCTAAACTTGCAGAAGTGTGGCGCGAGGAACAATGGGCCTAATGCCCCGTTTTCCTGCCGGGAATTCGCTCCAGCTCATGAGGGATTCTCCGTTGGCGCGAGGTGGAGTTTTGTCGTAGGCGTTGGGCAAGCGGCGCGGGCGAGTCGCCCGCGCTAGCCAATTTCAAAACAGGCTCTTAACTATTCGTGTTTGATGGAAACATCGTAGATCGCGACCTGGCCATAGGCGGTGGGTGCGTCACCTTTGCTGGAGTTGGATTGGGTGTAGCAGCCGGCCTTAAAGTAACATCCGGAGGCGCTGGCCGGATGGGTGTAGATGAATTGCCCATTGTAGTAGCAATCGACACCGCCATTGCGCGCGACGAATTTGGCCGTGAACACATCCCCCAGTTGGTAGCTTGTCGTCAGCACCGGGCCGTCATTGCCATTCTCGTCAATGAAGAGCTTTGTGCCTTCCAGGCGGAACACGATCACGTCGTCGTTCGCGTCGTGAATCTGGCCGGCGACCACGTGCGGCTTGACCACCGGGAGGTGGAGGATGGCTTCCTGGATCTCCATCGTGTGGGTGCCGACGGTGGTGGACCAGGCGGCGGTGTCGCGGCCGCCGTTGGTCATCTCGCGCAACTCGCAGCGAGGATAGCTCGAGCCGCTCGTCGTCGCGCCGCCGCAAGGCGCGGTGAACAGGACGGCCGTCTTGCTCTCGTTCACCCGGAAATAATTTGTATTCTGGAAGCCATCCAACTCTGGCTGCTTGATTTCATCCGGGCTGCCATCGTGACTCGTATCCACCGGCAGAGTGAGTTTCCAGTTGGCCAGGTTGAGCAGGCGGGACGGCAAATTGGTTCCCGGCACCATCGTCTCGTTGGTCACGACAATATAGTCGGCGCGAGTCCGGACATCGCTGCCGCCCGGGCCCATCGCGGTCAAACTGACCGAATAAGCGCCGGCGTTGGTGTACGTCTTGGTCGGTTGCTCCAGGCCGCTGCCACTTCCGTCTCCAAAGTCCCAGAGGTAATTGGTCGCCCGCCGGCTCAGGTTGAGGAAGGTCACCGCCAGCGGAGCGACGCCGCTGGTTGGGCTGGCACTGAAGTCGGCCGCCGGCGGGGGCGGAGGGAAGATGGGCGGAAACTCCCGCGGTCCAAAGTAAACGGGACCGGACTGGTTAGTGCTGAGGAACTGGCCGAAGCCGGCGTTTTGTTTGAGCAACAGCACGCCATTAATCGTGATGGGCCGACTCGTCGCAGGATTGATGACGCGCCCGTGGAACAGGCCGGTCGACGAAGTGATTGAGACGCTCAATTTGTTCGGGCCGGTCACGCGGTTGTTGAGATCGAGCGTAAAGACGTTGGTGATGATCTCCGCCAGGTCGCCACCTTCCAGCAGAACGACCCCGCCGTTGGTCAAGGTCAAAAGCGGCTCGCCTCGCGTGAAGGAATACGCGGAGCCGACGGCCTCCAGTCCGTTGGTGAAGGCGAAGCCCGTCGGGTAGTATCTGCTCCTGGGTTGGGCCAGTTTGTACCAGTGGATCGGTCCGGCCAGGTCGCTCGCCGATTCGGGTGCGAAATGTAACTCACCGAGGATCGACCCTCGTCCCCCATAAAGCGTGGCGAAGAAAGGCCACGTCCCGGTCTTGGAGAGGAAGGCAGCCTGCGACGCTTTCGTGCCGTCGCCCAGCGTGCCGGCAAAGTGGATCTTGCCCGCAGGGTCCACCGTCAGGCGACCAAAACCATGTCCGCTGGGTTGCAGCGGGGAGTAGGCCGCCGGAGAAATCACCAGCGTGAATTGCTTGCCGCCCTGCGGAGCCGGATTGGCGAGCTTGGAATAGGTGGCGCGATGGGCCGTGACTTGCGCCGTGAAGAGTCCGTCCCCGATCGTCCCCGCCAACTGATCGCCGCCGCCCCAATCAAGTTGCAGTTGCACCGTCAGCGGGCTCAAACCACGGCGCGGAACGGAATTTGAGCAAGCGCCCGCGGCCGAAAACTGGCCATGGAAGGAGTAACTCCGGCCGGCCGACTGCAAGCGGGCGCTGCAGCTGCCCTGATCGCCGAGGGTGAGCGTCAGGAAACCCGAACGATCGAAGCTCAGGCTGCTCGAGTCGTAAAAAAGGCCCGCGTAGGTTCCTTTGACAGGCGGGAATGGGTTCGTCACGAAGTTGGCGTGCAAGGCCAGGTTGCTGCGCATGATGAAGAGCAACTGCGGCGAGGAGGACGCCACCGCGCCGGTCCAGTTGGAGAAGACGAAGCCGCGGCCCGGTCGAGCGGTAATCTTGTAAGTCGCGCCAATCTTGAGCAGATGGTCGTCGAGATTCGGAGAGAACTCACCGCTGCCCGACAGGGTGAGAGTCAGCCGGCTCAAACCAGGGGGAGCAGGCGTCGACGGGTTTTGCCCAAATGCACCGGAAGGCAATAAAAACAGGCTCATCAGGAGGGCCGAGATTCTCATGCAGCAATCGTCACTGTTGCGCTCGAACCCGACCGGCGCAACCGGAATGATCCGGAGTTATTAAAGTTTGGCGGAGAGAAGGGAGATTACCGCCCCGGCCCGGGTATTTCACCCCATAGCCGGCGATGGTCATGCTGGCGCAAGTTAAGGAAGCGAGTTCTGCCTTGCCTCGCGCCAGAAAATCCAATGAGAAGAAGCAAGATAACCCGGTGGTTGAAGCGCGTTTTTGTCGTGGCCCTGCTCGGGGTTGGTGTGGCCTATGGCCGATGGTATTGGTACCAAGCTCAGAACCCCGCCCCGTCGCTTCAGTTTGAATGCCAGAAGCTGTCGCGCGGGGATTTGGCTCAAGCGATCACCGCCAGCGGCGAATTGAACCCGGTGACCAAGGTTGAGATCAGCAGCCAGATTTCAGGGAACATTCAAAAGCTATACGTTGATTTCAACTCGCCGGTGAAGCAGGGGCAAGTCCTTGCGGAATTGGATCCCGCCAGCTACGAGGCCAATGTCCTCACGGCGGAAGGCAACCTGGCCAACGCGGAGGCCGACCTGGAGCTGGCGCAAATCAACGAGCAACGCGCCAGGAATTTGCGCAAGAACAGCCTGAATTCGCCCGCGGAATACGACCAGGCACTGGCTGATTTGCACAAGGCCCAGGCCGCCTTGAAAATCAGCCGGGCCTCTTTGAGAAAAGCCCAGGTGGAGCTGGCTCGCTGTACCATTCGCTCGCCCGTCGACGGCATCGTCATTTATCGCAACATCAATGTCGGCCAAACCGTCGCCGCCAGCTTGAGCGCACCCGTCCTGATGGTCATCGCCAATGACCTGACCAAAATGCAAATCGACGCCAACGTCGTCGAAGCGGACATCGGGGCGGTGCGGACAAACCAACCCGTGGAGTTCCGCGTGGACGCTTATCCCAATGAGAAGTTCAAAGGCAACGTCGTGCAAGTTCGCAACGCGCCGCGGGAACAGCTCAACGTGGTCGTCTATCAGACCATCATCGAAGTCAGCAACGCGGACTTGAAGCTCAAGCCGGGGATGACCGCGACCGTGGCCATCATTGTCGCCAGCCGGGAAAATGCGCTGAAGATCCCCAATGCCGCCCTGCGTTTCAAGCCGCCCCGACAGGCGGCGGTCGTGGAAATTCAGCCCATGCTTGGCATCGCGGGGCCGCGTCCCGAAAGCCCGAAGGCGCCTCCTGCCGATCCCGCTAAAGCGGAGAAAAAGACCCGGCAAAAATCCGACCGGACGGTCTACCTTTTGGCCGACGAGGAGGCGAGTCCGAGTGCGGAACAAGGAGCGATGCTCGGCGGTTGGATGGAGGGTCCGTGGCAATGGTGGACGGCGGTGATGGGCGCGAAGGCCGAAAAGGTCCCGGCGCTGCGCGCGGTGGAGATCAAGACCGGGGTGACGGACGGCACCTCCACCGAGGTATTGGAAGGCTTGCCGCAAGATGCCCGAGTGGTCACCGCCGTGGCCAAAACCAAGGAACGGGAAAGCCGTGGCTTCAATCCGTTCGCCTACAATCGCCGATAAGCGCGGGAGGCAGGCGGATGAGCGAGTTGATCCAACTGGAACGGGTGAGCAAAGTCTATCGTGCCGGGGAGGTGGAGGTTCACGCCTTGCAGGAAGTCTCGCTCCGCATTGCGCCGGGCGAGTTCGTGGCGCTAATGGGCGCCAGTGGTTCGGGCAAATCCACGTTGATGAACATCCTGGGCTGTCTGGATCGGCCCAGCGCCGGGCGTTACCTGCTGCAGGGTGTCGACGTGTCGGATCTGGACACAGAAGAGCTGGCCGATATTCGCAACAAGAAGATCGGGTTTGTCTTTCAGAATTTCAATCTCTTCTCCCGGACCACGGCCCTGGAGAACGTCGAGTTGCCTTTGCTCTACCAGCACCACGACCGGTTGCCGGCGCGCCAGCAGCGCGAAATGGCGCGAAAGGCCCTGGCGTTGGTTGGCCTGACGGACCGGGCCAAGCATCATCCCAATCAACTCTCGGGCGGCCAGCAACAGCGTGTCGCGATCGCGCGCGCCCTGGTGAACGAGCCCGAGCTGGTGCTGGCCGACGAGCCCACCGGCAACCTCGACAGCCGCAACAGCGGCGAACTGATGGGCGTCTTTCAATCCTTGAACGACCAGGGCATCACCATCGTCCTGGTCACCCACGATCCAGGCGTGGCCCGATACGCCAAGCGCAACGTGGTGATTCGAGACGGTCGCGTCACCGGCGACGAACCAACGGCGCCATTCAGTCCGCGCGCGGAGGAACCTGATGCCTTGCGCCGGCCGGCGATGGTGAAGGCCGCCGGCTGAACCTGGCCATGAGCGCGTTTGTCATATTCAAAGTGGCCTTCCTTGCCCTGTCGCGAAACAAGCTGCGGTCCACTTTGACCGCCTTGGGCCTGGTCATCGGCGTCGGGGCGGTCGTCACCATGGTTGGCATTGGCAACGGCGCCAAGGCGCAGATCGAGGCGCGGGTTGCCAGCCTGGGGCAAAACGTGCTCCAGGTGAAGGCCGGGAGCGTGTCCAAAAACGCCGTGCGCCAGGGATCGGAAACCTCGATCGCGCTCACCCTCGAGGACGCCGAGGCCATCCAGAGGGAAGTTCCCGGCGTGGTGGCCGTCAGTCCGGAGGTCAAGGTCAAGCTTCACGCGGTCAGCGCAATCCGCAATTGGAAGGCGGAAATCTACGGCAACTCGCCCGAATACTTTGACATCCGGCAATGGACCCTGGCCGCGGGCGAACTCTTCACCGACCAGGATGTGCGTGCCGGCAACACGGTGGCCGTGCTCGGCTCGGTCGCGGCCCAAGAACTCTTCGGGGAGGAACTCCCGGTGGGTGAGACTTTCCGGATCCAGAACGTGCCCTTTACCGTGATCGGCGTGCTCGAGGCCAAGGGAGAGACGGCCAGCGGCGACGATCAGGACGATTCGATCATCATCCCCATTACCACCGCCATGCAGCGGCTGATCGGCCGGAGGACGGCCTTGATCGGTCTGCGCCGGATCAACATCGAGGCGGCCAGTCCGGAGGTGATGCCGGAGATGGTCGTTCAGATCACCCGCTTGCTGCGCCAGCGCCACGACATTGATCCTTCCATCAAGGATGAACAGATCGAGGAATTCAAAATCAAGAGCCAGCTGGAATTGGCGGAGGCGGCCACGGCGAGCACGCGCACGATGACCCTGCTGCTGGCCGGGATCGCCAGCGTCTCGCTCCTCGTCGGCGGGATCGGGATCATGAACATCATGCTCGTCAGCGTCACCGAACGCACGCGCGAGATCGGCATCCGGATGGCCTTGGGCGCTTATCCGCGGGACATCCGCCAGCAATTTCTCGTGGAAGCGCTCACGCTCAGTTGCCTGGGTGGCCTGCTCGGGATCGCCGCCGGCCTCGCTGGCGCAAACGTCGCCGCCGCCATGCAACATTGGCCCGCGGTCATTTCGCTCGATTCCATCCTGATCGCGTTTCTCTTCAGCGGCGCCGTCGGGGTGTTCTTTGGATTTTATCCCGCGCGCAAGGCGGCGCAACTCGATCCGATCGAGGCGCTGCGGTACGAGTAGGAGACCAAGCGGCGCGGTGGCAGGATCGCGTGGTAAGTGGAGGGATTTGCGATTTGCGAGTCGCTCGTGACTCATCGATGGAAGCGTGCTGAACTGGACTGGTCGTTGTCTGAGCCTTTTTCCGCGCGCAAACTGGCTTAAGAAATCGGCTTCGCGCGCTACGTCAAACACCCCATGAGGGAGTAAAAACCCTCGTTCCAAAGCAGGTGTTCGCCCACCTGTTCAAATTACAGCCGTGCAATTTAGTTTCACCCGCGTCGGGCCATGCTGGGCCTTATGATGAAGCTGGAGGAGGCCAGGCGGTGCCGAATGAAATGACAGAAGTAAAAAACGGATAAGACTAACCTTAACGGACAAGAGCAAACCTTAACGCGCATTTGAATCGCGCCCGGACACCAAGTATGAACACAGTAATCGAAAGACGCGTCGGCCCAATCGCCCCAAGCAGCCCAATGGGCGTCGACGACCCACTGCTCCCAACCCCCAACAGGCCCGAGCGCAACCCGGGCCGAGCCGCCGAAGCAGGATTGGTCGGCGGAATGGCGGTGCAATGGTCCTGGGCCTGCCGCAAGGTGCAATCCGCCTCGTGCCTGGAGCTCGAAGAGAATCCTTCGGCCCCGCCTATGCCGGGCGACCTCGCCCTGGTGCGCTTGGACACCATGGGCTTCCACAAACATCTCACCACCTGCGAAAACCGCCGTCTGCGCCTCTACGCGGGCGTCCAGTTCATCGGTGTCTTCGGCAACCGTTACGCCTCCGACGCCTTCGAGGCGGAAGTGCAAGGCACGGACAACCTCAGCCTGCTGACCGGTGCGGGCATGATCGGCACGGTCAAGTCGAAGTACGACGCCATGGCGGATCCGTCCCACGTTTCGTTGATCGGCTTCGTGCGCGGCCCGGAAGGACGCCGGCTCAACCTCAAAGACGTCCTGTTCCGACCCACCGGGGAGCGGCGCCTGCCGGCCAAATTGATCTACATCGTCGGCACTTCGATGAACAGCGGCAAGACGACCACGGCCGCGCGGCTCATCCGCGGCCTGAGCGATCTCGGTTTGAACGTGGTGGCCTGCAAGCTGACCGGCAGTGTTTCCAATCACGATCCGGATGAAATGGCCGCCGCGGCCGCGCGCAAAGTCACCGACTTCAGCGATTTCGGTTTTGCCTCGACCTACCTGGCGAGGAAGGAGGAGTTGTTGGAGCTTTTTTACGCGATGATGGCGGAGGTGTCGACGGTGTCGCCCGACGTGGTGCTGATGGAATTCGCCGACGGCCTGCTGCAGCGGGAGACGACGATGCTGCTGAGCGAACCGGAGATTCAAAAAGCCGCCAACGGCGTGGTGCTGGCGGCCAGCGACGCGCTCTCCGCCCTGTGGGGGGCGGATCGACTCCGGAAACTCTCTTATCGCGTCATCGCGGTCTCGGGCAAATTCACCTCATCGCCCCTGGCGATGCGGGAGTACGGCGAGAACGACTCGAACATTCCGGTGGTTTCGTCCGTGGGCACCGGCGCGGAGTTGGCGAAGTGCGTCGGGGGCTTTTTGGCTGAGCCTCGCCTGAATCCCTAAGACTTGAGCTGTTAGTGGAGCGCGGACTTCCATCCGCCTGAGGGAGCGAGCCGTGGCGCGGGTGGATCTTCGAGACGGGGGAGACGGCAGCGGAGGAACGCTCCGCGCTCCATCACGAATTCCGGTCCGTCCCGAGAGTAGGCTTGAGATGAATGAGCCCGCTTCAAAATCGTCGCCCATTCGGTTCGCGTTGCGGCGGCT
>WNFZ01000449.1_pt1 | contig 61313 bp, 50 predicted proteins | sample 5400081 | NCBI WGS metagenome assembly WNFZ01 (sample SAMN13153365, study PRJNA577476) | soil metagenome | isolation source: 80 cm soil or saprolite under grassland replicate 1 | place: USA:California | collected 2016-06-15
TTATCCTTTGTGATCGTGGGCGTAGTTCTATTCACGGGGTCGCTGTGGCTGGAGAGGAGAAGGACGCATGACGGATAGTGTCACTCTCGCCCTTGGTAGCGTACTGCTCTTGGGGATAATCGGTTTCTTGATTGCGTTGCGCGAGATTCGGCGCAACGAGGCGCGGCGCCGCTCGAATCAGACGAAAGAATAATCCTTAAAAGCAGATCTCTTCGCTACGCTCACTGCGCTTCAAGCGCAGTGGTTTCTCGGGCCCACGCCTTGGCGTGTGGACCCCAACGTGTGGTAGGCGCGATTCTTTGAGATCGTGGGCGTAGATTCGGCGCGACGAGACTCGGCGCCGCGCTGCGAAGGATTCCCTCTTCGGAAGCAGGGCCGGGCCGCGGGTGGACTCAGAGAAACGGTCGAAGGCTTCACGCTGACCATCGCGTTCCGGCGTTAAAAGCAGGTCCTTCGCTTCGCGCGCGTGCCGCGCGCTTCGCTCAGGATGACAGGCTCGCGCGTCGTTGGAGGGTAAGGATAAGGAAAGAGGGCGTCGAGCACGGATTGGCGTGGCCCGATTTATCCAAGGGGTTGTGAGCCGGAGAGGAAGGTCCGTGTTGCAATCGCGGGCGACCCTACTGGACGTCTGCGCAGCTCACTGAGAAAGTGGCCGTGACGGTCTGGCCCGAGGACACGGTCACCGTCTGCAGGTTGGGGTCGCTCACTGTGCAGTTCGCGGGCACGTCTGTGAGCGCCACGCTGTGATCGCCCGGGGCGACGCCGGGGAACGTGACGCTGCTGCTCGTCTCGATCGCCTGGCTCTGACTCCCATCCACCGTGACGGTGTAGCCCGTCGGCTGGCTCGAGCCTGTGGTCTCGGTGGTCACGTCGAGATCCCCGGGTTGATCAGCCGGCGGACTCTGACCGTAGCTGACGCGCCAGATCCGTCCTGCCTGATCGTCACTCACGAGCACGCGAGCCCCAGCGGGGCCGAGTGTGCCTGGAACGTGATGGCCGGTGGCTCCACCCCCGAGCAGTCGGCATCGGGATACTCGGGGTTCGCCTGGCCGGGCAGATAACATTGCGGCCACCCATACCACTTGCCGTCCCGCAGGATGTTGAGGTGCTCGGGCGGCACGTCGTCGTCCAGCTCGTCGCGGTCGTTGTTGTTCGCCCACAGCTCGCCCGTGGTCGGATGGAACGCGAGCCCCACCGAATTGCGGAGCCCGGTGGCAAAGGTGTGCGGATTCGAGCCGTCGAGGTTGTAGCGGGTTACGGCCGCGCGGGGCAGCGCGTCGTCGCACACGTTGCACGAGGAGCCGATGGCGAGGTAGAGCAGGTCATCCGGGGGGGGCCCGAACACGATCGTGCGCGTGACGTGCCCGCCCTCCGGGAGGTTCGGGATGAGCGTCACCGGTGTCGTCGCACCGGGATCGAGCCGCTGCACGGCGGTCTGCTCGGCGAAGTACATCGTGTCGCCACGGAACGCGAGGCCGAAGGGGAAGGACAAGCCGCTCAGGACGGTGCTGCTCGCGTCCGCAACGCCGTCGCCGTCCGTGTCTACCAGCCGGACGATCTCGCCATCATTCGGGAGTGTGACGAAGACCGCACCATCGGGCGCAAGCGCGAGCGAGCGCGGCCCGCTTAGCCCCTCCGCGAAGAGATTCACGTTAAAACCGGTTGGCACGTCGAGCTCTTGGCCGGCGATGTGGATGGTATCGAAGGAATGCTCGGACGTGACGACGTCAGAGCAGCTCAGGGCGAGCAGCGCCGCGGCCACGGGTGCCAGTCGCCCAGCGAACATTGCACGCGCGTACATGTGAGACGCTCTCGGTGGATTGGGTGCTGTGTCGCTCGGACGTGTCTGCGTGTTTTAGCAATCTTTGCGCCACAGCGTTGCGCAATTGCCGCGCTGATGAACAGCGGATACGTGGCACGAACACCGTAGTGTGCCCGCGGCAGATTGCGTCACGCTGTCCCACGCTGAGGTGAAGCGGCGGCGTGATGAAGCGGCGGCGAAATGAGCGATGAAGCGCCAGCTCCGTGGCGACTAACCTCCTCGGCTACTTGAACGATCTGATCAGCTCGCCGAACTCCCGCCCCACCTGTGCCCCGAACTGTGGCGCGAAGTACACCTGGGCGATCACGCCGCGCTTGCCGTTGACCGTCACGGCGAGCAGCGCGGCGAGCGGCACGTCCTTACCGCCATAGGTCAGGGACCCGCTGAACGCCTGCAGCCAGATCTTGTCGCCGCTCCCGGTCTTCAGCTCATAGTACGACGTATCGGCCACCGCGCCGGGGAACGCCGCCTGGATCATGGCGGTGCCGCGCTGCATCGCTTCCTTCAAGTTCCCGTAGCCGTTGGAGGCGGTGACGACGGCGTTCGCGGCCTTGTTCGCACCCTGCAGCGCCGCCACATACTCGGGCTCGGCGACGGCCGGCTTGGGCTGCACCGCCCATCCCGCCGGCAGCACCATCGTCACGAGCTCGTGGGTGAACGTCTCCTGGGCGGCGAGCGGTGCGGCGAATGTCGCCAACGTCAGCAGTACGATGCCTTTCATTTGACCTCCGGGGCGGGTTTCCCGCCGACCGAGCGCAGGTAAGTTTTCATCTCGTCGGTCGCGGCGATGTCGAGCGCGGTCTGGCCGAGGTCCGAGACCTGGTTCACGTCGGCGCCGTGCTGCACGAGGATCCTGGCGATATCGAGCCGGCCGAACGCCACGGCCCACATCAGTCCGGACTCACCGCCCGCCCAGTGGCGTGAGTTGACGTCCACGTCGCCCGCCGCAAGCGTGCGTTGCAGCGACGCGATGTCGCCCGCTTTGACGAAGTCGGTGAGCCAGCCCCAGTCGCGCTGGCGGTCGATCATCGCCATCGCCGGGACGTCGTACGACATGAGCGACAACACGGGGACTTTGGATTTGCCGAGCGAGCGCTCGACATAGCGGTCGGTATGCATGGAGAGCCCGAACAGCACGAGCCGGCCGCCGGGGCCGAGCGTGAAGACCGGCAGATCGACGCCGAAGGAGGTCAGGGGCTCGGAGTGCGGCGCGAAGATGACGTCGCGGCGCTGGCCGGTCTCGAGCGACACGATGGTCACGCCGCGGCCGCGCTTGTAGAACGGCCGCAGGTAGTACTCGCCCTGGAAGGCGCGCTGCTCGGCGCGCGTCGCGCCCTGCATCATGATGTGCACGCGCTCGATGACGCCCGAGAGGATGCGCGCCTTTTGCCGGGCGGCGAACTGGAGCGCGAAGTTCAGCACCGACGCGCCGAATTGCATGCTCGCCATCGCGCGACCGACGGCGACTTCCGTCTGGGCGGCGGCGAAGTTGCCCTGCGCCGCGAGCAACTGACGATCGGCGGCGGCCGCGCGCTCCCCGCGGGTCGCATAGGGGCTGGTCTTCAAGTAATCGTAGCGCGCTTTCGATTCGTCATAGAATTGCTGCGCCATGTCCATCGCCTGGAGATGCACGTCGGTCGTCGAGCTGCGCGACAAGGAGGGCGGCAGCTCGGCCTGGGGCCGCCCGACGAGCGCGAGATTCTGGAGCAGCCACTCGTAGCGGCCTTGCGCGGTGTAGTCGAACGCGGGTTGCGGGCGCTCGTAGATCGGCTGGAACCAGAGCTGTTTGCCCGAGGGCAGCTCGAAGGCGACGAGCCCGGCGCGCTCGCGCGACAGGAACAGGCGCTCGGGGTCCGGGCGCAGCTCGATCTGATCCGGGATGCCGATGCGCCGCGCGAGCGAGGGACCCGCGGCCTGCACGTCGGGGGGCAACGCGGTGACGAAGCGCGGCGTGCCGGTCGCGGTATCGAGCGCGACGAGCGCGCTGTCGGTCGAAAAGATGACGAGGCCGTTCACGACGGCGACGGGACTCACGACGGAGCCGCTCGCCTGATAGCGCCACACGCGGGCGCCGCTCTCGGGCCGCAGCCGGTCTACGATGCCGCGCTCCCCCTGTTTGGCGACGCGCATGACGCTGTTGGGGGCGAGTGTGACGAGCTGCGCCGGCAGGGGATCGTTTGCGGTCCAGCGCGATTTGCCGCTCGAGCGGTCGAGCAGCTCGACGTTCTGACCACTCCACACGAGCACGACATTGCCATCGAGCTGCGCGCTCAGGTTGTCGGACGGCGCCGCGCGGGCGATGGTGCGCAGCGTGGCGCCCGACTTCGCATCGATCTCCGTGATCTGGCCGGCCACGATGATGGCCGTATCGCCCGCGAAGAAGAGCCTGACGTCGGCGGAGTCGGGAATCGCCTTCTTGTCGAACTCTGCTTTCCACAGCGAGCGGCCGGTCGCGGCATCGAGCGCTTCGAGGCGGCGTCCCGAGCCTTGCTTCGAGAGGACGAGGATCCGATCGGGCGCGGGGCGGACGATCGAGAAGGGGTTGGGCGCGCGGTATTGCCAGAAGCGTTTGCCGCTGGCCGGATCGACGCCTGAGAGGAATCCCCCAACGTCATTCGAGCCGAGCAGCAGGAGGAGCGGGCTCGTGCCGAGCAGGCTGTAGTTGCCCTGGCCGATCTGGTCGCGCTCGGTTTGCCAGAGGATGGAGCCGTCGGCCGCGTTGACGAGAGCGACGTCGGCGTAGCGCGGCTCGCCGAGGCGGGTGGTGCGCACCAGCCCTACCAACACGCGATCGGGCGAGACGAACTCGATCATGTCGGCGGCGAGGACGCCGTCGATTTGCTGTTCCCATTGGGACTGGGGCTGTTCGGGCGCGATGTTCTTGGCGCGACGGACCGTTTCGCCCCAGGACTGAGGGCCCCAAGCCTGCGGCCGCGCGGGGCTCGCCGCAACCAGGCCGAGTCCGAGCAGAATTGTCGTGGTGAAGCGCATGGGGCATCTAAGCTATCCAAAATGGAACGGTTGGCCAGCCGAGCTGGGGGGGTCGCGGGCGGGCCGGCGCGTGGTTAGCCGCCGCGCCTTCTGATTTCCTCGAGAACCTCGATATCGGCGGCATCCTGAAGCCGACCGGTGCGCTTGGTTTCGATCAGATCGTCGAGTGAGATCAACGGAATCTTGACCCCGTTCACGTCAACCGCTGTGGACCGCGGGGCTGCCTGATCGTATTTCACCGTCCACGCGACGGTAAAGATGTCCACGCGCGGGTCATCACCGATCACGGTAATCGGTCGTTTGAGAATCTCCGCCGCGGTCCATTCCCGGGCGAAGCCGTACCCCAGGCTGGCGAGGGCCTTGAGGATTCGGCCCGCATTTGCTTCTGTGCGTTCGATGAGGATGTCGACGTCCTCGGTCGCGCGCGCGTAGCCGTGCAAGATGCAGGCGACGCCGCCGATCATCAGGTACTTGGCCCCGGTGCGGTTCAGGGCAGCAGCGACGGCGGTTATTCGCGATTGTTCTTTTTCCACTCGTAGAAATCCTCATACGAATCGAAGCCGATGATTTGCTGCCGGGGCCGTCGCGCACGAGAGCGCGGGTTGGCGGTCCGTGCCAGCCGTGCGAGCCGCTCGGCGGCGGCCAGGCGCTCGGCGGGTGTGCGGGCGAGGTCGCGTGCGAGCTGGTCGCGGCGGGCGGCGCCGAAGGCATCCGCACCGTACGCGGGGACCACCTCGCGCACGACTGCGGGGGAAGGCGTGCGCAGGTAGGTGCGAATGGCGGCGACGATGACGCGGCTCCGCGATTGGTCGAGCTGCCTGGCGCGCCGATCGAGCTCAGAGAGCACGTTTTTGGGCAGCGTGATGGCGATGCGAGCGTACGGCACGGCTCCTCCGTAGTATTACTGAGTATTACTTAGTCTAACTGACAGGTAGGACGTTGTCTACTGGAGTCCGTTCGGGCCTACGCGCTTACCCAAAAGCGGATCCCTCGCGCCTGGCGGCGCTCGGGATGACATACCTCGCGCTTGCTTCAATGAAAAAAAGGAAAGGAAAGGGAAGGTGTTCACGGCTGCCTGACTTCGTACACCGGATGAATCTCCCACAATGCGCTATCTGACCTATTGCAGTGGCCGTGGCCCGATGGGGGCTTGCCGGAGTCCTTGGCCCCACGATGTTGCCCGTCGAAGAATGCGAGACCGACCACCGTCAGCCGGACCGGTGGGACGATCTGCTTCTTCTTGTTGATCGTGGAATTGACGATGAGGTCGAGGAAATCGTGCCGCGCGGTGGCGAAGACCGTGCCGTACTGCGGATCGGGGATTTCGACGACGACGCACCTGGTGGACTTTGTCGTGCGACCTTGCGTGAGCTCGATGTGCCAGTCGAGGTCCCCTGCAGGGCCTTTCTCGAGTTTCCAAGTCCGCGCCCAGCCGGTGACGGCGAACACCGTGAGCTCGCGGTCCGCGCGGGGCGTACAGTCGTGGACCCCGGGGGCGGGATGGTAGAGCTCCAGTGGTGTCCACTTGAGCATGGCGGACGGTGTGGCGGCGGTCGCAGGATCCCCCTGCTGCGCCACGGTTGTCTTGACGGTCCAGCGATAGTGCGGGTCGGTGCACTGTGCGTGCGCGGCACTGATGCCGAGCGGGGCGAGGACGGCGATGAGGACCAGCGTCAGACGCGACATGGGCGAGCTCCAGCGGATGGTAGGCAGGAAGGTGCGGGTACGCGGGAGCGGGCGTTAGGGCGCTTTTGCGGCAGGGAGGGGTGGGAATGCGGCGGCGGGGTGCGCCCGCGCGCTCAAGCGCCGGCTCGGCTACTTCACACGCTCTGAAGAGCGGACGTAGCTGTGAGTCCGCGAGCGTAATACCGAAGCCTGCAATACAGGTTGAATAACTCCATTTCCTCCACGCTATTCGGCCGAGTGCGCACGAGCTTCGACGACGCCACGACAATCGCCAGACATTGCGCCCGCGAGAGGGCCACGTTCAGACGGTTGGGGTTCAGCAGAAACGCCGGTCCGCGCGCCGTCTCCTCGAGTGACGAGGCGCACATGGACACGATGACGACGCTCGCTTGTTGGCCCTGGAACTTGTCGACCGAGGCGATACGGATCTTGGGATCTGCGAGGCGCTCTTTCAGGGATCGCACCTGGGCGTTGTAGGGCGCCACGATGAGCAGGTTCTTCTCGATATCGAAGGCATGTTGTGTCGCATCATCCTCGGTCACGTTCGAGCGGCGCAGCTCGGCCACGTACGCTGCGATGCGATCGGCTTCCTCCTCGCTCGACTGCGTGTTCCCCTCGTGGTCGATCTCATCCAGAATGATGCCCGTCCCGCGGGTCAGGACTGTCGCGCTCGAGGGGGGCGAGATGGAACGGCGAGCGGTGTTGGGGCTTGGCTGAAGCCGCCCGTCGTAGGCGGTATCGGAAATGAAGCGGCAGATTTCCGGATGCAGGCGCCAGGTGGTCGGCAGGAGGACGCCGAGGTCTGGCGGCACGGTGGCGTGGTCTTCGAGGAAGTAATTCAGACACGACAAGCCGCTCTTGCCGGGATGCACGGCCTGTGCCGGTTGTGAGAGCTGCATCTGATCGCCGATTAGCACGATGTTCTTCGCCGCGAGACCCATCGCGACGGCGTTCGCGAGGCAGACTTGGCCCGCTTCGTCGATAAAGAGGTAGTCGAAACACTGGTCTAAGTCCTGGCGAGCGAATGCCCACGCCGTGCCGCCGACGACGACACCGCCCGTGAGGTGACCAAGGATTTCCTTGGACTCGCACTGCGTGACGCGTCTTTCGGAGTCATCGACAGAATCTTCTTCGCCACCGGCTTTGTAGATCGCGAGCGGCTTGGCCAGACTACGCGATGCGCTGATCACCTCGGTGAGGAGATTGTTGATTGCCTTGTGGGAGTTCGACGCCACGCCAACGCGTTTCCCAGCGCTCGACAGCGCGACGATCACGGCGGCGGCGTTGTGCGTCTTGCCGGCTCCGGGGGGCCCCTGGATGCACAGGGTAGTGCGGTCCAGGCGCTGGATGAGTGAAATGAGGTCGTCTGGGAAATGGGCAGGCTCCGGCAGCAAAGCTCCGCCCGTTGTCCCGGTGAGCCGAGGCGCCCGGCGCTGCAGCAGATCCTTCACTGCCCGGTATTTCTCTCCGTCCGACGAACTTTCGGCGAACCGTTGAACGGCTTCCTGGAGGGTTTCGGAGTTCAGGTACTCGTTCGGGATGATGTGACAAGAGTCTGGGATTGACCGTTTCGGTCCAAACTTGATTTGGAGCAGCCCGCGGTCGAGGTCGATCGTCTTGACCGCATGCTTCGCCGGTTCAATGCCGAACAGCAGGTACACGGGATCGCCCGCCTCGAGCTTCGTATCCTGATCGGGATCGAACGAGAACGCCACGACCTGGGACCGCTTGTCCGGAACAGGAGGCGTGGCTGTTCGTCTGACATACGCGAGACAATCGGCGTCATCGTACAGGTCCTCGGGTGGCGATTCGAGGCGGTCGAAGAACCGCCACCACATCGGCTTGTCCTCACGGCGATGGTAGCCCAAAAGCCAGGCCACGAGCCGCGTGGCGTCGTCCTCCGCACCTGCGAGCATCTTCTCGGCGAGCGCATCTTCGGGCCGCGGCTCGGCGGGCTCTTCAGCTTCGGGAGCGGGTTGAGGGATGTAGGCGATGCCGGCTGCGTGCTGTCGCTGCCGTAGCCAAGTCGCGAGGCCCCACGTGAATTCGCAGTCCTCGCGATTGTAGTCGCGGATGCCCTTCAGCGTGGGCGACTGATGCCAATCGGCAGGCTCGCCGCTTGCGAGCCAGTTGTTGTATTCGACGGTTGAGCTCGCCGCGTTGGTCACAAGCGCGGTGCGCGCCGGCGCGAAGAGGATCTCGATGTCCTTGAGCGAGTAACCAGCCGTACCGATCGCGACGCCGTTGCGCGTGACGGCGTAGAGGTCCACGAACACATCGCCGCGCAGCAGGTCGTCCACCGCATTTTCGCGGGTCGCGTACTTGCCCATGAGGCGCTCGAGCGCGGCGACTTCGTAGTTGGCGTAGTGGTAGACGTGCATATCGGGATGCTGCCGCAGTCGCTCGTGGATCCAGTCCATCGTCCGCTCGAACGCCACCTTTTCCTGTTCCGCGTTGTGTGCCCACTCGTCCTTGAAAACCGGATTGCCGTTCTCGACGGTGACCGCGCCCCAGAGGTATTCGAGGCCGCCGTCAGCGAGTGGGTTGCCTTCCAGGTCAAAGAACACGTCGCCGGGGGAAGCGGGCGGAAGCGTAGCCAGACCGACGCGTTTCCCGGCTTCGTGGGGCAGCGTCTCGAACGTGGGCTTCGCTTTGCCGCGCGACACGATCTGGAGCCGAGCTTGACGCCGCAGGCGGACGAGGACGTCGTCCGAGAGTTTTTCGACGCGACCGGTCCTCACCCCCTGGCCCCCTCTCCCTTCGGTAGAGGGGGAACTAAAGGCGAGCTCTGTGATGGACGCGATCCCGGCGGCGCGGAGGCGTTTGATCTGGCTGCGTGTCATCCGGGCGACGAGCCGCAGGTCGTCGCGCTTGGTGAGGATTTCTTGTGCGGCCGTTTCCCAGCGGCCCCAGGTGCGTTCGAGCGCTGGGTCAGGCTGCGCGGCCGGGTCGAAGGCCTCCTGGAATTCGAGGAATGTGTCCCGCAGGTGGCGATAGAAGTAGAAGAAACGGTGCGTGTCGAACCAGCGTTCGTCGCCGGTGCCGAGGACGAAACCGAGTTTGTCTGGCCGCAGATCTTGAACGGCTTCGAGGTACTCGGCGTAGGCGCAGAGCTGGATCAGGAAGTACGGCTTGGCCGAGCGGGCAAGCTTCGAGTCGAGCGGCCGGTAGGACCAGGGGCCGAGGCGGCTCGGCGTGTCGGTGCGGAGGAGGAAGTCGGGATAGCCGTGCCAGACGCCGTGATCGAGGCGGCCCTGATAGATGAGGGTCTTGCCTGCTTCGAGGGCAGCGAGCGTGTTCGCGCCGTCTTTCTCGTGATCGAAGCGCACGGCGGGGCCGTGCTGGGCTTCGAGTTTGGCGAGGACGGAGGCTTCGTGCTGCATGCCCTTATCGCGGATAAGGGCCATTTCGGGATCGGCGTCGTCGGGCGTGAGGCCGGAGGCGTCGTGACCGCGATCGGCGTAGGCGCGTTCCATCCAGGCGGCGAACTCACCGGAGAGGAAGGTGATGAGATCGGAGGGAGAGAAGTGGAGCGAACCGTCGGTCAGCTTTCGCATTGATCAGGCAACGTACGGCCAAGGTGAGACAGCGGCTAGGCTCTTACTCGGTACTCGCCGGGGCGACCAACATCTCCATATGGGAATGATTCAGCAGCGTGCGAAGCAAAGGGATCGCGGAGCTTGGAAGGAGAGTTTGCAGGTCCGTGAAATCCGAGACTGTCCAGAATTTCTTCCGCGGACTTACATAGAAGAGTACCTTCTTCTTCTGACTGAGCAGATTCAAAACGTTATTGAGCGTACCCTTACTCTTGCCATCCCAGATCATGAACCCATACGACGCATCCTGAGCCATCGCTACGTCTTTGGCCACAAAGTACCGGAAGTCTCTTCTAGTAGAAGACGCCGAGACCGGAATGTGATGCCAGGCGCCCAGATTGTTGCGACAGTGGCCGTTCACGCAATAGACGCGAACGTTCGCGTACCCCTTCTGGGCAAGGTAGGATTGGACAGCTCTATCGGTGCCATTCGCATCGCCTACAAGTATTGTGAAATTGTTGGCGAGAACTTTATCGAGTCGCTCGCGAATGAGCTTGTTCAGACGGGTCAGCTTTCGTGATCCTCCGATAAACACGCTGCTCACGAGCGGCTCCGCGTCTTGGTGATCGTGAGAACATAAACGTCTTTGACCTTGCCCTCCTTATACAATACCGCCGTGATTTCATTCAGAGTAGCACCCGAACGGTAGAGATCGTCAAAAAGCAGGATCTTCCGGCCTTTCACTTTACTCGGCGTTACGGTGAACGCCCCTTTCATGAGCTTCACCCGCTGGGAGTAGTCTTCCACAGACTTGATCTGGTCCGTCTTCTTGCCCTTCGTGATGCAGTCGCCACACAGCTCCAACCCCATTTGCTCCGCTATCCCGCTGGCAAGGGATATCACGGGCTTGCTCGCGCGCGATTCATCGCTGGGCGGCACCGGTATCATCAGATCAACGTCCCATTTCCATTGCTTGAGGATCGCGACCGCAGTTTCCACGATGGGAGCAACGGCCGTCCGATCGTTACTGTATTTTAGGTCGTGAAGGAGCTTTCCGATGGATGTGTAAGTGGTATCGAATTCAGGCCGGTCGTATTGGTTGTATCCGAGAAACAGCGCTTTGGAAGTGTGCAAGTCCAGAGCGTATCCTTCACGCCATTCGCCTGCTAACCGGATAGGGTCGACTTTGAGCATGCCGGTCCGAGTCCTCGATGGACGTCGGGATGAATTCTCAATACGCTGCGCCGTCTGGTTAGGATGTTTTTGCTGCAATGAGGGGCTGTTTTGCTGCACTCGATTCCGTCGCCTGTCGTGTCCACGAGCGGTATCATTGTGTCACATGCGTAGGTTATTGATAGCCACGAGCCATACATGACTCCAACGCCTCAAGGGCCATTGGAAGATCAGACAGAACGGGATGGTGAGCCGCGCGGAGAAAGCTGGAAAGAGCTCGCGCAGTTCACAGGCGGAATACCGCCCGAGCAGATCACGGCGCTAACCGGCGTCCGGGAACTGGATCAGGTTTATCCGCTGCTGCATTCGCTGGCAGGTCGGTCTCTAGGGGATTTCCTTGTGCGAGCCGCCGCTCTCGAGGCTATCGTTGCGGCGGATAACGCGGTCTCCTCAGCAGCGGAACTTGATCAAATACTGTACTGGCTGGAGCCGGGCGCGCGTGAGTCCACTTTGCGCGTGCTGCGCCACAGCGGGTGGTTGCAGTACGAATCCGGAGTCGGCACCACACTGACGGATGCGGGCCGGTGGGCTTATGACGTCCTTTCCTTTCTTCATAGGCGTCTTCGCGAAAGCGAGCTCCTTCCCACAATTGCAGGTATTGAGTACGCGCTTGAGATAGGCGCCGATCCCATTCGCCTCCTCTTATCCATGCGGTCACGATTGGTCGCTCAACGTGATGAAATTGAACGAGCGCGCGCGTCTTACTCTGAAGTTGTGTTGCGTCGCGCTATCGGTGGATTAAATGCCGTTCTCAACCTGTCTAATCAGATCCGCGCCGTTCTTGATTGCGTCTCCCTGGATCAGCGAGCCGCCCGAGCGGTCCTGCGGGATATCCATGATCTGTTGTCACAATTGCATGGGAGCAGTTCAGAACTGCATCACGCAGTCGTTCAGCTTGGCCGCCAATATCTGCGACTCGCAGCCGGTCTCACCGTTGAACAGATCGTCACCGCTCTTCAGCGGCTTCCCCTGGATGAACTCGCAACCACGGGAAGGAACGCGCTTGAGCCCGTGGTCGCCGCGCCCCCGTTGCTGACAACTGACGTCGTGGCGCAGGCTGCAGAACTCCAGGTGCTCCGCGAACGACCCTCGTCCGAACCACTTGAGTGGCAGGAACCTGCAGCTGCGGAAACGATCGCAGGTGAGCCGGAACTGCCCAGCGAGGTCGCCGCTCTCCTTGATGATCTTCTCTCTCTCGCCACTCGATCTCAGCGTGAAGAACTAGGCTCGTTTATTCCGAGGAACGATGCTGCCACATCTTTTCTGCGGGCTTCCCTGTTGGCGCTCGTCGGACATAAGCTGGGCGGAGAGGGCGTGGCTGGGCAACTTGGTGCATTGCCCCTCAGTGTTGACATTGAGCAGGAGGGCTGGCCCGCAGAGCTCAAAGGTGACGAAGCGAGGACCCTCACAGCCTTAACACCTGGCTCGGTTGGACCGTACGAGATCGATGGATGATCCGAGGCTAATCTGTGCTCGTCTCCTTCGCGAGACGGCGGTGGAGCGGAAGGAGCTCCAGGCCTTGGCGTTTCCGGAGATTCGCGGCGAGGTCGAGCGCCGCCTCGGTGACGTTGGCCTGACACTCGCTACTAGTGCGTATTCGGAGCATGTAGGGCTGCGGCTGTTACCCGATGTGAGTGCCGATGCGGCCTTCGATTCTGCTTCGAACCTCGGGCTCAAGGCGGATCACTGCGCGCTTCTGGTCATACTCTGGGCCAGACTCGTACTCCAGAAGCGGACTGCTGCCGATACACGTCAAACACCGGGACAAGCCCACTTGCTGCCGGAAGACCAATTGGAAGCAGCACGGCACTTTCAGCCGCAAATCCGATTCGAAACGCTGGTGCGCGAGTTTGGACCAACGTTAGGATCGCGTGAGCATCTCCGTCGCCTCGTGAGTACGCTGCGCCGGCTGCGATTTTTGGGTGGCCGCGGGGAGCTCATTGAAGCGGGTCCGCTCCTTGAACTCGGCATTGATGGGGAGAAAATGACCGCGTTCATCCGTCGCCGCGTCTTAGCGGATCTGTTGGAGAAGGACCCCAGTACCGACGACGAAGCAGCGGCGCGAACTGCTGAGGACCAACTGCTATCGGTGCTTGAGGAGTTCGGCCGGGAGGTCTCTATGAACGAGCTGGCCCAGCGGATGGGCGAACGGCCGACTCGGCTGCGCGAGCTTCTGCGCGATCTTGAAGAACGGGGCATGGTCGCGCGTCGTGGCGAACGGGCCAAAACTCGCTATCGCCTCAGAGAGGGATGACGTGTTTCGTTTTCTTGAGTTGTCGCTCCACGGCTGGGATTTCTGGCAACAGGTGCGCGTGCCGCTGGACCGTGATGTTGTACTACTCGTCGGGCCAAATGGCTCGGGCAAGACCACACTGCTTGACGCGATTCGCCAGCTCTTAGGTGCACGCAAGCTGTCTTCTCGTAGACGTCTGCAGCACTATCTACGCCAACCGGACCAGCCAGCACTGATTCGCGCCATTGTATCCAATGTGCCTGCGGAATCAGGTCAGCCGCCGTTCTTCCGCGAACGCGTGCTTGATCGCGAGGTCACGCTGGCCTGTGCGCTTGTACCTGGATCAGGAGGCTCCCCAGAAAAACGCTTTGCCATAATACCCGGCCGAGCCTCGGTTGGGGACATTCGGCGGCGGCTATTAGACGGCAAAGACTACTATCCCCCCGAGCAGTACGAACGCGCGTTGTCCAATGCTGGTGTGAGCAGAAGCCTTATGGCCGTGCTGGCCATCGAACAGGGGCGAACTCATCAACTCTTTGAATCCACGCCGAGACAACTGTTTCATCAGGTTCTCGACATGCTGGGCGATAAGGCCGTATTGGATCGTTATGCCGACGCGCGGCGACGGTATCAAGACGCGCAGAGCGAGGTTGTGAGGCAGGCAAACTCGCTCACCACGAAGCAGACGGAACTGCAAGCAATGCTGCGCGAGGTAGAACGCAGGAATCGGTGGGAAGAGCAGCGTGACAAGGTCGAGGAACTGAACTGCCGCCTTCCAGCGGCAAAATACCAGAAGGCGTGGGCCGAAAAGGAGGACCTCGCTTCCAAGATACAAGAATTGCGCACGAAGGTCCGGAGAGGCGAGGTCGAGCGAGCAAGCATCGTTCAAGCGGTCGCACAGGCTACCAGTGCGTTGAGCGTCGCCAAGCAAGCGGCAGGTGAAGCAAGACGCTCGGCCGAAAACGAAACCAACGCCTGGAGTGACGCTAAGGTCGCGGCGAAGAGCGCCCTGGACGACGTGGTGTACGTCGAAGCTGCGGTGAACGAGGCCGGAGCGTATCGTGAGGCCGACCTCGAGACGCTGGAGCATCAACACGAAGAGGCTCTGCGCCATCGTTTTGAAGCGCAGCGTCTGATTGACGACCACCGCACGAAAGTAGCAAGGCAGGAGGAGGAGTTAGCGATCCTCCGCACCGGCGTGTTCGTGTATCCACAGCCCGTTGTACGTACCATCTCCGAGCTTCGCAACGCCGCTATCACGTTTGAAGTTGTCAGTGCTTTCATTGAAGAGGTCGACGACGCGCTTGCGGAAGCGGTCGAGTCGGCGCTCGGCGATGCCCGATTTGCGCTCCTCGTAGCCGCCGACGATGAGGAGCAAGCCTGTTGTATTGCAAAGTCCCAGGGATTCCCTGGCCCGGTTTACTCCGGTCCGCGCGTTGACACTGCGCAACGGGCTGGGCCGGTTCGTTATGCGGTTGGTGCCCCTTCCTGGCTGCCTGATCTGCTTGGTGAGACATCGTTCGCAACTGATGGTTCATTCTGCGATCGACGCGGCCGATGGGTCCGTCCGAATGATGGGCGGTTCTTGGGAACTAAGGCACTACAGCTCGCCATCGCGAAGGCGAAAACCCAATTGGATGCTCTGAAGCAAGAGTCATCCTCCATGCAGGAAGCTCTGCAATTGAGCACCCGCGCAGAGGGTGAGCTAAGCAGCGTGATCGCAACCGAACGACGCCGACGGGAACTCCTCAAGCTAGCTGCCGGCTTACCTGCAGCACGACAACGGGCTGAAGCCGCGACCGCCTTGCTCGATCAGCTGGAACACGCTCGTCGTCATGCGGAGGAAGACCGGGACAGTGCTGTTCGGGCACAAGCTCTGGCACAGACGGGATTGGAGGCCGCGACTCGTGGAAAAGAGGACCTCGAGAGGCGGCTGGAGGGTGAGAAGGACGCTCTCTCTGAGATGGAAGTTCGACTAACCCGCGTCGATAGCGAGGTAGACGTGCTACGGACGTCGCTTACGTTGGAGCTTCGCCACCGCGCCGAAGCCGGCGAACTCGATGGTCCTGAAACGGTGGAAGGCGATCTGCGGCGGGCGCGGCACGCCTTCGAGCAAATGGGCGAACCTCCCCGAGCAGAGGTGAGGCTTGAAGCAGCCCAACTCGAGAACAATGTCGCGGAGCTGGAGCGGCACGTACGAGAACGCACTCGTGAAGCCGATGCAGCAGGGGAGGAATTGGAAGCCTGTCGCGCTCGGTATATCGAGGTGGTGAGTCATACGTTACGGGAATATCGGAGTCGCGCCGCTGAGGTTGCGCGCGGGGCAGACATCGTGTTGGAGATGGATCTTCCGGACTTGAGGAACGATGATGCCATACTCGATGAAGCGTGTATCAGTCCGCGGTTTGGTTTCGACGAGAAAGCGCCTCTCCCAATGGGAGACTCTTCATTCAGTGGCGGTCAACAGGTCGTCGCGGGGCTTATTCTCCTCATGGCAATGGCGGAAACCGAAGGGCGAGGGTTTTTTCTGCTCGACGAACCGTTCGCCCACCTGTCGATAGACCGCGTTGACCAGGTGGGACGCTTTCTGAGCGCGTCACGATCACAATTCATCATCACCGCGCCCACGACGCTGGATCGGGGTCAGTTGAATCCGGCTTCGATGGTCATTGTGCTACAAAAGAAGCGGAAAGAGGCTCCATTCGCGCCGCCACCGCTCGTGGCGATCGCATAATGAGCGGAGCGCCCGCGCACCTCTGTCAGTTTCGGGAGGCGCTGGAATGGTCGAGCTGGACAACAAATCGCGACGTCAGAGAACGGGAAGCCCGCCGCATCGCCCGCTGCAGTGTTTGTGATCGAGTGCGCCCTGTCCGTAAACGGCGTCCGCCAGAGCTGATAGAGCGAGAGGCCGTCGTGAAGGCGCCGGCAGAAATCTTCGGCGATACGTCTGAGATCGCTGGTGCGCTTGCCAGGGCCGGTCTGCGTCGGTCGCGCGGGGCAGAGCCGCCTCGTTTTCGGGTTCGCAGTATTGTCGATCGGCTTGGCCGCCGCGGATGGAGAGCCAGTACAACGGAAACGATTGTCGAGCAGCTGGTTCGTACGGGCTTGGTCCGTGCTGGTTACCGACTTCGTGGGACTCGGCAGATTCTGGACTATCTCGTCTTGCCTAACGCGGATGAACTCTATGAAATCGTGCACCCCGGCGCGCGAGCAGAGCAACGGCAGAGACTCGCGGACGCACGAATGGCAGTGGATGCTTTGACTCACCCGATTGCCCGCGATATCCGGCAGGTTCTCTTCGCCTCTGATTCCGAGCGATTCTCTCAACGGATGTTGCGTGCGCTCGTCGCGGTGGCTCAGCATGTCGAGCGTGGCGACGTCCTGTCGGCAAATGTCTTCTCCGCACGTCATCTCGGAAGCGCGAAAGAGCTGCGACGGGTACGCGAACGGTTGGAGCGATTCGTCGGTCCTTTGGAAACGCTGGGGATCAGAGATGGCGGAGCAGTGTTGCTTGTCGGTAAGACGGGACGGGTCTCGGTTGAAGGGACGAACATCGATCTTGCCCGGCTTCGGCCGTTCATCGGCCTTCCTCGCGAGCTGGTGATGGCGGCCACTTGGAATTTTCCGGTGGATGGCATGCTCGTGGTCGAGAACATGGCGGCGTTTGAGGCGGCCTGCGCGGGGGATGTTGGTGGTGTCGGTGACTGGCTTGTTATTTGGTCGGGCGGATATCCAAGTCGAAGCGTGCGCCACGTGATCCAATGCGTGGTAGAGCAGGGTCGTCTTATTCGCGTGTGGGCAGACTTGGACCTCGACGGCGTTCGCATCGCCAGGCTGGTCAGGACCTGGGCAGGGCCCCTATGGCTGCCATGGCGAATGTCACCCGAGGACGTGCGCGTTGCTCCCACCAGACGGCCCTTGGACGATCGTGCACGAGATGCCATGGAGGCAGACCTGCGGCAATCTCCCAGTCTGCCTCTCGCCGATACGCTGCGTACGCTGCTGGAGATCGATGCCATCATTGAGCAAGAGGTTTTCGTCGGCAGGCCAGTGCCGGCACGTGATCCAAGGCCTCCAATAGTCTCCGAGATTCCTTAGGACCGCGGGGCCACAACCCGCAAGTCGGGATTGGCGCGCGACTCGGCAATCGTGCGTATCTGTGCAGCGATTTCCCGACGACCACTCTCGACATCGTCGAAGAATCGCGACTGCTTCGCCCACGCCGTAGCATGCCATTGGCGCTCCCCATCCTGATGCGTGCGGAGCGCGGCGACTGCTTCACCGATACCTCTGAAGCGGCTTACGAAGTGGTCGCCGACGATGTACTCAAACATCTGTGCGGCTTTGGCCTGACGACCTACCGTAGTCAAACGCAGCGAGCCGATTTCGATGATCGCAGACCGAATGACTTCCGCCAAGCGGACGATGAGACGGAGATCGATTACTGGTATCCCGCGTTCCACGACAAACGAGCGCTCGCGGCGCGGAAAGCAGCGGGACGCGATCACGACCCACTGTGTTTGGTATTCGCTACGATAGGCTCGCGCCCGAGTCAACCATTCGTTCTGCCACGTGGAAACGTTCTTGCATTCGTAAACGATACGCCCCGTTTCGTGTGTGTCATGCATGACTTTCTGTAGGATGTCCGCTCCGCGCACACCGCGGCCGATACGCTGGATATCGTCGTGAGGGAAAGCGCGTCTGAGTGCGGCGAGAACATCCGCTTCCGTCATTTCTCCCATCTGCTCGCTAGTCTGGTGTTCCAGTCGTAGCGAAAGCTCATCGACTCTGGCCTTAAAGCGCACGCTCTCTGCCGCATGCTGGCGTCTCTCCGTGGCCATGCGTTGTTTCAGCGCGTCCAGCTCCTTACGCGAGCGCCGAGCGCTCTCGCTGGCTGCTCTTCGTGCGGCCGCCGTGGCAGCGGTCGTCGCTGTACGCTCGGCGACCACAACCCTCTTCTGGAGTACGCTCATCTCGCGCCGTGATTCGGCCCGGGCCCGTCTTGTGGCATTCTCTACGGCACGCGCCGAGGACTTTGAGACTGCAGCGAGCTGCCGTTGCAACGCAGCGACTTGGTCACGAGAAGCGACCTGAGCCTCTCTTGCCGCCTTCTTTCGAGCCGCCGCGATCTGATGGTTGAGCTGAGTACGGAAGTGGCCTGCGAGGTTTCGGCGAGTGTCGGCTGCTGCTCGCTGCGCTGCAGTTTCGCTCAGCTTCTCGACTCGCCGATGCATTTCAGCGGCGGTGAGGCCCGCTGGAAGTGGTTGGCCACAGACTACACAGCGCTCAGCCATACGAGCCTCCAGGTTTAGCTGTCCGCCACCTGTTTTCGATTCTGGTAGTCTGCTTGCTGGGTGTGACATTAGAGAGTCGCAACCGCTCTCTTCGAATTCTTAAGCGCTTCTTGGAGCTCGCTGGAGGGACGAAAGTCACTTAATCCCAGCGGTTTACGACATCGCCCCTAGCTTGACACGGTGGCGGGAATCATCTACAATACTCTTCACTCATCCCCGAAGCAGGCGCGAGCCTGTTAGGGCCCCCCCGGGTTGCGGCCTGGGGGTTTTTGCTTTCTGGAGGTTCTGTGTCAAACCGGGTCTGCTTTCTCGTTGACGGCTTCAACGTTTACCACTCGGTTTGCGAAGCTCAGAGTTCGATCAAGGGCTCTTCAATGAAGTGGCTCGACATGCGAGGCCTGTGCGAGTCTTACCTTTCAAGCATCGGCAACGGGGCCGCGCTTCAGAAGGTCTTCTACTTCTCCGCGTTCATGGACTGGCTTCCAGACAAGGCGGCGCGTCACGAGATCTACGTGAGGGCGCTCCGAGCAACCGGCGTGGAGGTGCAGCTTCATCGCTTCAAGCAGAAGGAAGTGTGGTGCAAGACTTGTAAGCAGGTTCATGTGCACCATGAGGAAAAGGAAACGGATGTTGCGATCGCCGTAAAGCTGATGGAGCTGCTCGCCGTTGATGCGTGCGATACCATCGTACTCGTAACCGGTGACACAGACCTGGCACCGGCGATTCGCACCGCGAAGATGCTTTGGCCGGCCAAGCGCATCTGGACGCTTTTTCCCTTTGGCCGTCACAATGCCGAACTGAAACTGCTGGCGCACGGCTGGCTTAAGGTGAAGGCCAAGCGCTATTTGTCGTATCAGCTTCCGAACCCGCTCAAGATTTCCGATTCGGAGCTGCTGTGGAAACCAACCACCTGGTAACCACATTGGAAATCTTTAGCCTTCCAACTCTCTTACCTCCGTAGCGGCGCCTCCTAACCGTGACGCGATCACCCGGAAGGTTTTTTTACGCAATCAGGGCAGGTGATCAACGAGGATGTTCGCTTCGAGTCGGCCCCATCCGAAAAGCCGACGGGCTGTGACACCGTTGGCAATGTGCCACAGCGTTCGTAGCTTGGTCTCTCATGCGTGACCACGTCATCGAAAACTCAGTCATCGACTCGCCACTAAGCGAGATGACCCCTCGCCTTAGCAAGCTTCTGACCCTGCTAAAGGAGCTGTTCCAGCTCGATCAACCCGACCTGGACTTCGGCTTCTACCGCGTGATGCACGCCAAGAGCGCGGAGGTGACGCAATTCCTGGAGAAGGATCTGTTGCCCCAGGTGAAGGCGGCGTTCGCGCAGTACTAGCCGGCCGACAAGGCGGCAATCGAGAGGGAGCTGGCGAAGGCTATTGAGCAGGCACAGGGGTTGGGTGCCGATCCAGAGACGCTCCCCAAGGTCAAGGAGCTGCGCGCCCGGCTGGCTCAGGATGCTGTGGACCTGGACGCGCTCGAGGCCGAGGTCTACGACCACTTGTACTCCTTCTTCCGCCGCTACTACTCCGAAGGCGATTTCCTCTCGAAGCGCGTGTACAAGCCCGGCGTGTACGCCATCCCGTACGAGGGCGAGGAAGTGAAACTCCACTGGGCCAACGCGGATCAGTATTACATCAAGACCAGCGAGTATCTGCGCGACTACGCGTTCCGCCTGCGACCGGAAGACGCCACGAACCCGATGCGCGTGCATTTCCGGCTCGTCGATGCCACCGAAGGCGAGCATGGCAACGTGAAGGAGGCGGCGGGCAAGGAGCGGCGCTTCAAGCTCGCGCAGGAGACGCCGGTCGCGGTGGAGGGCGGCCAGCTGGTGATCCGGTTCACGTACGAACCTGACCCGAAGAAGCAGCGAGACCTCAACGCGGCCGCCGAGGAGCGGATCCTCCGCACGGCCGACGTGGCGACGCTGGATTGGATCCGGGCGCTCGGTCAGAAGCACGTCCGCACCGACGGCACGGAGTCCGAGGCCACGCGTCTCCGCGTGCATCTCGACCGCTACACCGCCCGCAACACGTTCGACTACTTCATCCACAAGGATCGGCACAAACCTACTTGCGCATTTGCTCGGGGAAACGCACCGGTTTGCTTTTCCGAAGTCCGTATACGCCGTCGCGGATTGTCTGAAAGTTGCGGGCCTTCGCACGAACACGGAAGGCCTTGCTCTCGACTACTTCGCCGGTTCTGGCACTACTGGACACGCCATCATCAACCTGAATCGGGAGGACGGCGGCCAGCGCAGGTTCATTCTCGTCGAAATGGGCGACTACTTCGACACGGTACTACTGCCGCGCCTGAAGAAGGTCACTTTCACCCCGGAGTGGAAGGATGGGAAGCCGAAACGGCGCGCCACACCCGAGGAAGCCGAGCGGTCACCCCGTATCATTAAGGTTGTCCGCCTCGAATCGTACGAGGACGCGCTCAACAACCTTGAGCTCCAGGAACGCACGCCCGACCAGCAACGAGTGCTCGACCTAGCATCGGCGCAAGGGCATGACCATCTAAAGGAACAGTACCTGCTCCGCTACATGCTGGACGTCGAGACGCGCGGCAGCCGATCGTTGCTCAACGTCGCCGCCTTCACGGACCCCACTGCTTACCAGCTCACGGTCAAGCGGCCCGGTTCGGATGAATCGCGCGAGGTCAACGTTGATCTCCTGGAGACCTTCAACTGGCTGATCGGCCTCACAGTGGAGCACATCACCGCGCCGCAAACCTTCAATGCCGATTTCGCGCGTGATGCCGAGAAGCGACTGCGTCTCAAGGATCAGATCAAGAGAGCCGCAGAAGGCCGCTGGTGGTTCCGCGCCGTCACGGGCACATTGCCCGACGGGCGCCAAGCGCTCGTCATCTGGCGTAAGCGGGCGGGCGGCGAGACGGCAGAGGGGATCGAACAGGATAACCTGGTGCTCGATGACTGGTTCACGATGCAGGGTTACGCGAAGCAAGACAGCGAGTTCGACCTGATCTATGTGAACGGCACCAACAACCTGGAGAACCTCAAGCTGCCCGCCGCGACGTGGACGGCGCGTCTCATCGAGGAAGACTTCCACCGCCTGATGTTCGACACGGACGGCATCTGATGCCGCCCCGGCGGCGGCGCGCGAACACCCAGCCGCAGGTTACGTTCGACCGCAAGCTGATTCTCAACCAGTGGCTGCTTGGCCTGTTTGGCTTCGAACGCTTCGACCAGCTCGCGGAACATCTGCGTGACGAGACGCTCGAGGGGCTGGACGAGAACAACATCCACCGGTTCCACGAGGCGCTGTGCCTGCACCTGCCCGCCGAGCGGCGTCCCGAGCTGCCCGACGAGCTGCTGCTGGAGCACGACCAGGCCGTCGTCGCCGTCACGCAGCGGCTCAACGAACGCCGCATCACCCGCGGTGAACGGCCAATCGTCTGGAAGTACTTTCAGTACGTCGCGCTGCTGTTCACTGAGATCTACCTCGACCGCTACTTCCGCGATCCCCAGGCGTTGCTGGGAGCGCTCAACGCAAGGATTGCGGCGTTCAATGTCGGCGTGGGAGACGCTGATCGTCTCACCGAGCTGGACGAGACCGCCGACGCCTGGCCGCAGCTCAACAAGGTCGCCTTCTGGATGGCCACCGGCAGCGGCAAGACGCTCTTGATGCACGCCCACATCCTCCAGTACCGGCGCTTTCTTGAAACACACGGCCGCGCCCGCGAGCTGAACCGCATCATCCTGCTTACGCCCAACGAAGGACTGTCGCAACAACACCTGCGGGAGTTCGAGAAGGCCGGCATCGAGGCCGAGATCTTCAACAAGGACGCTCGCGGGCTCTTCGCTGGCCAGGCGGTCGAGATCCTCGAGATCACCAAGCTCAAGGAGGAGATGGGCGAGAAGACCGTCGCCGTGGACGCCTTCGAGGGCAACAACCTCGTTCTCGTGGATGAAGGACACCGCGGCGCCTCGGCGGGCGGCGAAGGCGCCTGGATGAAATACCGCAACGCCCTCTGCGAAAAGGGCTTCTCGTTCGAGTACTCGGCCACCTTCGGGCAGGCCGTCAAAGGCGACAAGGGACTCACCGACCTGACGCCCGCAGCACGCTGTTCGACTACTCGTACCGCTGGTTCTACGGCGATGGCTTCGGCAAGGACTATCAGATCCTCAACCTGGAAACGGACGGCAACGCGGAGTGGACGGCGCGCTACATGACCGCCTGCCTGCTCGCGTTCTACCAGCAGCAACGCCTGCATCGCGAGCAGGAAACGGCGTTCCGGCCGTTCCAACTGGAACGGCCGCTGTGGGTGTTCGTGGGCGGGAGTGTCACCGCGACGCTGGCGGCCCGCGAGGCGCCGGACATCGTCGCGATCCTGCAATTCTTCAACACGTACGTCGCGAATCGTGAGAGTAGCGTCGCGCGCATCGAACGCGTCTTGCACGAGGGCCTGATCACGGCCACGGGAAAGAACCTCTTCGCGGGCCGGTTCGGCTACCTGAGCAAGACCGGCCTGACGGCGACCGCGATCTACGACGAGACCCTGGCAACGCTCTTCAACGCGCGGGGCGGCGGCGCGCTGTACGTCGAAAACCTCAAGGCTATCCCCGGCGAAGTCGCCGTGCGCGTGGGTGAGAACGACCCCTTCGGCGTCGTGAACGTAGGCGACGATGCGAAGCTCGTGAAGCTGTGCGACGAAAAGGGGCTGAACGTAGGGGAGCGGGAGTTCACGGGGTCCCTCTTCCACGAGATCGAGCACCCGCACTCGACCATTAACGTGCTGATCGGCTCGAAGAAGTTCACCGAGGGCTGGAGCAGCTGGCGCGTCTCCACGATGGGCCTGATGAACGTGGGTCGCGGCGAAGGGGCACAGATTATCCAGCTTTTCGGCCGAGGTGTGCGGCTCAAGGGTTATGGGATGAGCCTGAAACGCAGCGCCCGGGCCTCGGTACCCGAAGGACTGGAGCCCCCGCCCAACGTCGAGGCGCTCGAAACGCTGCACATCTTCGGCATCCGGGCCGACTATATGGCTCAGTTCCGGGACTATCTTGCGGAGGAAGGTCTCCCCACCAGCGACGAGCCTTTCGAGATCATCCTCCCGATCAAACGGACCCTCGGCAGCCGGCCGCTCAAGATCATCCGCCTCAAGCGGGTGATCAACGGTGTGAGCACGGAGGCAGGCGACGCGTTCCGCCGCCTCGGCCCCATCCCCACGTTGCAGCCGCCCGATCCGACGCACGAGCGGGCGACGGAATACCTGCAGAAGAACCAGGTTGTCCTCAACTGGTATCCGAAGATCCAGGCCATGAAGTCGGAAGGCGTAGCCGGCGCCGAAGACGAGACGGTGCCGAACCAGGCGCACCTGACGCGCCAACACGTCGCCTTCCTCAATCTGGACCGGCTCTACTTCGAGTTGGAGCGCTTCAAAGCCGAGCGCGCCTGGCACAACCTGAACCTAAGCCGCAAGGCGATCCTTGACGTGCTCGCCGACACGACATGGTACCGGTTGCTCATCCCCGACTCCGAGCTGGCGTTCGACTCGTTCGACCGGGTCCGGGTGTGGCACGAAATCGCCGTGGCACTTTTGAAGAAGTACACCGAGCGCTACTACACCTTCCGCAGGCGCGAGTGGGAGCTGCCGCATCTCGAGTACCAGGACCTCGCGCTCGACGACGCCAACTTCCCGTCGGCGGTAGGCGAAAGAGGACCTGAGTACGGCTACCGGGTGCGCGTCGAGGCCTCGCAGCAGGACATCGTGGACAAGCTGAAGGACCTAAAGAAGGCGATTGGACGTGGAGAGTTGAAGGACCTCGATTACCGGGGGATTAAGACTCTGTGGTTCGCTGGGCACCTCTACCGGCCTTTGCTCTACGTGGACAGCGCCGCGGTCGACGTTTCACCCCTGCCGCTCAACAAGGGCGAGCGGAGGTTCGTCGAGGACCTAATGGCGTTCCACCAGGCCAATCCGACCAAATTCCAGGACAAGGAACTCTACCTACTGCGTAATCTCAGCAGAGGCCGCGGGGTTGGCTTCTTCGAAGCGGGCAACTTCCATCCCGACTTCATCCTGTGGCAACTCGTCGGCGCTCGTCAACGCATTGCGTTTGTAGACCCGAAGGGAATTCGCAATCTCCCCCCGGAGGATCCCAAGATTGCGTTCCATGAGACAGTGAAGGAGATAGAGCACCGGCTTGGCGATCCTAACGTCGCGCTCGACTCGTTTATTGTGTCGAACACTCCTTCCGCGGTTATGCGGAGGCGGTGGCGGATCGACAAGGCGGAAATGGTACGACGACACATCCTGTTCCAGGACGAAGATGCCGATACCTACGTGCGGACAATGCTAGACGGCCAGACGCGCCAATGACGTATCGGGAGGAGAGATCTATCCTCCCGTCGTTGATCTTTGCCTTACCCAATCATTGTCTCACCCCTAGCTTAGGCTGTTCGGTTCCACCACTGGCGAGGCGTCGTTGCCGTCTTCTTTCGCCTGGCTTTCCTACTCCGAAACCGAACGCCGCAAGGCGCTCGACGTGCTCGCCCTGTTCCGCGAGCGCGATACTCGCGATGAACTCGGCATCGGCGTGATCCGTGACGCCTTCGCTGATCTTTTCTTCCCCGGCACCAGCACCATCCAGACACGGGCTCGCTACTTCCTCTTCATCCCATGGATCTATCAGCGGTTGGAACAAAAACGCGTCCGCTCCGCTGAAATAGCCGAGCGCGCACGTCGGGAAGAAGTGGCCCTGATTGAAGGCCTCTGCAATGCCGGTGAGAAAGACGGCGTTATCGGTATTGAAGCACGCAAGAACCTAAGGCGCTTGCCGAGCAGCGTGTACTGGCAAGGCCTTGCCCAATGGGGACTTCGTCTGTTTCCGGGCTCGATTGATCAGTACCATCGCTCGCTCGATCGCTTCTATCTAAATGGCGCGCGGGTGGTCAAGAACGACGACGGCGAACCGATTGACGGCTTCGTTCGCCGAAACTGGCACGCGGCGATGCCCGAGCGCCCCGAGAACTTCCCCGAAGGCGCTTCCATGAAACTGAGCAAGAAAGAAGCCGAGTACCTGCGCGAACGGGTCCTTACGGAGGCGCCTGAGTCTTTCCTTGCGTTCCTCTTGAACGACGCCAAACCGGCCGAGGCCTCGTCCTTTCCCTGGATGCATCCCCAGCACGGCAGCCTGTCTCGGCGCATTCAAGAGCAGCTGCTGCACGCCAGAAACTTCTCGGAAACGCTCCATGGTGCCGCGCTGCTTTACAACTTCCTGTTGGCGAAACAAAGGAAGTCAAAGAAGCTGACACAGGACTATGAGACCAAACTGCACGACTGGTCCCGTGTGATTACTGCAGCCGACCGTCGCGTGTCCGGCTGGGATCGTGCGCGGTTTTGGGAGCTTGCAATGGACGACGGCCGCGCCCGCGTCCCCACTCGAACGCGGCAATTCGTCAACGCGTGGATTGACCTCCTGCTTGCCGGGTGTGCGCCTACCGTGACTACGAGTAAGAAGGCCCAAGCTCTGATTCAGGAACGCGAACGAGCACTGAAGCGCGCGCAATCCCGGTTCGACAACCCGCGTGCTCTGGAGCTGTGGCGTGGGGCGGCCGGAGCTAGTCAGTTGGACTACCGCTGGTACCAGGTACAAACCGTCGTCGCCGACATTCAAGCCGGCGCCCGCGAGTCCAGCCGTGCTTGATCCTCAAGACCGGCAACTGCTGATGGAGTCGCTACGCCCGCCCGAGGGCTACGAGCTCGATCATGCGCTCGCGACCACCTTCTCGCTCGATCTTCTCGCGCTGCTGGTCGCCCCACTCGCGTTCTCCCTCTTCGAATGGGAAGAGCAGGATGGCGAAATCGCGCCGAATCGGATGGCTTGGCTGGAGGCGATCCGCCGCTACGCCGATCGGCTGACCGTCTTCTGTCAGGCCGGACAAATCGCCGTTCCTCGCCGCGACCAACTGCTGTACGCATATCTCGAGAAATCGGTATTCGAAGTCACAGTGCCTAGGGCCTCAGGCGTCTTTCATCCGAAGGTCTGGATCCTCCGCTTTACATCCAGCGACCAGCCCCTCCGCTATCGCGTGCTGTGCCTGAGCCGCAATCTGACCTTCGACCGCTCGTGGGACACACTTCTCTCGTTGGACGGCGAACTCTTGGATCGCCACAAAGGCATCGCCGCGACACGCGGTCTGAGTGACTTCATCGGTGCGCTGCCAAAACTGACGCGATCCCCGATGCCGGCCACGGTCAAAGGCAAGGTCAAGGAGTTCGAGGAAGAAGTGCGCCGCGTTCGCTTTGCTCCGCCACCTGGTTTCGATGAACTGTCATTCTGCCCGATTGGCGTCTCACCCAAACGTGAGTGGCCGTTCAAGGGCCGGATCGATCGCATGCTCGTCGTGTCACCATTCATTAAAGAGGCCGCGCTGAAGGAGCTCACGGCTGAAGGAGAGAAGCACATTCTGGTTTCGCGCTTGGAGGAGTTGCAGGTGCTGCCGCCAAAGGCATTCAAGGCATTCAAGCGCATCTATACCTTGGACGCCGACACCGACGAGACGTCAGACGACCAGAATCCAAATGATCTCAATGGCGTCCCGACAGCGGGATTGCACGCAAAACTCTATGTCGCGGACGACGGGTGGAACGGCCGAGTGTGGACCGGTTCAGCCAACGCCACCAACGCCGCGTTCGGCCAGAATGTCGAGATGCTAGTCGAGCTCGTCGGAAAGAAGAGTCTTTGCGGAATCGACGCAATTCTGACGGCGGACGACAAGAACTTGGGGTTTCTGAACCTGTTGCAGCCCTTCGAACCCGCGGAGCCGATCGCTGTCGACGCTGTGGAACAGGCGCTGGAAGACCGTCTCGAGGAGGCGCGGTGTCGAATTGTCGATTTATTTCTGCGTGCCGTAGTCACGACATCAGGCACGACATTCACCACGTCGCTTCGGTCCAACGTCACCAAGAAGAAGACTTTGCCACAGGGCGTCTCGGCGCGCACATGGCCGATCACGCTCGCCGACGAATCGTCGCAGAAGGAGTTGGAGCTGACGGCCGCGAGCGTCGCGACGTTCGACGAGATGTCGTTCGAGGCACTGACGGCCTTCTTCGCGTTCCAAGTAACTGCCCGCCAAGGCAAGGCCAGCCTCAGCCGGCGTTTTGTTTTGAATCTGCCGTTGGAGGGCGCGCCGCAAGATCGTAAGGAGCGTATCCTCCGCTACCTGTTGCGGGACCGCGGGCAGGTCCTGCGGTTCTTGCTTTATCTCCTGTCGGACGAAGATCAGCTGTCGAGCGTACCGAGTGAGTCGGCGGACCTGGCCGCTGATGGGTCGGTCGCGCCCGGCGCCTTCGCCTCGGCAGCGTTGTTCGAACACCTGGTTCGAGCCCTGGAGCGGAATCCGCGACGGCTCGACGAAGTCAACCGACTCGTCATTGACCTCCGCGCGTCACCGGAGAGCGAGGCGCTGCTGCCGGACGGCTTCAATTCTGTTTGGGAGCCGATTTGGGCCGCTCGACAGGAGCTGGCCCGATGACTCAGGAGGTCATCCGTCCCGATCCTGAGGTGATTTTGAAAGGCCTCAAGAGATTCCAACGCGACACCGTCGAATACGTCTTTCAGCGCATGTACCTCGACCGGGAGCCGACTCATCGCTTTCTGATCGCGGATGAAGTGGGTCTCGGCAAGACCATGGTCGCCCGCGGGTTGATCGCCAAGGTTCTGGATCATCTCTGGGACAAGGTGCCACGCATTGACGTCGTCTATATCTGCTCGAACAACGGCATCGCTCGGCAGAATGTCCGTAAGCTCAATGTTACGAATAAGCAAGATGCCGCGATTGCGTCGCGCATCACGATGCTGCCGATGGAAGTCGCTGATCTGGGAAAGAGTCATGTCAACCTCGTGTCGTTCACGCCGGCCACTTCTTTGGACCTGAAGTCAAATCTCGGCAAAGCTGAGGAGCGCGCACTGTTGTACTGGATGCTGAAGAAGGAGTGGCAGCTAAGCGGCGCAGCTCCCAAGAATCTATTCCAGGGCTATTCAGGTCTCGACAACTTTCGGGATTTACTCGACTGGTTCGATAGGGAGTCGATAGACGACACTCTGCAGAAGGCATTTCACGCAGCTTTGGCCACTGTGCCCGATGTCAGGGAGCGGTTCGAGAAAGCCTGCGACGTATTTGGGTTCGCCCGAAAACACCCTCCCGAGGAGGATCGAGCCCTCCAACGCACGATTGTCGGGGAACTCCGGGGCATTCTTGCAAAGACATGTATTCGTGCGCTCGAACCTGATCTCGTCATCCTCGATGAGTTTCAGCGTTTTAAGCACTTGCTTACAGGTCAGGACGACGCTGGACTATTGGCGCGGAGTCTTTTCGAGTACTCCGACGACGTTTCCAAGGCTCGAGTGGTGCTTCTCTCGGCTACTCCCTACAAGATGTACACGCTCACCGACGAGGCGGGCGACGAAGATCATTACGCAGACTTTCTTCGGACCGCCGAATTCCTACTTGACGACAAACAGGCAACACAGGAACTGCACGAAGTCCTCAGTGCCTATCGCCGCGAGTTGTTCCGGTTGGGTGAGAACGGCACCGATCGCTTAGTTGCTCTCAAGAATGAATTGGAGACACGCCTCCGTGGTGTGATGGCGCGAACCGAGCGACTGGCCGTATCTGAAGATCGGGATGGTATGCTGAGCGAGGTTCTGTGCCGCGCGGATCGGTTCGACAAGGGTGACGGACTCGCCTACCGCGCCCTGCAGGAAGTCGCAACCGCGGTCGAGCACGGTGACACAATCGAATACTGGAAGTCCGCGCCCTACGTTCTGAATTTCATGGACGAATATGAGTTAAAAACCGGGCTCAAGGAGGCAGTAAGGGACGGCCACCACATAAAGGAGTTGAAAGACGCGCTAACCCATGCCGAGCGTCTTCTGCTCCCATGGAGAGAGGTGGAGGCATATGCGCAGGTCGATCCCGGGAACGCGCGGATGCGGTGGCTGTTTGACGACGTGATCAACCGGGAGGCCTGGAAGGTCGCATGGGTGCCGCCATCGCTTCCGTATTACAAGCTCGAACCGCCATTTGATATGCCGTCGCTGGTTGGCTTCACAAAGAAGCTCGTCTTCTCGTCATGGCGAGTGGTTCCGAAGACGATTGCGGCGTTGGTCAGCTACGAAGCCGAGCGGCGGATGATGCAATTCGGTCCCTCGGGCGAAAAGGCTGAGAACACGGTAGAAGCGCGCAAGCGACGTCGCGGTCTGCTGCAGTTCACCAAGACCGATGGCCGGCTCACAGGAATGCCCGTTCTCGGCCTCCTGTATCCGAGTGTGGTACTCGCGCGCGACTACGACCCGCTGAAGGTGGTCAGCGAACTGGGGGTAATGGGCGCGCCCGATGCCGCGGCCGTTGTGGAGGAGATCCGCCGGCGTCTGGAACCCAGAGTGACGAAGCTCACCGCCAAAGCCAAGACCCATGGGCCTGAGGACGAGGCTTGGTATTGGGCTGCCCTCATGATGCTCGATAACGACGGGGCGCCCGATGCGAGCCGCGATTGGCGGTCTGATCCAGACCTCGCCGATCAATGGGTTGGCGAATCCGAGAATGAGGAGGAGGAGAGTGTCGGAGCGCTGTGGCGAGAGCACGTCACGGAATTCAAGAACGTAGGTCTGCGGGTGTTGGGGAAGGCTCCCGCAGACCTTGCCGTCGTACTCGCGCGAATGGCGGTGGCTGGGCCAGCCGTGGCCGCTCTACGCGCGTTGGGTCGTGTCTGCGGGGGCCCGTCCGCTCTCGAGGACCTTGGCGTGCGCAAGGCAGCAGGGAGAATTGCTTGGGGTTTCCGAGCTTTCTTCAATATTCCCGAAGTGATGTCGCTGATCCGGGGAATGAACGCTGCGGAGCCTTACTGGCAGCGCGTTCTTGAATACTGTGTGGCCGGTTGTCTGCAGGCGACGCTAGATGAGTACGCCCATATCCTCCAGGACACACAGGGATTGGTCGATAAGCCCGTCGCTGACATCGCCGGCGCGCTGTCGGAGATCATGAGGCAGGCAATCTCGCTGCGGACGGCAGCGCTCGTCGTGGAGGAGATTGGCGTATCCAAGGCGAACGGCGGAATAACCTTCATTCCGCATCGGATGCGCGCTCGGTTCGCCGCACGGTTGAGCGAGGATGAGACGGAGGCGGGAGGAAAGCCGACGCGCGCGGATCAAGTCCGGACTGCGTTCAATTCGCCGTTCTGGCCTTTTGTTCTAGCGACAACATCAGTTGGGCAGGAGGGCCTCGATTTTCACCAATACTGTCACGCTGTGGTCCATTGGAATTTGCCCACCAACCCGGTGGACCTCGAGCAGCGGGAGGGGCGTGTCCACCGATATAAGGGCCATGCGGTGCGGAAGAACGTTGCAGGGAAACATGCGGGCGCAAAGCTTACCGACAACGATCCGTGGAACTCCCTCTTCGCGGCTGCAGCGAAGGATCACGGTGGTAAGGAAGCTGGGCTCGTCCCTTACTGGGTCTATGCGACGATTGGCGGTGCGCGGATTGAGCGGCATGTTCCGTCGTTCCCGCTGAGTCGCGAGATAGGCCAGATGAACGCACTGCGGAAATCCTTGGCGGTTTATCGGATGGTGTTTGGGCAGCCCAGGCAGGAAGACCTATTGAAGCACATATTGCGGAAACCAGCGAGCGCACTGGAAAACCTAGACTCTCTCAGAATCGATCTCGCGCCCCCGCACAGTTAGGGAATTCAACGAATACTGCGGAGGTCTCATGGATGACTGGAAAAAACATCGTCCAAACCTTCCGGCTCCGGCCCCAAAGAAGCCGAGTCCGGAGAAACCGGATGCCAAGTCAACGGTCGATAAGCAATCGATCATTAATGATCTTGCGAAGAAGTTGAATATCTCCCAGATCGGGGCAGCAGTCTTCCTAGTCGTTGATTGCTCGGGAAGCATGAGTGACGAGAAGAAGCTTTCGCGCGCAAGGAGCGGCGCGCTTGAGTTCGCCGAGTCGGCGACCAAGAAGGGGTACGCAGTAGGGATGATCACGTTTGCGGACGCCGCCGCCGTGGCACTGGAGCCCACCCGTAATCTGGATGAGATCCGCCGTGGTGTCAGTCAACTTGTCGCCGGCGGCACGACGAACATGTCGGGAGCTCTTGAGTCCGCGTTGCGTGGTCTTGAAAATCGGCAGAGTTCTCGGGCGGTCATTCTCATTACCGACGGTGAGGCGAATGACAAAGTGGCCGCATTAGACGCAGTCCAGGAACTCAAGAAACGAAATATCGATATCATTACCATAGGTACAGATGACGCTGATCACGACTTCTTGCGTCATCTCGCTACGCGGTCGGACCTAGTATCAATGGTTACGGTCGCCAATTTGGATAAGGCAATCGCCAAAGCTGCACAACTCTTAGCCCTTCCATCACGAACGTAGGTGTTTTTTCAACGGCTGGGAGCGATGCTCCGACGCTGGTTGCGTCGCGTAGGCCGAGAGGGACCGAGCTCGTCCACAACAGCTGCGAAAGGGCCATCCCAACGATCCTCAGTGCCGGATCGAGGCTTGGAGATAGCCGCTGACGCCGGAGACGTGAGAGGGCGTCCGGATCGCGATCGATTCCGTTTGTGGATGTCGCCGCGGCTGACAACAGTACCTTCGATTGCAATGCGTCTTCAGCGACGCGCCGCCGCAGCGGTCTTGGCGCGTCTGGGCCTCTGGTATTTACCCAGGGTGCTACTAGAACGATTGGGACAATACGATGCGCAGTACGCGTTAGCGGACTACTTCACGTTGTGTGGCGTTGATTACGATGTGCTCGTTACACCTAGCCACGTTGAACATGCAGCGCAGCGCGCGAAGCTAGAGCGACTACACGAATTGTTTTTGTCGGCGGAAAGGTCGATCCAAGGGGTTGGTTTCCTGCATTTGGGCCCCTTAATGCAGGCCATCAAGGTTTCAGATGATGAGGCGGAGCGCCTTGTAGCAGTGATGGAAAGAATCGCGGCCGTCTGGAGGGCTCTCCACGCTTCGACCGTTAGATGGCCGGGTTACAAGGGCTTTGTGGCAGCGGCCGACGGGCGTCTGATGAACTGGCAGACAATCTCCGACCAGGAGCTCGTCGAGATCTTCTCGGCGTGGCATGCCTGGGAATCATTGCGACAGCGAATCTACGCAGTCTTCACCGGTATCGATCATCTCAGGGAGCGAGCTGAACGTCAGGATGCACTCGCGGAAATTCTTCTGATCCTCAACGCAGCTACCGAGAAGTGTCGGACTGTTGCCGCGGAGTTGGATGGCGGCCTTGCTGCACCCGACGAAGCATTGGCAGACTTGGAGGATCTGTTCGACCGCATAGAAGTGTTGATGGAGGAAGCACCCACCGCTGCTAGTAACACGGACGTCCTAAAGCTAGAATGGAGTTGTAAGATCCTCGGAGTGCCGACCAACGCCGACCAGACGGCTGTTGAAAAGGCGTTTCGGCGGCTTGCCAAGCTGTATCATCCCGATCTCAATCAAGACGATCCCTTGGCCGGTCAACGCATGAGTGAGCTCAACGATGCGCATGATATCATGATGCTCCATTTCATGAACTCGCAGGCGCAGGCGTAGAAGCGGGAGAGGTAGCGCGATGAGACGGGTCCGCAACGTTTTCCACGTAGGTCTGGCGCTAGCCCTCACGATGTTGCTGGTGGCGACGTGGGGGCTCGTTCTCAACAGGCGCCTATTAAGCGTCCAGATCCTCCTGGCGTATATCGTTTTGGGCGTAGTACACGTTCTGATCATGGGTCTACTGGGCAGAGGACTATCCGCTGCCCACCGTCCAGGCGTAGCAACCTGGCTGTATACCGCGGGCTTCGTACACACTCTTATCGCTCTAGGTACCGCGATCGCCACGGCAGGCACATCCATCGCAGTGGGGGGGGTCGTATCCCTGGCGACCCTAGCGCCGATTCTTGCCCCAATGGGGGCAGCAGTGGTTCCACACGCTGTGGGGGTCTGGATTGGGCATAGTTTCGAGTCGCAGCGCACTGACGCGATGTCCACCGTCGAGGAGTCGATCCTCAAGAAGCTCGCTGACGATGCTGACGAAACTCGCGGTGTCCTCAAGGAGCTGTATGCGAGTCGGGAGAAACTCCTAAGAGCCGAATTGGTCAGTTTGCAGTCTCAAGGTAAACTGTGGCAAGACGCGAACGTCGACCTTGCAAGACTCCTTCAGCAGGCGCGCAGCGATATTGGCCGAACACTAGACGATGCACGTGGCCAGCTCCAGCAAGTCGGCGCTGCGGCTCAAACCTTAGCGTTAGACCTTAAAGAGCCACTCAGCCGTGTTACCAAGGTTTTGGAGAGACTGGCCCTAGATAGTCAGAAAGCAAGTGAAGCGAGTTCATCACTCCGTAAGGCAGTCGAAGGTTCTGCGTCTGATGCGAACGCGCTTCAAAGCGGGCTGCGGGACACGATTGCGGTCCTCGGGGACCTGAAGAAACTGCAATCGTCGATCGTGGAACTACTTGAAGCTGAGCTCTTCAAACCGGAGCGCCAGTAGTGGCTGCGTCATCATCTCTTTACCTAAAGAATGCTGCTGTGGCACTTCTAATGGTTACGCCGCTCGTATTGTTGGTTGCTGTTGGAGCAGGTTCTGCGGGTACGGAGAACGATCAACCGCCGATTATCACAATAAAGGAAACAGAGGGCTATACCTTTCGCACGGGGAGTGCGGAACTCTCGCCTGACTTTGTTCGATTGCTGGACGACTCAATTGCTCCAAAGCTTCGCCAGCTAGCTGATTCGTTCAGATGTGACGTAGTAGAGGTGATCGGTCATACGGATGGACAAGCCGTCTTGATGCTCTCCAATTTAGATCGCCTATTCACCGCTAGTGCCGATACCCTATCCACAAGCTTGGTACCGGGGAGTAACGCTGATCTTGGACTAATGAGGGCTTGGGCTGTCGCAATAAGACTGCGAGCGGCAAAAACACTTCGAGGTCTAACCTTTTACGGCTACAGCGCGGGGCAGGCGATCGACATCGATGGTTCGTACGCCGCTGCCGGTGACCGATCAGATCGGCCTGAGCGTCGTCGAATTGAGCTTCGCCTTCGAAGGTCTGCGAAGATTACGAACGCAACGGCGACACGCTGACCCGAAGCGCCTGGAGCGCTCAAGTCTCGGACAGTTTCTTCTCTAACGCGCTGCCCTTCGCCAGCACCTTCTGGGCAAACTTCTTTCTTTCCCGCGACGCTTTGAGCATCTCAATAGTGTCAATCGCGAGATCACGGACGCCGGTGATGTAGTCTTCTCGTTTGTCGGTGACTAATGGGAAAACCTGTATATCGATCCCAAAGGCATTAGAGGCGTTCATGATCGTTGCGGCCGGACGTCTGTAAACCACGAGTGTGTAGGACGGTGACTCCAGGTCGAAAGCCTTGCCAAACTCTGCTCGCAGATCGTGCGAGGTGAGCAGGCCCCTGCACTTGCATTCCAGTATCCACTCGATTGTTGTCAGATCTCGAGGATTTGGCGAAGACGTGCAAAGCAGGTCAGGTTTGGCTCGCAGTCGCGATTTCGTCAAGGGCAATGTGGGACGGGTCCAAAGGTACAGATCGCGAGCTCCAGACCTTACAATAATCGGTCCACCTTGTCCAAATACGTCGACTACACGGCGGCCTCGACTCTGAAACTGCGAAAGTGTTGCGAGAAGGCACATTGCCTCCAATAGCGCGCCCTTAAATGAAATCCAACCCCGTAGCTTGAGATAATTCCTTTTCAAGATTCGTGTTTCGGGATCGGGCGAGTCATTGATGAAATCTGCGGCTGTTCGCCAATTGTTTCCCTCCGCTTGAGCGCGCTCCAAGAAGCGAGATGTCTGGCGTTCTTGAAACATCGTGAATCTCGCCTGCAAACTCGACTCAGTGAATGGCTCAACACCAGCCCGCGGCGAGAAGCATGTCAAGTCATACATGGGCGCAATAAGTCGCGCCAATGCTAGGACGCTCTTTGCCATCGTTTTGAAGTCTTCAGCGCCAACAATCGCTGTGTCCTGAGCGAGCTTCCACCGCGAGCCAATTGGTGTGTGTGGCACGGTTGTACTCTTCCTCACAGAGGAACGATCAGGGCAGCAGTGCGAGGATGGTTAGCAAAGAGCCTAAGGCGAGAATCACCGCGCATCCGAGGCTAGTCCGGTTATAGATCCGATTGTAGGCCGCCTTTCTCGGGTTCGTTAGCCAACCAAACCCACGCGGCGCTTTCAAGCCGAGTGAGTGGCGAATGAGACGTTTTAGAGACGTCCGAGCGGCGATCCGCTTAGTCAGCGAAGGTATTCGGAATCCAAAGCGCATGATGAATTCTCGATGCGGTTTTGTTGATCTTGTAGCTGGACGTAATTAGCCCGGCGCAGAGAGTCTATTGGGAGGGGCTGACATCGCCAGTATGAGAGAAGGTGATGACGCAGTCTCTGTGTAGGTAAAGACTTACCGAGCGCGGTTCTGCTGGCGATTATGGGGGACCGTATTCTCGAAGGATTACAACGCAATGATACGGCTCCTGATTCTGCTTGCCTGGGTTGCTGGCCCACTCACAGCTCAACAACTCGAAATCCACTTCCTCAATGTCGGCCAAGGTGATGCCGCGATCATTCAGGAAGGGGCCCGCACGGCCGTCATCGACGCCGGCACTTCCACAGGTATCGGTGGATTCCTCAAGAGCTTTGTCAATGACACCGTCGATCTCCTAATCGCGAGTCATCCGCATGCCGACCACATCGGCGGGATGCCCGAGTTGCTCCAAACCCATGTCGTGCGGTTCTATCTCGACAACGGGATCCCCTACACCACCGCGATCTACCGCCAAACCATGAACGCCGTGCGCACGAGCGGGGCGCAGTATCTGACGGCCACCAATCGCACCATCGCCCTCGGCGCCGCCCAGCTCCACGTCCTGGCACCCCCACCGAACACCACGATCAACAACGCGTCCGTTGGCATCCTCGTTGAGTACGGGCAGTTTCGTGCTCTTTTCACCGGTGACTCGGAGCAGGAAGAGCTGCGCTACTGGCTCGCCTCTGCCGCGATCCCGCGCGTCAACGTGCTCAAGGTCGCGCATCACGGGAGCCAGAACGGCACCAGCACTGGCTGGATCGCCGCTACGAAGCCTCAAGCGGCTATCATCTCGGTTGGAGCCGGGAACTCCTACGGGCATCCATCAGCACTTGTGATCGCTCAATGGGAGAATGCCGGCGCGCGCGTGTACCGCACCGATCGCGACGGTACGGTCTTTGTCGTCGCGAATGAAGACGGCAGCTTCGTCATCACGACCGATCGTGCCGATCCGAACGGCGTCGTGCAGTTCCGGCCCTTCACCGAAGACTCGGTCGCACCGGCCATCGCGCCCGTCGAGGCTAGATCGCCAGCTTGCTGTCGCGTGTGCTCGACCGGCAAAGCATGCGGCAACGCCTGCGTCAGCCGCGATCGCCAATGCCACCAGCCCGCCGGCTGCGCCTGCAACGCCAAGCCATGAAGACCGCGTTCTACGCCGTGGATCGGCTCGAGCGAGACGTGGCGGTTCTCGTGAGCGACAAGGGTGAGACGATCGAGATGCCGCGCCTCGAGCTGCCGACCGGCGTCCGTGAAGGATCGGTGCTGCGCGTGCGCTTCGGCGCGCAGAACCTACCCGATTGGTCGAGCGCGGTGATAGACAAAGAAGAGGAGGAGCGTCGGCTGAGAGAAGCGAGGAGGCTGCTGGATGAGATGAAGCGGACCGATCCGGGAGGGGACATCACGCTCTAATCACATTGTCACACTCCCCCCTCACCTTTCACCGTTATGGACCTCGGTCCCGTCATCCGCATCATAGCCGGCAGAAATCGCAGTGCACCAAGCTGTCGTTTGTGTGGGACCGGAGCCCGTAGAGACTAATCTGATCTACTGGAGGAGTTTTACCACTCCGAAAACAAGAGCGGCCGTCGTCGCCGCCTGCGCGACCCAGAAGCCGAACAGGCGCTTGGTGAGGCGCGTCTCGAGCTGCGCGAGCCTCTGCTCGAGCTTCGCGTCGAACCGCGCGAAGTTGAGCTCGTTCAGCTCCCGGAGGTCGGACCGATATGTCGCATCGACCATATTGAACCAGTCCACGAGTTCGTTGGCAACGTCATCGCCAAACTTTTCATAGAACTTGCGCGACAGTTTGGCGGTGACCGGCATACGAGCTCCTGGAGGATGCCAGCCTACTATAACAGTACGCTCGACAAACCCTGGTATCAAGAAAACGCGGCACCTCTCACCAACGTCGCACCCCAGCCCTAGACTCCTATCATGACAGCCCGTCAGACCGTCCGGCCGTCCGACCGACCGTCCAAAACCGAACGCTGGCTTAACCTTCTCGCATTCCTTCTAGGCCGGCACTATCCGGCCCCTCGAGAGGAGATTCTCAGCCAGGTCTCCGACTATAAGGAGGACTGGATCGGCGGCGACGCTCGGGCGCGCGAGTCGGTCCGCCGCAAATTCGAGCGCGACAAGGCCGAGCTGAAGGACCTCGGCGTCACGCTCGAGCCGCTGAAAGAGAAGGTCCTCGCGAATCACTCCGATCAGGAAGTCGAAGCCTACCAGCTCAAGCCGCGGGACTTCTATCTGCCATATCTGCGAGCACCAGGCCGCGGCAGTGCGCACCCCTACTTCCTGCACGAAGTGGCGCTCGGCTCAAACGATCTGCCCATTCTGCGCCGCGCCGCCGAGCGCATCGCTGCGCTCACGGATACGCCCCTCGGCGGGGCCGCACGCTCGGCGATTCGGAAACTCGCGTTCGATCTCCCGGAGCTGAGTGTCGGCCCCGAAGAGCGCGCGTTTACGGCTCCGACCGAGGTCTCAGCTCAATTCGCGACTCTGAGACAAGCAGTCGAACAGCGCCGCGCGGTGCGGTGCCACTACTACACAATCCGACGCGACGCCGAAGGGGAGCGCGTGATCGAGCCATACGGCCTGATGCTGTCGTGGGGCCACTGGTACTGCGTCGCGCGGGCATACGATCGCGACGCGCTGCGAGTGTTCCGGCTCGATCGCATGAAGGACGTCTCTATTGTAGAAGGGGAGAAGGCCGAGTTTGCCGTACCTAAGGGATTCCAGATCGCGACCTATCTCAACCGCGCACCCTGGGAGCTGTCGGACGACAAACCGGTGACCGTCCGCGTCCGCATCAACTTCCCGCAGTCGCGCTGGGTCATCGGCGAGAGGCTCGGCAAAGTCGTCAAGGCGGTGACCGACGACGCCGGCTCGGAATTCGAATTCGCAGTTCGCACTGCCGACCCCTTCGTGCGTTGGCTGCTGCCCATGGGCAAACAGGCCGAGGTCCTCTCCCCGCCGTCGATCAAGCATCAGCTCGAAGCGGCGCGCTCGGCGCTCCGCGCCGTCTACCGGTAGATGCCCGACACCGCCGTCACCCAAGCTCCACGGCTCATCGAGCTCATCGCCTGGCTGTCACAGGGTGACAACCGAGGAACGATCGCGTACAAAGCGGCGGCCAGGAAGTTCGGTGTGTCCGAAGCGCAAATTCGGGACGACCTCGACGTTCTGGTGCGCCTGTCGGACGAACACAAGGATTTCCTCGCAAGCGTGCGCGTCGCCATCGTTGCCGACGGCTTCACGGTAGTGAGCCGCGGCCCATTTCGCCGCCCCATTCAGTTCAGCGCCGAGGAAGGCCTCGCGCTGCTGCTCGGCCTTGGGGCGGTGCAGGGCGGGCGCGGCGTCGCCTCGAAGTTCAAGAAGGGCACCGAGACGATCGAATCGGCCTACGCCATCGGCTCGGCGCCGAGCGCCGAGCTCGATGGCGTGTGGGCTGTCGCACGTCAGGCGCGGGACGAGCAGCAGAAGCTCGACATCCTGTACTGCGGATCGGACGGTGAGCCCTCGGCGCGTATCGTGCATGTCCATCAGATTGTCGAAAGCGTGGGGCGGTGGTATGTGATCGCGTGGTGTGAGACCGTCAAGGAATTCCGCCGTTTCCGCGCCGACCGGATCCTGGAGGCCAAGGTCCTGACCCAGGATTTCCGTCGTCAGGTGCTGTTCAAGCCCGTGAAAGACCCGGCGGAGCTGCTGCGCGCGGATGAGACCGTGGCGGCGCAGGTCGCGTTCAGCGCCAAGATTTCTCGCTGGCTGAGGGAGCGTTATCCTCGCGGTCGTGACACGGGCGGCCGATACATCGTGACTTTCCACGTTGCCGATCCCGCGTGGTTCGTGCGCGAGATTCTCCAATACGGGGCCGAGGCCGAGGTATTGGGACCTGAGAGCCTGCGGGAGGCGATGAAACGGATGTGCGATGAGTGAGGACGGGCCGATCTATTGCGCGAGGCCGGCGATCGAAGCGCTGTTGGTCGATCGGGAGGCCTTGATCCGGTGCATGCGCCTGGCGCTCGACCCGGGGCCACGGCCCGGGGCTAAACGAAAGCGAAAGCCGGAGAGCTGTTGCTCCCCGGCTTTCGTGGCGTAGCGAAACTGGCTACGCAGAGACCTCGCACGCGCATGAAACATCGGCTTTGGAATCAGCCGAGTCAATAGGTAGGCGAGGGTGCTGGTGATGGGATTCGAACCCGTGTGCTGAAGCACCGGCTCGGCCACTACGCGAGCCCTTAAGGGCTCACGCCTTCGCCGAGCCGGCGTTTCAACGCACGGCAAAACGGATTGCAATGTCCCACCCAGTCCTCAGATTCTGACTCCATGCCCCACCGCCTCTCCAAGTCCCGCTACACCGCCGGCGTGCAGTGCCACAAGCTCCTCTGGTGGATCGTGCACGACCCCGACGCCATCGAGCTCCAACCGGACAAGGTGCTCCAGGACCGCTTCGACCAAGGCGCCCAGGTCGGTGCGCTCGCCCGCGATCGCTTCCCGGGCGGTGTGCTGGTCGACCTGCCGTACTACGCGACCGACGAGCGCATCACGCTCACCCGCAAGCTGATCGACGACGGCATACCCACGATCTTCGAGGCCAGCTTCATGGCCGACAACACCTACGTCGCCGTCGACGTCCTCAACCGCCAAGCCGACGGCTTTCACATGACCGAGGTGAAATCGTCGTCGTCGCAGAAAGAAGAGCACCTCGCCGACGCCGCCGTGCAGGTCCACGTCCTGAACCGCAGCGGCATCGACGTGCGCGGCGTGGACATCATGCATCTCAACAAGGAATGCCACTTCCCCGATCTGAGCAATCTGTTCGAGCGCACCGACGTGACCGACGCGGTCCAGCCGCTGCTCGGCAAAATCGGCTGGGAGATCGACGCGCAGCTCGCCATGCTGGCCGGCCCGCTGCCCGACACGCCGATCGGCAAGCACTGCTTCGAGCCGCGCGAGTGCCCCTTCATGGATCGCTGCTGGCCCAAGGACAACGACCACATCATCCGGCTCTTCAACGTGGGCGGCAAAAAGGCCTGCGATCACATGCTCACCGGCGTCCACAAGATCGGGGACCTGCCACCGACCCAGAAGCTCCAGCCCGCCCAGAAACGGCAGATCCGCGCCATGAAAGAGAACCGGCTCGTCGTCGAACCGGGTCTCGCGCAGGCGCTCGAGCCGTTCAACGTCAAACTCGGCTTCCTCGATTTCGAAACGATCATGCGCGCGGTGCCGGTCTGGCCCAACATGGTCCCCTGGGAGCAAGCGGCGGCGCAGTTCAGCTACCACGAACGCCAGGCCGACGGCACCTACACCCACGCCGAGTTCCTCGCCGAGGGCTCCCACGACGCTCGGCCCGAGCTGGCGCGCGCCATGGTCCAGGCGACCGCCGGCGCCGAGCGGGTGGCGATGTACACGCCGTTCGAGAAGACCCGCATCCGCGGGCTCCAAAAGGCGGTGCCGGAGCTGCGCAGTGAGTTGGAGGAGTTGGAAAGTAAGCTGATCGACCTGCACCCGATCATCAAAGACTACGTCTATCACCCCGACTTTCTCGGCAGCTTCAGCCTCAAGTACGTGCTGACGCCGCTCGTTCCCGAGCTGACGTATGACGATCTCGTCATCGTCGACGGCCTGGTGGCGAGCGTCGAGATCGCGCGGCTCTTGTTTGTGGCGCAGAAGATCGCGCCGGAAGAGCGCGATCGGGTGCGAAAGGACCTGCTGAACTACTGCGAGCGGGACACGTGGGCGATGGTGAAGCTGCTCGAAAGGCTGAGGGAATTGGCCAACTAAGGGTAGCGAGCCCCGGGGCCATGCCCCGGGGCTAACGAAACCCAAAACCACGATCTCATCTAAAACCGAAAGCCGGAGAGCATCGCTCCCCGGCTTTCACTCCAGCGGCAACCTCGCACGTCGATGAATCGTAATATAGGAGTCCTGCTGCCGCAATACGGCCGTGCTGGTGATGGGAGTCGAACCCACACGAGCTTTCGCTCAGCAACGTGCGAGGTTGCCGCGTCTACCAGTTCCGCCACACCAGCACCGAGCGGTCGCAGACCCTGATATGCCCGAAGGCCAGGACGGGACGTCACACGCGGCACCGAGCCGCAGCTCAGAACTTACGATGGGTGATTCAACGAGGCTGAATTAATCGAACGCGTGTCGGAGCAAGAATCTGCGGATCATCTAAAACGGAAAGCCGGAGAGCTCTCGCTCCCCGGCTTTCTTGACGTAGCGAAACTGGCTACGCGGAGATCTGTCACGTATTTGAAAATCGGCGACCCATGCCGCCGAGTCAATGGGGAAGCGAGCGTGCTGGTGTGTAATCCCGAAGGCCATGACGCGAGACCCCGCACGTACCGCCTCTTGCCCCCCGCGCGCCGAGCCGAGCACTATATGGGTATGCCACACACCGCTAAACGCTGGACTGCCGCCATGGTCCGCGCGCTCCCCGACGACAGCTATCGCTACGAGGTCATCGCCGGGGAGCTGGTTGTGACGCCCGCCCCGTCCACGACTCATCAACGGGCTGTCGCTGGATTGTTGGTTCGTCTAGCGAATTATCTCCAACACCAGCCATGGGCGGAGGTCCTGGCCTCGCCGGCCGACATCTCCTTCCATGCTGACATGCTCGTCCAGCCCGATCTCTTTGTCCTGCCCATTACGCCCGACGAGGGACGAGTGCTAGGGTGGAGTCAAATCCGGAGCCTGATGTTGGCAGTTGAAGTCCTTTCGCCCTCGACCGCACGTGCCGATCGGCAAGTCAAGCGGCGGCTTTACCAACAGGAGCGCGTCGGCGAATACTGGATCGTCGATGTGGATGCACGCATTGTGGAGCGCTGGCGGGCCACCGACGAGCGCCCCGAGATCGTGAGCACCAGTCTCAGGTGGCATCCCGAGCCGTCCACGGCGCCGTTCGAGCTCGATCTGCCGGCATTTTTCGACGACGTGCTACGCAATCGTTGAGGCGTCTTGGCGTCCTGAATTCGGGGTGCTGATCGCCTACACAGTCGAAGCCCTCCAATCCATTCCTGTCGCTTGCAGCGTAGTGTTTGCACAGCCTGTGAATCGCCACCACTTTCGTGCCCGTGGACCGGCCACTCGTTGAGCGCATGGCCGCCGGCGACGAGCGCGCCCTGGGCGAGCTGTACGACCGCCACGGGAGCACCGTCTACGCCCTGGCGCGCGCCATCGTCGGGGAACGCGCGGACACGGAAGAAGTCGTCGCGGACGCGTTCGGCCAGGCGTGGCGCACGGCCGGCCAGTTCGACCCCGCGCGCGGCAGTGTCACCGCCTGGCTCGCCACCATCACGCGCACGCGCGCGCTCGATCTCGTGCGCGCGCGCGGGCGACGGTCCAGGGTGCTGGCGCGCGCCGCACAAGAGAGCGACGCCGGCTTTGCCACGCCGCTCGCCTCGAGCGACGCGCCCGATCGCGACGTCGAGCGACAGGAGACGCGGCAGCTCGTGACGCGATCGCTGGGCGAGCTCCCGGAAGCGCAGCGTCGCGTCATCGAGCTCGCCTACTTCGGCGGTCAAACCCCTTCACGTTGCAAGCCGTCGGTCACGCGCCGGCAACGTAGATGGAGGTGGGAGTCACCTGGGTTAGGAGGAAGAAGGTACTGGCCTCGGCCACGGTCCCGCCGCACGTGACTCCGCCCACTGTCCCCGTGACCGTCACGTGATCGAACCCCAACATCATCAGGAGGCACCAACGACCAAAACCACACCACCTGGAGGATTTCGATGCCGAAGCCACGTTTCACCCTCATCAGTCTGCCGCTCGCCGGTGTACCTCCTCGGAAGCTCACGCCGTTTCCAAGACCAGTCCTCGGCTCGGCCGCCACGGTCCGACAGCAGCTGCGCACGGTGGCCGATCGGGTAGCGCCCCCGACGGTGCCCGCGCAGGTGTTCAAGTTGAAGGCGCAGCCCTTGACATCGCGATCGGTCGCGTCAATCGCCAACGTGGCGAGGAGCCCAAACCCGGGCGAACAGCTGATCAAGCAGGAGAAGTTGGGTCCTGAGCAGCTCGTAGGAACCATCTACACGGCCATGGTGGCGCAGCAGTACAAGGAAACGAAGACGCAGTATCAGCAGGCACTCAGTCAGGCGGCCAGGCTGCCGCTCGCGACGCGAGTCAAGGCCACTGTCGCAATCGAAGCGGGGTTCAAGAGCGCTACCGCGGAGCACATCGCCGCGCTCAAACTGGGCGGTCTCGCGATCGATCAGAATGGGCTCGAGCAACTGGCGACGACCCTGTCTGCAAATCGCGCTAACTACCAGACGATTCTAGATATCCGGGCTGGTGCCAAGGGCGCCCCAACTCCCGTGCCCGCCGCGCTCAGTGCCGAAATCGTGCCGGTGACGGTGGCGGAGCAGCTGGATGGGAACGCGTTCCTGGATCTCCAAGTACCGGCCAACTGGTGCGGGTTCGATCCCATCACGGGCTCGCAGAGCAAACACTTCAGCAGATCGTTCTCGCTGCAGAGTACGTTCTCGTACCCATGCGGAGTGAAGTGGTGCTCGAAGTGGGGCATTCCCTATCCGTGCGGCCTCAAATGGTGCAGTCACACGGTGACCTGGGCCGCGGGCTCGATCGCTCTGAGCCTGAGTGTTGGGTACAGGATCGGGTGTTGCGGCGGTACCGCGTGGGGCAGCGGCAGCGTGCAGGCCTGCGGGACCGTGTTGAACCAGACGCTCTGCGCCGGTTGCCAAGTCAACGTCACGGGGGTCATTGGCGCGGGATCGGCCACCGGAACGGCCGGGCAATGCGCGTACGGCCTGGGCTTGAGCGCCAGTGTGAGCTGCAACCTCGCTGGTTACACGGTGTTCGCGGCGAATTTCACTTTTGGGTGGGTCATCCAGGCTCAGTGCCCCCCACTCGGCTTGTGCGCCTGACCGTATGCTCGGCGCGCAGAGTCCAGCCGCGGTCTGGTTCGTTGTCACGACGCTAGCGGTTTGGCGCGTTGCTGGATTCGTCGTCTATGACGAAGGCCTGCTCCGGAGCGGCTCGCGTTTGCGGGCCGCTCTGGATCGGGTCGGGCTCGGCGGGTTGAGTCGGTGCTTTCACTGTGCTTCCGTGTGGATCGCGCTGATAGGCGTTCTCGTGGTTTTCGAAGTCTCCCCCAGTCTGGTGGTGGTGTGGTGGGCGATCGCGGGGGCGGCGTCAGCGTTGGAACTGATGGTCGGAGGCGTCCGCCGCAGATTCGGCCAGACCGCCGACGACATGACGACTCAACCGCAGGAGGAAAAGTGACATGCTGCGGAGGCAGTGCCCCAGACGTTGCTTCGCGCGGAGCGCGCGCGGTAAAGGTGGCTCGCAACCCCGTCGTTCGGCGTGGGGTCGAGGTCGTTTATCTCGGGTCCAAGCCCAAGAGCCATTCGGGGACCGCGACGCGCCTGGTGTACCACGTGGCGCCCGGTGCGCGATTTGTCCGCGTCGACAGACGTGATCTCCCCGAGCTACTCGCCAGTGGCGAGTTCACGCTCGCGTAATCGCCGATCGTGGTCGCGCCAAATGGGCAACAGGAGGCCTGGCTCGGCCGCCTGCGTGGGTTCAGGTCGCACTTCACGTGCTTGGGGTGCGGCTGCCTCCCGTGGCTCGCGATCGTGTTGACTCTCGTCGTGATCGCGTATCTCAAATCGAGGTAGGCTTTGAGTGAACACTCCGATCTGGACGGATGTGGCCCAGACACTAGCGGTTCTCGCCGCTTTGTTCTTCACCGGCTGGGAGTTCCGAGCACGTGCTCGAGAACAGAAGTTTCGCAACTATCTCGACGGGATCTCTGGGTTCGTCAATCTCGCCGCCATCATGGTGGAGAAGGCGGAGCTCCAAGGACTCTATGATTACACGTCGGAAGAGCTGACCAGGAACTACCAACAGCTCTCTGCTGCACAGAGGGCCAGAGTACACTACTGTGACACGATAATTGCGCTCTGTGAAACCGTCTGGCTGGCCGCCAACGAGAAGTGGCTACCCGCCGACGAGTGGGGTTACTGGAAACGCTGGGCGCATGACCTGAACGGCTCTCCCGAATTCCGCTGGACGCTGCGGTGGGTCGAAGAGGAGTACGACAAGACTTTCATCAGCGAACTGCGAGTTTGACTCGAGCGTTATTTGCGTCCAGACCTAGCAGCAGCCTTGCTCGCACGCCATCCAGATTGTCTCCGTCATTGTCACTCCAACCTCTCATACGCAAGCGCCCGTGCCATCCTCCGGGCGTCGCTCTCATCGGTCACGTGGCGCGCGACCAAGCAGCCGCGCCACGTGACTCTTGTTCCACACTACGTGGCCGTTACGTGACCTCACAAGTGCAACTTCACGGTCAATTCACGATTTCTTGAACTCGAGTCAGGGTTTGGCAACTCGGGTCCGCCTTGACTTCGCTGAACGCCGTGGAGGAACCAAATGAGAATCGTCGTGACGGTACAGCCAGCCGCCGGGGTAGCGCCCGCGATCTCGGGCGTCAGCGCGGAAGTCAGTTACCGCCGCCAGGTCAGTGGCGGACCTGGGGCTCCGGATACCGAGGTTCCGTCATCGGTCCGATTCAGTCTTGACAATTCGCTGACTGGATCGGTCACCCTCGAGGATGCGGCGGGCCCCGAGCTCCAGGTTGCGATACTCGCCGTAGATGGATCCGCGATTCTCAGCAGAACCATGCAGGCTCAAAACGGCGTCGCCGCGGTCACGATTAGCGCGGCCGAGGCTCAACAGATTGCTGCTGCACCCCAGGCGATTCCCGCGAATCCGGCTCCGGTTCTCGTAACTCGGACTGCTCGGCTGATCAAAACCGGGACGGAGCCGGTGGATTTTGCCAGGTCACGGGTCATGGTCACCCCGATCGCCAGTCAGGCCGCCCTCAATGCCAGCCCCGCCGCTGCGCTGCTGACCCAGGGCGGCGCGGTGGTTTCCGCGCTGGAGGTCACAGGCGGCGATTTGACGGCACTCAGCCAGATGCCGTGGAACCCGGCGCTGTTGGCCGCCGACGGAACCATCACCGCTACGTTCGAAAACCAGCGAACCGCTGGCTGGTCGTGGTGGTTGGTCGGCGATCACCAAGTCCTGGGTTTCGTTCCTGATGACTTGAGCGCCGACGACACTAGAATCCGGGTGCTGCCGCTCCCAGCTCTCGCGGTTCTCTCGACTTCGGTTTCGGTCACTGATGACAGTTGTAGCTGCAGGAGTCGAGTCCCAACCGACGTCTCCGAAACGGAATTGGCCAACAATCCGGGCCTCTATACCGAAGATCCGGGAGCTTTCTGTCGACCCTTCTCGAGTCCCGAGCGCGTCCTCGGTGAGCGCAGCTTCTCCGTGATCGCGCGTGCCACCCAACCGGCGATTGGTCCCGGTCCCTCTGCGAAGGGAAAAGTGATGTCCCTCCTCACCCTCGAGGGGGATAGCGCGCTGCCGACAGGCAACTTCTTCACGCGCGTCGGTGATCGGCTTCGGTCGGCCAGCGCTGCACTCGCGACAATTCCCGTCCGACATGTCCTCCCTGTCCAATGGGGGACGCTCGTAGGAAGCCTGCCGGCCGCTCGCGCGGTAATGGACGCCGACCACCCGCTGCAGTGGGAAGATGAGATCTCGCAGTACCAGGCCGCGTCGGTGGCGATCGGTCACATTCTCGAGTTCCGCGTGCGCTGGCGGTCGAACGGGTACTCGCTGGGGAACGTGGCGAAGACGCTCACACTCGCGCCGCGTCAGGTGAAGCGGATCCAGAAGATCGAGTGGGAGCGCCGGCAACGCGCACGTCGCGCGGAAACGACGCAGCTGCGTGATCAGGAAAACGACTCAATCGTCCGAGAGCGCGATTACCAGGACATGGTCGCGGCACATCTGGATGAGTGGGCTCGCGGCGGTTCCAGTTCCGACACGGAAGCTATCGCGGGGGGGATTGGCTTCTTCTTCGCTGGCGTGCTCGGTGGTATTGGGGGTGGTGCGGGCTCGGCGCACAGCAGCTCTCACCAGGAAGGCGGGCGTGACACGACCGCCAGCGAGCAGCAACGCCTCCGGGATTCGATTCGGCGCCACGGCGACGCGTTACGGCGGCTTGAAAGCACGGTCGTGACGGAGGTGACCGAGGAGGAATCGGTCACCGGGACCACCGAGGTAATCCGAAACGCGAACTACGCACACTCGTTGACGGTCATCTACTACCAGATCCTACGCCATCTCAAGATCTCGACAGGATTCGCGGGTGTACGGGAGTGTCTCTTCATTCCCTTCGCCATCAAACCATTCGATATCCAGCGAGCGTACCGTTGGCGGGAGCCGCTTCAGGTCGCCATCCGCTCGCCGCTCTATTCCCGCGCGCTGCGCTATCTCAAGGACGTGGCGACGAATTTCGCGACGTCGGACATTCCCGCTGGGCCTCGCGCGAACCAGCAACTCGCCTACGTACGAGGGTCGCTCTACATCGAGCTGGCCATTGAACGACCCGCGGACAGCGCGGATGGTCTGTTCGACGCACTACGGTGGGCCATTCTGCAGCCGATGCTCGGCATGCCGGCGTTTGGGATTTACAACACGTTGCTCGTCCTCACGGCCGACTCACGAGACCGCCAGTTCCAGACCGCGTATGCCCCCGGCATCGCGGCCAAATGGTCCGACCGGCTGCAACTGCGCGTTGGCAATCGTGTCCTGCGCGCCGACTTCACCCTGGCTTCACGGTATCAATTCAACCGCAGCGTTCGTGTCGACTTCTCCATCGCCGCCAGCGATCTCGGCGGCCTCAGTCGCGCGTCGCTGCAGCAACTCACCGTGGTCGCCGGCCAAGGACTTCCTCCGGGATCGGTCGCCAACCTCACGCGCCTCTCGTTGATCTACAACACCCAGCGCTTCGAGCACGGCGTGGAGGGGCGTTCTGGAACCAACGATCTCGTGGCGCCCGGGACGGGGGCCGCGGACAGTGCCACTGCGGTGCTGCCGCTCGACGACTGGGAGCGGGTGGATGAGCGCCTGGAAATCACGCGCAGCGTGAACCAGCTCATCGAGCACCTCAACGAGCACGTCGAGTATTACCACAAGGCCATCTGGTGGCGGATGGATCGCGACCGGCTGCTGATGCTGTTGGACGGCTTCTATGTGCCCAATACGAACGGCGTCAGCATCGCGTCGGTGGTGGATCGCGAACCGATTGGCGTGATCGGAAACAGTTTGGTGTATCGCGTCGGGGCCGCGTCGTTTCTCGGGCTCGGCAGTATCAGAACGCCGGCCCAACTCTATGATCTCTACGCAGAGCGCCAGCCGGTCAACGACCCGATGCTCGTCGGTCTGCCGACAGACGGATTGTATGCGCAGACGATCATGGATGAGTGTGCCGCGCTCGAGGAGCATTACGGCAACGTCGATTGGGTCCTCGCGGAGAAGGAGCCCGATCTTGGGACCATCGATCCGTCGTTGCTCCAAAGCCGGCGGCAGGATCCGACCGCCGGGACAACTCCGACCACATTCCCCGGCACGATCATCAACCTGCAAAACGCACCGGAGGCGCCGGCACCGAGTGGGCTCGCGGGCGTGTTGAACGCGGTGACCAACCCGAACGCGTTCCGAGACATGGCGGGGTTGGCGGCGACGCAGGCTAACGCCATGGGCGCGCTCAATACCGCGGCCAGTCTCGCGACCAACTTCGGCAACCAGGCGGCACAGCTCGAAATGGCCAAAATCGCCAAAGCAGAGCAGGGCACCCGGTCCGCCGATCAGAAATTGGCGTCGATCAGGTCGGCCGTGGATAGGGGCCTGGCCACGCCGGCGGATGGCGCTCAGGCGGCGCGGGACACGCTCGCTGCGATGAATCCCGACGCCCCGCGGGCGCGGGCGCCGCACGAAGATCCGATGATCAACTCCGTGATCGGCGCGGCGCGGAGCGCGCCCGGCAGCACAATCGAGGCGTCCACCGGAGAAGGCGCGGTGAAAGTCTCGATGGGCGACACGAGCGGCATGCTCGCGTCAGCGGGGCAGCCGATTCAGCAACTGTGCGGGTTCTTTGCCACGAATGTGGTCGTGACCGAGGCCGATCTGCGCGACGCCGTGCGAGTCGCGGCGGAGGCGGAACATACTGATTGGTTCCCCGCTGCCGGTGCGCTCATGGAAGACGATCCGGCCGTATTTGGCAAGCTCGTCCAATATTGGCTCTGCCGCACGGGCGACATCCGTCCGCTCACGCTCACCGCGCTCCAGGCGCAGGCGGTGAGTGCGGCGATCAACTACGGACTGCTGAATGCTGCCGCGACGACCCCTGCCCAGGTGAATGCGGAGGTCACGCGTGTGCGCGGCGACTTGTTGGCTGGGGTCCCCGGTGCCGCCACGCCGGGACTCGACCTGCTCGTGGAATCGGCGCTGCGGGATGCGCGGACGAGCGGCGTGATCGTGCCGGCGAACAACCGGCAGGCATGGAGCGCAGTGTTTGTGGTGTCCACGGTCAGACGGACCGGCATCGGGCTTACGCTGGAGTCGGAGGATGGCGGCGCGCATGTTGGCAAGAACGTGCTGCTGCTCGCGCATCCGGGACACCGCGGCTATGTGATCGAGGCCGATAGCCGGCGCAAGGCGGGCATCGGCGGTACGTACCACGCCTTCGCGGCCGCCGATCGAGTCCTCAAAGTGGGCGATATCATCATCCAGGACCGTCAGGCCGCGACGCTCGCCGGCGTATGGACATTCGCCAACATTCCCGCCCTCGTCGGCGGCAGGGAGCTGCACGGCGACATCGTGATCAGCGTGAATCCGGGTGCCGGAGACGCCATAACCATCGGCGGCAATCTTGGGAACAGCGTGCGCAGACGCCGCTATCCCATCACGGCGGATGGGACGCTGGTCATAGAACGCACGCAGCTCTACACGCAGGAAGACGGCGCGGGCAATCTGCCTACCGTGCCGGTGATCAATCCCGCGGCCGGACTGAACGGGAGCAGCACGGGACGGATATTTGCGGTGTTGAGCCCGGTCAATCAGTGCATCGTGATTCCGGGTCAACAGTTGGGTGGAGGAGTGGTGGCTTAGACGCCGACGTGGCGGAGTTTGGGGGAAGCCCAGGGATTGAGAGATCCTGGGCTTCTTGCTTTGGCCACAGCGCTACAAGAGATCGGTGCGCAGACGTGCGATTAATTCAGGATCGAGCTGCGCGGCTTGCTGAATCCGTTCCGCGGCGGCCAGCGACCGGTCGACCATGCGTCGCGCGCCCGCCTTCCACGCATCCTGTGCGACCGACAGCGCGAGATCGAGTCCCGCCTGATCCGGCGCGACCCGTGAGAAGAGATCGACCCGCAACGCCCGACTCTCGAGATCGTCGCGACCAGCGAGCGCGTCGATTGCCCTGCGTTCGAGTATGCGCCGTTCGCCCTTTGTGATGCATTCCGCCCGGATGACCTCCGCGATCAGGGGCGCAGCAAACGTGTAGCGGCGGCCGTCGAATTGAATGAGATGCCGTCGCTCGGAGCCGGGCAGCAGCTGTTCCACGTCGTGTCGGGAGAGCTCGACGACTTCGGCAAGCAGCTCGAGGTCGAGCGCCTGGCCAAACACACTCGCGGCGCCCAGCACGCGGACTTCCTCTGGCGTCAACTCCCCGATGCGTACCGTGATCGCATGACGCGCGATGGCAGGCACGGAGAATGGCAGCGGTGCGTCAATTGTCCCACCAGGCGGCGGCCACGCTACCATGTCTTTCTGAAAATTGCTTGGCTGGGCCAGGGCTCCGAGCAGCGTGACCGCGAAGAAGGGGCTCCCACCAGTTTCGTGGATGATGCGACGCGTGAGCCGCTCGCGTTGCGACTTACCGCGACACCAGGGCGCGAGTGACGCCACGAGCTTGCCCAAATCGTCCTCTTCCAGTGGACGGAGACGCACGACGAGCCCGGGAATCTCACGGCCCACCTCGCTCTCGAGCTGCAGCAGCTCGGGCGGAGGATCGCTGGTCCCTTGGGCCACCGTCAACAGGAGTACCACGGGGCTGCTCCGGAGCTGGCCCATGGCGGCGCCGAGCGCTGCGAGCGATGTCCCGTCGGCCCAGTGAGCGTCGTCGATAGCGATGGCCACTGGCTGCTCCTCGGCGGCGGCTCCCAACACGCTCGCCAGCGCGGTCGCCATGTCCGCGACGTCCCGCGGCTCGCGCGGTGCAAATCGCTCGGCGAGGTCCGGCGCCAGGCCGGCGATCGCCGACAGTGCGTCGGGACGCGCGCCCGCCAACCCGCGCAGCGCGCCGACGCCCCCGCCCGAGCCCATCAGCAGCCGGACTGCGCTCCATCGCGAATCGTGATCGCTCTTCACCGGCCGGATTTGCAGCAACTGCGCGCCGTCCAGCGCCAGTCGCTGAGCACATTCGGCGAGGAGGCGCGTGCGCCCCATTCCGGGGGGACTCACGATCACCAGAGCGCGAGGTCCCGACCCTGCCGTGACCTGCGCAATCAGCTCGAACACTCCGCGATGCGGCGCCTCGCGTCCCACGAGCGGGATCGTGAGCGTCGTGTTGATCCCCGCTGGGCGCCACCTTTGACCGCGAATCCGCTCGGCAAGGGCGGACAGATCTCGCCCGGGTCGCTCGCCGACCTCGGTCTCGAGGCGATGAGCGAAATCCTGGTACGCGCCGACCGCCGTTGCCAAGTCGCCCGCGAGAGCGCCCGCACGCATCAGCAGTCGGATGGCGGGCTCGCAGCGCGGGACGAGCGCCAACGCGCGGCGGGCGAGATCCGCCGCTTTCGCGAATTCCGTCGCGACGTGTCGCTCTCCGGCCGCCACCAGCGTCGTCGCCGCCAGCGCGTGGTAGCGCTCTCGCTCGCGCGCCATCCAGTCCTCGAACTCCGGCGCATCTTTGATGTGGAAGCCTTCGAGAAAATCGCCGTGCAGCAGAGCGACCGCCGCTTCAGGGGTGTCCTCAACGAGCGATAAGAAACGCAGGACGTCTACGTCGAGCCGGGCGTCGCTCAGGGTCAACGTGTCACCTTCGGAGCGCAGGCGCGCGTCCCCCAGTGCGTGCCGGAGCCGATTGATCGCGGTGTTGAGCGCTTTGCGGGCTCCGCGCTCCGGCTGCTCGGCCCACAAAAGGCCGAGCAGGTGATCTCGCGTGCGGCTCTTATTGGGGGACAGCGCGAGGTAGACGAGCAACGCGACGTGCTTGTGCCAGCGGAGTTCCGCGGGCGCCTCGCCTCGGGGGAGTCGCGCGCAGGGCGGGCCGAAGCAAACCAGCTTGAGCGGCGTCAGCACCATGACGTGTTCGAAGCCCCCTCGACGGACCGAAGATAACGCGCCCCCGGGAGTTCGCTTGCCGTGGCCCCACGTGCGGTGTAGCGTAGCGTCGACCGACCAGAGCCGGTAGATCGAGGCGCAGGCGATGCAATTCCCGCACGACGACTTCGGCGATCGCTACGGGATCGAGCGCGAGCTCGGCCACGGTGCCACTGCCACGGTGTATCTCGCCCGCGATCTCAAGTTCGAAGACAAGTTGGTGGCGATCAAGGTTTTGTCGGAACATTTTGCGTTGCCGGTTCCACGCGAGCGGTTCCTTCGCGAGATCCAGACAACCGCGAAGCTGAATCACCCCCATATCGTCACACTGCTCGAGGCCGGCATCACGCGCGGCGGGCAGCAGCGTCCGTTCTATGTCATGCGCTTCATCGATGGCGAGGTGCTGCGCGATCTGCTCGCCCCAGGGCCGTTGGCCCTTGACGTGGCGCTGCGAATTACACGCCAGGTCGCGAGCGCGCTTGGGCACGCGCATCGCCACAGCGTGATTCATCGCGATATCAAGCCCGGCAACATCATGATCGAGGACGGCCACACGTGGGTCACCGACTTCGGGATCGCGCGCGCGATGGCCGCGACCGACAGCCAGACCGTGACGAGCACCGGCGTGACCATTGGCACGCCGGCTTACATGAGTCCCGAGCAAGCGATGGGCCGCGGTGATCTCGATGCGCGCAGTGACATCTATAGCCTGGGCTGCGTGCTGTACGAGATGCTCGCCGGGAAGATGCCGTTCGACGGACCTGATGTTCAGGTCATCCTGAACAAGCATCTCGTCGAACCGTTGCCCCCGATTCGGGACTTTCGGCCCGATGTTCCCGCGCGCATCGAGCAGTTGCTCGACATCGCACTCGCCAAGAAACGAGAGGATCGATACTCGAGCGCGACCGATTTTGCTGATGCGCTGTCCTTGGAGGGTGCCGGGCCGGTGACGCCGACCCGGACGCAGCCGGTGCCCGGGGAGCGGCGCAAGCCCGTGAGGTGGAAATCGCGGACCGCGGTGGCCGCGGTTGCGACACTGATGCTCGGCATTCTCGTCGTCGCCGCCTGGGCACTGACACGGCCGACACTCAAGGCGGACCGCTTTTTGGTGGTCCCAGTCTGGGAATACGGAGAAGGCGTCAGCCCCTCCATGAATGCGGGCCGGCTGCTGCAGGATCAGCTCAATCAGTGGAAGGGCATCACCGTCATGACGACGCCAGATTCAGCGGCAGCCCGCCGGCCCAGAGCTGCGGCGCGGCGAGGCAAAGCCGCGTGGTACATCAGGGGTGACGTGTCGCGAGTGGGTGACTCCCTGAAAGTGAGGGCGCAACTGTACGGCACTGGTGGTGATTCACTGGTGCGCGAACGTTTCGTGAATCTCTCGCCGACTTTGGGCGGCGCAGACTCGAGCTTTGCCCGCCTCGCCGATCAGCTGTTGTTTGATGACACTGTGTGGATCGCGAATGGTGGTCGTGCCGGGACGCGCTCGGTGGCGGCGCGGGATGCATTCGCACGAGGTCTCAATGCTGTACAAGTGTGGTCTCTGGCGGCGGCCGACCGCGCGTTTACAGAGGCCACAGAGCGCGATCCCGGCTATACCAACGCGCATTTGTGGCTGGCTCAGACGCGATACTGGATTGGTGCGCCCGTCGGTGCCTGGAGCTCTCCTACCACACGAGCTGAAGCCGGTCGATTGCGGTTGAGCGTCAGAGATCGAGCCCTGTTGGATGCACTGATTGCGTTCAATCATGGTGATGTGCCCACCGCTTGCCGCATTTGGGACAATCTGGCGACCGCCCAGATCTCCGATTTCGCGGCGTGGTATGGCCTCGCGACATGCCTGAACCGCGATCGTTACGTAATTCGTGATCCCCGGAGTCAGTCCGGGAGGAGATTTCGCAGCAATTATGCTCGCGCGCTCGTCGCCTATCGGCGCGCGTTCCAACTTCTGCCATCCCTTCATTATTCGCTGCGCGATGAGGCGTTCAAGGCCGTTCGGAGCCTGTTGCTGACTGGTCCTAACGATCTAATTGAAGGCCGCGGTCTCGCTCCTGACACGAGCCGGTACCTGGGTCGCGCGTCATGGCAGGGCGATTCGCTTGTGGTCGTGCCTTTCCCCGCGCGCTGGGTGTGGGACGGAGATCCACGCGCGATCCCCCGACGTGGTGCAGCGGCGGTCCGGCATCAGCGCGAATTCTTTCACGAGCTGACGACTACGTGGGTAACCGCGTTCCCACAGAGTCCTGAGGCATTTGCAGCACTTGCTGTTGCTTTGGAGCTTCTGAACGATCCGGCGGCATTGGACACGCTGCGACGAGCGCGCGCGCTGGCGACAGACCCTGAAGAACGCCTTCGCATTGCCGGTGCGGAGGTCTGGATGCAGCTCAAGTTTGCGCTGCCGGCTGATCTCGCGGGCGTCGCGGCTGCCAAGGCATTGGCAGATTCCCTGCTGGATTCCTATCCCACCGCAACCGGCCCTGACGCGCTGCTGTTCACCAGTATCGCTGTGCTTGCGGGCCGAGCTCAACTCGCGGCGCAGCTCGCACGGCGCGCGGCGTTGAGCGGTCAATGGACGCTGCCCCCACTCATCGCACGGTCTGGTTCCGCGTTCATGGTGTTTGCAGGGCTCGGCGGTCCGGCGGATAGTCTCGATGCGCTCGAGTCGCAAGTTCGCGCGGGCGTGAATGCGCTGGATGCGCAGCAGCGAGAGCAAGCCCGATTGGAATGGCTCGCCCGACCTGCAACGCTAGCCTTTCCGGATCATCACTTGCCCGTGATTCGGGAGCTGGCCGGGCATGGGTACGATTTGGTGGATGCTCAGGCGGCATTTCTGGCCGGAGATACCGCGGCGGTGCGACGTATCTTGGACGTCGCCGCGCCAGCGCGCGTCGCAAACGCCCCTGAAGATCGCACGGTGGATGTGCTATTCCCTGAGGCATCGCTGCGTGCGGCGATCGGTGATGTGCGCGGTGCCATCGCATGGCTCGACCCAACCCTCAGCGCGCTCGCCAGAACCCCACCGCAGTCCTTAGGTGATCCGGCCCGAGCGGGTTGCTTGATCCGTGCGATGGCGTTACGCGCACGGCTCGCGGCTTCGTTGGGCGACAGCCAAACAGCTACGTTGTGGTCGCGACCGCTCAGGATCTTGAGGCCCTCTAGCAATTAGATAGCGTGGGCCCGGTGGCGAGCCCACGCTGAATCGAACTCCGTCACGAATGCACTTCACAGCACCCGGCTGAGCATTTCGTCCAGCTCGTCTCGTCGGCACTGACCCACCGCCAACGTGCGGATGGGGGCGTGGGAACTGCTGGGGGAGGGTTTGGCCATCTGGTAACGCACTTGTACAGAGCTATCGGAAATCCAGCGCGGACGATTCGTGACCAACCCCACGGCGTCATCGAAGCGCCGCAGATCGGAGGGTTGGGTACATCACAGTCTTCTGCCGTACCAACGCAGAACTGTATCTTGTTCAGCGTCTCCGGGTTTAGCGAGGTGGTCGGACTCGCACCAGGTGTCGCCCCGAGATTCATGACGTTGTAGTACTTCGGCGATGTCGCTGACATCGCAACGTACGCGACCGTGCGCCATGCTCCCTTCCACGTGGCATCATCGACGTAATTGTTCAACTCGAAGTGCGGAAAAATCGTGCCCCTGATCCTGCTCACGCTGGCGAGTTCGCCTGCGGTCGGGGGTGGGCCTGCGAGTCTCTGTTCATCGTACCAACCTTTGATCGCAATAGTTCGCCGGATCTCATAAGGAAGGCTGGCAGCGGGTTTCCATGAGGGAGACGAGTGAAAGCCTGGTCGGCCGATTTCGCACCAAGCGGCCCCGCACTTCACGCCGATGTACTGGATTCTCTCTTGAGAATCCCAGTCCCATCGCGCGACTTGCGGGTAGTCCTGGTCCTGGTCGAATCCGCTCGCGGTGGTCGGTCGCGATTCGAGAACCGGGCCGCTCAGCCGCCTGACATCAATGACGGAGTCACATGGGAAGAAGGAGGTGCTGCTATCCATCACGCGCGCCGCGCGGCGATCATTGTAGAGGTAAAGACAACTGAGGCCGGGGCGGATTGTGAGCGGACGGTACGTCCCTCCAAAGCTCCGTATGACCGCGACTAGCACAGCCTGATTGCGGTTTACGGCAACCGTTGCCGGGTGGGTCGCGTAGATCGCGTAGAGCGAATCGAACTTGCCGGCTACGATGAACCTTTGGCAGTCGTTGAATTCAGGGATTCCTGATGATCCGCTCGTCAGGATCTCCGCCCCGCCGGTGCTGTCGTGCGCCTGAGGGCATTCTCGGATTTCGGTATCCGGTGGTTGCGCGACACTGGCAGGGTTGGGTGTCTCAGCGCGCTCGGACACAGCAGCTACCAATGTCCCGGCCACCAGAATCGGTATCACCATCCGTGCACGTTTCATGACGGCCTCCTTGGGGTGCGGCAATAGTCCTTAGACAGGCTTGGGAAGCTGGGAGGACGGGGTAACGGAGCGGCCACGCAGTTGCGCCGGACAGTAACGTGACGCGAACAGTGACGGGGTGATCATTAGACGAGAGCGTTGGGCTGTCCGGTGCTTTGGGAGGTGACAAACGTGGCGTCCGCGGCTGACCTCAGTTAGGGCGTTCTTGCTGCATCGAAGGGTTGTTTTGCTGCAGGGTAGCGAGCCCCGAGGCCACGCCCCGGGGAAAACAAACGCCGGAGAGCTTGGCTCCCCGGCTTTCTCACGTAGCGAAACTGGCTACGCAGAGACCTGTCACGTATTTCAAACATCGGCGGTTCAGCTCGCCGAGTCAATAGGGAAATGCGAGGGTGCTGGTGGTGGGACTCGGACCCACAAGGGCTTTCGCCCAGAGACGTGACAGGTCTCCGCGTTTACCAGTTTCGCCACACCAGCACGCGGCTGCGAACCCTGGCAATCCCGAAGGCCATGACGCGGGACCCCACACGTACCGCCTCCTCGTGGCGATACGATGCGAGGAGAATCTGAGTCGGAGCGTATCAAATGAACGCGGGAAGAATCACTTGCACGCGAGATTTATCCGTCGGCTGAAGCCGCGGCTCGGCCAATACGCGAGCCCTTAAGGGCTCACGCCTTCGCCGAGCCGGCGTTTCAACGCACGGAAACACGAAAGCCGGAGCGCGCTTGCTCCCCGGCTTTCGTGGCGTAGCACGCGCTACACCTCGGTTCTGGGCGGCTCCACGATCCGCACTGGCAAGATGCTGGCAATTCGGGCGAAATCGGCGTGGTTGTGCGTCATCACCGCGGCGTCGTATGCCCACGCGGTGGCGGCGAGCAACACGTCATTGCGCAACGCGCGCAGTCGCGCCGCTCCCATCGGGCTCCGCCACGCCAGCACACCGAGCGCCTGACCGGCCAGGATCCACGCGGCGGCAGGCGGATTCAGCAGTTTCCCATGACGCTGTGCCTCAACGAGCAGACGCTCGCAGTACGCCCGGTCGGCCGTGGAGCGCGCACCAGCCCAGAGTTCCTGGAGGGTGATCGTCGCAAGAAAGGGAAGTGCGTCACCGCGGTCGCCGAGACTCAAGTCCTCGGGCGCGCGCGCCGACCAGGTGATCCACACGTTCGTGTCGGGGATCACCCTCATCGACGGCGCGGGCGGCTCAAATGGGGCGGTGGGTGGGTCGTCAGCGGCGACCGAAACGTCCTGAAGCTCTTCGGGGCTGAACGGAGGACCTCGAGGAGCCTGCGCTCCCAGACAACGTCGTCGAGCAGCCGATCGATCACCTCCGTCTCGGTGTCCAGCCTGAGATACTCACGCGCCTGCTTGAGTTTCTCGGCGTCAATGTTCAACGTCTTGCGCACTTTCCGGCCCATCGGCGGAGCCCCCAGTATCGTATGCGTACAATATGCATACGGTATCCGTATCACGCACCGGGGGGCAAGGAAAACGCGGCGCCGTCGCACCGAGGGGTCGTCACGTTCCAGGTGGCGGATCCTGCGTGGTTCGGAGTGAACCCGCCCTGAGAGGGCGGGCTCGGCTTTGTGTGCGCCGAGCCCGGGCTCTTAGCCCGGGTTTGCGCACTTTCGCGCCGAGCGCGGGCTCTCAGCCCGCGAAATACTATCAGGGTATAATCCGCCCATGACCCCACGCACCGCCGCCGCCGCCCTGCTGGTTGTGCTTGCGTCCGCCGTGTCGGTGTGCCGCCCCGGCGAGTCGCGAGCACCGCGCGAACGCGCGAGCGCCGTCGCGCAGCAGGACACAGGCTTCGCGGGCACCATGGCGCCCGTGCAACGCGTCCGATCCTTCCGGCCCGAGGTCGCGCGTCCCGTACTCCGACACGTCGAGATTACGACAGAAGCGAGCCCGGGCTACGATCGCGTCGTGTTCGAGTTCACGGGGGGGGGCGACAGCGTGCCGGGCTACCGCGTGGAGTACACCACGAAGCCGGTGCAACGCTGCGGCTCAGGCGATCCCGTCACGGTCGCGGGAACGGGGCGCCTCATCATCCGCTTCGAGCCCGCCCAGGCGCACGACGAGCACGGCAGTCTCAGTCCCACCGAACGCCACCGCGTGCCCGGACTGCCGGCCGTCCGGGAGCTGATACTGATCTGCGATTTCGAGGGACAGGTCGCGTGGGTCCTCGGCGTCGCCGCACCGTCCGAGTATCGCGTGTCGGAGCTCAGCAGCCCCGCGCGCCTGGTGCTGGACGTGAGACACGCGCCGTGAGAATCCGCCTGGCGGGACTGCTGCTCGTCGCGATCGCCACCGGCTGCCACGAATCTCCCGTGCAGCCGTGTCCTACGACGCAGCTCGTGCCCCTCGCGTCAGGTCAGGCTCCCCAGGCTCCCCCCCCGCGCGCGTCGCCGTTCGACTCCATCTTCCGCGCCGCCGGCGCCGAGTTTCACGTGTCGCCGTCGCTGCTCGCAGGTGTAGGCTGGGTGGAGACGCGCTGGCAGATGGTGCGGGGCGCCGAGGAGTTTCCCGGCCGGCCGGCGGCTTTCGGGGTGATGGGCTTGAGGGGTAGCGCCCTCGAGCGAGGGGCCGCGCTCGCGGGCGTGACCATTGATGCGGCGCGGTACGATCCCGTCGCGAACATCCGCGCCGCGGCGGCGCTGCTCGCTGCCTACGCCGCCGATGCGGGCGGTGACTGGGACGCCGCCACCGCGCGCTTCAGCGGGATCGACCTGGCCGCCGGGCGTGTCGCGTACGTCGCCGCCGTCGCGCAGGCACAAGGCGTCGCGAGATCGGCGCAGGCAACCACCGCGTGCCCGCCTCCGGACTCGACCGCTGCGCCGGATTTTCCGTCCGCCATCTGGCGGCCGTCGCCCAACTTCGATCAGCGCAACGCCGACTCGACCGGCGTGCCGCACATCGTGATCATCCACACCTGCGAGAGCAACTACGCGAGCTGCTGGAGCTGGCTCGACAATCCCGCGTCGCAGGTGAGCGCCCACTATGTCGTGAACGAAGACGGCAGCGAGATCTCGCAGCTGGTGCGCGAGCCGAACCGCGCCTGGCACATCGCGGCGCTGTACGACTGCACGCTGAATCGCCGGCATGAGTGCTGGCGTAACGGCGTGCAGAGCAACCACTTCACCGTTGGGATCGAGCACGCCGGCTTTGCGTCGCAGGATTCCTTCCCTCGGGCGCTGCTCGACCACTCGGCCGCGCTGGTGTGCGACATCACGCGTGACCGCGCGATCCCGCGCGACTGGCAGCACATCGTCGGCCACGGGCAGCTGCAGCCGGCGGACCGCACGGACCCGGGGCCCAACTGGCCGTGGATCTCGTACGTCCACCGCGTGCAGGCGCTGTGCGGGGAGCTGGTCGTGGACGACTCGGCGCAATTCAACGATTCGGTGATCGCTCGCGCCCAAGTGCCGGCCGGCTGGCAAGCCGCGGACACCACGCCCGACTACTACGGCGGCGGCTACCACTGGGCGTCCACGAGTCCCAGCGCGACGGACGGCGTCGAGTTCTCATTCTACGTCGC
>WNFZ01000172.1_pt1 | contig 61175 bp, 58 predicted proteins | sample 5400081 | NCBI WGS metagenome assembly WNFZ01 (sample SAMN13153365, study PRJNA577476) | soil metagenome | isolation source: 80 cm soil or saprolite under grassland replicate 1 | place: USA:California | collected 2016-06-15
GTCGATGCGGCTGACCGTGCCGGCGTCCTGGTTGGCCACCCACACCGCCCCCGCGGCGACCGCAAGCGACGCCGGCCCCCCGCCCACCGGGATCCTGGCTTGGGCGTGGCGGGGCAGGACCGGGACTGGGTGTGGCCGTGGGCCCACCGGGGGCCCAATAGTCGCTCCAGCCTCGGATTCCGCTTACCTCGACATGAGAAAACTCATCGATCCTGGCCTTGCCTGGGCCCATCGGTCCACGCGACGCCCGCTGCGGACTGCCGATGGCCTCACAGCCCTACCGGAGTCACTGCCAGGAGCCGTAGAGCCGCCTCATGGCGGGCCGCCGGCGAGCGCCCGCGGTACGGGTCCTTTCCGGCGGCCCCCAGCCCGAACGGCGCATGCGACGTTCACCGCATGCCGCTCCGGTGATGACTGCGTGAGCAGCGGGCCGCGCTCACGCGGGACACCCAGCACCGTTTCGGTGCTCTGCATTTCGCAACCTCCCGATCCTGGGTGTCCGATCAGCTGGCCCCCTTCGCCCTGTGGACGGCTCTCCCGCCCTCCCTGGCCGGTCGTTGTTCCGGCGACTACTACCTGCACAAGCTGACCGTCACCGAGGGTCCCGGCACCAGCGCGCTGGCGTTTCCCCCCGACGGCAGGACGCTCGCGACCGGCGCGGTCAACGGCAAGGTGCGGCTGTGGGACCCCCGCACGGGCACGGCACGCCGCACCTGGGTCGCACAGGCCGGACCCGTGCTGAGCACGGTCTACAGCCCGGAGGGCACGCTAATGGCGACCTCAGGGGCCGACGGGACCGCGGCGCTGTGGGACGCTCACTCCGGAAAGCAGATCGGCGCGCCGCTGATCGGCCCGTCGCAGCGGTGGGGCATGGCGGCTTTCCATGCGACCGTGACCAGCCGTTCCTGCTCCCGTCTGACCTGCATGACTGCGCTGTGGTTGACTGGCCGATGATGCAGCACCTCAGCGCCTACGTGGAGGTCGGGGTCGGCGCCCACGTCGACAACGCCGTGGTCGCCTGGGCCTTCGACCTGGACCTGTGGGGCGTGTGCGGCCAAGGGCTCCAGGAAACCTCGGCGCTGGAAGCCCTCACGCGAGTAGCAGCCCGCACCCGCGGCGCCCCCCAGCAGGTCGCCGTGGTCGAGCGGATCCACGGTGACGAGCAGGCATTCCGCCGCGACCACCAGCCCGTCACCAGCAGCGAGCGGACCCAAACGCTTGTGATCCTCAGCGCGGTTCGCGAGCAGACCCTGGCCCTCATCGCCGCCTGTCCCGACCTGGTGCTGGACTGGGACGACCCCAAGCGGGTGCTCCCGCCGTGGGCGACTTGGCGCACGCTTCGCCAGATGGCCTGGCACGTGGCCGATACCGAGAGCCGCTACTACCTGCCGGCCCTTGGCCTTCCAAGCCGGCCCCGGGAGGGTGACCTGCTGCAGGAGCTTCGGCGCTCGGCCGCGCACGTGCAAGCGGCCGTGAGCAGTGTGGCGCCCACGCTGGTTGTTGCGCGTTCCGAAGGCGAGGTGTGGACCACTACCAAGCTGCTGCGGCGGTTGGCCTGGCACGAGCGCGGCGAGCTGGTCGTCATGCGGCGACTGGCCGAGCGGGCCCGATGATCGGCCGCCATGCCATGCCGGCAAGCTCGCGTGGCCACGGTTGGGAGGTCGCTCGGCTTGGTGCGGCCGCCGTGATGAGGCTCTAGAACCAACGCATTTGGTGCCAAGACCGCGAACTAGTAGAATGGACCATGGCCTACAACTTTCTGGCGGCGACCGCGACCAGCTCTTCCTACTGCCCCCCGACCTGCGCGACTGGCTCCCCGACGGCCACCTCGCCTGGTTCATCCTCGACGTCACCGAAACGGTTGAACCGTGGAGGCTCCCGGGCTGCAAAGTCGCAGATGGCACGGCGCTGGGCCGCGGATCCATGGTAAGGATGGGGTCACTCACCACGGGACACAGTCTCACGGACACCGGTCAGCCTGCACCGCAGGCCACATCGCGAAAGGCGACGCCATGGGCCAGACCCGCAAGCTGTACCGCAGCCGAACCAATCGCAAACTGGCCGGCGTGTGTGGCGGCCTCGCCGAGTACGCCAACATCGACGTGACGCTGATCCGGGTGCTCTTCGTCGTGCTGACCGTGCTCGGCGGTGCCGGCCCACTGATCTACCTGGCGATGTGGATCATTGTCCCCAACGAACCGTGAGGTGCAGGGAGCATCAACGGCACGGTCTTGACGGGCCACCACCTCGGGAACCGCTGGCTCAGAGCGCATCACTTCGCTCCTCTTGGGACGCAGTGAGCAGGGAAGCCACAGGTCGGCATGACGGTTTCCCCCAATTCGCACGCGCAGCGCTCCCACGACGAGGGTTCCTCCGCCTGCCCGCCGTGCCCTCCACCGGCAGGAACAGGGTCACCATCACCGCGTCGCGACCCAGCGGGCGCGCAGGCACGTGGCGGTGGTGTTGGCGAACGCCGTGCTGCCGCCATGGGTGACGACCTCCAGCCGCCCGCCGCCACGGCGCCGAACCGCGGCCCCACGCCGTTTTGTGCGCAGGGCGCCGTCCTGCTCAAGCCGACCCGGCCTTGCAGCCCCGACCGAGTAGCTGCCTTGTGACTGCTCAGTACTTCTGGAGGAAGACGTCGGCCTGGTTCTCGGTGATTCCTGCCGCCGTGGTGACCACGTTGCGGTTGTCGCCCCAGCTGACGAGGCGACGAGACCCGTTCGACGCGATCTGGTTGTAGTCGCCCATGTAGCACGCGGCGATGACGGGATCCTGATTCGGGTTGGTCTGGTAGATCGGGAACGGCACAGTGCTGAGCGCGACCTCGCCCGAGCCCACCGGCGCCGCCGTCGGGGTGGCCAGCGTCAGGTCTTCCTTGTCGGTTCGCAGCAGGTCCGGGCCGCCGCTCGGACTCTGGACCCGCTCGTACCACATGGCGTGCAGCCCGCTGGCGTCCGCCACGATGGCCGGCTGGTAGCGGTCGCTCATGAACGCAGCGCTGACTGGTCCGCTGATGACCTGGGGCGGGCTGAAGGTCTTGGCACCGTCAGTGGAGTAGCTCAGGAAGATGCGGGTGGCGTTGTCGAACCCGCCGCCCGTCCCGGCGGGCCGGTCGTTCCACGCGAGGTACAAGGTGCCGTTGGCGTCGAGGGTGCTGCTGGGCGCCTCGAACTGCCGCGAGTCGTGGCCCGGAGCAGTCTCGATCACCCCGAGATTCGCGAACCCGCAGAACCGCAGGACGTCGCCGGCGCCCTGCACGCGAGCCACGGAGGTGATCCGGGTCACGGTGGCGCTGGCCACGTCCACGGCGGCCACGAACTGCGTGCCGCTGGTCACGTCAGGGTTGGTGGTGCACGCGGCCAGGTCGAACTGCTCCCAGGTCACATACACGGTTCCGCCCGCAGGGACGGGATGCGACCCCGGCGTGGTCGGCGCGCAGGTGTCGGGAGCGGAGATCTGCGTCGTCCGCCAGTGCACCCCGTCGGTGGAATCGGAGAGCATCACCGGGCCCTGCACAAACGAGTGCGCATAGAACGTCCACGTGAGGTAGAAGTGCGTCTTGCCTTGGGCGTCCCGCCCGATCGACAGCAGTTCCTTGTCGGCGAAGAAGGAGGTGGCGTTGCCCACGTTCACCGGCACCGACAGCAGGCGGAAGGTGTTGGTGCCCGCCGGCATCTCATACAGCGCGATCAGCGACTTGCTGAAGTGGCCCTGGTAGGCCAGGGTCGCGTAGTAGATGTTGCCGTGGTCGTCGGTGGCCAGTGAGGGGTCCCCGATAGGCTGGACGTCGCCGCTCCAGGGGAGGTTCCCCATGTCGGTGAAGCTCTTGCCGCCGTCGGTGGACACCGAGTAGCCGCTGAGGTTGATGGCCGGCACGCAGCACACCAGGGAGTCGTTGAAACCAACGACGACCTTCTTGCCCACCGCCACCACGGTCGTCTCGCTCTGGGTGTTCTGGGGCGAGGCGTCGTCCTCGGCAAGGCAGCTCACCTGGACGTTACCCGTGGGGCTGGGCTCGGCCGGACAGGGCGTTCCCGCGTTGACCGGCGACGGCTGGCGGAGCTGCCCGCTCAACACGCCAGCGAGCACCTCCCCGGCCGCCGACACGTGATTTTGCGGCAGGTACCACTCCGGGTTCGAATTGGCGGCGACTGCAGGTGTGATGGTTGCGGGGACCATCCCTGCTGCGACCATCGTGAGGGCCAGCAGGCTCACGACCACGCATCGCCTCATTGCGACACCCTCTCTCCGCGGCTATTAGCCATGGGGGAACCCGAGATTGGGCCACGGCTGCAAACACCTAGGGGTCGGCCTATGCGGGTTCGCCCATGCTCCGGTCGGCTCGGTCTGTCAATCCCGACTGGCCGGGGCAGCATCCTGGGCGGGCAGACCGGCTATGCTTCCAGCGACTCGGCAACGTTGGCAGGCCACGGGGTCGGTGGGCTGGCAGACCCTCGAACCTACGACCTACCGATATGAGTCGGTTAGCACACCGCGCAGGGGTCAGCCGCGGAGGCGCGAGCTGCACCGAGCCCGGCTCGCCCTGGCAGAACCCCTACGTGGAGAGCTTCGGCGGCCGCCTACGCGACGAGCTGCTCGCCGTCGAGGCCTTCAACACCCTTCTGGAAGCCCAGGTCTGGTCGAGGACTGGGCGGATCGAGTACAACACCGTTCGACCCCACACGGCCCTGGGATATCGCACCCCGCTCCCCCGTACGCCCGAGCCTCGATCCAGCCTGTCAGGTTCCATCTGTGACGATGGCAACGGAGGGGCCGGGTGAGGACTCACCCACCGGCCAGATCATCACCCGATCGCTGAACTGGCCCTATTACTGGTAGAGCCGTGGAGGCTCCCAGGCTGCATCATCCCAGGTGGGCAGGGCAGTAAGGCTCCGATCCATGGTAAGGATGCGGTCTCCGGCGGCGCGGTCCGCTGGATCAGCCTCAACCCCATCTCCCGTGCACGCCAGGGGGTGGCCGCAGTCGACCTGTACCTGACCAGCCCGCGTCGACGACCACAACAGTCGGCGTGAGACGATGCACCTCATCCATCAATGAGCCGACGGGGCCGGGAATCCAGATGTGCCCAGCTGAGCACTTGCAGGAGGCGGGCGGGATGCTGACAGAGGTGGTGGTAGAGCTCGAGGACCGGATCGGGGCCCTGGCCGACCTCGGGGAGCTGCTCGGCCGACACGGGGTCGACATCCGCGCACTGGCGGTGGTGAAGGTGGCTGAGGGGCGGGCGCTCGCCCACCTGGTGGTCGAGCCGGCCGATGTGGCCGTGCGCGTGCTGCGCGAGCACAACGTGGTCCTCGCGCGGGTCCGCGAGGTGCTGTCGGTGACCCTCGAGGACGAGCCCGGCGCGTTGGGTCGTTACTGCCGCCGCCTGGCCGACGCCGCAATCAACCTGGAGGCGGTCTACATGGCGGGGGAGCGCAACGGCGCCAAGGAGCTGGTGCTTGCAGTTAGCGACCTGCAGGCGGCCCGCCAGATGCGGGCTCAGGGCAGCCGGTAGAGAAGGCGGGCCGTCCTTCCAGGACGGCAAAGAACGCGGGCCCTCGAAAGGAATGGAAGCGGAGGGACGTCAGGGTTGCTGCCGCTTGGCACTGGCACGACTTCGCCCGCGCCGCTGGCGTCCCGCCCGATCCGCTCGCGGCGGGTGTCGCTCTCACCACCGCGCGGCCCCGCCGCTTCGACCTGCTGGAAGACGACACCGGCAGGGTGGTGGTCAACGCCGCGCACGCGGGGCTCGGCGCCCAGGCGGCCGCCGCCGCGGCCGACCATAACCGCGTCTTGGGCCCTCGGCCTCCAGACCATCCGCCAGACGCTCGCCGCAGTCGGCTGCTCCCGGCGCCTGTTACGACGTCACCCAGGTCGTGTCGCACGGAGGACACCACCAGAGCCGTCCGGAGACGCCGCCAGGCCCACGGTCCACCGGCTTGAACAGGCTGGCGGGCTGGTCACAGAACAAGCATTCGGGACCTGTGTCGTGGGTCTGGATCCAGCCAACGGTACTGGCGGTGGCGGCGTGCATGCCTTGCAGGCTGATGATGCTGCTCATGTCACCTCGCGGGTCGCGCGGAGCTGCCGTACCACTGTCGAGCCGGCGCAGAGCAACATCATGCTTGCTCCAGATTACCTCCATATTTCACGATGAAGACGATTCGATTCCGCGAGCGTCCCGGGCGTCCAGCCGACAGGTCAGTGGCCGGTGAAGTAGCTGCGCGGCGGTCCGAGCGACGCCATCCCTTGATGACGAGCCGCGCGCCGACCGCGGTAGCCGGCCGGTGGGACCTGCGGCTGGCAGCCTGTGCTCGGTCCAGCAGTCTCAGTTGCCTTCATCGAATCAGGTCCGTAGATAGGAGGCTCCATTGAGGTCGAGGATCGTGCCGCTGGCGAACTCGGCCTCCGGTGAGGCGAGGAAGAGTACTGCGCTTGCGACCTCCTCCGGGGTCGCAACTCGGCTGAAGGGGCTCTGAGCCCGGATCTCGTCGCCGTCCGGTCCGGCGAGGACTGCGGCCGCCATGTCGGTGTCGACGTAGCCCGGGGCGACGGTCGTCACGGCGATGCCGTGCGGCGCCAGCGCGCGGGCCAGCGACTGGCCGAACGCGTTGAGCGCCGCCTTGCTCGCGCCGTAGGCCAGATGGTTCGGCTCGCCGCGGAAGGCACCCCGCGACGACACGTTGACCACGCGGCCTCCGCTGCGTGCGAGCATGTGGCGCACCGCGCACCAGGTGACGTTGGCCGCGCCGACGAGGTTGACCTCCAGCGTTGTGTGCCAGATCCGCTGCCACTGCTCATAGGAGCTCGTAGTGATCTGGTTCTTGGGATAGACCCCCGCGTTGTTGACCAGGACGTCGAGCCCCTCAAGCGCCCGCGCTGCCTGATCGACCATCCGGCGGACCTCGTCAGCGTCAGTGAGGTCGGCGGCGAGCATGACATGCCGCTCGCCGGGCAGCGAGGCGAGCGTCTCTTCGGCCGCGGCGCGACCAGACCTGTAGTGCAACGCGACGCGGTCACCGGTCGCGGCGAAGGCTCGGGCCACCGCGGCGCCGATCCCGCGGGAGGCCCCCGTCACCAGCACCGCCCGACCCCTAGCCTTGGCCTTGTTGCCCGCGATCAATGCAGCCTCGCTTTCATCGTGCCTGCGCAGGACCGACAGGTTCAAGCTCCTTCCGAGCGCGCCCCAGCGCATGCTGACGCTCGGGACTGTCTCTGGATCATGGACGACTCCAGACGATAAGCCTCTCCACGCGGGGGATCCTTCACTGCCCCGGCGTCAAGACCCCGGTGGCTTGGTGGAAGTGGGCGGGCGTGGGCTCGCCGGTGACGGCATGCTGGCCGCCCATGGCACTATGCCCTGGGTGCCAAGGGATGCGTCAGTGAAAGGTGGCCATGGGCGACAAGCTGCGCGTGCTGAAGCGCGGCAGCGACGTCGTGCTGGCCGAGCACTACACGCCCGTTCGCCGTGGCGTGGTGGCCACCACCCTGGAGACAGTCCGCTGCAGCAGACCAGAACGGGTTAGCTTCCGGCTGGTCGAGGAGTTCGTCCTCCAGCAGCGAGCAAGCCATCTATGCTCTCCGTGCATGGAAGCGAGCGGGTCGACCGCGCGGCTGCGCAGCTCGCGTGGCGGCAACCTGCTTGAGGAGCGCCAGATGCGAAATCTGGCGCTCGAAGGATCTCTGAGGCATCCCGTAGGCCTCTGACCAGACGCGTTGCCAGACACTCGGTCTGGCAACGACGGTCCGAACCTGCGACCAGATTGCGATCATGCGGCAGAGGACGGACGGGGACGGATCCGACTCGCACCGTCGACATGGCCGTGAGCGGGGCAGGGCGGCCAGCCGCTTGGGCTGCTGATCGGGTCACGGTCGGACGCGTCGTCCGGACCGGCGGATACGGGAGCCGGTCGCCGCGTGTGGTGGAACCGCCGTTCCCCTGAGCTCAGGTGGCGATCGGCTCTGGGTGGCGACCTACGGCAGCTTGTCGTCACCCGTCGCTCCGAGCCGACGCGCCCTGCTGGGCCTGGCGATCCAGCCAACGCCGCCACGCCGCCACGTAGCGGTCAACTGCCTCGTCTTCCTGCTCGTCGCTCAGCGCCATCCGCTCCCAGTTGCGGCGGCGCAGCAGGCCCCCGGCAGCCTCGTCCCGCTGTCGCGACTCAAGCTCCTCAACCTTTGCCCAGGCAGCCTCGACCTGCTGCAATAGCCCGTCATCGGTCCGCCGGCCACCCAAGTAATACTCGGCCAGCGCACCAGCGGCCGCCTCCACTTCCGCCCGGTCGGCGCCTGGCGGCTGGCCAGGCCGATCCTCGTCCAACGCAAGGACACGCTCGTCAAGCGACGACAACTGATCTGTCATCCGCCAGACCTCGGCTTCGGCGACCCCAGGGTCCTTGCCGCTCAGCTCCCGATACAGCCGCACCGCGCCGTCATGGGCGGTGAAGAAAGGCCGGCTGGTGACCCGAGGCCACCGCCCGCACCACGTCGACGAGCATCCACGGCACGGTCAGCCACGACAGGTGCAGCCGATCCAGCCAAGCCCACGCCCGTCCGCGGCGGTGGTCGACCGCTGGGCGGAGCAACTCCTCATGGCAGCGCAGCACCGACACGCAACGCGCCGACCGGAAGATGCTCGGGCCAGCGTCCAGCTCCCCCGGGTCGGTTGGACATGGTCACAGTCAATGCGGCGCAGCTCCATCGCTACGACACGGAGGCGCATGCGAGGCCGACGACCCGCTCCGACCTGCACATCGGCCCGCCCCCCGACCCGCCAGAGCCCTGCTAGTCGCCAGAAGGCGGTGATGTCAGCATGTCACCAGCCCGCGACCGTGTGCCCCCATGCAGCGCGGCTTGCCGCTAACCCGTCCGGAGGCCGAGCCGGTCGGCGAGCCAGCGAGACTGCCAGCGCCGCTCCACGGTGAAGCCGCCGGGCGCCATCGCCTCGGCGGCATGCGCCGCGATGTAACCGACTCTGGTCGCCGAGTCCCCGGCCACGGCCTGCTCGGCGGCGGCGGCCGCATCGGCAGCGTACTCGGCGGCGCGGCCTGTCGCCTGCATACGCACGTGGGCGGCGCAGGCCTGTGCGAACTCGCGGGCGGTCTGGTCGTTCCACCCCTCGACGCGGCCGAGCAGGCGGCCCCGCCAGGCCACCACGATGCCGGGTGCGAGCTGCCGGCCGCCGTCCAGCTCCACCCGCCACAGCTCCTCAGCGATCCAGCTGGCCAGGACACCAGCCAGGAGCGCGTGCACACCAGCGCGACACAACTCCGGCGGCGCGGCGGCGACCAGCCACTGGCCCGGCGGCGGCCAGGCCACCCCGGTGAACGGGGCCACCCGGCCCGGACGGAGGAACTTGAGCGCCTCCATCAGCGACGCTTCCAGTCCCCGAAGACACCCAGCAGCGCCGCCCGCGCCTGCGGCCCCAGGTCGTCCTCTTTGAGCGTGCCGGTCAGGCGGACCGTCGTCCGCAGCTGCTCCAGGTAGGTCTGGCACCAGTGGCAGAAGGCCAGGTGCTCCTCCAACCGCAGCCGCCGCCCGGCCGGCAGGCGGCCCTCCAGGTAGTCGGTCACCACCTCCACCAGCTCCTGGCAGGTCAGCTCGGGGATGCTCATGAGGGGTCCACTCGCTGGTTGCCGGTCAGATACTCGTCCAGGGCCTGCCGCAACCTCGTCCGCGCCCGGTGCAGCAGCACCCGCTGATAGGTCTGCGAAAGCGCCAGCACAGTACACACCTCCTGGGCGCTCCAGCCCTCCACATCCCGCAGCGTGACCACCGCTCGCTGCAGCTGGGGCAGGGCCTCGATGGCGGCCACGACCAGGGCGCGCATCTCCGCCGACAGCAGCTCACGGTCGGGCCGGCCCCACGGCTCGGGCGGCGTGGCCCAATGCCCGGCCCACCGATCGTCGGGGCCGCGGAAGCGCTCGGGGGGCACCGACGGCCCCTCCGCCTCGACCTCGGCGCCGGCCAGCGCGGAGAACGGCACGGAGCGGGCCTCCCGCACCGCCCGCGTCCTGGCGAGGTTGGCGACGATGCGATGCAGCCACGTCCCAAGCGAGGAGCGGCCCTCGAAGCGCTCGATGCCGCGCAGGACCCCCAGCCAGGCCTCCTGCACGACCTCCTCGGCGACAGCCCGGTCACCCACGTAGACCCGCGCGAGCCGCAGCATGCTCGCGCCATACCGATCGACCAGCGTCCTGAACGCTCCCTCGTCCCCCCGACGCAGCGCCCCCAGCAGCTCCACCTCACTCACGCACAGGACCGTACCGCCAAGCGTTCCTGGAGACCACTCCCGAATGTCGGCCCCTGTTGGATCATCGATGACCTTCGCCGTCCCGCGGTTGCCACCTACCGGCGGCGACTTCGTCCAGTCGACTGATGCGCTCGGCGGCCTCTGGCTCGGCCGCGCACGCTCCAGCCCTGCCGTGACGTGGACGACTGCTCGAACTTGCACCCGTAGGGGATGCGCTGGGGTCTCCGGCACAGGTCGGTGAAGCGTTTGGCCGCCCGATCAGATCGCGAACCACGAGCAGCGCTCAGCGCTCGCTCGCCGACGAGTTCGAGGGCGTGGGCGGCGAGTGAGCAGGCGCCAGCGGGGCGATCGTGTTGGGCGAGGTTGGCCGCAGGTGGTGCCCAGGCAGCAAAGCGCGTGACGCCGGCTGCCGCGTACGCAGCCTCCATCGCATCCAGGGCGTCGGCGCGCTCGGCGGCCGCGAGATCGCGCTCGAGGAGCGTGTTGTTATAGACGGCGCGCTCGGGCTCGTTCGGGAAGACGGCGGTGGCAACGCCTGGGGAGCGATGCACCGCGGCACCGCTCGCCCCCGCGGGCATACTCCTCCCAGGAGGCGAGCAGGGGTCTCGGCCCCACGGAGGTAGAGGTCGGCGTCGCTCAGCACGGTCATCGGGCGACCTCCTCGGCTGCAGGCTCGGCGTCGGGTTCACGGTCGGAAGGGGCAGTGACAACCCGATGCGGTCGATCAGGAAGCCCAGCCACTCGGCGACCAGCGAGCAGCAGGCGTGCGCCTGGCCGGGTTTCCGCAGTTTGGACCGTCAAGTCCAGCAGGCTCTACACTTCCTGCATGATCGACCTGCCGAGGACGGCGAAGGGCCGCGCGACCCGCGCGCGGATCGTCGCGGCTGCCGCGGAGTTGGTTGGCGAGCGTGGGATTGCCGAAACGAGCCTTGACGATGTGATCGAGCGCGCAATGGTGAGCAAGGGCCAGCTGTACCACTACTTCCAGGACAAGGCAGATCTGCTGCGGGCGGTGGTTGCCCACCAGGCCAACATGGTGCTGGCGGCGCAGGAGCCGCAGCTGCAGGCGCTCGACGGCTGGGGTTCGATCCGCGCCTGGTTCGACCGGCTGGTCGTGCTGCAGGTCGAGCGGCAGGGATGTGGAGGCTGCCCGATCGGCTCGCTGGTTTCGCAGCTTGCCGAGACCAACGAGCCGGCGCGTGCGGAGCTTGCGGTGTCCTTTGACCGCTGGGAGCACTACCTTCGCGAGGGGCTGCTGGCGATGCGAGCGCGGGAGGAACTGCGTGCGGACGCGGACATCGAGGCGCTCGTGATCGCAACGATGGCGGCGATCCAGGGTGGGCTGGTGCTCACGCAGGCACGGCGCGACCCGGCCCAGCTCGCCCGCGCGCTCGACGCCGCCTATGCGCACCTGCGCGCGCAGCGGGCAAGCGCGAGGCCGCCGAGGTTGGCCGCGCACTGAACGTCATGGGCCGCATTCCTGGGTCCTGGGTGGGGTGGCTAGGCGCGGGGCCGGCGGGCCCCATAAGACCCGCCGGCGCACCTGGAACGTCTGATGGCTATCTGCTATCTGGGGGGGAACTGGGAGTTGGGCAGGGGATCGGCGAGGTTGGCGGTGGGCGCCTTGGCGGTGAAGCCGATCACCGCGCAGTTGATGTCGACGCCGACGGAGCCGTAGGGGGCGGGCTGGCCGCTGGCCGGGTCGACGCCGGTCAGCAGATCGGGTCGGCTGGCGGCCAGGTTGAAGACCTGGACCTCGTCGATCTGGCGGGTGCTGCGTCCTTGCTGGACGGCCTTTGGGGTCCACAGACCAAGCTGGGCGTCCCACAGCGGGCTGTAGGCCTGGGCGTGGCGGGGATCTCGCAGGGTCGGGAAGTCACCGAACACGTTCAGCAGGTCGCCGCCGTTGCGCAACGCGTCGATCAGGGCGGTGTTTTGGGCGCTGGCGTCCTCGGCGAGGTGCCCGTCGGTGGCCAGGTGGACGAACCCCTGGGCCTGCTTGTTGTCGGCGCCGGACTGGCCGTTGATGAAGCCGAACAGCCGCTCGCGGCCCGAGCCGAGGAAGTCGTCGCCGCCGTTGTAGGCCGCGGTGTCCAGCGCGGGCACCAGGGTGGAGCGCTCCAGCACCGCGGTCAGGGGCTGGCCGGCGTCGGTGCTGATGTAGACGATCGGCTGGCCGGCGTCGAAGCCCTTGACGAACAGCAGGTCGACCCAGGACTCCAGGAACTGGCCGGGCGGGGAGGGGGGTGCGAGGTGCACGCCCAGGACGCGGTCGCCGGTGTTGCTGTGGTGGACCACGTCGAAGGGGCCGTCGCCGGTGGCCACGATCGGGGCGCTGTAGACCACTGGCGATCCGGCGATCCGGATGAACGGGCTGTAGCCGGGGCCGGCCACCGCGCCGGGCTGGAAGCGGGCGAGCGGGAAACCGCCTGGGCCCGGCTCGGCGATGCGGGTGGGGCTGAAGTCCGGCGCGCCCTGGAAGTTGACCAGCGCCTGCCCGAAGCGATTGGCCTGCGGGGTGGGCGAGTCCAGCGTCACCGTCTGCACGCAGGCGGGGCAGCCGATGCCAAGGTTGGCGAGCTTGGGCGCAAAGTTCACGCCAAGGTCGTGGGCCAGGCCGGCGTCGGAGGCGTCCAGCAGCACGAACCAGACGGTCTGGCCGCCTGCCTTGCCCTGGTACAGCGGCAGGCGCACGCTCTCCTTGGTCAGGTCGACCTGGATCGCGCTCTCCTCCGTCAGCTGGTCGCGGGGTAGCAGCCCGCTCAGCTGCCCCAGCCCACTGGCCGCACCCGGCGGGTCCGTCGAGCTGCCCAGCGCCCGGGTGGTGGTCACCGCCGAGGCGGCGACCACCAACGTGGCCGCCAGCAGCAACCACCGCCGTGAAAAGATCTTCATCGGGTTTCCTTTCCCTCACCGGCGTTCTCGCCGGCCGGAACGCAGTTGGACTGTTCAGTCCAGAGAAGGGGTCGTTCCGTTACAGCCCGGTTACCGCCTCGCTGCGAAGAGGCAGTCCGAAGCTCTGGGCCCCGACCCGGGTCGGCGGCACGCTAGCGGCGTTCGCGATGCGCGCGGCGTCGTCCTGGTGGGACGAACCTTGGCGCTGTTTTCTGCCCCGTGGGGCTATGACCCGGGACTCCGGTGTGGGATTCTGGTTCAGCTCCTGAGAAGGGAGGCGACACATGTCTACAACCGTCGACCTCGGCGTCTCCGGGCTCGAGGTGCGCACCGGAGACCACATCTGCGCCCTCTACCGCGGCGCCGAACGCGACGACATACTCGTCCCGTTCCTGGAGGCCGGGCTCCGGACCGGTGACAAGTGCATCTGCGTCCTCGACGCGGCACAGCCAGAGTCGCTGCTCACCCTGTTCGACGACCCGCAGGTCAAAGAGCGCCTGGCGCGCCGCCAGCTCGAGCTCGTCGATTTCGAGAGCGCCCACCCGGCCAGCGGCCGGTTCGTGCCCGACAGGATGCTGGAGTTCTGGGAGCGCAATGTCCAGTCGGCGCTCGAGGGCGGAGAGTACCGGTTCTTCCGCGCGGCGGGCGAGATGACCTGGGCGCTGCGGGACATGCCAGGCCTCGACCAGCTGGCCACCTTCGAATCCAAGGTCAACCGCCTGACGCCCCGATATCCGCAGGTCTACCTCTGCGTCTACGACATCGAGCGGTTCAGCGGGGAGCAGCTCCTCGACATGCTGAAGACCCACCCGAAGGTGCTGCTTGGCGCGATGGTGTTCGACAACCCCTACTACATCGAGCCGGACGAGTTCCTCGCCCTTCGCCAGTGATGACGAAGACCCCGGCGAAGCTCGACGGCGAGAACCTCGAGCTGCGCACCCAGCTCTCCAACCTCCAGGGCCTGCTCGTCCTGGCCATGCTGATGACCGAGAGCAGCGACGAGCGGCAGATCCTGCGCCTTGCGACCAGCTCGGTCGGCGGTCTGGCACGCTGCCGCCTGGAGGGGGTCTATCTCACCGGCGAAGGGTGGCGCTGGACGGCCGAGTCGTGCCGGCAGGAGACGGGCCGGCAGGCGGTCGAGCGGCAGCTACCTGGCCTTGGGTCCCTCGGTGGGGCGGTGGAGGTGCCGGGCAGGTCCTGGGGTTGGGCGTATGCCCTGCGCAGCCTGGCCGGTGGGGTCGGCTTCCTGATCGTCTCGGCCGAGGAGGCGCCGATCCTGGCCGAGCAGTTCCTGCTCCGGGTGATGGCCCAGCAGGCCGGGATGGCCCTCGCCAACGCGCGGCTGCATGCCCAGGAGCGTGCCACCGCCGAGGAGCTGGCCAAGGTCAACAGCACCCTGGGCGCCACCGTCCATGCGCTGCGGCGCAGTATGGAGATCCACGAGCGCCTCACCAAGATGGCGATGTCGGGCGAGGGGCAGGAGGGCATCGCCCGAGCCGTGCACGAGTTGACCGGCTATCCGGTCGCGGTCGAGGACCGCTACGGTAACCTGCGCGCCTGGGCGGGTCCGCACCGGCCCGACCCGTACCCGAAGGACGCCACAACGCGACGCGAGGAGCTGCTGCGCCGGGCGCTGGCCAGCGAGCGCCCGATCCGCGACGGCGGTCGGCTGCTCATGGTGGCCCAGCCGCGCGGCGACGTGCTCGGTGTGCTGGTGCTGATCGACCCAGACGGGACAGCCGGCGAGCATGAGCTGGTCGCGCTGGAGCATGGGGCGACGGTGCTCGCGATGGAGCTGGCCCGCCTGCGGAGCCTGGCCGAGACGGAGCTGCGGCTCCGGCGCGACCTGGTCGAAGACCTCTTGGCCGGCACCGACGAGGAGAGCGCGCTGGCCAGGGCCCAAGCGCTCGAGTACGACCTGGAGCGCTCGCATCGCGTCGTCGTGGTCGAGGGGCGAGGCCGGGCCGACGGCGACGCCGACCCCCTGTTCCAGGCCGTTCGGCGAGCCGCGGGGTATACCGGTGTCGGCACGCTGCTCGTCTCCCGGACCGGCACGGTGGTGCTTCTGGCCAACCAGGACCTCGACTGGGAGAAGCTTCGGGAGGCGGTGCTGCACGAGCTGGGCGACGGCCGCGTACGCATCGGCGTCGGCGGGAGCTGTGGCCGTGTCGGCGACTTCCCGCGCTCGTACCGGGAGGCACAGACCGCCCTCCGCGTCCAGGCCGGCTCGCACGGGCCGGAGCGCGTTACCGTCTTCGACGAGCTCGGCGTCTACCGCCTGCTCAGCCGACTCCATGACACCGCGGAGGTCGAGCGGTTCGTGCATGACTGGCTCGGGGCGCTGCTCGACTACGACGCCCGCAAGCAGTCGGAGCTGGTCAGGACGCTGTCGGTGTACCTGGAGCAGGGTGGGAACTACAACGCCACAGCCGAGGCGCTGGTCGTGCACCGCAGCACGCTGAAGTACCGGCTGCAGCGCATCCGCGAGCTGTCCGGCCACGACGTGAATGACCCCGACAGCCACTTCAACCTGCAGCTGGCGACCCGCGCCTGGGCGACTTTGCGCGCCCTGCGGTCCTAGCGCGGTCAGTCGCCTTTCAGGTCAATGGGCAGGGCGATCTGTAGCGTGGTGCCCTGGCCGGTGGGGCTGTGGACGGTGATGGTGCCGCCCAGGGCTTGGACGCGGTCGCTGAGCCCGACCAGCCCGGAGCCGCGGGTCGGGTCGGCCCCGCCGACGCCGTCGTCAGCGACCGACAGGTGCAGGCGGTCGCGGTGTGCCTGGACGGCGAGGTGGGCCAGGGAGGCGTGGGCGTGTTTGGCGGCGTTGGTGAGCGCCTCGGCGACCACGTAGTAGGCGGCGACCTCGACCGGCTCCGGTAGGCGGGTCTGGAGCTTGAGGTCGGCTTGGACGGGGAGGGGGCAGCGTCGGGCGAGGACCTTGAGCGCGGGGCCGAGCCCGCCCTGTGACAGGGCTGCCGGGTGGATGCCACGGGAGGTCTCGCGCAGCTCCTCCAGCGCCTGGCTGAGCCCGTCGGCGACCCGGTCCAGCTGCGCGTGGAGCTCGCCGAGCTGGGCTGGCAGGCTGGCCTGGGTGGCGCGCAGGTCCAGCGCCAGCGACACCAGCCGCTGCTGGATGCCGTCGTGCAGGTCGCGCTCGATCCGCCGGCGGGTCTGGTCGGCGGCCTTGACGATTCGTGCTCTGGAGGCGGCCAGCTCGGCGCGGGCCTGGGTGTTGGCGATGGCGGTGGCGGCCAGCTCGGTGAAGTCGGCGATGCGGGCCTGGGTGTCGGGGGGCAGCGGCTGGGGCTGCGTGGAGCTGACCGCGGTGGCGCCCCACAGCCGCCCCTGCACGGTGATCGGGCAGGCCACCGACGAGCGGATGCCGAGCTGGCGGATCCTGGTGCCGATGGCGCCAGGATGGTCGGCGTGGCTGTCGGTGCGGGCGGGCTGGCCGGTCCGCAACATCAATGCCGACAGGGTCTCCTCCCCGATGGGGGAGCGCGTCCCGACCGGCAGGGCCTGGCCGTCGCGGCTCCAGCCGGCGACCAGGGTGACGGTGGCGTCGTGCTCGTAGCGCAGCACGTGCGCGGCGTCGGCGCCCAGCAGCCGGCCGGCCTCCTGGGCCAGGGCGGCGAACACCTCGGCCGCTGGCACCCCACGGGCGACCAGCGTGGCCACCCGCCGCAACGCGGCCTGCTCGTCGGCCAGCCGTCCAAGCTCGGCGCGGCTGGCCTGGAGCGAGCCGGCCATGGTGTTGAAGCTGCGCTGCAGCCCCCCGATCTCGCCGGCGCCACGCTGGGGCATGCGCGCGCCCAGGTCGCCGCCGGCCAGCCGGCCAGCCATCGCGGCCGTACTGCGGACCGGCCGCACGATCGCCCGCGTCAGGTACCCCGCCAACCCCCCGATCAGCAGGACCGAACCGGCAAGCCCGCCCGCCGCCGCGCCGATCGCCCGCCGCGCGGCCCCCTGGGCGCGCTGCTGCCGCGCCACCGCCAGGCCCTGCTCGGTGCCGATCAGCCGGTCGAACTCCCCCCGCATCGCATCCACCCGCCGCTTGCCCTCCTGGGTGGCGGCCACGGTTCGCGCCGCTGCCGGGTCCCGCCGCGCGGCCGCCACCAGCCCCACCGAGTAGTCCTCCACATACGACCTCACCGCCCGCCGGAGCCGCTGCGCCCGCCGCTGCTGCGCCGGGTCGCCGGCCACCAGCCGCGCCAGCGTGCTGGCCTGGCCGGGCACCGCGACTCGGGCGGCGCGCCACGGCCCGAGGAAGCGCTCCTGGCCGGTGATGACAAAGCCGCGCTGGCCGGTCTCCAGGTCGATCACCAGCCGCTCCAGCTGGTTGGCGGCCACCAGCACCTCCTGGGAGTGGCGGGCAAGCCGCGTGGCGGTGCGCAGCTCCGCCACCGACACCAGCAGCACCGCAAAGGCGACACCCACCACCACTAGCAGCAGGCCGCTGCCCACCACCATGCGGCCGGTCAGCCCACCCCTCACACCAGCCACCGGCCCGCCCACCAGACCAGCAGACCCAGCAGCGCCCCCGTCGGCGAGACGGCCCACCACCGCCCCAGCAGCGGTGACCAGCTCATCGATCTGCCCCTTGGTAGCGCCGTCCATGCGCCGCTCGATGGCCCTGCCCGGCGCGATCACGTCGCGACCTCGGCCTGGACCTCGCTCAGGCTCCGCATGCTCCACTCCCTCGCCGGCAGCCGGCCGCCGGCCGGCCGCAGCAGCCATCATCGCCGTTGCGGGCGGCTCCGTGACCGTCACCAGAGGCCGAAGGTTGGCCGCTCGTTCGTCCTCTCAGGACACCACTGCCGCGTGGCTGGGTGCGCCCCGGTAGCGGGTAGGCCAGGATTCCAGCTGGCGGGACGCGAACGGTGAGCGCTTCCCCGGTCAGCCGCGTGCTGCGGGAAGGCGACAGCGTCGAGGGGTTCGAGGTGCTTGAGGTGCCGGGGCACTCTCCCGGCCGCCGTCGACCAGATCCTGCAGGTGTCCTCATAGCGACACACAGGCCGCGCGAAAGGTGGGCTCATGGGCCTGTGGTCACGCCGGTGGTCCTCGGCGGCGCCGGGATGGCAAGGTCAGCCAGGATCGGCACGAGGCACCCAGCAGCCCCACCAGCTCGCAGGTCGCTTCAAATTTGCCCACGCGGTAGTGTGTTGCGGCTTTGAATGCTCTGCTGCCGACGGCTCAGAGCCCGGGCCGCCGAATGGGTGGGGCGGCATCGATGGAGTCGAAGGGACGTGCCGGCCATGGGGGCCGAGGCCTGGTTCGGATGGATGGTTGGTGGGACCCCGGAACCCCCGTTCGAGCCCGCCGAGCAGCCACAGTTCGCTGACCTGCTCGAACAGGTCGTGACCTCGGCGGGGCGGCTCGTGGGTGTCCCGGACGTACTGCTCTATCTCGTCGAGCCCGGTGAGCACGGTGGCCGGCGACTTGTCGTCCGGTGCGGGATTGGGTGCTTTGTGACCAGCGTGGGCCGGAGCGTCGGCATGGGGCAGGGGCTGGCGGGCGAGGTGTGGCGGATCGGCGCGCCGCTGACCGTGGACGAGTACCAGACCTGGCCTCGTCGGCTGCGGGGAGATCGCGGAGAAAACGGGATCTGCGGCGCACTCGCCGCGCCGGTGCGCTCGGACGGCGAGGTGGTTGGTGTGCTTGGCGTGGCCTCAAATAGGCCGGGCCGGGTCTTCGGCGAGGCCGAGATTGAGCTGCTGTGCCGCTTGGGAGAGCTGGCCGGGGTGGCCATCGACAACGCTGTGCAGCTTGCCGCCGCCCGGCGGGAGCTGGCCGAGCTTGCCCAGTCTGAAGCGCGCTACCGGACGGTGTTCGAGGAGCTTCCCGCGCTTGTCTACACCGAGGTCCACGCCATCGGCGGTTCCTGGCTGTACGAAAGCCCACGGGTCAAGGACATCATGGGCTACACGCCCGAGGAGTGCGGACGGCCGGGGTTCTGGAAGCAGATTCTGCACCCCGACGACCGTGAGCGCGTGCTGGCCGAGGACCGGCGGGTCGAGCTCACCGGTGACCCGTGGCGCATGGAGTATCGGAGCATCGCCAAGGACGGCCGCGTGGTATGGCTCCGTGACCATGCTGTGCTCGTGCGTGGCGAGCCCGGCGAGCCGAGCTTCTGGCACGGGTTCGTCATCGATGTCACCGAGCAGAAGCTGGCCGAGCAGGCGATGCGCGAGGCGCTTGAGCGCGAGCGGCGGGCGCTCGAGCGCGAGCGGCAGGCCACCCGCCGTCTGCGGGCGCTCGACGAGGCGAAGAACGTCTTCCTGAACGCCGTCTCTCACGAGCTGCGCACCCCGCTTGCGGCGATTGTCGGCATCGCCCTCACGCTGAAGCGGGCGGGGTCAAGCCTGGCCGAGGAGGATGGCGCCGACCTGGTCGACCGGCTAGCGGCCAACGCCGGCAAGCTGGACCGGCTGCTCAGCGATCTGCTGGACCTGGACCGGCTCAACCGGGGGATCGTGACGCCCCAGCTGCGCCGCACCGATCTGACCGCGCTGGTGGCCCGCATCGCCGGAGAATGGGAGACAGCGCGGCCGCTGGAGCTGACGGTGGAGCCCGTGGTCGCCCAGGTCGATCCGGCCAAGGTCGAGCGGATCCTGGAGAACCTGTTGGCCAACGCCGACCGGCACACCACGCCGGACACGCCGGTCTGGGTCAAGCTCGCCCGCCACGACCAGGGCATACTGCTCGTGGTCGAGGACGCCGGCAGCGGGGTGCCGCCCGAGCTGCGGGCGGCACTGTTCGAGCCGTTCCGTCAAGGACCGGAGGCCCCCGGCCACGCGCCGGGTGTCGGCATCGGCCTCACACTGGTCGCCCGCTTCGCCGAGCTGCACGGCGGCCGAGCCTGGGTCGAGGAGCGGCCCGGCGGCGGCTCGTCATTTCGGGTGCTGCTACCCGACCCGCCCGACCCGCCTGCCGCCGCGGTGCCGCCTGAGCGCCTGGACGGCGTCGTCTCGCCGAAGGTCGGGCTCGAGCCCGCTCAGCACCCAACACCAGATAGCCCCGGCTAGTCGTGACGGCGGCGAGGGACCAGCAGGCTCGTCAGGCCGATGCCCAGCAGGGCGGCACCGATGAGCAGCGGCGGCCACACGGCAACACCCGTGAACGGCAGCGTGCCGGCTCGCGGCTGGCGACCGGCGGTAGATGCCACGCTCTTCGTCGGCGGTGGTTGGTTCTGCGGGCACTTCGGAGAGAACAGGCAAGACGAGTAAATTTCGCAGACCTCATTGCTGACGTCGGTGAACGGCTCGCCGTCCGCGGCCGTGACGTCGTGATCTGGACCACGTTGAAGCCAGCGATCTGGTCAAGGTCGACGATTTCCTTGTTGAGCGAGCCGCTGGGCGGCCCGGCGAACGCATCGGCGCGTTCTCGAGCCGCTGACGGCTATGGCATTCCTGGATCTTGGCGCAACACTGCCTTGCTCGAGGTGCCTATTCGTCGCTGGCTGGCCGGGGCGCCTCGGGTGGCTGGAGGCCGAGCCGGGTCAGGATCTCCCGCGCCTCGGGGGTCCTCAGGAACCCGGCTGGACCAACTGAGAAATGCCTAGCTGGGAACCTTCGTTGCGCTCCGGCGCGAAGATCTCGCCAAAGGCTTCCCCGGTCGCTTCAGCAGGTGCGATCCGTTGCACGAACACCTGGCCGGCTTCATCGCGGAAGGTGCTGGTACGAGCCTGACCCGTGGCCGTCCAGGCCAGGTCGACGTGCGTGCCGCCAGAGCCCGTTGGGACTGGATCGGTGCACGACTCGGTGTCCGGGTTGAACGTGCACGTCCACTGGAGCTCGTCGTAGGGGACGTCAGCGGCGACACTCGCCTGTGGCCGGGCCGGCGGTGGCGCCGATCACGCGTGTCCCCTCGAAGGGAGCATTTGCACATCTAGGGAACAGACGTCAACACCGTCGTGGTTGCGGGCCGCTCGACGGGGATCCGCGGATCACGCATGGTGGTAGCCGCATCCATCCGAAGGAGGGCGGGATGACGAATCCGGTGGCGACGAACATCAGGCTGGCGGAACGGATGCGGCGGCTCGGCACCGAGTCGGCGTTCGAGGTGCTGGCGCGCGCCAGGGCGCTGGAGGCCGAGGGGCGGAGCATCATCCATCTGGAGATCGGCGAGCCGGATTTCGACACGCCCGAACACATCCGCGAGGCGGCCAAGGCTGCACTTGATGCTGGCCATACCCACTACGTGCCAGCGCCGGGGATCATGCCGCTGCGGGAGGCGGTCGCGGCGTTTCTCGAACGGACGGGGCGGCTGCGCACCAGCCCCGACAGGGTGATCGTCACGCCAGGGGCCAAGCCGATCATGTTCTTCACCATCCTCGCGCTGTGCGGGGAGGGCGACGAGGTGGTGCTGCCGGACCCAGGGTTCCCCATGTACGAGTCGATCACGGCGTTCGCCGGTGCGCGCCCGGTGCCGGTCCCGCTGCGGGAGCGCAACGGCTTCCGGCTCGACCCGGACGAGTTGGCCTCGCTGGTCACCGATCGCACCCGGCTGCTGATCCTGTCCTCGCCCCACAATCCCTGCGGGAGCGCGCTGACCACGGCGGATCTCGAGGCGATCGCGGCGCTCGCCATCGAGCGCGATCTGGTGGTGCTGGCCGACGAGGTCTACTGGGCGATCACCTATGACCGCCCGCACGCGAGCATCCTGCAGATCGACGGAATGCCGGAACGCACGGTGCTCCTGGACGGCTGGTCCAAGACGTTCGCGATGACGGGCTGGCGGCTCGGCTTCGGGGTGTTCCCGCACGCGTTGGTCGAGCCGGTCACCCGGCTGGTCGTCAACTCGGTCTCGTGCACCTCGGCGCACAGCCAGCAGGCCGCCATCGCCGCGCTGACCGGGCCATGGGACGCGGTCGACTGGATGGTCGCCGAGTTCCGCAGGCGCCGCGACGTGATCGTGGACGGCCTCAACGCGATCCCCGGGGTCTCGTGCCTGCGCCCCGAGGGCGCCTTCTACGTGTTCCCCAGCATCGCGGAGCTCGGCCGGCCAGCGGGCGAGGTCGAGGCGCTGCTGCTGGAGCGCGCGGGTGTCGCCTGCCTGGCCGGCACCTCCTTCGGTGCGAGCGGCGAAGGCTACCTGCGCTTCTCCTACGCCAACTCGATCGAGAACCTCCGCATGGCACTGGCCGCGGTGCGGGGCACACTGGCGGAGCTGTAGCCAACGGGAGGCGATGGTGCCGATGTCCACGAGCGACACGCTGGCGTTCAACCCGTTCCTGCCCGAGGTCCACGAGGACCCCTACCCGCTGTATCGCCGCCTGCGCGAGGAGGACCCGGTCCACCGTAGCCCGCTTGGCATGTGGGTGCTCACCCGCCACGCCGAGGTGCTGGCGGTGCTGCGCGACCCGCGCATGAGCCGGGACCCGCGCCGCTCCGAGCGGGTCGAGGGGCTGCGGGCGTCGGCCGAGGTGGACGCGCTGCTCAGCTCGGAAGAGGCCGCCCCGTCGATGCTGTTCGTCGACCCGCCCGACCACACCCGCCTGCGGACGCTGGTCAACAAGGCGTTCACGCCCGCGGCGGTGGAGCGGCTTCGACCGCGGGTCGAGGTGATCGTGGACGGCCTGCTCCAGCGGGTCGCCGGCGCGGGCACCATGGACGTGGTGGAGGACCTGGCCTACCCGCTGCCGGTCACCGTCATCTGCGAGCTGTTCGGTGTCCCGGAGGCCGACTGGGGTCGGTTCCGGGCCTGGTCGCGCCGGCTGGTCCGCCTGCTCGACCCGCTGGTGGCCGCCGACGCGCTCGAGCGGGCGCTGGGGGCGCGGGTGGCGCTGCGTGGCTATCTGCGTGAACTGATCGCCAAGCGACGCGCCCGCCCCACCGGCGACCTGCTCAGCGCGCTGATCGCTGCCGAGGACCACGGCCACCAGCTCAGCCAGGCGGAGCTGGTGTCGATGTGCGTGCTGCTGCTGGTGGCCGGCCACGAGACGACCGTCAACCTGATCGCCAACGGGACGCTGGCGCTGCTCCGCCACCCCGAGGCACGCGCCAGTCTGCAGGCCGACCCGGCGCTGGCCGGCAGCGCGGTCGAGGAGCTGTTGCGCTACGACAGTCCGGTGCAGTTCACCAGCAGGCACGCGCTCGCCGACCTGGAAATCGGCGGCGGCCGCGTCCGTGCCGGCGAGACGGTGGTCGCGGTGCTGGGGGCGGCCAACCGCGACCCCGCCCAGTTTCCCGACCCCGACCGGCTCGAGCTGGCCCGCAAGCCCAACCGCCATGTCGCCTTCGGTGGCGGCATGCATTTCTGCCTGGGGGCGCCGCTGGCCCGTATGGAGGCCAGCATCGCGATCCCCGCGCTGCTGGGCCGCCTGCCCGGCCTGCAGCCGGGCGCAGAGCCGCCGGTCCGCCGTGACACCGTCACCCTCCGGGGCCTGGCGAGCCTCCCGGTCACCTTCCCGATCCCGACAGAAATCTGAGCTGGCCGAGGTCTTTGCGGACGACGCGTGCAGTGTGATGCGAACGACGCGCCGGCGGGGCACGCCGGCGCGTCGACGTCTCGCCCGGGGACGAACCGGGCGCTAGCTTCAGCCGCGCACGGTGAACGACTGCGTCAGGTTGGCGTTGGAGCTGTCACCGGCGTACACGTCGATGCTCCCGGGCTCGACCACGAACTTGCCGCGGTTGTCGTAGAAGCCGAAGTCGCTCTTGTCGAGGGTGAAGGTGACGGTCCGCTTCTCGCCCGGCGCGAGCGTGACGCGCTGGAACCCGCGCAGCCGGCGCACCGGTTGCGAGATGCTCGCGACGGGGTCGTGGATGTAGAGCTGGACGACCTCGTCGCCCTTGCGGTCGCCGGTGTTGGCGACGTCCACCGAGGCGGTGAGGTTGCCGTTCTTGGAGACGCTCTGCGCGCTGAGGTGCAGGTTGGTGATCGAGAACTTGGTGTAGCTGAGGCCGAAGCCGAAGGCGTACAGCGGGTCGCACGACGCCAGGTCGCGGTAGCGCGCGTTCCACTTGAACGTGGGGTCGCAAGGGCGACCGGTGGGCTCGTGGTTGTAGTAGATCGGGATCTGGCCGAGGACCCGCGGGAACGAGACTGGCAGCTTGCCGCCCGGGTTGACCTTGCCGAACAGCACGTCGGCGACGGCGTTGCCGGCCTCGACGCCAGGGAACCAGGCCTCGAGGATCGCCGGCGAGGAGGCGTCGACCTTGGTCAGCGTCAGCGGGCGGCCGTTGAACAGCACCACCACGAACGGCTTGCCCGTCGCCTTGATCGCGTCGATGAGCTCCTGCTGCTTGCCGGGGAGATCGATCTCGCTGCGCGCCGCGGCCTCGCCGCTCTGCCCGCGGCTCTCGCCCAGTGCCAGCACCACCTGGTCGGCGGCCTTTGCCGCGGCCACCGCGGCCGGGAACCCGGCGTCCGAGCCGCACTCGTCAGCGGGCGTGAGGTCCGGCGGGTCTTTGTCGACCATCGTGCAGCCCTCGGTGAAGGTCGTGTTCGGGTTCTGCGCCTTGATGCCGTCGAAGACCGACACGGCGTCGGCATCGCGGCCCTGGCCCCACCACGGCCCCAGCATGTCGTGCTGGTCGTCGCCCAGCGGACCGATCACGGCGACCGACTTGGAGGGGTCGAGCGGCAGCGTCCCGCCGTCGTTCTTGAGCAGCACCATCGACTTGCCGGCCGCGCTGCGCGCCGCCGCGCGGTCGCTAGCCGTCAAGAAGCTGTTGGGGTCGGTGGCCTTGGCCTGGTCGACGAAGGGATGGTCGAAGAGCCCGGCACGGAACTTGACGCGCAGGATCCGGCGCACGGCATCGTTGATCCGCGACATCGAGATCCGGCCCTGCGCCAGCAACTGCTTGCCGAAGTCGCGGATGTTGGTGCTGACCATCTCGGAGTCGGTGCCCGCGTTCAGCGCGGCCTGCGCCGCGTCGGGCCCGTCGGCCGCCACGCCGTGGCCGCAGGGGCCGCTGTCGGGCATCTTGGGCGGGCAGGCGCGGAGCTCGGCGACCGCGGTGTAGTCGCTCTCCACGAAGCCGTCGAAGCCCCACTCGCCCTTGAGGATATCGGTCTCGGTCTCGTGGTTGGCGCACCCTGGGACGCCGCTGATCGCGTTGAACGAGCACATCGCGGTGCCGGCTCCGGCGTCGACCGCGGCCTTGAACGGCGGCAGGTAGAGGTTGCGCAGCCGCTGCTCGGACATGTCGGTGGTGTTGTACTCGCGACCGCCCTCGGGCTGGCCGTAGGCGGCGAAGTGCTTGACGCTGGTGACCACCTTGTCCGGCGCGGAGTAGTCGGTGCCCTGAGCGGCCTTGACTCGCGCGGCCGCGAACGCGGAGCCGAGGTATGGGTCCTCGCCGGCGGCCTCGGCGATCCGGCCCCAGCGCGGCTCGTGCGAGACGTCGACCATCGGGCTGTAGATCTGCTTGATGCCGACGGTCGCCGTCTCACGAGCGGCGATGGTGTCGTCGGCGGTGGCCACGGACGGGTCGAAGCTGCTCGCGGCGCCCAACGGGACCGGGAAGATGGTGCGGTAGCCGTGGATGGTGTCGTAGGCGAACAGGATCGGGATGTGCAGCCGCGACTCGTTGACCGCGACCTGCTGGAAGTGGTTGATCTTCGCCGGATCGGTGAGGCTGAACACGGAGCCGACGCCGGCGCGCGCGTCCGCGTCGGTGATCTGCCCGTCCGAGAGGAGCTGGAGCTGCTGCAGCTTCTCGTCGATTGTCATCTGCCCTAGCAGGTTGTTGACCTTGCGCTCGATACCCGGGTCGGCGGTCTGGCTCGCCGGCTGGAGTGCGCTCTCGTCACTCGACTGCGGCGCCGCGCCCACCCCGCCCACGACCAGCGAACTGAGCGCCACGATCATCGCCACGGTCACGGCCCTACGTCCCCGAGGTCCCATGGCCCCTCCTCCTGCCAACCGCGGCTCCAGCAGCCGCGCCTCGGCTCCCTGCCCCAAAGGTCGGGTGTTCAAACATTTCCGACATTCCCGATCCGACGGCAGAGCCGGTATTCACGGTCGGCGCGACGGGCGACGCTCAGGTCGCGTGGGTGGCGGGGATCGGGGCGGGTGCTTCGGGTTTGGGGGCGTAGTCGCCGAGCCCGTGCTCGAGCAGCGCGAAGGCGCGGTCGCCGAGCCGGCGGAGGTCGGCGGCGAGCCGGGCGGGATGGTCGTCGGCCAGGACGCGCTGGCGGGTGTAGTCGATCAGCACGCGATGGACGCCCATCAGCGCGTTGGCGGCGACCTGAACCTGGACGTCGTCGGCTGGCGCGCCGGTCTCGGCCGCGATCAGCCCCGCCAGGGAGTCGGTGGCGCCGGCGATCGCCCGCTGCTCGCGCGCCAGCAGCGCCGGGCTGGCGGCGATCATCCGGCTGACGGCGCGCAACCGCTCCAGCGCCTGGGAGTCACCGGCCTCGACCTGGGCCAGCAGGCCGCTGGACTGGAGCAGGTAGCGGCGGAAGGCGGTGAGCGCTGGTTCCCCCGCCTGGCGCGTGCTGACCGCTTCCAGCAAGCCTGCGCCGAAGGCCTCCAACTGGAAGTAGAAGAGGTCCTCCTTGGTCCGGAAGTAGTTGAAAACGGTCGCCTCGGCAACCCGCGCCTCGCGCGCGACCTCGGCCACGGTCACGCGGTCGAAGCCACGGTCGGCGAACAGCCGCCAGGCGGTTTCCGCGATCAGCCGGCGCGTCTGCTCTTTCTTCAGCTCGCGAAGTCCCATGGTCCTCTCGTCACCAGGTCTCGATCCTTCCCCTACAGTCTAGCGTTGCACTAAGTTTGAAGTTGCCCTAAACTTAGGGTCACTCTAGCAACCGAGAGGCCAAGGAGGACCGATGACCGCGATGACCACCACCTCCGAGCGTCGCGAGACCGGCTTGAGCCGGGAGCTCCTCGTCCTCGGCGCGGTCGTCGTGCTGGGGACGATCATGTCGATCCTCGACGTGACGATCGTGAACGTCGCGATCCCGACCCTCGGGAGCGACTTCCACACCTCGATCTCAACGATCCAGTGGGTCATGACCGGGTACCTGCTGTCGTTCGCGAGCGTCATCCCGCTCACCGGCTGGGCGACGGAGCGTTTCGGCGCCAAGCGGGTCTGGCTTGTCTCGCTGCTGCTGTTCATGCTCGGCTCGGTGCTCTCGGGCTTCGCCTGGTCGATCGGATCGCTGGTCGGCTTTCGCGCCGTCCAGGGCCTCGGTGGCGGGATGATCGTGCCCGTCGGCCAGACGATCCTCGCCCAGGCGGCCGGCCCCAAGCGCATCGGCCGCGTGATGAGCGTCATCGGCGTGCCGCTGCTGCTCGGGCCGGTGTTCGGGCCGGTCATCGGCGGTGCGCTGGTCGGGCAGGTGAGCTGGCGCTGGATCTTCTTCATCAACCTGCCGGTCGGCGTCGCCGCCGTCGTGCTGGCGCAGCGGCTGCTGCCGGACGCCAAACCGCAGCTCGGCCAGCGGCTGGACCTGCGGGGACTGGCGCTGTTGTCGCCGGGCATCGCGGTATTCCTCTACGGGATGTCCGAGGCCGGCAACCAGGGCGGATTCAGCGAGCCTCGGACGATCGTCGCGGCCCTGCTCGGCCTCGGGCTGGTCGCGGGGTTCATCTGGCACGCCCGGGTCCGCGGCAGGCAGGCGCTGATCGACGTCGCGCTGTTCGCCCGGCGTGGCTTCGCGTCCGCAGCGGCCACCAACTTCCTGCTCGGCGTCGCCCTGTTCGGCTCGCTGATCCTGTTGCCGCTCTACTACCAGACCGTCCGCCAGGAGACCCCGCTCGCCACCGGGCTCCTGCTGGTCCCCCAGGGCCTCGGTGCCGCGATCGCGATGCCGATCGCCGGCTGGCTCACCGACAAGCTCGGCGCCCGCCGGGTGGTCGCGGCCGGCATGACCCTGGCGATGCTCGGCACCGCCGCCTACACGCAGGTCGGCGCGCACACGTCCTACGCGTTCCTCGCCGCGGCGTTGCTGGTGATCGGGTTCGGGCTTGGCAGCACGAGCATGCCGTCGATGGCGGCCGCCCTCCAAGCGGTCCCGCGCGATGCCATCCCGCGGGCGACGAGCGCGCTCCACACCGTCCTGCGGATCGCCGGAGGGATCGGGACGGTGGCCCTGGCGATCATCCTGCAGCGCACGATCAGCGCCGGCCTGCCCTCGCTGCACGGCGGTGTCGAGGCCATGGCCGGGCTCTCCCCGGCGGAGCGCGCCCAGGCGGCTCCGACGCTGGCCGACGCGTTCGGCTTCACCTTCTGGGTCGCCGTCGCGCTGATCGCGCTGGCCCTGCTGGCCGCGCTGCGCCTGCCACGCCGGCAGCCAGGCGCCTGACGCGCGAACGCCGGGTCCTGCGAGAGGCTGGTCGCCGAGCCGTTTGTCGGTGGCCGGCCTCGCCGGATCCCCATAGTTTGCAGTTAGAGCCCGCGCAGAAATTACGCAGCCGTTGTGCGGGTTGTGGCACCCGCGATGCTGTAGTTCCACTCACCATACCAGTCATGGCGGGCTGAGCGGGACGGCGGCAAGCTCGGCGTCGGCGACCTTGACCCCGGTCGGATAGGACCCGCGGTCCAGCTCCGCGCGGACCCGCAAGCCCCTACGGGTCGTGGTCGCGTTGAAATAGCCTTTGGCGACGGCGGCTCCGTCTTCGTTCGAGACTCGAAGCGTCAACACGGAGTCGTATTGGAGTTCACACCCGCAGAATGGGACGCATTCTTGAAAGGCGTGCATGCCGGCGAGTTCAACATGCCGACGCAGCCCAAGAATTAGGGACTGGAGCCGGTGGTTCAGGGAGCTGTCGGCGAGCACTTGGGCCAGCGCGTGTGCGGCCTGGCGGATCATGCCGGGGTTGGTGTCCCAGTAGAACGGCAGCGCCGACACGGCTTTGGGCGAGCGTCCAGCCATCGCCGTCATCGTCGACGAAGCACGTCGACCGCGGCAACCGAGTTTCGACGCGGTGTGTCGGATCAGTCGTGCGGGTCGACGTCGGCCGGGACTCGGTGATCGGGTTGGCCGTCCTTGGCGAGGATCGAGTGGTCGGAGGCGATCGCCCGGTAGAGGCGCAGGCCGGCCGCTCCCTGGACGTCGTCCGGCGTCCAGGCGACGCCGCCGTCGGCGAGGGAACGGCGGGAGAAGACGTCGATCCCGCGCTCGAGCTCGGCGCCCGTCGGTTGCTCGGCGACAGCGGTCATGTAGACGGCCTGACCGGTGCTGATCGGGACCTGTGAGTCGAAGACGACGATGCCGATCTGGGGCCGGACGGCGATGTTCCGCGAGTGCGTGGCGTCCGGCGAGGAGACCCAGAAGAATTCGGCGTACCCGGCATTGGCGAAGTAGACGGGTGAGGCCCAGGGTTGCCCGGCCGCGTCGGCGGTGGCGAGCACCATGTAGAGGTTGGCGTCGATGATCCTCCGCACGACGGCTCCCGATGTCTCTCCCATGGTCCCTCCCGCGCAGGTCTGGTCCACCCATTACCGTGGATCCTCCCGTATCGATAGGACCTTGTGGAGGAGTCGACCACCGATGATCGCGCACATCTGGAGGGGAGCCGTCCGCCGGGAGGACGGCGAGGCGTACGCCGAGTACATGCAGGCCACCGGCATCGCGGGCTACACGCGCACGCCAGGCAACCGGGCGGCGCTCATGCTCCGCCGCGACGTCGGTGACCGCTGCGAGTTCGTCATGGTGACGCTGTGGGATTCGATGGAGGAGGTCCACACGGCCGTCGGGGTCAGTTGACCTGGACCTGGCCGCACCGCGAGGGCGAGGCGAGGTGGTTGCCGGCCGCGCCGTGCTCCCGCTCCCGCTCGCGCCGGGCGAGGGTGAGGGCGGCGAGCAGGACGCAGGCGGTGAGGGCGAAGCCGGCGGGGTAGCCGATGGGCCCGACCAGCACGCCGAACCCGGCTGCGCCGGCGCCCATGCCGGCGTCGTAGGAGAGGTTCCACTCGGCGCTGACGGCGCCGTACCCGGAGGCCGGGACCCGATCGAACATCAGCGAGAGGCTGGCGTTCTGGGCGACGCCGAAGCCCGCGCCGAAGACCGCCATGCCGACCACCACCGCGACCGGGTTGGCGAGCGGCACCAGGGCGAGGATGCCGGCCGCGGAAGCGACCACGGTGGGCACGAGCAGCCTGGCGGCGCCGTGGCGGTCGCCGAACCGTCCGGCCCACCAGCGGGTGAGGGTCGACGCCGCCGGCTGGACCAGCAGGGCCACCGCGACCCGGGTCGCGGCCGTTGGCACCCACACGATCCCGCCGCCCACCGGGGCGCCCACGGGACCGGCCCAGTTGCTGGCCGACTTCCTTTCCGGTGTGCCCGACCTGGCCAGCTTCCCGCGAGGCGACTGGCTGTGGGCGCAGCGCGAGAGCTGCCGCCAGGCGCCGACCGCGGCGTTCGACTACGGCGACCCGCGCGGCAGCCCGGTCCTGCGGCAGGTCCTCGCCGGGTACCTGCGCCACGTGCGCGCGGCCGCCGCCGACCCGGAGCGCATCGTCGTCTGCACCGGGTTCGCCCAGGGGCTCAACCTGGTCCTCCGCGTCCTGGTCCAGGCGGGAGTCCGCCGGGTCGCCTTCGAGGACCCTGGCTACGGAGGCGGCGGCACCAGTGCCGCCGCGGTCCGGACCGGCGTGGAAGCCGTCCCCGTCCCGGTCGACCACGACGGTGTCGACGTCGACGCGCTGGCCGCGACCGGCGCCCAGGCGGTGGTGCTCACGCCGGCCCACCAGTGGCCCACCGGCGTCGTGCTGGCCCCCGGACGACGTCACGCGCTGGTCGCGTGGGCTGCAAGAGCTCGCGCGATCATCATCGAAGACGACTACGACGCCGAGTTCCGCTACGACCGGGAGCCGGTCGGCGCGCTCCAGGGCCTGGCTCCGGACCACGTGGTTGGGCTCGGCACCGTCAGCAAGTCGCTCGCGCCGGCGGTCCGGCTCGGATGGGTCCTCTGTCCGCCGAGCCTGGCCGAGGCGATCACCGACGAGAAGCTGCACGGCGACCGCGGATCGCCCGTGCTCGACCAGCTGGCCATCGCGACCCTGATCGAGTCGGGCCGCTACGACCGGTACCTCCGCAGGATGCGAACCGTCTACGCGAGCAAGCGCGGCGCGCTCGTCGACGCCCTCGCCACGCATGCGCCAGCGGTCGAGCTGAGCGGGCTGGCCGCCGGCTTCCACGCCGTCGCGCACCTGCCCGGATCGACCGACGAGCAGGCCGTCGTCGCCGCGGCTCTGGCCCGTTCCGTCGGCCTCTACGGCATGAGCGGCTACCGCTCCAGCCACGCGACCACCCCGCCGCAGCTCGTGCTCGGCTTCGGCAACCTCAGCGAACACGCCATCCAGAAGGGCATCGCCGCGCTCGGCGACCTCCTGCGGGGCCCCTGACCGGGCTCTCCAGGAGCAGTTCGCCCGGCCCCGCCCGCACCGGGGCACCCGGCATGGACGCCTCGCCTACCATGGCCCTACCAATCGACGAACCCGGCAGCACGCCGCGAGCCGTTGACGAGGATCTCTCTGGATGAGCAAGCCCGCCGGAACCACCATCCACCTCGCCGAGGCACTCGCCGCATGGGCCGTCCGGCTCGACCCGACCGCCGAGGACCTCGACCTGGCCGAGCGGGCGCTGCTGGACACCATGGCGGTCACCCTCGCCGCCCGTGACCACCCGCTTGCCCAGGTCGCGGGTGGCCTCCAGGACGCGGCGCGCTGGGCGAGCATCGGCCACGTCCTGGACTTCGACGACCTGCACCTGCCGTCGACGGCACACGTGAGCGTCGTCTGCGTGCCCGCGGTGCTGGCCAGCGGCGGCGACGCGCGCGCCTACCTGGCCGCGGCCGGCGTGATGGCGCGGCTCGGCACCGCGCTCGGCTGGGAGCACTACGCCCGGGGGTGGCATGCCACCTGCACCGCGGGGGCGCCGGCGGCCGCGGTCGGCGCGGGGCTGTCGCTGGGGCTGGACGCGGAAGGGTTGGCGCAGGCGATCGCGCTGGCCGTGCCGGCGGCCGGCGGGGTCCAGCGAGCCTTCGGCACGTCGGCGAAGTCGCTGCAGGTCGGCTTCGCGGCGCAGGCCGGGGTGCTGGCCGCCGACCTCGTCGCCGCGGGCGCCTCGGCCGACCCGAGCGCGCTCGACCAGTGGCTCCCACTGGTCGGAGGAGACGCCGGGCGGCTCAGCCTCACCGGCCCGGCCGTGCCCGGCGGTCTGGCGGTCAAGCTGTTCCCCTGCTGCTATGCGCTGCAGCGGCCGATCGGCGCCATGCGGATGCTGCTCGAGCCGGAGCCGCCGCCTCCGCGGCCGGAGGAGGTCGCTCGCGTGGTCGTCCGCACACCGGAGGCGGCGCTCCAGCCGCTGATCCACCGGCGCCCCACCACTGGCCTCCAGGGCAAGTTCAGCATGGAGTACGCGCTCGCGGCGACGCTGCTCGACGGCTACCCCGGCTTCGCCAGCTTCACCGACGAGGCGGTCAACCGGCCGGCCGCCAGGGCGCTGGTGGAGCGGGTCGAGGTGGTCACCTTCCCGGGCGGGCAGGACCTGCTGGCGGGAGACGTGCGCGTCGAGCTGCTGCTCACCGACGGGAGCACCCTCGGCGCGCGCCTGGAGGCACCTTCGGGGGCGCCGTCGCGGCCGCCCGGCCGCGCCGACCTCGACGCCAAGCTGGCCGACTGCGGCGGCGACGTGCCCGGGCTGCTGGCCGGGCTGACCTGGCAGGCGGCCGTGCGGGTGCTCCAGGAGCGGCTGCCCGCCGGAGCCCTGGCCCTCCAGCCCGTGCGCTCCGTCTCCGGGGAGGTGTCGTAGCCGTGCGGCCGCTGGACGGGATCACCGTGGTCAGCCTGGAGCAGGCGGTCGCCGCCCCGTTCGCCACCCGCCAGCTCGCCGACCTGGGCGCGCGCGTCATCAAGGTGGAGCGCCCCGGAGCCGGTGACTTCGCCCGCACCTACGACGAGTCGGTGCGTGGCCTGTCGAGCTATTTCGTCTGGCTGAACCGCTCGAAGGAGTCGCTCACGCTCGACGTCAAGGCGCCCCGCGGGCGCGCCGTGCTCGAGGCCCTGCTGGAACGCGCCGACGTGTTCGTCCAGAACCTCGGACCGGGCGCGGCACGCCGGCTCGGGCTCGGCGCGGACGAGCTGGAGGGCCGCTTCCCACGCCTGGTGGTGTGCGACCTCTCCGGTTACGGCAGCGACGGGCCATGGGCGGACCGCCGGGCCTATGACCTGCTGGTGCAGTGCGAAACCGGGCTGGTGTCGGTGACCGGGACCCCCGAGGACGTCGCCAAGGTCGGCATCTCGGTCGCCGACATCGCCGCCGGCATGTACGCGTACTCGGGCATCCTGACCGCCCTGTACCAGCGGGCCACCACCGGGCAGGCGCCCGCGGTCGAGGTCTCGCTGTTCGACGCGCTCTCCGAGTGGATGGCGGCCCCCGCGTACTACACGATGTACTCCGGTCGGCAGCCCGCTCGCGCCGGCGTCCACCACGCGACCATCGCCCCCTACGGGCCGTTCCAGACCGGTGACGACCGGATGGTGCTGGTCGCCGTGCAGAACCAGCGGGAGTGGCGCTCGTTCTGCGCCACCGTCCTCGAGGACCCCGAGGTCGCCGCCGACGAGCGCTTCGCGACCAATCCGGCGCGAGTGGCGAACCGGGAGGCGCTCGACGAGATCATCGGGCGGCGCTTCCGGCGGCTCGACCTCATGGAGGCCCGCAAGCTGCTGGACCTGGCGCAGGTCGCCAGCGCGAGCCTGAACTCCGTGGCCGAGTACCTCGACCACCCGGTGCTGGCCGGCCGCGACCGCTGGCGCGAGGTCGACACTCCCGCCGGGACCATCCGGGCGCTGCTGCCGCCCGTCACCCTGCGGGACGTGGAGCCGCGCATGGCGGCGGTCCCGGGGCTCGGGCAGCACACGCCGACCATCCTGCGGGAGCTCGGGTACAGCGCGGACGACATCGATGCCCTACACGCGGACGGGGTCGTGTGACCGCCGGCGGCGCCGGACCGCCAGGGAGGAGACCAGGGTGACGACACTCGTCGAAGAGGAAGCGGCGATCGTCGAGACGGTCAGGGACTTCGTCGACCGCGAGGTCCGGCCGGTCGTGCGGGAGCTGGAGCACGCCAACGAGTACCCGGAGAAGCTCATCGAGCAGATGAAGGCGCTGGGGGTCTTCGGCCTCAACATCCCGGAGCCCTACGGCGAGGTCGCCGTGTCCACGCCGTGCTATGCGATGGTGACCGAGGAGCTGGCGCGCGGCTGGATGAGCCTGGCCGGAGCGGTTGGCGGCCACTCCGTGGTGTCCAAGCTGCTGCTCGCCTACGGCACCGAGGAGCAGAAGCGGCGGTACCTGCCGCGCATGGCGACCGGCGAGGTGCGCGCGGCGATGGCGCTCACCGAGCCGGGCGGCGGCTCGGATCTCCAGGCGATCACCACGACCGCCCGCCGCGAGGATGACGGTTACCTCGTCAACGGCTCCAAGACCTGGATCACCAACGCTCGGCAGGCCCAGGTGATCGCGCTGCTGTGCAAGACCAATCCGGCGGCGCGGCCCGCCTACAGGGGGATCAGCATCCTGCTGGTCGCCAAAGGGCCGGGCCTCACCATCTCCAGAGACCTGCCCAAGCTCGGCTACAAGGGCGTGGAGAGCTGCGAGCTGGTCTTCGAGGACTATCGCGCGCCGGCCGACGCCCTGCTCGGTGACGTCGAGGGCCTGGGCTTCCCACAGATGATGAAGGGCCTGGAGATCGGCCGCATCCAGGTCGCCTGCCGCGCGCTGGGCGTGGCCCGCGCCGCCTTCGAGGACGCCCTCCGGTACGCGCAGGATCGGGAGAGCTTCGGCAAGCCCATCTGGCAGCACCAGTCGATTGGCAACTACCTGGCGGACATGGCGACCAAGCTCACCGCCGCCCGCCAGCTGGTGCTCCACGCCGCCGAGCGCTACGACACCGGCGAGCGCGCCGACCTGGAGGCGGGTATGGCCAAGCTGTTCGCCTCAGAGGTCGCCATGGAGGTCTCGCTCGACGCCATGCGGATCCACGGCGGCTACGGCTACTCCACCGAATTCGACGTCGAGCGCTACTTCCGCGACGCTCCGCTGATGATCGTCGGCGAGGGCACCAACGAGATCCAGCGCGACGTGATCGTCCGGCAGCTCGTGCGCCGCGGCGGCCTGACACGCTGATCCGCCCCGTGTCGACCCGCCTTCACCGCGACCGCGACATCGGAGCGCCCACGCAGGACTGATGCGCGGCCTGGGCTCAGGCGGAGGCGCCGGAGTAGTGGCGGAGGCCCTGTTTCCACGCCCAACGGGTGACCGCGGTCAGCGCGGCGGTGAAGGCGAGGGCGCCGAGCAGGATGCGGCCGCTGGCCAGCCCGGCGATCGCCTGGGCCGGCACGGTCACCGCGAAGGCGAGCGGCACCAGGAAGGTGAGCAGCGCCCGCAGGCCCACGGGGTAGATCCCGACGGGCTACCTGCCAGCCTGATAGACGCCCTCGAAAAGCTCGACGATGAACTCCAGCCGCACGACCCAGAACGCGCCGACGCTCAGCAGCAGCCAGAAGCAGTAGATCGTCAGCACGCCGAGCAGCACCGCGCCGACGAACGCCAGCGCCCGCACGGCCCCGACCGGCGCCGCCAGGCGAGCCACGGCCACCCCCAGCACGACCGCGCCGACCAGGCAGTCCACGCCCTGCCAGACGCTCAGCTCGCGGATGCTCACCCGCGAGCGATCGCCGCAGCCGCCCCATCAGTTCCCCACCGCCGAGTAGCGCCGGATCGCGAACCGCCACACCACCGCGACCACGGCCGCCCCGGCCGCAGTCCACACGACCTGCATGGCGAGGCCCTCCAGGAGCTGCGCGCCGGTGAGCCGGGCGGCCAGCGTCTCGATCGGGAACCCGAAGGTCCACTTGAACGGCAGGACGTCCGCCAGCGCCCGCGCCCACGGCGGCATCAGCTCCAGCGGGACCAGCCTGCCGGACAGCAGCAGCTCCAGGGTGAACCAGACCGCGTAGATGGCCCCGACCCTGGTCGTCCAGAAGGTGATCATCCCCAGCACCCACAGGAACATCGAGCGGATCAGGTAGGCGCCCCAGATCGCCGCCAGGAACGCCACCGCGCTGGCCGGGGTCACCTGGAACGTCGGCTGGAAGGCCAGCGACAGGATCGCCGCCAGCGGCAGCCACAGCACGATCACGACGACCTTCCAGCCGGCGAAGTAGGCGAGGTCGAAGTGGATCGGATGGACCGGTCGCAGCAGCATGCCGGACAGGTGGCCCTCGCGGATGCGCTCCTCCCATCCGTAGGGCGTGAACACGATGTTCATGTTGCGGACCAGCGTCCACACGATGTAGTAGGCGGCGAGCTGCCCGCGGGTGAACCCGCCGACGCTGCCGCCCTGGCTGGCGGCGACCGTGGACCACACCACCAGGTAGATCACCGGCTCGGTGACCATGCCCAGCATGTAGGCGTAGTTGGCGATGCGGTACTGGAATTGCTCCTGCACGGCCGTGCGCATGGTCGTGAGGTAGTAGTCGGTCAGCCGTCTGGCGCGGCCGCGACCGCCGCGGGCGATCATCCAAGCGCCTGCCTGGAGGCGAACACCTGCTCGATCACGTCCTCGATCGGCTGGTCCTCGATGGTGACGTCGCTGACCGGCTGCTCGTTCAGCAGCTTCGCCGCGACCAGCGAGGTCTCCTCCTTGCTGACCCGCAGGGTGACCCGGTCGCCCTCGCGGGCGACGACCTTCCCGTAGCCGTCGAGCGCGACCGAGGGGTCCGCCAGCGCGATGTTGATGGTCTTGTGGGAGGTGAACCGGTCCGAGAGCGCCCGCAGCTCGCCGTCGAACAGGATGGCGCCATGGTGGATCACGATGACGCGGCGGCAGAGTGCCTGGACGTCGGCCATGTAATGGCTGGTCAGCAGGATCGTCGCCTGGTGGCGGCGGTTGTAGGCGGCGATGAAGGAGCGGATGCGGCGCTGCATGGCCACGTCCAGCCCGATGGTCGGCTCGTCCAGGAACAGCACCCGCGGCTGGTGCAGGAGGGCGCCGGCCAGTTCCACCTTCATCCGCTCGCCGAGCGAGAGCTGCCGGACGGGCTTGCGCACGATGTCGCCGATCTCGAGCAGTTCGGCCAGCTCGTCCAGTCGCCGCCGGAAGTCCGGCCGCGGGATTGCGAACACGGCCCGGTTCATCTCGAACGAGTCGACCGCTGGCAGGTCCCATTGCAGCTGGTTGCGGTTGCCCATCACCAGCGTGATCCGTTCGAGGAACGACGGCCCCCGGCGCGACGGCACGTGATCCAGCACCGACAGCTCGCCCCCGGTCGGGTAGAGCAGGCCGGACAGCATCTTCAGGGTGGTGGTCTTGCCAGCCCCGTTCGGGCCGAGGAAGCCGACGATCTCGCCCGGGTCGATCTCGAAGGAGATGCCGTCGACCGCCCGCACCTCCCGGTGCTCCCGCCTGACCAGGCTGCGCACGGCCGCCCGGAGCCCGGCCTCCCGAACCGGCACCACGAAGGTCTTGCGCAGGTCGCGGACCACGATATCTGGCATAGGTCCCCTATCAACGCAGACCACCCACCGGCGCGCAACCGCATTTCCGTTCCCCGACAGCCGGTCGCACCGCACCGCCAGAAACGTGGGAACCGGCTTGCCGCCGGGGTGGCGGCCCTACGGGGTGAGCGGCCTGCCGATCTCCCAGTGATGTCCGGATGGGTCGGCAAGGCGGCCGACTCGCCAGCCGTTGCCCTCGCCGACAGGGAAGATCTCGGTCGCTCCGGCGCGGACGGCCCGGGCGAAGACGGGGTCGGGTTCCGCCACGGTCAGGATCATCCGGACCGGCGACCGGCCGCCCAGGGCGTGCGGGTCGCCGTCGGTGTCCCGCTGGACCCAGAAGTTGGCCGCGCCGATGGCGAGCTGGGCGACCTGCAAGGTGCCCGCGTCGTCTTCGAGGCGCTCCAGCTCGACGGCGCCGAAGGCGGCCTTGTAGAAGTCGACGGCCCCGGCCGCGTCGGCGACCGAGAGCCACGGAGAGATGTTTGCGGCCAGCGGTCCAGCTTCCACAGCGTCGCTGCTCATGCGCACCTCCCTGGCGATTCCGGTCGGTCCAGTATCGCTCGCGGCTGTGTCATCAAGGGTCCGAGCTACCCAACACCCTCGGGCCCGAGGCATCCTGGACGCGAGGGTCGGCCCGACCTCCGACCACAGCGACGATGACCGAGACGATCGAGACGGCGGACCTGGTGATCGCCTACGAGCGATCCGGCCCGGGCGATGGCCGGCCGGTGGTCCTCACCCACGGCTGGCCCGACGACGTGCACTGCTGGGACGCGGTGGTGGGGACGCTGGTCGAGGCCGGCTGCCGAGTCTACACGCCCTACCTGCGCGGCTTCGGGCCGACCCGGTTCCGTCGCCAGGAGACGATGCGCAGCGGCCAGATCGGCGCGCTGGGCCGCGACCTGTGCGACCTGCTCGAGGGCCTGGACCTTCGCGACGTGGTGCTCGCCGGCCACGATTGGGGAGCGCGCGCCAGCTATGTGGCCAGCGTGCTCGTCCCGGAGCGCGTCCGCGGGCTGGTGGCGCTGTCGGTCGGCTACGGCTCGACCAGTCTCGACGCGCCGATCTCGTTCGAGCAGGCGCGGGCCTACTGGTACCAGTGGTTCTTCGCGACGCCCAAGGGCCGCCGGACGCTGGAGCACGACCGCCCCGCGCTGTGCCGCCACCTCTGGAGGCTCTGGGCGCCGTCCTGGAAGTTCACCTCCGAGGCCTTCGACGAGACGGCGAGCGCCTGGGACAATCCGGACTGGCTGGCGGTGACGGTCCACTCCTACACGCACCGATGGGGAGGGACGCCCGGCGACCCCGCCTACGAGGAGCTGGAGGCCAAGCTCGCGCGGAACCCACCGATCCAGGTGCCGACGATCGTGCTCCACGGGTCCGACGACGGCGCCACGCTCGTCACCGCCAGCGAGGACAAGGACCAGTTCTTCACCGCCGGCTACGAGCGCCGCGTCCTGGAGGGCGTCGGCCACTTCGTGCCGCGCGAGGCGCCGTCGCCAGCCGCGAAGGCGATCCTGCGGCTGGCGACGTAGCTCGCCTTCCCTGCTCACCGGCCGGGTCGGGAGCCCTCCGGGCCATCAGCCCTTGGCCTCCTCCTCCAGCTGGTGGGCAGCGGCCCGCAGGGCGCGCCCTTCCTCAATATCGGCGTCGGCTCGGGCGAACTCGTCGAGCTCATGGCTCAGTTCCTCGAGCTCCCGGCCGCCGGCCATCATCTGGACCAGCTCCTCGCGGCTCAGCTCCGCCTTGTTGAACGTGCCGTAGCTGCGGCCGCGGTTGAGCACGGTGAAGCGGTCGCCGACCGGGTAGGCGTGCTGCGGGTTATGGGTGATGAAGATCACCCCGAGCCCCTGGGCGCGGGCCTGCACGATGTAGCGCAGCACCACACCGGCCTGCTTGACCCCGAGCGCGGAGGTCGGCTCGTCGAGGATCAGCACCTTGGCCCCGAAGTGGACGGCGCGGGCGATGGCGACCGACTGGCGCTCGCCGCCCGAGAGCGTGCCGACCGGCTGGGAGGTGTCGCGCACGTCGATGCCCATCTTCAGGAGCTCGTCGCGGGCGGTGCGCATGGCCAGGCCGACGTCGAACCGGCGCCACGGGCCCCAGCCCGCGGTCGGCTCCGAGCCGAGGAAGAAGTTCCGCCAGATGCTCATCAGCGGGATCATGGCCAGATCCTGGTAGACCGTGGCGATTCCGCGGGCGAGGGCGTCGCGCGGCGAGGCGAGGCGGACCTCCCGCCCCTCGATCAGGTAGCGCCCAGCGTCGGGCCGGTAGACGCCGGAGAGGGTCTTGATCAGGGTCGACTTGCCGGCTCCGTTGTCGCCGAGGACGCACATGACCTCCCCGGCGCGCACGCTCATCGAGATGTCCTTGAGCGCGATCACCGTGCCGAAGTACTTCGAGACGTTGTCGACCTCGAGCAGCGGGGTGCTGTCGCGAGCACGGTCACTCATCGCTTCGCCTCCGCGGCCTTGCGGCGGATGTAGTTGTTGACGAGCACGGCCAGGATCAGCATGCCGCCGAGGAACACCTGGAACCAGTCGGCGTTGACCCCGGTGATCACGATGCCCTGCTGCACCATGCCGAAGATGAGCGCGCCGAAGACCGCGCCGATCGCGGAGCCGTAGCCGCCGGTCAGCAGGGTGCCGCCGATGACCACGGCGATGATCGCGATGAACTCCTGCTGGGTGCCGCGCAGCACGTCGGCGCTGGTGAATTTCACGACGTCGATGATGGCCACCAGGCAGGCGGCGAACGCGGTGGTCATGAACAGCCCGATCTTGAGCCGGTTGACCGGAACGCCGAGGTTGCGGGAGGCATCCGGCGCGCCGCCGGCTCCGAAGATCCAGTTGCCCACCCTGGTCCGCAGCAGCACCCAGGTGGCCAGGGCGGCAATCGCAAGCCACCAGATGATCGAGACTGAGAATGAGCCGATGTGGCCGGAGAAGAGCGGCTCGACAAAGCCGATCTTGCTGGTGTCGAGCCCGCCGAGCTGGGTGCGGCCGGTGAGCTGCCGCGTGACGCCGATGGTCACGCCCCGAAAGATGAAGAGGCTGGCCAGGGTGACGATGAACGACGGCAACCGGGTCCGCGTCACGACCAGGCCGTTCAGGAACCCGATGACCAGCGAGAGGGCGACCGCGGCCAGGATGGCGGCCCAGAGCGGCCAGTTGTACTGCAGGTTGAGCAGCGCGATCGCCATGCCGCTGGCGCCGACGATCGAGCCGATCGACAGGTCGAACTCACCCGCGATCATGAGCAGCGACACCGCCACCGCGAGGATGCCGAGTTCTGAGGCTACCTCGAGGTAGCTCGCGGTCCCGTCGGTGCTCAGGAACCCTTTGTCACCAGCGACGACCGCGAAGAAGATCCAGACGATGATCGCGCCAGCGACCGCGCCGAGCTCCGGTCGGCTGAGTAGGCGCCGGAGGAGCCCGGCGCGCCGCATGCGCTCGTCCGCGCGGGCGCCGGCGGGCGCTTCGGTGACGGCCATGATTTCCCGGCTCCCTTCCCCGGGCGCAAGGGCCCGGTCCGGTCGGGACCGGGCCCTCGGCCCTCGACTATCAGCGGATGCCCTGCTTGCTGAGGTCGATGACCTGCGCCGCGTTGTCCTTGGTGACGAATGCCGGACCAGTCGTGATGACGCCGCCAGTGCCTGGCATGGTGCCGTACTTCTTGTAGAGCGTCAGGAACACGATGGGCAGATAGCCCTGAATGTACTGCTGCTGGTCGATCGCGAACAGCATCTTCCCGTCGCGGACGGCCTCCAGCACCTCGGGTGAGAGGTCGAAGGTGGCCAGCTTGATCTTGTCGAGCTGGTTGCTGCTCTGCAGAACCTGGAGGGCAGGGGTGGAACCGGTGGGCCCGAGCGCCAGGACCCCGTCGATGTTGCCCGCCGAGCGGATGGCGCCCGAAATCCGGTTCTTGGCGTCGGTCGGGTCGGCGAGGTTGACGGCGAGCACCTTCACCGCGCCGCCGGTCTTCCTCAAGGCGTCGGTGAAGCCCTTGCAGCGCAGGTCGAGCGCGGCGTTGCCGACCTCCTGGTTCACGCACAGCGCATTCTTGACCCCGGCCGCCCCCATGCGCTCACCGCCCTGGAAGCCAGCCTCGTACTCAGTCTGGCCGACGTGGGTGAGGACGCCGAGGCTCCTGTAGACGTCGCTGCCGGAGTTGATCGACACGACCGGGATGCCGGCTGCGACCGCCTTCTTGATCGAGGGCCCGAGGGCGTTCGCATCGGGGATCGACACCACCAGGCCGTCCGGCTTGGAGGCCACCGCCGCGTCGATCAGCCGGCTCATCGCCACCATGTCGAAGGTGCCCGGCGCCTGGTAGCTGACGGTGACGCCTTCGTCCTTGGCCGCCTGGTCAACGCCATTCTTCACGACCGACCAGAAGGGGTCGGAGGCCTGGCCGTGGGTCACCACGGCGAACTTGAAGCCGGTCGACTTGCTGGCGCCACCCGCGGTCGAGCTGCTCTTGTTACTGCCGCAGCCGGCGGCGAGCAGGACGAGGACGACGGCCAGCACCGGCCACAGCAAGCGCTTCCTCAGCATGGATACCTCCCGTGATTAGTGGTTGCGCACTTCGCTCCGAGAACTGTCATGCCACCTCCTCCACGCGGACGGGCCGATGCTCGGCGCGGGACCGGTCGGCGGCGATGGCGACGAGCAGGCATGCCCTGGCGTCCTCGCCGGTGCACGGGCTCGCCGCCCGGCCCTGGGCGACGTCGACGAACGCGGCGAGCTCGGCTCGGTAGGCAGGCTCGAACCGCTGCATGAAGTCGCGGTAGCCGGGACCGGGGGGCGCCGCCGCGTCCGGCTCGACCGAGCGCAGCGGCGTCCGGTCGTCCAGGCCGACCGCGATGCTGTCCCTGACGCCGAACAGCTCCATGCGGACGTCATAGCCGAGGGGGTCGCGCCTGGTGCCCGACAGGATGGCGAGGGTGCCGTCCTCCAGGCGCAGGACGGCCACGGCCGTGTCGACGTCGCCGTACCTGGCGAACACATGGTCGTCGAGGACCGCGCCGTCGGCGTAGACCTCGGCGACCTCCTGCCCGGTCACCCACCGAAGGATGTCGAAATCGTGGATGTGCAGGTCGCGGAAGATCCCACCGGACACCGGGATGTACGACTCGTGCGGGGGGGCCGGGTCGTGCGTGGCCATCCGCACCACCAGCAGCCGGCCCGGCTCGCCGGCCGCGACCCGGCGCCGGGCCTCCTGGTAGCCGGCGTCGAAGCGGCGCTGGAAGCCGATCTGCAGCGCGATGCCAGTCTCGCGCACGTGCTCGATGACCGCGTCGGTGGCCTCCAGGTCGAGCGCGATCGGCTTCTCGCAGAACGTCGGCAGGCCCGCGTCGGCGCCGAGGTGGATCAGCTCGGCGTGCGCGGCGGTGGCGGCCGTGATGACGAGCGCGTCGACCCCGGCGTCCACGAGCGCCGCGGGTGTCGGCGCCGCGGTGGCACCGACGTCGGCCGCGAGCTTGGCGGCCCGGTCCGGCCCGAGGTCGGCGATGGTCAGCGCGTCCACGGCGGGCGACGCAAGCAGGAGGCGGGCATGAAGGGCGCCGATCCGCCCAGCTCCGACGAGTCCGACGTGCATGGCGCTATACCGCATTGGTGAAGCGCGGATGCTGGGTCGTCCCGGCCATGTCTGTAGCCCTCCGTCGTGGTCTCACAGGTAGGTCCGTTGCCGCCGCTTGCGCTCCAGGTAGTCCTCCCGCGCCCGGCGCGTGGACTCGAGCCCGGCCACCTCGGCGACAGGCACGTCCCACCAGGCACCCGAGTCCGGGGCGGGCACCAGCGGATCGCTGGGAACGTGGACAACCGTGGTGCGGCTCGACTTGCGCGCCTGCTCCAGCGCGGTTCGCAGCTCCTCGGCGGTGGTGGCGCGCAGCACCTCGGCGCCGAGGCTGGCCGCGTTGGCGGCCAGGTCGATGGGGAGGAGGTCGCCGTCGAGCCGGCCGGAGTCGGGATCGCGGTACCGGTAGCTGGTGCCGAACCGCTGCGAGCCGACCGCCTCCGAGAGGGCGCCGATCGAGGCGAAGCCGTGGTTCTGCACCAGCACGACGTTGAGCTTGACGCCCTCCTGGACGGCGGTGACCAGCTCCTGGGCCATCATCAGGTAGGAGCCGTCACCGACCAGCACGAACACCTCGCGGTCCGGCGCCGCCAGCTTCACGCCCAGGCCGCCGGCGATCTCGTAGCCCATGCAGGAGTAGCCGTACTCGACGTGGTAGCCCTTGGGATCCCGGGTGCGCCACAGCCGGTGCAGCTCGCCGGGCATGCTGCCGGCGGCGCACACTACCACGTCGCGTGGCTGGCTGACGTCGTTGACCGCGCCGATGATCTCCGACTGCGCCAGCGGGGGACCGTGGCCCAGCCGGTAGGCGCGCTGCACCACGGCGTCCCACTCGCGGGCCAGCTCGGCGGCACGGCGCCGGTAGTCCAGCTCGACAGCGTAGCCCCCCAGCGCTTCGCCCAGCGCGACCAGGCCGGCGCGCGCGTCGGCGAGCAGCGCCACCCCCGCCTGCTTGACCGCGTCCATCGGCGCGACGTTCAGGTTGACGAAGCGGGCGCCCTCGGCGAACAGGCTGCGCGAGGCGGTGGTGAAGTCGCTCCAGCGGGTGCCGATGCCGATGACCACGTCGGCTTGGCGGGCGATGGCGTTGGCGGCGGTGGTGCCGGTGGCGCCGATCGCGCCCAGCGCGCTCGGGTGGTCGTAGGGGAGCGATCCCTTGCCCGCCTGGGTCTCGGCGACCGGGATGCCGGTGGCCTCGCAGAATTCGCGCAGCTCGCCGGTGGCCTCGGCGTAGATCGTGCCGCCGCCGGCGACGATCAGCGGCCGGCGCGCCGAGCCGATCAGCTCGGCCGCGGCGGCCAGCGCACGCGGCTCCGGCGGCGGCCGGCGGATCGGCCAGACCCGCTCGGCGAGGAACTCCTCTGGGAAGTCGAACGCCTCCGCCTGGACGTCCTGCGGCAGCGCGAGCGTCACCGCGCCGGTGCGGGCCGGGTCGGTCAGCACCGCCATGGCCTCCAGCGCCGAGGAGATGAGCTGCTCGGGCCGGTTGATCCGGTCCCAGAAGCTGGAGACGGGCTCCAGGCAGTCGTTGACCGAGACGTCGGGGGAGCGAGGGTCCTCGAGCTGCTGCAGCACCGGGTTGGCCACGCGGGTGGCGAAGACGTCGCCGGGCAGCAGCAGGACCGGGAGCCGGTTGATGGTGGCGCCGGCCGCGCCGGTGACCATGTTGGTCGCGCCGGGGCCGATCGAGCTGGTGCACGCGAAGGTGGACAGGCGGTTGCGCATGCGGGCGTAGCCGGCGGCGGTGTGGACCATCGCCTGCTCGTTGCGCGCCTGGTGATAACGGAGGTCGTCGCCAGCCTCCAGCAGCGCCTGGCCGATGCCGGCGACGTTGCCGTGCCCGAAGATGCCCAGGCAGCCGGCGATCAGGCGCTGGGTCACACCGTCACGCTCGCTGTGCTGGCTGGCCAGGAACCGCACCAGCGCCTGGGCGACCGTGAGCCGCCGGGTGCGCGCGGTCATGGCCGCCTCCCCCGCGAGGCGAACGGCAGCCGCTCGTCGACCGCCTGCCGCTCCCATGTGGACCGCACCCAGGCGTGGGCAGGGTCGTCGCAGAAGCGCCAGGCCCGCTCGCCCGGCCCGGCCATGACGTTGAGGTAGTAGAGGTCGTAGCCGGGCGCGGCCATCGACGGGCCGTGGTAGCCCCATGGGATCAGCACGGCATCGCCAGTTCGGACCTCGGCGCACAGGTCGATCTGCCGGTCGGGCCCCGAGCTGTAGACCCGCTGGTAGGCGAAGCCCGGTCCGCCAGGCCCCTCGGCGACCTCGAAGTAGTAGATCTCTTCGAGGGGCACCTCGCCGTCGCGCAGCTCGTCGTGCTTGTGCGGAGGGTAGGAGGACCAGTTGCCCGCGGGGGTCAGCACCTCCACGGCGATCAGCCGGTCGGCCTCGAACGCCTCGGGCGAGCAGAAGTTGTTGACCTGCCGGCTGCTGGGCCCGGCGCCGCGCAGCTCGATGGGGACCTTGCCGGCGGGGCCGTAGCGGGGCTCCAGGGTGCGCGTCGCCCGCGCCGCCGGGAGCGCGAAGCGGCCGCCGGTCTCCGAGGCGATCTCGGCCTGGTGGTCGCGCGGGAGGTAGGCGAAGTCGGTCACGCCGGAGAAGGGGCTGTCGCGTCCGTCCAGCTGGAACCGCCGCCCGCCGCAGGTCACCGCGCACCCGCCCGACAGGGGCAGCACCAGCAGCTCGTCCTCGCCGGTGTCGATGGCCTGGCCGCCGCCGGCGGGCAGCTCCAGCACGCGCAGGCCGCTGAACGACCAGCCGGCCAGCTCCGGGGTGACCGCCAGCGGGAACCCGCCGCCGGCGGCGCTGCCGGCGGGCAGGAGATGGCGTCGGGTCATCGGCTCACCTCCGCTGCTCCAGCAGCCCGACGGCGGTGTCGACCGCGGCGGCGACGTCGCCGTCGGGCGGGAACAGCAGCGCCCGGCCGGCCACCAGGCCGAAGACGGTCGGCAGCGCCAGCGCCTTGCTCCAGCCGGTGAAGGCGGCGTCCGGGTCGCCGGTGACGTCGCCGCCGAGGATCAGCGCCGGCAGGGTGGTGGCCGCCATGACCCGCTCCATCTCCTCGACGAAGGGCACCTTGAGCCAGGTGAAGGCCGAGGTCGTGCCGATCCCGGCGGCCACCGTCATGGCGCGGATCATGGCGTCGGCGGTCAGCTCGTTGCGCACCTTGCCTTGGACGCGGTGGCAGATGAACGGCTCGATCACCGCCAGCAGGCGACGCCGGGCCAGCGCGTTCACGGCCTGGGCGCAAGCCTCCAGTGTGCCCGCGGTGGCGTGGTCGTCCGGGTCGATGCGCAGCAGCATCTTGCCGCCCTCGCAGCCGATGGCGTCCAGCGCCTCGGCGTCGTAGGCGGTGAAGCGGTCGTCGATCTCGAAGGCGGTCCCAGCCAGCCCGCCGCGGTTCATCGAGCCGATCACGACCTTGCCGTCCAGGGCGTCCAGCAGCAGCAGGTCCTCGATGACGTCCGGCGTCCCGAGCACGCCGTTGACCCCTGGCCGCGACAGCGCCAGGCAGATGCGGTCCAGCAGCTCGGTCCGGCTGGCCATGGCGAACGGGTCGCTGCCGACCCGCAGCGAGCCGCGGGCGGGATGATCCGCCGCGATCACCATCAGCCTGCCGTGCTCGTTGAACAGCGAGCTGGGGCGCCGGCGCCGGGCCGCGGCCTCGATGATCGCCCGCGGCCGCCGGGTCCGGGCGTCGAGGATGGCCTGGAGCCGCTCAGCGCGCACCGGCGGCCTCCTCCAGGAGCGCCTCGACCTCGGCCGCCTCGGGCATGGCGTCGGCGCAGGCCAGGCGGGAGGCGACGATCGCGCCGGCCGCGTTGGCGAAGCGCAGGAGCCGCTCGAGGTCCCAGCCGGCCAGCAGCCCGTGGCACAGCGCCCCGCCGAAGGCGTCGCCGGCGCCGATGCCGTTGACCACCTCGACGCTGATCGGCGGCACCTCCACGCGGCCGTCGCCGTCGACCGCCAGCACCCCCGCGGGGCCCCGTTTGACGATGGCGAGGTCCACGCCCGCGTCGCGCAGCGCCGCGGCGGCGGCCACGGGCTCGCGGACGCCCACCGCCGCCTCGCACTCGTCGAGGTTGCCGACCGCGACGGTGGCCTGGGCGAGGGCGCTTGCGAACCACGGGCGTGCCGCCTCGGCCGAGGGCCAGAACATCGGCCGCCAGTCCAGGTCGAACACGGTGATGCCGCGCTTGCCGCGCGCCCGCAGCGCCTCCAGCGTGGCCGAGCGGCTGGGCTCCTGGCACAGGCCCGTCCCGGTCACCCAGAAGACCTTCGCCTCGCGGATGGCGTCCAGGTCCAGCTCCGCGGTGGCGATCTCCAGGTCCGGGGCCTTGGGGAAGCGGTAGAAGTACAGGGGGAAGTCGTCGGGCGGGAAGATCTCGCAGAAGGTCACCGGCGTCGGCAGCCCCGGCACGGCGCTGACGTAGCGGTCGTCGACCCCGAAGCGCCGCAGGGCGTCGTGGAGGAACTCGCCGAAGGGGTCCTGCCCCGTGCGGGTGATCACCGCGCTGGTGCGCCCGTAGCGCGCCGCGGCCACCGCGACGTTGGTGGCGCTCCCGCCGAGGTACTTCCCGAACGAGGTCACCTCGCGCAGCGACACGCCCACCTGCAACGGGTAGACGTCCACGCCGATCCTGCCCATCGTCAGCACGTCGAAGGCGGGGCGCGCCGGGGTCGCCGCGCTCACGGTGCCAGCTCCCGCAGGAAGGTGAGGCTGGCGCGCACCGCGGCGGAGGGCCCCTTGCCCGGTGCGGGCTCGTGGTCCAGGACCGTGTCCTGCTCCATCACGTACCAGCCCTGGTAGCCGGCCGACTCCAGCACGCGGACGATGGCGGCGACGTCGACGTCACCGGTGCCGAGCGGCCGGTACAAGCCGGCCTTGACCGCCTCGGTGTAGGTCAGCGTACCCGACCGGATCTGGGCCGCCAGCCAGGCGTCCACGTCCTTGAGGTGCACGTGCCCGATGCGCTCGGGGACCGCCGCCGCCAGCCGTGCCGGGTGGGATCCCCCGACGATCAGGTGCCCGGTATCGAGGCAGAGCGCGATGGACGAGCCTTCAAGGACCCGCGCGACCTCCTGCGGCCCCTCCACGATCGTGCCGACGTGCGGGTGCAAGGTGGCCGTGATCCCTCGCTCCGTCGCGGTGTCGTGGACCCGGTCGAGGTTGGCGAGCAGCACCCGCCACTGGTCGTCGTCCAGGTGGACGCGACCGTCGTAGCCGTCCAGCCCGGTCGCGGCGGCCAGCACCAGCGTCGACGCCCCGGCCGCCGAAAAGGCGTCGAGCACCGGTGCGACCGTGCCGGCGACGTCACGGCCCGGGTCGTGGAGCACCAGCGGGACGAAGCCGCCGACGGCGTGCAGGCCGTAGGCGTCCAGCAGGCCAGCCCACGCCGGCGGGTCGCCGGGGAGGAACCCGTCCGGCCCCAGCTCGGTGGCGGCGAGCCCGAGCTCGCGCATCTCGCCGAGGACGCGGTCGGGCGGGAGCTGGTAGCCCCAGTCGGGCACCTCGCACACGCCCCAGGAGATCGGCGCGCCGGCGACGCGGTCCAACAGCGCCGCGCCCATCAGCGGACCTCGTCCACTTGGACGGGGCGGCGCTCGGCCAGCGAGAGCGCGGCCGCCTCGGCGACGTAGAGCGCTTCGAGCGCGTCCTCGGGAGGGCACGGGTTCGGGATCCTGCCGAGCGCGTGGGCGACGAAGTCGGCCAGCTCGGTGGCGTAGGCCGCCTGGAAGCGCTCGAAGAAGCTCGCGTAAGGCCTGCCGTCGGGCCAGGCGACCCCCCGCTCCGCCGAGCGCAGTGGCGCCTGCTCGTCCAGGCCCACCGCGATCATGGCGCGGCTGCCGTGCACCTCGAAGCGCACGTCGTAGCCCGCGCCGTTGTAGCGGCCGCCGAGGACGGTCGCGACCGTGCCGTCGTCCAGCAGCAGGGTGACCGTGGCGGTGTCGACGTCGCCCGCCGAGGCGAAGAAGTCGGCGCCCTTGTTGCCGCCGACCGCGAACACGCTGACCACCTCGCGTCCGGTCACGAACCGGAGGCTGTCGAAGTCGTGGATGAAACAGTCGCGGAAGATCCCGCCCGAGGTGGCGATGTACTCCGCCGGCGGCGGCTCGGCGTCGAAGGTGGTCGAGAAGATCGAGTGGATCCAGCCGAGCTGGCCGTCCCGCACCGCCGAGCGGGCGGCGCGGTAACCCGCGTCGAAGCGGCGCTGGAAGCCGACCTGCAGCGAACCGCCCCCGGCGCTGGCGTGCACGAGCACCTCGCGGGTCCCGGGGACGTCGGCGGCGAGCGGCTTCTCGCAGAACACCGGGATCCCCGCGTCGAGCGCGCGGTGCACCAGCTCGGCATGCGCCGAGGTGGCCGCCGCGATCACCACGGCGTCGGCGTGGCCGTCGAACAGCTCGTCGACGGCGGCGACCTCGGCTCCGACCTTGTCGGCGAGCTGCCGCGCGCGCCCGTTGTCGACGTCCGCGACGACCAGCCCGGCCACCCGCGGGTCGTCGGTGAGCGTCCCCGCGTGGAGAACGCCGATCCGGCCCGCCCCGACCAGTCCGACTCGCATGCGTCATGCCCCTTGGCCAGCAGTGGCAGATGACGACTTCTACGCCGGATCTCATGCCGGTGTCAAGAGTAGGTCCTGACATATTGACGTACGCTCAGCTTGACGTAAGTATGACGGCAGCAGCCGACCAGGAGACGAGCGCCATGGGCTACTCACCGGCATCCATCGCGGTCGACCGGGCCAGCCCGGTCCCGCTCTACTACCAGGTTGCCCAGGAGCTCGAGCGCGCGATCGAGTCGGGGGAGCTCAAACCCGGGACACGGCTGGACAACGAGATCGCCCTGGCCGACCATCTCGGCCTCTCGCGGCCGACCATGCGGCGGGCGATCGAATACCTGGTCCAGCGCGGGCTGCTGGTGCGCAAGCGGGGCGTCGGCACCCAGGTCGTCCATCCCAAGGTGCGGCGCCCGCTGGAGCTGACCAGCCTCTACGACGATCTCGCCGGCGCGGGCAAGCGACCGGCGACCAGGGTGCTCTCGCTGGAGGTCGTTCCCGCGCCCGACGCGGTGGCGCACGAGTTCGGCCTGCCGGAGGGTACCCCCGTGCTCACGCTGGAGCGGATCCGCTTCGCGCAGGACGAGCCGCTGGCGCTGCTGCACAACTTCATCCCGACGGGGCTGGTCGAGCTGACCGCGGAGGCGCTCGAGCGGACCGGCCTGTACCAGCTCATGCGCGCCGCCGGCGTGCGCCTGCACCTGGCCTCGCAGACGATCGGCGCGCGCGCCGCCACCGCCGCCGAGGCCGCGGCGCTCCAGGACAGGAAGGGCACCTGCGTCCTGACGATGCAGCGCACCGCCTTCGACGACACCGGGCGGGCGGTCGAGTACGGCTCCCACCTGTACCGCGCCTCGATCTACTCCTTCGAGTTCGTCCTCACGAGCCGCTGAGCGCCTTGGTGGCGCGGACCAGCGCGTTGCCGATCCCCCAGGCGACCCCCAGCTCGGCGAGCCGTTCCACGTCGGGTGGGGCGTGCGGCAGGGTGGAGTCGACCGGCGGCAGCGCCAGGTCCCGGGCGGTCCGGACGACCGCGGGCGCCCTGCTCAGGTAGTCGTGGGCCGCGTTGAGCTTGCCGGCCACCTGGAGCACGCGACGGTCGCGCCGCGCGGCCGCCTCCAGCAGCTCCTCCAGCGTGCCGAAGGTCCGGAGCAGGCTGGCCGCGGTCTTCTCGCCGATCCCGGCGACCCCGGGCAGGCCGTCGCTGGGGTCGCCCCGGAGCGTGGCGAAGTCGGCGTACTGCTCGGGGGCGACGCCGTACCTGGCCAGCAGCGCGGCACCGTCGACGATCTCCAGCTTGGCGACGCCACGGCCGGTGTAGAGCACGCGGACCGCGCGGGCGTCGTCGATGAGCTGGAACAGGTCGCGGTCGCCGGTGACCACGTCGACCGGCATGGTGGCGCGCTCCGCCAGCGTGGCGATCACGTCGTCCGCCTCGTGCTCTGGCGCGCCGACGGCGGCGATGCCGAGCGCCTCCAGGGCGTCGAAGATGATCGGCACCTGCTCGGCGAGCCCCGGCGGCTCGGCCTCGCCGGGCGGCGCGCCACCCGCCGGCGTCGCTTCCTGCACGGCCAGCCGGTGCGTCTTGTACGAGGGGACCAGCGCGACCCTCCATGCCGGGCGCCAGTCCTGGTCGACGCAGGCGACCAGGTCGCTGGGGCGGAACCTGGTGATCAGCGTCGAGACCATGTCGAGGAACCCGCGGACCGCGTTGGTGGGGGTGCCGTCCGGCGCCGGCATCGCGCTCTTCACCCCGTAGAACGCGCGGAAGTAGAGGCTGGCGGAGTCGAGCAGCATCAGGGTCACGGGCGTGGGCTCCTGGTCCGGGCGGCTCAGGCGCCGGCTGGCGCCCGCAGGGCCGCACGGTACATGCCCACCACCTCGTCGGTGGTGGTCGCGTCCTCGGGGGCCTTGTCGTCGCGGTAGCGGCCGGTGAAGCGCGGGAAGCGCAGCGCCAGGCCGGAGTCCTCCTTGACCTGGCCCCAGCCGGCGGTGTGGTTGGGGGACAGCGTCAGCTCGGCGCCGAGCACCTCCAGGACCATGCCGGGCTCGAACCACACGTCGGCGCTGCGGCGCGCGTCGACCCTGGCGGGCCGCTCCGGGCTGGCCAGCGGCGCCAGCTTCGCCGGCAGCGCGGCCAGCTCGGCGTCGCTGAAGCCTGTGCCGCACTTGCAGACCGTGCGGAAGACGTCGGCGGCCGGGTCGTAGGCCGCCAGCAGCAGCGCCCCGTAGACGCCGGCGCGGCGGCCGCGCCCGTACAGCGCACCCACCACCGCCAGGTCGAGGGTGTCGCTCAGCTCGGTTCGGTAGTCCCGCTTGAGCTTGATCCACATCCAGCCGCGCGCGCCGGCCTGGTAGCCGGCGGTCGGTGCCAGCGACTTGCAGAGCAGGCCCTCGCAGCCGTCGGCGACCGCCTGCTCGAAGGTCGCCTCCAGCCCCTCGACGCTGCTGGCCTGCTCGGCGGTTGTCAGCCGCAGCTGCGGCGACAGCGTGACGGCCTGCTCCAGGCGTGCCCGCCGCTCCAGGTAGGGCAGGCGGGTGAGGTCCTCGCCGTCGGTGTAGAGGATGTCGAAGCAGAACAGGCTCACCGGCACCTCGGTCACCGCCTCGGCGATGCCGTGCTTGCGCCGCCGGTACATGACCTCCTGGAACGGGCGCAGGTCGCCGGTCGCAGGGTCGGCAGCGACCACCTCGCCCTCCAGGATCGCCTCGCGGGGGCCCAGCCCGGCGGCGAGCAGCTCCACGACGTCGGGAAACTGGGTCGAGACGCGCTCCAGCCGGCGGGTGAACAGCTCCAGCTCCCCGTCGGCGGTGCGGTGGGCCTGCACCCGCATGCCGTCGTACTTGTACTCGGCCGCGCAGGTCCCGCCCAGCTTGTCCAGGACCTCGGCCGGGCTCGACAGCCGCTGGGCGAGCATCGGCCGGACCGGGTTGCCCGCGCGGACCCGCATCTCCTCGACCGCGGCCAGCCCGCCGGCGGCCAGCGTCGAGGCGACCAGGCCCAGGTCCGAGCAGATGTTGTAGGCGCGCTCCAGCACCGGGCGGGCGGCGCGGCCGCCTGCGTGGACGGCGGCCAGCGCGTCCAGGATGGTGGCGGTGCCGATCCCCAGCCGCAGCGAGCCGGTGACCGTGCGGATCAGGTAGCGGCCCTCCAGCGGGGTGGCCTGCCCGAGCAGCCCGGTGAGCAGGTCGAGTTTGCCGCCCTGGGAGCCCTGACCCTCCTGGCGGGCGATCTCGTGGAGGGTCTCGAACACCACCGCGACCTCCAGGGTCGCAGGCCGCCCGGCGGCCGTGGCGGCCAGTAGCGTCTCGGTCGCCAGACCCAGGTCGCCGACCTCGCGGGCGCTGGCCAGCACCTGCTCGCCCGGCAGGCCGACCGCCTGGGCAACCGCCCTGGCGGCCAGGCGCTCGGCAAGGCCGATCTCGATGCCGGTGAAGTCCGGCGCGATCTGGCCCTGGCACAGCATCGCCACGGTGGGCAGCAGGGGGGCCGGGGTCTGCGTGAACAGCCCGGCGAGACGGTCGATCAGCTCCAGCCGGGCGGTCGCCGCCTCGAGGTCCCGGTATGTCTCCGCCATGATCTCGTACTGCACGCGCCCCCCTCTCCTCGGCCGTCCCGGTGACTGCCTCCCCGCAGGATATCGGCAGAACGCGACACTGATGCACACTCCGGCGCGCTCAAGCCTTGGCGCGGGAGGCGCGGCTCGTCACCTTCCGCTTCTGCCACACTCCTGACTGACAGGAGACGGTCAGCGAGGGAGTGGAATGAAGGCACAAGAGAATGCGGCGTTCGTCGCCATCAACGCCGTCGAGGTCCCGGCTGAACGCGCCGAGGCGTTCGCCGAGCGGTTCGCCAACCGAGCCGGCGCGGTCTCCTCGAGTCCCGGATTCGTGCGGTTCGAGCTGTTCCGGCCGGCGGACGGCAACACCCGCTGGCTGGTCGTGACCCACTGGCGCTCGCGGGAGGACTTCAACGCATGGCTGGAGAGCCAGTCGTTCGGGCGCGGCCATGCCCAGGAACGTTCGGGCGGTCCCGTGGCCACCGGTTCCGAGCTGTGGCAGTTCCAGGTCGAGCAGGAGGAGTCCGCCCCGCGGACTTCCGAGGACTAGCGGCGCTCCCGGCCGAGTCAGCGGGTCGCCGGCCGTGCTTGCGCCCTCGACGATCGCGCGTGAAGATCGCGGCGGGTTGACCCGGAGGTTGGCGATGGCGCTGAGGATCATCTGCATGTGCGGGTATGTCATCCAGGGCGAAGACGACGACGAGCTGTGGAGGAACGCGCAGGGTCACATGGGCGTGTTGCACCCCGAGCTGGTCGGCAACCTGACCCGCGATGACCTCCTCGCGCAGGCCGAGCAGCTCTAGCGGTCGGCGCTGTGCAGCAGCAACCGTCGGTGGACGGCCTGCACGGCGGGGCTCGGCGCGATCCCGAGCTCCTCTCGGAGCAGGATCCGTAGCCGCTGGTAGGCGCGCAGCGCCTCGGCCAAGCTCGATGCCGCCGAGACCCCCTTCAACCTCGTGTTCGAGGCCCGCCCCTAGCCGCCGAGGGAACCCTTAGGACGTCGTTTCCCTCCCTTGGACGCAGCCGCCTTGCCCGTCGGGTCGGACGTGCGGCCGCATGACGTCCGTGGTGCCCTTGTAGGCGTAGGGGTCGGTCCCGGCGACCATCACGATGTCGCGGTGGTCGGCCCGGCCCATGGTGACCCCGGCGGGGGGGAGCATCCAGGGCAGTAGCGATGCCGCGCTCATGTAGTGGTTGACCAGCGCGCGGCGCAGGCCGTGACGCCCGGTGTTGGGCAGCGACCGGTGCAGCAGGTAGCCGTTGAACACGACGGCGGCGCCGGCTGGCACCTCGACTGGGACCGCGTCCTGGTCGCGGTAGGGGAAGTCGTAGGCCTCGACCTCGCAGTCGAACTGGGGGTCGTGGTGCTCGCGGTCGGGGTACAGGACCCCTGGTCGGTGCGAGCCGGGCAGGACCCACAGGCAGCCGTTGTCGACGGTGGCATCGTCCAGGGCGATCCACGCCGCGGTCAGGGACCGGTCCCTGGTGGGGATGAACAGCTCGTCTTGATGCCAGGCCTGGCCGGGCTTGCCCTCGGACTTGATGAACAGCATCGACTGCATGGCCTTGACGTTGGGGCCGATGAGCTGGGTCAAGGCGTCGACGACGACCGGGTGGGCCAGCATCTCATAGATCAGCTCGGACAGCTTGTGGGGGAAATGGATGCACAGGTAGCGGCGGACAACCAGCTCGTCGGGCTCATCGGCGCCCGATGGCTGGACGCCGGCGGCGGCGCCCAGCTCGCCTCGGCAGATGCGCACGGCCTCCTCCCGCAGGGCCCGCACCTCGGCGGCCGACAGTGCGTCGGGCAGGACGACGTAGCCGTCACGGTGGTAGCGGCTGACCAGCTCGCGGTCGCCGGCATCGGTCGGCTGGTGGGTGGCCGCGGTCGCGGTCATGGGTTCGGCGGTGTCGGTCATGGCGCCAGTGTGGGGTCGGGCGGCCTGGTTGAGAATGTCCAGCAGCGGCGAGAACCTATCTGATCATGACCTCTTCCCAGCGGACCCGACGCGCAACGAGCCTTACCGTCAGCGGCTCCGGGGTGGCGGTCTACCCGCCGGGAGCCACCTTCGGGCCTCGACGACTGCACGACTTCGAGTTCGTCTGGCTGCTCCAGGGGGCCGCCGAATGGCGCTACGACCAGGGCAGCATTACCCTCGGGCCGAACTCGTTGCTGCTGGCTCGACCAGGGATCCGGGACTCGTTCATCTGGGACCGCACCAGGCCAACCCGCCACGCCTACCTGCACTTCCAGCTCATCGGGGCAGTTGTGGGAGCTGCCCGATCCCGTCCAGTGGCCCCTGGTGCGAACCCTGCCCGATGACGATCCGCTCCGGCCCCTGCTGCGCTACCTGCTCAACCTCAACAAACAACGCTCCGGCACCCTCCAGCAGACCGCCCAGGAGGTCCTACGGCTCCTGCTCACCCTGTTCGTGCAGGGACCCGTCCCCGACGGTGACGGTGCACCGCTGCCCGCCCATCTCGACACGCTGCTGGAGTTCGTCCGCGCCGCCTGGTCCCCACCCGCACCGACCCGACCGTTGTCACTTGACGACCTGGCGGCCGGGGCGTGCATCTCCACCGGCTACCTCAGCCGGCTGTTCCGCCACCACTTTGGGATCGGACCGGTGGCGGCCTTCGAGTTGCTGCGTCTGGCCCAGGCCGCCACGCTCCTGGTCCGCAGCAACCTCAGCGTCGCCGCGGTCGCCCACGACTGCGGTTTTGCCAACCCCTACCACTTCTCGCGCCGCTTCCACCGGGTCTACGGTCAGCCGCCCGGACGCTACCGCCGCGCCTCACGGCGCCCGCAGCCGACCGAGCCGCTCGCTCGAGCCGGGCTGCTCGCTCTCAGCGGCCGCATCTGGCGGGCGACCTGACGAAGACGCCACCGAGGGACTCATGGCCGCGGCGACGCCGTGAGCGCTGGGCGGAGGCGCGCCATCAGCCGGCGTCCTGTACAACATGGCTGGACTTCGACGAGGCGGTGGCAAAGGAGATGAGCTACCTGTCATGAGCCTTGACGTGGAATTCGAGGACCCGCTGGCCGCCGCGCTGTGGGAGGCGCGGCGGCACGGCACCACCATCGCGCCGCTCGATCGGGGCGAGCTGACGCTGGATCGCGCCGAGCGCGTGGCCGCCGAGCTGTACCAGACGGTCGAGGCGGAGGGCGGCCGCCAGGTGGCCTGGAAGATCGGGGCGGGCGACGCGGCGGCGCAGGCGCGGTTCGGCACCGACCGGCCGTTCACGGCGCCGGTCCTGGACGCCTCGTGCCTGCGGGACGGGGCGACCCTGCGGCTGGCGAGCCTGGTCGCGCCGAGGCTGGAGGCCGAGATCGGCCTGCGCTTCGACGGCGGGTCAGCGGCGGTGCTGCCCTGCATCGAGATCATCGACTGCCGCTTCCCCGGCTGGCAGATCAAGATCGCCGAGGTGCTCGCCGACTTCGGCCTCCAGGGCGCGATGCTGTTCGGGGAGCCGCGCCCGTCCGGGCCACAGGTCCGGGCGGTGGTGCGCCGCGACGGCGAGGTGGTCGCCGAGGGCGCCGGGACGGTCTCCTCGGCGGTCGCGGCCACCCGCGACGCGCTCGGCGAGCAGCGCCTTGCCGCGGTGCCGCTGGTCGCCAGCGGCTCGCTGATCACGCCGGTGCCGCTGGAGCCGGGGCGCCACGAGGTCGACTTCGGCGAGCTCGGCACCCTCCACCTGGAGGTCACGGCTTGACCGAGTCCGAGCGGCTGCGGGTGGCCGTGCTCGGCGCCGGGCTGATGGGCAGCGCCATCGCCGCGGAGTACGCCGCCGCCGGCCACGCCGTGCGCATCACCACCTCCCCCGCCACCAGTGCCACCGTCGCCTTGGCCCGCGTCGCCCAGCACCTCGGAGCGGCGGGGGCCTCCGGCGCCGAGCCCGTCCTTGGCGCCGCCGGGGCGGCGGACGTCCAGTGGTGTCCCACCACGGCGGAGGCGGCCGCCGGGGCGGACCTGGTGGTCGAGTCGCTGCCGGAGGTCGCGGCGATCAAGGCCGCCGAGCTGGCGGCCGCGCAGGCAGCCGCGCCGGCGGCGATCCTCGCCTCGAACACCTCGTCGCTGTCGCTGGCAACCCTCGGGGCAGGCCTCAGCGACCCGAGCCGGCTGATCGGCACGCACTACCTGAACCCACCGCTGGCGTTCCGAGTGCTCGAACTGGTCGAGGGCCCCACCACCGATCCCGCCGTGGCCAAGCGGATGGCCGCGATCCTGCGCCGGATCGGCAAGCTCCCGGTTCCGGTCCGCGACGTGCCCGGGTTCGTGCTCAACCGCCTCCAGATGGCCCTGCTGCGCGAGGCCGTCGAGCTGGTGGACGGCGGCGTGGTCGCCGCCGACGACCTGGACCGGCTGATCCGCGAGGGGCTGGGCCGGCGCTGGTCGGCCGTGGGGCCGTTCGGCACCGTCGCGCTCGGCGGCCCGGCCACCTTCCGGCGCGTCGCCGAGCAGCTCTACCCGGAACTGTCGCGCCGCCAGGACCCGCCCGCGAGCCTGGACCGCCTCGAGCTCGACGGAGCGGGCGTCGCGGTCCTGCGGGCGGCGCGCGACCGGGCGCTGGCCGGCTGGCGAGACGCCGATCGGGACGACCAGTAGGGAGGATCTGGATTGCGGCGCTCCGGCAGGCGCTCCGACATCGCCGGGCGGGAATCGCCAACCCGACCGGCGCGGTATGGTCGGCGAGCATACCGCTGGACGACGACGGGAAGGAGCTGGAGACATGAGCACCACGCAGCAGGGCCGCACCACGGCGGGGTTGCCGAGCCGGACGCTCTACGAGGGGTACGAGCGCGCCGCCGCTCGGTCGTTCCTGCTGAACATCGGCTACAGCCGCGAGGACCTGGCGAAGCCGATCGTGGGCGTGGCCCATGCGTGGACCTCGACGATGCCGTGCAACTTCAACCACCGGCAGCTCGCCGAGCACGTCCAGCGCGGCGTCCGCGAGGCCGGCGGGACGCCCATGGAGTTCAACACCATCGCGATCTCGGACGGGATCACCATGGGCACCGAGGGCATGAAGGGCCCCGCCGTGCTGCTGTACGGCGGCACGATCATGCCCGGCCGCTTCCGCGGCCGCGAGGTCGCGGTCGGCGAGGTGTTCGAGGCGATCGGCGCGGTCGCGGCGGGCAAGATGGACGAGCAGGAGCTGCTGGAGCTGGAGCTGGTCGCCTGCCCCGGCGCCGGCGCCTGTGGTGGCCAGTACACCGCCAACACCATGTCGATGACCATGGAGGTGCTCGGCTTGTCCCCGGTCGGGTTCAACTCCATCCCCGCGGTCGACGGCGCCAAGACCGAGGCGGCCGCGGCCGCGGGAGCGCTGGCCATGGAGGTGCTGGAGGCGGGGCTGCGGCCCTCGCAGATCCTGACCAGGACCTCGTTCGAGAACGCCATCGCCGCGGCGGCGGCCTCCGGCGGCTCGACCAACGTGGTGCTGCACCTGCTGGCGCTGGCGCGGGAGGCGGGGGTGCCGCTGACCATCGAGGACATCGACCGGATCTCGCGCCGCACCCCGCTGCTCTGCGACCTCAAGCCGGGCGGCCGCTTCACCGCCTACGACCTCCACGTGGCCGGCGGCATCCAGTTGCTGACCAAGCGGCTGCTGGACGCGGGCCTGGTCGACGGGTCGGCGATGACGGTCACCGGGCGCACCCTCGCCGAGGCGTGCGAGATGGCGGTGGAGACCAAGGGGCAGGAGGTGGTCGCCCCGGTGGAGGCTCCGCTGCGCGCCGAGGGCGGCCTGGTCATCCTCAAGGGCAACCTGGCGCCGGAGGGCAGCGTGGCCAAGGTCACCGCGCACACGCCGACACGGCACCGCGGGCCCGCCCGGGTCTTCGACCGCGAGGAGGACGCGCTGGCGGCGGTCCTGGAGCGGCGGGTCCAGCCGGGCGACACCGTGGTGATCCGCTACGAGGGCCCGAGGGGCGGCCCGGGGATGCGTGAGATGCTCCAGGTCACCGCGGCGATCGTCGGCGAGGGCCTCGGCGAGTCGGTGGCGCTGGTCACCGACGGGCGCTTCAGCGGGGCGACCCGCGGGCTGATGGTCGGGCACGTCGCGCCCGAGGCCGCCCTCGGCGGTCCGCTGGCCGCCCTGCGCGACGGCGACGAGGTGGTCATCGACGTGGACACCCGCACGCTGGCGGTCGAGGGCGTCGACCTGGCGGAGCGGCTGCGTGCCTGGGCTCCGCGCCCGCCCGCCATGCGTGGCGGCGTCTTCGACAAGTACGTCGCCCTGGTCCAGTCCGCCGCCAACGGCGCCGTCACCACGCCGGAGCGGCCGTAGCGGCCCCCGCCTGGCGACCGTCAGGCGCCGAGTTGGCGGGCCAGGTCCAGGAAATCGGCGGCGACCAGGTCGACTGGCTGCTCAGGGCTCCGCCGCCGGCTCCGCGTCAGGCCGAGCGGCCCGCCACCGACCGTTCCATGGTGGCCTGGACGTCGCCCGGGCTGAAGCTGCGGGCGAGGATCACCGTCGGACGGATGACCAGCACCACCCGGACGTCGGCGTCGTGGATCGGCCGCCCGCCCGCGCCGTAGCGCTCCTGGAGCGTCTTGTAGAAGGGCGCGCCGGTGTCGTCGTCGATCGACTCCACCACACCGCGGATCTCCAGGTAGCGCTGGGAGTCGTCGGGGTCGACGATCGACAGCGCCACCCTCGGCTCCGCGCTCACGTTCTGGAACTTCTTCCTGGTCCTGGTGTGGGTCAGGCGGATACGGCTGCCGTCCCAGGCGAACCACATCGGATTGCTCTGCACCGAGCCGTCCGATCGGACGGTGGCGAAATGCGCGATCAACGGGCGATCCACCAGGTCCTGGTGGCTGGCTGGGACCGTCGCCTGCTCGTCCACGATCGACCTCCGGAGGTTGTCGATTGTCGGCCATCCGTCGATCGCCATCTTGCCCCTGTCGGGGTCATCCGGCCCACCCGCGGGTCACCGGCGCCACTGGATCGGCGCGGCGGCGGCGTCGGGCGGGGTGGCCAGCACCCGCTCGGCGGCGTCGAGGATCGCCACCACCTCGGCGCCGAAGCGCACGTCGCAGGGGTGCTCGGTGGTTCCGGCCGCGATCATGCCGGCAAGCTGGCTGATCGCCTCACCGAAGGCCTCCACCACGGTGGTGCTGTCGCTCGGCACGGCGGACCAGCCGGCCGTCCCGTGGACGGCGAAGCGCGTGGTCTCGGCCGCCTCCGGCACGGTCAGGCTCACCGACAGCGTGCTCGCCGCGCCGCCGCGGTGGCCGACCAGCAGGTGCACCGTATCGCCGAGCCCGCGGGCGGCGGTCACCCGCTCGACCGGGCCGAGCGCCGGGATGGCCAGCGACAGCACGTGCGGCCCGACGTCCCAGAGCGCTCCCCAGCTCTGCCGCCAGGCAGACTCGGCGTAGGGGCTGCCGGGGCGGAAGATCGAGCCGAACCAGGTGCCCTGCGCGCCCTGCCACCCGCCGGTGGAGCCCAACGCCTCCAACCAGGCCACCACCCGCGGTTTGAACCGCCAGGTGAAGAAGATCACCGAGGCCACGCCGCCCGCCTCGGCCGCCTCCACCACGCTCCGGGCCTGTTCGAGCGAGAGCGCCAGCGGTTTGTCGAGCAGCAGGTGCCGCCCGGCGCGCGCCGCCCGCACCGCCAGGTCGGCCTGCACGTCCGGCGGCAACGCGATCGCGACCGCGTCGACCGCCTCCAGCAGCGCGTCCAGGTCCTCGTACCCGCGGACGCCGAAGCGCCGCCCCAGCGCCTCCGCCTTCGCCGGATTGCGCCCCCACACCCCCACCAGCTCAGCCCCCGCATGCGCCACGATCCCCGCCGCATGCGTCTCGCCCGCCCAGTAGCCCGTCCCCAACACCCCGAACCGAAGCGACACCC
>WNFZ01000204.1_pt1 | contig 61008 bp, 61 predicted proteins | sample 5400081 | NCBI WGS metagenome assembly WNFZ01 (sample SAMN13153365, study PRJNA577476) | soil metagenome | isolation source: 80 cm soil or saprolite under grassland replicate 1 | place: USA:California | collected 2016-06-15
GACCAACAAGCGCTGAATCAGGATCAGGGCCAGCTTGTTCACACCATCAACATTGCACCTGGTTACGTTCATATCTTCAGCCCCACAACCGTGCTATCGATCAACCCATACTATCGGCTCGACAATGTAAAGTACTTTAGCAGTCCGGATCCTTTCTCAGACCAGCCGATAACCTTTGGTGAGTCGCGGAGATTGAACAACGTTGGGATCAAGGCGGATGTGTCTTATGTGAAAGGAATTAACAATGCAAAGTTTGGGGTGCAGTTCTCGCATACCTTTCTAACCGAGGGTTTTCAATTCGGCATCACCGATCCAAACTTCAATGATCCCACCAGTCCCGACTTCCGACCCGGGCTCTTGCCTTTTGACCTAACGCGCGGGGGAGCGCCCTTTCTTTTTCATGGACACTCCGACATCAAGCAAGAAGCCCTTTACGCACAGGATAACTTGACGCTCGGAAATGCAACTGTCTCGCTGGGTTTGCGCTTCGATAACTATAACGGAATCACCCATGATCGCCTGCTGCAGCCCCGCCTTGGTATCTCGTATCTGGTAAAACCGACCAACACCGTCTTGCGCGGGTCCTATACGCGCAACTTCGAAACGCCTTACAACGAGAATCTGGTTCTATCCAGTGCGACCGGCGCGGGTGGTCTTGCCAATGGAATCCTCGGCGATACCAGCAATCAACCGCTTCAGCCAGGCCGTCGTAATCAGTTCAACGTTGGCTTTCAGCAAGCGCTCGGGAAATATATTGTGATTGATGGTGATTACTTCAATAAGCGGACTAGCAACGCCTACGACTTCAACGTGCTTTTCAATACTTCGATCATCTTCCCTATTTCGTGGGCCAGTTCGAAGCTTGACGGGGCAAGTTTGCGCGTTAACCTGGCGAACTACAAAGGTCTATCGGCTTTCATGGTCGCCGGGCACACGCGAGCAAGATTCTTTCCGCCGGAATCGGGAGGTCTGTTCTTCAACTCGGATTTACCGACAGGGGTATTCCGCATTGACCATGATCAGAAGTTTGAACAGACAACGGATGTTCAATACCAGTTTAGGAAATGGAAAAAGTTGGCGCCCTACCTTGGCTTTACCTGGCGTTACGATAGTGGTTTGGTATCAGGAGCGGTACCAGACTTTGACACTGCGCTCACCTTTACGGCAGATCAACAAGCTCAAATAGGTCTGTTCTGCGATGGAGTGTTCGCCACTCCAACGCAGCCGATTACAAGCTGCACGTCCTCCAATCGTGGCGCTTTGCGTGTGCGAATTCCAGCGGATGGAACCGCAAACGATGATACCAACCCTCCCCGGATCGCGCCTCGACACTTGTTTGATTTCAGCGCAGGAACTGACAACCTGTTCCGCACTGAACATACTCGCGTGACTCTGCGTTTCACAGTCATTAACCTGACAAACAAGGAAGCGCTTTACAACTTTCAGTCAACCTTTAGTGGGACGCATTTTGTTACCCCGAGAAGTTATCAGGGGCAAATCGGCGTCACTTTTTAGGCTGAGAACTCCATTGCTAAGGCCGTCGTGCTGCACTGTCAGCGCGGCGGCCCTTTCATGCGAAGGGAACGAAGGTGAAACTCAAGCAGTCCGTCCGTCGTACTCGCACGTAGACGGTAGGACGGAAATGCGGTCATTCTTTGCAGAATCCATCGCTGGAACTCGTTGACAGCCAACGTTGAGCACCCGTAGAATGGCGCTGTTTCAATGCCTTTTAGTTGTCCCCGCTCTTGGCCTTTAACTACTGAGGACTTAGCCGTGAGCCTGGTCAAGATCATCGTAATCACCATCATTGTAATCCTGAGCATTCTCCTATTCGGGCGTTTTTTCATATAACCCGAACCGGCTGCATGCCCCAGCCCGCGGAACCGCACAATTCTAATCGGCCCTCCTCGAGCTTAGTTTGCCGGTTTGTGCCCAGGCGATTCCCCTTCTTCCTACTCCTCCTTCTTTTGTCAGTGGTTCATCCGGCTCATCTCGCGGCACAAACGGACGAAGTGGTGGTGCGCGTCAGTACCGACCTCTTGCTCTTTCCCGTGCGGATCAGAGACAAACAGGGAAACGCAGTGATGGGTCTAACCGAACGCGATTTGTCATTGAAAGACGAAGATCACGCTACCACTGCAATCCATTTTTCTCCGGGAGCCGAGCGAGTAGCGCTAGTCTTTGCCCTGGATCAATCGGGCAGTCTGCGACAGATAATCTCTCAGCAAAGAGATGCGGCTTTGGCGCTGTTTGGTCGGTTTAGTCAGCGCTCACGAGTCGCGGTTCTGCGCTTTGCCGAAAGACCGCAGGTGGTGGCGCCGTTTGGCAGAGATACAGAAACGGCGCGCGCGGCCTTCAATTTTTCGGTTGGTAATCAACACACGGCAATTTTCGATGGCGCGCAAATGGCCATCAACACGCTTAACAGCCTCCCCAGCGATCGATCGGAACGACGCATTGTTATTCTGATTAGCGATGGACTCGACAACGCCAGCACGATTAAAGCGAGCCAGGTGATCGAGGAAGCGCAGGAAAAACATGTTTCTTTTTATGTGATTCACTTGCCGCTTTTCGAGCCACGTGCTGGCCGATTAGCCATACGTCAACCAGCAAAAGGCTTCCGTGACCTGGCAGAAAAGACCGGCGGCAAGTACTTCCTTGTGGGAGATGTGAACTCTGCGCTCACGCCTTCAAAAAACAACGATTTAACACCCATCTTTCAGGCCATCGAAGAAGACTTGAAAAGCCAGTACCTTCTCGGCTTCTATATTGCTGAAAGCGCACGCGATGGCCGCCGGCATCGTTTCTCAGTCAGGCTTGTGCCACCCAATCTTGAGTACTCGGTCGGAAAACTCGGATACTCTAGCACTCATAACTTTTTTGTGAACATGCATCCTGGCGATACTAAAGTCCCAAAGTAATTTTATCGGTTATCATAAGATTAAAGTTCTTTCATCACTTGCTGAACATGTCTGAAAACAACAAATTTGGTTTACGGCCCATTCGTCGAGCACTTATCAGCGTCTACGACAAGACCGGCATCGTTGAATTTGCACGCGAGCTAAAGCGGTTCGATATCGAAATCATCAGCACCGGCGGCACCGCAACGGTCTTGCGCGAAGCTGGAGTTGAGGTACGTGAAGTATCCGAAGTGACCGGCTTTCCCGAGATGATGGATGGAAGAGTGAAGACGCTACATCCCCGAATTCATGGCGCGCTGCTTGGGTTGCGTGACAACTCTGAACACCAGACTGCGATGCGCGAGCATGGCATTGAGCAGATCGATATACTCGTGGTTAATCTCTATCCGTTCGAACAAACGATTCGCCGAGAGGACGTCACACTGGAAGAGTCGATTGAGCAGATAGATATTGGCGGCCCAGCAATGATTCGCTCGGCCGCTAAGAATTTTCGTGATGTCGCAGTCCTTGTCTCACCTTGGCGCTATCCAGACGTTATGAACGAGTTGCGCGAATACCAGGGTAAACTATCGCTGCGTACCCGCATTGAACTTGCGCAGGAAGCCTTTTCCCGAACTGGCGCTTACGACACACTGATAATGGCTTACTTGAGCTCCAAGTTCTCGGTCGCTGAACGCACACAGGTTGGACCGGCAAGAGGCGGCGGCGGTTGTTATCAGGAGTTCAAGCTTGAAGAGTTGGCAAACAAGTTTAACGAGTCCACGGAGAATCTCCCTGGGCGCGGGTTCCTCCTCCTCCAGAAGATGTCCGACTTGCGCTACGGTGAAAATCCCCACCAAAAGGCTGCGTTGTATGATCGAGGCGAGAGAGGCGGTGTCGCTCATGCTGAATTGCTGAATGGCAAGGAAATGTCTTTCAACAATTACGTCGATGCCGATGCCGCGTGGCAGCTTGTTTGTGATTTCGACGATCTTGCTTGTTCAATCATTAAGCACACAAACCCAAGCGGTGTTGGGCTAGGAACCACTGGCGAGGAAGCTTACCGAAGGGCTCTCGTGACAGATCCAGTTTCTGCATTTGGGGGTATTGTAGCTTTCAATCGAACGGTCGACGAAGCAGCAGCACGTGCCGTAATTGAGATATTCACCGAGGTAATTATCGCTCCGCATTACGAAATAGTCGCGCTCGACATCCTTCGCACAAAGAAAAGTCTTCGGGTCTTGCGCACATCGGGCACGCCAACCGCAGAAGGACTTGACTATAAGCAGATTAGCGGTGGCATGCTGGTACAGAGGCGCGACAGCCACAGACTCAAACGAGAAGACTTGAAAGTGGTTTCCAGGCGCGAGCCTACGGAAGAAGAGATCCGAGCATTGCTCTTCGCCTGGACCGTTTGCAAACACACAAAATCAAATGCAATCGTCTATGCTCGAGAGGGTCAGACTGTTGGCGTGGGTGCTGGGCAGATGTCGCGTGTTGATTCAGTGAAACTCGGCGCCATGCGAGCGCAGTTGCCGATCAAAGGCTCCGTGCTTGCTTCCGATGCCTTCTTTCCTTTTCGGGACGGCATCGACGAGGCGGCAAAGCACGGAATCACAGCAATTATTCAACCAGGGGGCTCTGTTCGCGATGAGGAAATTATCTCCGCCGCCAACGAACATGGTTTGGCGATGGTCTTTTCCGGCACTCGCCATTTCAAACACTAAGTTAAAAAGGGAGAGAACGTGCGGGGAACAATCACTAAGAAGGCAGGATTAGTAGGCATACTAATATCTATGTGCGTCACCCTGGTCGCTCAGACTGGCGGCGCCCTTGGCCCGCCGCGCGGAAAAACCCAGCGAGTAAAGTTCGCCCGAGGACGAACTACAGCCGTTCTTAAAGGAGCCGTCGTCCGTGGTACAAACGACCGGTACGTTCTCGGCGCTCGCGCGGGTCAAACCATGATCGTCCACATCACAGCGAGAGAGAAGAACGCGGTCTTCACAATCCTGGGACCTGACGGGACTGCCCTTGAAGGCACTCAAGAAGGCGTGGATGCAATTGATTGGACCGGTGAACTGCCGCTATCAGGTGATTATTCGATCTGGGTTTCGCCTTCGCGTGGCAATGCAACTTACACGCTGGAAGTAACTATTCGGTGATCGCTTTGAGGGGTAGTCTCAGACTTGCCCGAGGGCCAGACGATGATTGATACTGCGGATAAGAGAGGTTAACTCATGGCACAAAACGAGAACTTATCAACCCAGGGCTCGGACGGTTTTATTCGTTGTCGTTATTGTGGACAACGAAACCAAACGCGCACCGACAATGGCGAGCCTCGCTGTGGACGTTGCCGTATGCCGCTTTCTGACAAGCCTCATAAGAAGTTCGCGGATCTTGATAAGGATCAGTACATCCATCCAGCTGATAGTCGGGCGTTGGCAGCGCTTCGTGCGATCCCGGGCATCGATTCAGCTCTGAAAAAATTGTTAGCAATCACGGGCGAGTCGGCAATCCGCGTCATCTTTACAGCTAGCGCGATCAAGGTCACGCCAAAACAGTGTCCGGATCTCCACGCCAAACTCCAGATTGCCTGCACCACGCTCGGCGTCGACATGCCCGATCTATTCGTGCAGCAGAATCCGGTTGCAAACGCCTTCACGGGAGGAGTAGAGCGGCCAGTGATCGTTCTATATTCCCAGTTGATTGAGCGGTTGACTGATGAGGAAGTGCTGGCGGTGGTGGCGCACGAGGTCGGTCATATCCATGCTGAACACGTCTTGTATCTCACTGCGGCCCGGCTGCTCGAATTCCTGGCGAAGAGCGCCGTTCTTGCTTCGCCGCTGATACCAATTGTTAAAGAGATCTTAACGCTAACTATGCGATCAGCTTTGCTGGCGTGGGCGCGACGCGCAGAACTTTCCTGCGATCGTGCGGCGCTGCTAGTTACGCAAGATGCGCACGTCATTGGTCGTACAATGATGAAACTTGCGGGCGGCACGTACGCCTCCAGAGTGGACTACCAACAATTTCTCGCGCAGGCTCGAGATTTTCAAAAGAACTATGATGAGAAGGCGCTTGATCGATTTTGGGCTGATGTGATCACATCAGGCCTGAGCCATCCGTTTCCTGTCTGGCGCGTTTCAGAGATACTGCAGTGGGTCGAAAGTGGACAATACAAGGAATTGATTACGGGCCAGCCGGAAAGTGCAGCAGCCTAAAAAACAGGTTTCAAGTTTCAGGCTTGAGGTTCCAAGGTGGCAACGTTGATCCATTCTCAAGCTGATCAATCCTAACAGTACTGGAAAACCTGAATCGACGCTGACGTGCAAACATCACACGCACAACTGGAAATCCGGAACCTGAAACTTGAACCCAGAACTTGAAACCTCAAACTTGAAAACTCCCAAGCAAACATGCTCAAAGACAAAAACGGAATAATTTTCGGAGTTGCCAACAAGCGTTCAATAGCTTGGGCAACAGCCCAGGCGCTTCATGACGCAGGAGCGCGACTCGCATTTACCTATCAGGGGGAACGGCTTAAAGAAAACGTACAGGGCTTGACCAGAGAGGCGATGCCCGGCTCGCTAATAATTCCCTGCGACGTCACCAAACAAGAGGAAGTTGACGAGACCTTCAAGCGCGTGAGTCAAGAATTTGGCCGCCTCGACTTTGTGATTCACAGCATCGCATTTGCCCCGCGAGAAGCTCTTGACGGTGAGTTCCTCACTACCAGCCGCGAGGCGTTTTTGACTGCGCTAGAGGTGAGTGCCTACTCGCTGGCCCAAGTCGCTCGCGCCGCAGAACCTTTGATGACCGAAGGTGGAGGCATCGTGACCATGACCTATTATGGTGCGGAAAAGGTTATCGCCGGCTATAACGTGATGGGCGTAGCAAAGGCCGCGCTCGAAGCCAGTGTCAGGTACCTCGCCAAGGACCTTGGTCCTCGCAACATCCGCATCAATGCCATTAGTGCGGGACCGATTCAGACTCTTTCAGCCAGAGGTGTAGCCGATTTCACTTCCATGTTGAAGCACGTTGCTGAACGGGCGCCACTGCGTCGTAATGTCGAGCCAAGGGAGGTCGGCGACACTGCACTTTTCCTCTGTAGTCCACTCGCTTCAGGAATAACCGGTGAAGTAATCTACGTTGATTGCGGCTACAACATAATGGGCATCTGAGCGGAGACTCTATGGCACAACCAGAAGACGAGACCGAACCGCATCCGGGCACAACTCAGGACGAGCAACTATTACGCAGTCCGCGCCCCGATGAGTTTACTCACACTGACACCTGGCGCGTATTTCGAATCATGGGCGAGTTTGTCGAAGGGTTTGACGAACTCGCTACGTTGACCCGCGGCGTCTCAATCTTTGGATCCGCCAGGGTGCAGCCAGATCACCCCGAGTACAATGCGGCACGCGAAACGGCTTCCCTGCTCGCGCGCGAAGGATTTGCGGTGATTACGGGCGGCGGCCCAGGCATCATGGAAGCGGCAAACCGCGGGGCTTTTGAGGCCGGCGGACTTTCTGTCGGCTGCAACATTGAGCTACCGTTTGAGCAGAGATCCAACCCGTACCTGACACGCAGTCTGAAATTCAAATACTTCTTCGTCCGCAAGATGATGTTCGTGAAGTACAGCCTGGGCTTTATCATTTTTCCGGGGGGCTTCGGCACACTCGACGAGTTATTTGAAGCATTGACTCTGATTCAGACAGGTAAAATCAGCAACTTTCCGGTGGTACTTTATGGTACGCGTTACTGGAAGGGCCTGCTCGACTGGACGCGAGAGTTTGCGTTGCAAGAAGGAAAGATTTCCGCCCAGGATCTGGATTTGCTTCATCTCACCGATTCGCCTGCAGAGATTGTTCAAATTGTACTTGACAGCGAAAACTCGCTTCACCCTCTTCATAAGTCACTCGGCGATGAGTATCGCGCTGTACAAACGTGAGCCTGGTACCGTTGCCCAAACTCAACGGCTGAATTTACGACTCGAGACTTTTAGCAAGCCATTCAAGATAGGGAAGTGAGCCCTCAACTATCGGCAGGGCCAGGATTTCGGGGGTTTCATAACTGTGTAAACTGCGCACTTCACGTTCGAGTTGTGCAAACCTTGAGCGAGCCGTCTTCGCGATGACCAGCACCTCAGCGGCGCGTTCGATGTTTCCCTTCCACCTATAAACAGACTCGATTCCGGGAAGTACTTGCACACATGCTGCTAAATTGGAACCGACAAGCATGTCTGCAAGCCGTGTTGCTTCTGCAGCGTTGGCAGCAGTGATGAATACTGCAATTGCTTCGGACATCTCACTTGTTCCTCATTAGAATCCAGGAAGCTTCGTCCCGGTCATCTTGTCTCTAGGTGTCTTCGTCTGTTTCCTCTTCGTCTTCTGAAATCAGAGTTCCTGTCAACGGTGTGGTGTCATCACCAAAAAAGGCGGAATAGAGTTCCTGAGCACGATCAAGATCGCGCTCATCAACAAGAATTACCGCGCCTGGCGCAGTAGCCGACAACAACGGGGAAAAAGCATCAGAGCCACCCGATTGGACCACGGACCGGATCCCATTCTGCCGCAGTATGTCGTTAACCATTTCTGCTTCGGCGGGCGAGCCGACGTTGTGTAACGGAAGAAATCTCGCCTCGCTGTTGTCGTGGGAAGTGGTGGCATCTAATTGTTGGACAAGTGTCGCATTGTCGTCGGGGCAGACATTTACACCAGCCTGATACTCGGCTTCGCAAACGGGACAAAACATTTGGACCTCCGTGATCGTTTCCCTGAATCCATGATATGTTTCAAGTTTCAGGTTTCAGTTTCAGGTTTCAAGTTCACGTTTCAAGTTTCAAGTTTCAAGTTGCAGGTTCGAGGGTTTAAGAACAGCACTCTGAACTTGAAACTTGGGACTTTGAAACTTGGAACCTGAAACCTGAAACTTGAAACTTAGAATTCTATTTCGCTGCTTGAACCGCTTTCTTAAACGGGATCTCTTCGAAGTGTGTGATCTTCTTAAAGGCACGAAAACGCTCGTTGATCTCATCCGGCGTGAGTCGCTGCGTCCGCGCAGTGCCGAATTCCTCGACATTGAATGACGCCATCACAGACCCGAAGATCATTGCTCGACGCATGGCGGCCTCGTCTAAATTCTCCTGACTGGCTAAATAGCCCATAAAGCCTCCGGCAAAAGTATCGCCGGCGCCGGTTGGATCAAACACAGACTCCAGTGGGTAAGCTGGAATCGCAAAGTAACTGTCGGCCGTGAAAAGTGCAGCTCCGTATTCTCCACGTTTGACGATGAGCGCTTTCGGGCCCCACGAAAGAATCGTTTTTGCGGCTTTGATCAAATTAGGGATTTCGGTCAACTGACGCGCCTCAGCGTCATTGATGATTACGAGGTCAACACCTCGAATAGTGCGCAACAGCGACTCACGCGCCAGGTCAATCCAAAGGTTCATCGTGTCGAGCGCCACCAACTCTGCATTTGGCACCTGCTCTCGCACGCCGCGCTGGAGATCCGGCTGGATATTTCCCAGGAAGACAAGACGCGCACCTTTGGAAGCCTCCGAAAGTTTCGGTTGGAACTTCGCAAAGACGTTCAAATCGGTGTACAGCGTATGGGCCATATTCAGATCATAGTCATAGCGCCCGCCCCAACGAAACGTCTTGCCGTCGGGAATTCTTTCCAGGTCACTGGTGTCAATCCCATGCTCACTAAACATCTGCAGTTCCTCGCTGCCGAAATCGCCGCCGACAACGGCGACAATGCGCACGTCAGTGAAGAAGCTTGCCGAGATGGAAAAATGTGAAGCGGAACCGCCGAGCATCTTTTCACATTTGCCAAACGGCGTGTCAACGGCGTCATAGGCCACTGAACCGACAACTAGCAAGGACATTCAGTCTGCTCCTGGTCAATTTGAGATTTACAAACTATGGTTCCTTGGACTTCGGCCCGCCGAGTGCTTTCAAGTCCTCCTCTGCTTGCTGCCTAAACCGACTCTCCGGGTGGTCAGTAATTAAACGCGTCAGATAATCTCGCGCCATGTCGCGAAACTGCTCGGTCGTTAAAGTGCGCTTGCTGGTCCCGTCGAATGTCACATACAGCGAGGGCGCCTGTTTTCCTTTTTTGTCTGCTAGCGAAAGGCTGCTTTCGCCGGCAATCAGAAGCACCTCTTCGATCCTCGCAAAGTTTGGGTTTCCGGCAATTATTTCCTCACACCGCTTCAAAGCCGCAACATAAGCCTTCTTAAGTTTGAAATAGTTCCGCGCAACTTCAAGATTATGCAGTGAATCCTTTTCAAGTTCCGGATCGCGAATAGTGGTAGGATCCGGGCCCGCTTTAACGCCGCCCTGGCCACGCACCAGCGGGACGGAAATCATCAAGCCAATTGCAAACAAGAATCCTAAGATAAGTTTCTTTCGCATCGTCTAACCTCTCAAACCTTGATTCCTCGGTCATCGCTGGCGCCGTGAGCGTTGGGTCTAACTCGGCCCGTACTTTCTGATAATTGCTTCCAGCTTCTTAGCAGTTTCAGCCGGCCAAAGATTCGGTGGAGTAAATATCGCATTCTTCAGAGCCGAGCCGCACTTACAGGTCCGTTCCTGCATACGCAACATCTTGACGGCATCGTGCATTATGATTTGGGCGTTGCGAACATTCTTGTTCAGATATTCAATCACTGTATCGACAGTGACAGCATCATGACCAGGGTGCCAGCAATCATAATCGGTAACGAGCGCCAAGGTGGCATAACAAATTTCCGCCTCGCGAGCCAGCTTGGCTTCCTGCAAATTTGTCATGCCGATGATATCCATGCCCCACGAGCGATAAACATTGGATTCCGCAACGGTGGAGAACGCGGGGCCTTCCATGCATAGATAAGTCCCGCCTCGATGCGCTGTCACAGCAGCAGAGTTACAAGCTTTCTCGAGCACATCGCTCAACCGACCACAAACCGGATGTGCGAAACTTACATGCGCGACAATTCCACCACCAAAGAAGGTCGATTCCTGGGCCCGAGCCCGCGTGCGGTCAAAGAACTGTTCCGGAATAACCATGTCGAGCGGCGCGTATTTCTCCTGCAACGAACCAACCGCCGAAGCCGATAAGATCTGCTCCACGCCGAGTAGTTTCATCGCGTATATATTCGCGCGAAACGGCACTTCGGTAGGCGTGTAGCGATGTCCGCGCCCATGCCGCGGAAGAAAGGCAACCAGTTCGTCGCCGAGAGTACCAAGAATGAACGCATCGGACGGCGCGCCGAAGGGTGTATCAACTGAGACCTCTTCGACGTCCTTGAGTTCTGCCATTTGATAGAGCCCGCTACCGCCAATTATTCCGATTCTAGCTGTGCTCATTGTTGACTGATTGGCGCAATCGCCCTCTGCGCACCGTTGCGGATGTAAGTTAGCGAGTCACTTAGTTGCTCACAGCTTTAAGTTTCCCATCCTCTTCTATTAAACGGCAAAGCGGCATGTCAGGGTCGTGATAAAACAAGCAGAGCCATCCCTCGCGAACGGCCCGGGGAAAGAGTTTTCGTTTGGCCTCGAGCGTCTCAAGCGGAAACAGATCATAGCCCATGATCCATGCCAGCTGAACGTGAAATCGCATCGGCACCAAATCAGCGAATCCAAATATAGTCAGACCCTCTCGCTCTAATCGCCAACACTGCATTGAGCGGTTGTGGCCCGCGTGCGTTTCCATCGAAAGACCCGCCACTACTTCGTAATTCGCATCCTTAGTCTCGAGTTGACCGGACTGCTTGAGTACGTCCCAATTCTCCGGCAAATAGCTCGCCCGATCTCGCTCGGAGGGTGACTCGGCATGTTCCAGCTCGGCGAGCGAAACGAGATAACGCGCGTTCGGGAATGCCGGCCGAACCTTACCTGAATCGTTAAGCGTGTTGCCGCCCGCATGGTCGAAATGCAGGTGCGTGTTGATGACGATTGTTATCTCTTCGGGGTTGATTCCCGTGATGGCCCGTAGAGATTCGCCAAACGGTCGACGACGGTCGATACCGTACATCGACTGGTGCTTAGCGGACCACTTGTCCCCAATTCCCGTCTCGATCAGAATTTTCTCAGAACCCGTATCGATGAACACACAGTTCATGTTCATACGGATCCGGTTTTGCTCATCAGGCGGGCATACCTTCGACCAGAGGTTGCGAGGAACGACTCCGAACATCGCTCCTCCGTCGAGGCGAAATTCTGCATCAGGAATAATCTCGACTCGATATTCGCCAACCTGCATTCCGGGTAACTTGAGTTTCGAACCTATTTCTTGGGCGGCTTTGCAGCCGACTTGCTAGCGGGATTCGCTTTCTTCGCCCCCGAACCCTCGGCAGGTTGCGGCGCTGGCGCTGGACCTTGACCTCCCGGCGCAAGACCTGGAGGCATAGCGGGCTGCATTTGCTGCGCATCTGGCATTTTTACAGGAAAGTTTTCGGCGACCGACACGTGCGATCGCTTCACAATATCGTCCAGAACTTTCTTCTGCTTTTCTTGCTCGACCGCCGCGCGGGCCTTGTCTCGTCCACTCTGTGGTCGCCCCATGGGATTGTCCGACTGGGCGCTTTCGCCGATGAGAATGTGGTGAGCGTGAACCTGCTCTTCCTGTTTGCCGTCCTTGGTCTCAGTCTTGCGCTCATCCAGCTTGATAATGTGATAACCAAATTTGCTTTCGACAACGTCGCTAATCTCACCCGGCTTTAAGGCAAAAGCAGCTTGCTCAAACTCGGGAACCATTTGCCCATGGCCAAACCATCCCAGGTCGCCACCCTTTTCTGCACTTCCAGTATCGGTGGAAAACTCTTTTGCCAACTTGGCAAAGTCTTCCCCAGCGCGAGCTCGTTTCAGCACTTCCTCTGCTTTCGATCGTTTCTGCTTGATGTCGAGCTCGGGGTGCTTGGCAACATATGCATTGATCTCTTCGTCCGAGGCTTTTGTTTTCTCGGCCAACTGGTCCTGCGCATACTTTTGGGCCAGTGTTCTGGATTCCTGAAGCATTAGCTGCAACTGAACTGGACGCTGCTTATCAACTCCGGCAGCAATTCCCTTTTGCTCGCCAATCAACGTTCGGCCAAAATCCTGCTTGAGTGCCTTCAGTTGTTCCTCCGGTATATCCTGTCCCTCAAGCTGCGGACTGGCTTTGATTAATTTCAGCAACTGATTCAGCTTTTCCTGGTTTGCGGGCTGCTTAAAAAACTCTTCAATCTCTGGTTCGGTAATGCTTGTCGCAGCACTGTTTTTCGACTTGAAATAGGCATCTGAGATCACTTGGGCGCGCATTACCGCCATTTGCTGTTTTACTTCGGGGTTGTTGGCCAATCCTTTCGTGCGAGCCTCTTCCGCAAGAGCTAACAAAATTTTCAGATTATCAGCCAAGTCCTTCCGCGCCTTTTCGTCAGACGCTAGTCGAGCTCGATCTCGAGCCGGAAAGTCTTCCACAAGAGTGGTCATATCCTCCGGCGAAAGATTCATGGACTCGGGACGCCGCGCTCTTACCTGCCAGACTATTAACCCGATCGAAAAAACCACAGCCAGCGCCGCTGCGATCCACGCTTTAGTAGTTGAATTCAAGACACTTTCCTTTCTTAACTCAGACTAGGGCGCTGTACCAATTCCAGCAAAACGCCATTAGTTGATGATGGATGAATAAACGCTACAAGGCAACCGCCCGCCCCCAGACGGGGTTCTTCGTCAATCAAGCGCGCGCCCTTCCTGGCCAAGTCAGCAAGCGAAGCGCGAATGTCTCCTACCTCGATTGCCAGGTGATGGATTCCCGGTCCCCGCTTAGCTAAAAACCTACCAACCGGTGAATCCGGTGTTGTCGGTTCTAGCAATTCAACGTGAGTCTCCCCAATTGGCATCATGACTACGCGCACACCCTGCTCTGCAACCTCGTCAGTCGAGTCGACCTCCAATCCCAGCGCATCCCGCCAGACTGCGAGACTCTCGGCGAGTTGGTTTGTTGCAATTCCGATGTGGTCAAGTTTCATAAATAATTGGTCTTTGATCTTAGGCCTTTGGTCTTGGGTCTTTCATCTTCAATCGTTTGGTCTTTGGCTCTAAGGTCTTGGACATTTCTCATTTGAGATTTGACACTGATCATTTGTCATTTCATGTAATTTCATGTATTTCATATCATTTCACGTTGATCATTTTGTCATTTCGTGTTACCCGCCTGGTGACAAAGCGTAAGCGTATCTCCACACATCATTCGGTGTCGTAAACTCTCAAATGACAATTGATCAATGTCAAATCTCAAATGAGAAATGTCCCAAGACCTGAGCCCCAAGACCAAAGTCCAAACCCCAAGACCCAGGTCCTAACTCCATTGTAAAATCTCCTCGACCGCAGAATAAGGATCACGTTGACGTGTTGCAACTTCCTCCGCCAGGCTATCGAGCCTATCAGAAGCATCTTGTGATTCGAGAATACGGGCTACGAGTTGCTCACGAAGCAGTTCAACAATGCGCCAACGTGCGATTGCTCGACGACGTTCGCTGTTCAGCTTGCCATTTAACTGCGACGTGCGAAATGACTCGATAGCCTGAGCCAGTTCCTCGATTCCCTTACCTGCTGTTGCTACTGTCTTGATGATTGGCGGCATCCAGGCGTCCTGGCGCTCAGCAAGCGAAAGGAGTGCTTGCAACTCCCTTTCAGTCGCGTAAACTCCCTCGCGATCAGCCTTGTTTATGACAAAGATATCTCCGATTTCCATTAAACCCGCTTTGATCGCCTGAATATCATCGCCCATGCCCGGCACTAGCACGACTACAGAAACATCGGCTGCCTTTACAACCTCGACCTCATCCTGGCCAACGCCAACAGTCTCCACAATGACACGGGAATAACCCGCCGCGTCAAGAATGGCTAACGCGTCAACGGTTGCGCGAGCTAAACCGCCCAGATTTCCGCGAGTAGCCATGGAGCGGATAAAGACGTTCCTATCCAGTCCAAGCGTTTGCATCCGAATACGATCGCCGAGAATTGCACCTCCGGAGAAAGGGCTCGAAGGGTCCACGGCGACGATGCCAACTCGCTCTCCGCCCTGGCGATAGATCAGAGCCAATTTGTCAACGAGTGACGATTTCCCAGCACCGGGAGAGCCAGTGATTCCGATAATCAATGCCCTGCCTGTGCGCGGAAAGATCTCCTTCATCAAGGCAGATGCATCGGGCGCGCCGTCTTCGACCTTCGAAATTGCGCGCGCCACTGCGCGCGGGTCGCCGGCCGTGACCCTTTCGCTCAGCGTCTTCCTTTCCGCAGTCAGGTTCATGAATGCCGGGGGCTGGGCCGACACAGAATTTAATCGAAGGCTGGCGTTCTGATTTTCCGAAGCCAGCCGTCTCATCATTATCTAACCGGCCTGCCGCAAAACTTCGCGCGCGATGATGATCCGCTGAATTTCGGATGTGCCTTCGCCAATCGTACAGAGCTTTGAATCGCGCCAATATTTCTCTGGTGGGTAATCCTTCGTATAGCCGTAACCACCGTGTATCTGAATCGCTTCCTCGCAGACCGCAACACTCATCTCAGAGGCAAACAACTTGGCCATCGAGGATTCCCTGGTCACAGGCTTTCCTGCGTCCTTTAGCCAGGCTGCGCGGTACATCAACAGGCGGGCCGCATCGATCTGGGTGGCCATGTCTGCCAACTTGAACTGAATCGCCTGGAATTCGGAAATGGGTTTGCCAAACTGTTGCCGCTCCTTCGAGTAGTGCACCGCCGACTCGTAAGCCCCCTGAGCTATCCCGACGGCAAGAGCTGCTATCGAAATCCTGCCGCCATCGAGGACCTGCATTGCATTAACAAATCCCTCGCCCTCCTCGCCGAGCAGGTTGTCATCAGAAACGAAGCAGTCTTCGAACACTACGCTTGCGGTCTCTGACGCGCGCAAACCCAGCTTGTTCTCTTTCTTCGAAGGGGAAAAGCCCATCATTCCTTTTTCAAAGATAAATGCCGAAATTCCCTTACTACCCTTGGACCGATCGGTGACGGCCACCGCTACGCACGTGTCGGCGTGAATCGCATGTGTAATAAAGTTCTTCGAGCCGTTTACCAACCACCCGCCATCCTGGTGCACCGCAGTGGTCTTAGTCCCCGAGGCATCTGACCCAGCATCAGGTTCAGTCAGCCCCCATGCCCCGAGGTGCTCACCCCGAGCAAGCGGCACTAGGTACTTTTTGCGTTGCTGCTCGCTGCCAAATGCATAGATGTGATTTGAACAAAGGGAATTGTGGGCCGCCACAGAAATTCCCACTGAGCCATCGACACGCGACAGTTCTTCAATGATGGTTGCGTATTCGATGTATCCCATTCCCGCGCCACCGTATTCCTCCGGGAAAATGACACCCGTCAAACCAAGCGCAGCCAACTTAGGCTGCAGCTCAACCGGAAAATGCTGCGTCTCGTCCCACTCCATGACGTGCGGAGCAATTTCTGCCTCGGCAAATTCCCGCACACTCAACTTTATCTGCTGTTGTTCTTCTGTCAGTTCAAAGTCCATGCATGTTCCCCGGTTAACCTGAAACGCAACTTGTTAGCTTGGGCTGGTAAGCTATTGCCTGACTGGCGTACACGACAAAGGCATCCCCGCCTGTCATCTTGATGACAGGCAAGAACACCTGTCGAACGGGCAAGAGCGCCTTTTGATTTTACCCTAATGAAGCTACTAACCGTGACTGGCGCGGCGCTTTACGCGCTTTACGCCCTTTACACTTCTCGCCCTTGGCTCCTTCTGTTCTTTTTTCATGAAGCGCTTCACTTCATCCGGGGTCAGCAATCGCCACCCGCCGTTGCTCAGTCCCGAATCTCCCAGGAAACCGATGCGAACGCGTCGTAACTTCACAACCGAAAAGCCAATGAGATCAAACATGCGGCGAATCTGTTGATTGCGTCCTTGATGTAACAGAATCTCAAACCAAGAGTTGCTGGTGGTCTCTTCCAACCTGGTGATCTTCGCCGGAGCGGTACGAGTCCCATCGTCCAGGGCAACTCCTCGCCTTAGTCGCTCGATCGCCTCTTCCGGGGGGACGCCCTTTACCTTTACTTCATAGACTTTTTGTACGCGGTTGCGGGCGGCGGTAATGAAGTTGGTAAAGTCGCCATCGTTTGTCAGGAGCAAAAGGCCCTCGGTGTTGAAATCCAAACGACCCACCGGATGAACTCTCCCTAAAGACCGGGGCAGAAGGTCCACCACCAGGGGCCGTCCCTCGGAATCTGAAACACTGGTTAAGTAGCCCTTTGGTTTGTTCAGTAATACGTAGACCTTTTGCCGGGCTTTCAGCAGCGGGTTGATTAACTTGCCCTGGACTTTTACATGGTCCTTTTCGGGATCGGCTTTGCTTCCGAGTTCGTCAACCACTTTACCGTTAACGGTCACCTGTCCGGAGGCAATCAATTCTTCAGCGTGGCGGCGAGAGGCAAGGCCTGCGGCAGCAATCAGTTTTTGTAACCGCTCTTCCATAATCAAAGCTGCTGCTGCCTCCTGCTCCTGCCGTCTGCTTTCTGCTTCTGCCTTCTGCTCGTTACGCGCTGCCACCGGCGAGGTCTTCAAAGTCCTCTATGCTCGGCAGCTCCGAGAGGTCCTTAAGACCGAATTGCATCAAAAACTCTTTCGAAGTGCCATACATCATGGGCCGCCCAACCGTTTCCTTTCGACCCTTGGCTACGATCAACTTCTTGTCGAGCAACGTCTTAATTGCTGAAGGCGACTGTACGCCGCGAATCTCCAGAATCTCGGGAACTGTTACTGGTTGACGGTATGCAATGACTGCCAGAGTTTCGAGCGAGGCAAGGGTAAGCTTGGCGCTCGGGCGCGTTCGCAAAAACGCGCGAACATGTTCGTGGTACTCAGGTCGAGTCGCGAATTGCCAGCCTCCGGCAACCTCGCGCAATTGCAAACCTCCGTTACGTCCGTTGAACTCTTTAACAAGTTCTCCGATCGCTTGCCCGACGCCCTCGCGATCCTCCTTTAGAATTTCAGCTATCGTTTTCGCGCTAAGAGGCTCTTCAGCGACAAATATCAAAGCTTCGATGACGCCGATACGCTCGATCATGCTTTGAACCGTATGAGGGGCATCGTCCGTTTCGGCGCCGGTCGCGTCAGCAGTGCCCTGCGTCGCTTCTTGCGCAGCCACCAGCGCCTCAAGCTCCCGGCTTGCTTCCTGATTTAACGCCTCTTGATCGAGGAGTTCACCTCCCGCGTTTATCATTTCTTCACTCATCTCGGTTTCGTCAATTAGCAACGCAGGCAATTATGTCGCCAAAGGTTTTCCGCTGCAGCAGTTTGATCTCAGTCGTCCTAACTAACTCCAACACTGAAAGAAAGGCCAGTACCAACTCCCGGCGCGTACGCGCCCGTTCGAAAAAGACTCGCAAATTCAATTCGCCTGTCGACAACACCATGTTTCGTAGTCGCTCGAGCATCTCAGCCATCGAAATCTCTTCACGCTCAATTTCGAGCAAAACTTCTTCCTTATGGCGGGCCAGTATGTCCTGAAATACCTTTAACAGATCAAACAGACCTACCGCGACTTCTGGATTGTTCTTGTCGGTCTCCAACTCGGCGCGTTTGAAAACGGCTTGCTCAACGGTAGCTCGCGACCAAAGCATCTGAGCCGCAGCTTTGTATTTTTGATACTCGAGCAATTGGTTAACGAGGTCGAGTCTCGGATCCTCATCCTCTATCTGCGTGGCGAGCGGGTCGCGTGGCAGTAGCATCTTCGTTTTTAGCTCAATGAGCGTCGCTGCCATCACCAGAAAATCTCCCGCGACAGCAATGTCCATTTCCTGCATGGCCTGAAGATAGCGGAGGTACTGGTCGGTAATTTGCGCGACAGGAATGTCGTAGATGCTTACCTGCTCTTGCCTGATCAGATGCAAGAGTAGATCGAGCGGACCTTCAAACTCGCCAAGGACAATCTTCAAATCGTCGGTGAGGTTATCCGGCACGATTTCCGGTGTGGCGCCGGAGACATCGATTGTCGTACCCGACTGCTCGGTCCGTTCCATTGTTGCTTCTGGTGTATCGTCCATTGGAAACCCGCATTTAACGGTTGGCGCCCACGAGGCCCATTTTCGTCTTCACATTTTGAAATGTTGCGCTGGCAATTGCCTGCGCTTTTTCACGACCACGGGCGAGAATGCTGTTTAGTTCTTCATCGTCGATGTTACGGATGCGCGCCTGAAAAGGTCTGAGAAATTCAATCGTCACGTCCGCCAGATCGCCTTTCAATTGTGCGTAGCCTTTGCCTGCAAAATGCGCTTCGACGTCCTGCGGCTGCTGACCAGTCATCAAGCGATATATCGTCAAGAGATTTGTAATCGCCGGTCGGGCTTCATCAAATCGGATTTCGGAGCCTGAGTCGGTCACTGCTCGCTTGAATTTGCGAGCAACTGTGTCGGCGTCGTCGAGAAGCATCACGCAACCATTAGGATCATCGTCGGATTTCGACATCTTTTTTGTGGGATCCGATAGCGACAGGATGCGGGCCCCCACTCTTGGAATAAAGGGATCAGGTACACGAAACGTTTCACCATAGTCTCGGTTAAATCGTATGGCGACATCGCGGGTCAGTTCAAGGTGCTGTTTCTGATCTTCCCCAACCGGCACAAGGTCTGTCTGGTACAGGAGAATGTCTGCGGCCATCAACACGGGATAATCGAACAAGCCGACGCCTACATTCTCGCGCTGCTTACGCGCCTTCTCTTTGAATTGCGTCATTCTTTCCAGTTCAGAGATGCGGGCCACGCAGTTTAGTATCCAGGTCAATTCTGCGTGTTCAGAAACATCTGACTGAATAAAAACCGTGGAAACCTCGGGGTCGATTCCTACTGCGAGGTAGATGCGCGCGGTCTCTCTCGTTTTCTCAGCGAGTAGTTTGGGATCCTGAGGAAGGGTAATCGCATGATAATTGACGATGCAGAAAAAGCTCTCGTACTCGTGCTGCAGCGCAACCCAGTTTCGCAACGCGCCGAGATAGTTTCCCAAATGGACATTGCCGGTGGGCTGCGCGCCGCTGAAGATTCGTTTAGGCATCAATCAGGCAATCGGAAGAAAGCGCTACAGCGCAAGTAGAAAACCTAGCAACCTGCCAACCGGGGCGAAAATAATATTGAGAAATCCCGTTTGCATGATCAGCAATAGAATAATGAAGCCAAACCGGTCCAGGGCTTCCAGGGCTGGTTTCATGCTATCGGGCAACACCGTCCAGAGCACCTTGCTTCCGTCCAACGGAGGAATGGGCAGCAAATTGAAGAACGCTAAGCCAACATTCAGCAGTAGCGCTCGGAAAAGGAGTAAAGAAACCGGCTCTTCTAAACCTGACAACGCGGCCCCGGGTTCGAACAGCCGCGAGTACTGCAAAGCCTTGATTATTATCAAACTGATGATAGCGATCGACAGATTCGCCAGGATTCCAGCAATCGACACCATGACATTCGCTACGTTCTTGTTTCGCCAACGTAGAGGATTTACCGGTGTCGGTTTGCCCCAACCGATCAATGGAATAGCTGCGGCCGCCCCACCCATATGGGAAAGAACAAAACCTACAATAGGAATTAGTAATGTGCCGATGGGATCAGTGTGAACGATGGGATTCAGCGTTATTCGGCCGAGTAGCCGGGCCGTATCGTCGCCAAATTTATATGACATCCAGGCATGGGCCGCTTCGTGCGCCGAGATGGCGAAAAGCAGGACCACCATGTAAATCAATAGTTGTGGGATCAGATCTGCTGTCACTTAATACCCGTCAACAAAAGCGTTAGAACGTCACGTTAGCATCACCCCAGTCGAGTGTCAAAAAATCCATTTTCGAAGGTGAGTGTGTAAGATTCAGCCGTGAACGAGGGTTCCCATGACTCCCAGTGGCAGACTGAACACGGAATCAATCGAGGCGACCACCATGTCGCCGGCGGCACTAAACGCCAACCCGACCAGATTCATTCCCGTAACTACAATCGCTGCCTCCTTACTCTCTGCAGTGATTCGCACAATTCCTCTGCGGCCGCGAAGCGACGCAGCCGTATACAAATTCCCTTCCTGATCAAAGGCGAGTCCCTGTGGACGACCCAGTCCCTTGTAGAACACCTCAATGTTTCCATCCTGGTTGATGCGATAAACAACATCAAAACTCGTGACCGTGGGTCCAGTGACGTAGAGTGCATCGTCAGGCCCCCATGCGAGGTGGTATGCGGATACCGACGGTTCGAGTTGAGCCCATACCTTCTCTTCCCCGATTGGGTTCACCTTGTAAATCGTTCCACTGCGATCGCCTACGTACATCGTGCTGGAACGATCAAAGGCGATCCCAGTTGCAACGCCCAGATTCCTGACGAACGGCACAGCCTCCTTAAACGGTGTGATGCGATAAACGGTGCCATCTAACCGGCTGGTAACAAACATCTGTCCACTGCTATCAAAGGCGATACCAGTAGGATTAGGAATATCGCCGGAGAATTCGGAGACTTCTCCACTAACATCGACTCGGAATAGAGTAACCGGGAGTTGTTCGCCGCGCGGCCCTGACCGGGTTACAAACAGTGAGCCATCATCCGGATCAAAAGCCGGATTCGCGACCGGGTGCAGGTCTTCGACCATCTTCTTACCCTGAATGAAGTTCGCAGATGCGCTCTTGCGATTTCCGCGTTGCAGCGTGACGGCGACCTCGCCGCTGTGGCGCGCTTCAGGGACGAGTGCCAGCACCCGCCTAGATCCAAGCGCCACAATCGGAGCTTCACTACTGTTAAACCAGATGCTGCACAGCGAAGGTTGGCTAGTATCAAATCCGGCACACGAAATCACAATTTCTCCGCCAGCAATTCCGGCTGTTGGATCGATGTTCAAGATCTCTAACTTAGATCCCATCTTTTTAGAGGACTCCTGGGCGATTGCTGTATTTAGAGCGCAGTGACCCGACGTGAGGGCATAGTAGACGTCTGGTCTGCCTCGAAAACCGTTCATGATACGACGGCACAAAGGTCATGTCTAACGGAGGCAACTGTAGGACACAAAGGGATGATTATGCTTGCCCCGGCGGCCCTGTGCTATAATCCGCCCGCATTAGTAGTCCGTGCGGACCGAGAGCTTCCTAACTTGGTTTTGTCGAAGTTGCGCACGATAGAATCCTGATGCTCAAGCGACTTAGCGAAGCGATATCGCAGAGCAATATCAAGAATCCCTTCCAGGCGTCCGAACTTCCCCGCTCGCAACACTCTTACTGTAGGTCCATAAAGGCTAGTCCGCTGAGGGTGTTCGTCTGTCAACAGGTTGAGCAAGGAGGAAATTAGCTATTACAAGCGTATTGGGAAATGTGCTGGGTTTAAAGCCAAACCAACTCCGCCGGATCGAGAAGCTTTATTCGCGCCGAATTCAGTCTAACCAAATCGTAAGCCCGGAATTTGCGCGCCAACTCAGCGAACTGTCACATGAAACGCGGCGCCAGATTGGAGCGCTCATTGATCGCAAGGGCTACGTTCAGTATGTGATGGTCGGCGATAACCGACGGATAGAGCTCCCCGATTTCAAGCGCGTGCGAGTCGCGGAGGGGCGCTTTCGGGGTCTCCGTTGCGTCCACACGCACCTACGCGGCGAACATCTTACCCAGGACGACCTGACGGATCTTGCGCTCCTGCGCCTTGATTTGATGGCAGCCATCGAGGTGAGTCCTGATGACGGACTTCCCGGCATCGTGCGTGCGGCTCATCTTCTACCAATGCATTCTGGTGAGCTGGAAGATCCAGCTAGTCCGCCTTACGCATTCCTCGAACCACGAGTCGTCTCGCAGTTGGATCAAGACTTTCTATCCTTAATTAACTCTCTCGAAGACGAGATGGCCCGGAACCGGCGCTCAGGCAGGCGAGCCGAAACACGCGACCGTACCATCCTGGTTGGCGTTGCCACGGGTTCTATTGCCGATGCCGAAGAATCGATGGCTGAGCTCGGAGAACTAGCGACGTCCGCGGGGGTAGTTGTGCAGGATAAGATCATCCAAAGACGCCAAGCCATCGATGCACGCACGGTCTTAGGGAGAGGCAAACTCGACGAACTTCTTATCCGCGCCCTGCAACTCGGCGCTGACATGCTGGTGTTTGATCGCGATCTGACACCTGCCCAGGTGCGGTCACTTTCCGAAACAACCGATCTTAAGGTTATCGATCGAAGTCAGTTAATCCTGGATATCTTTGCGCAACGGGCGCAGTCCAGCGAAGGCAAAATTCAAGTTGAACTGGCTCAGCTAAAATATCTCTTACCTCGATTGATTGCCGGTCAAGACTCAGCATTCTCTCGTCTGGCAGGCGGTATCGGCGGGCGAGGTCCCGGCGAAACCAAGCTGGAAACGGATCGACGACGCGTTAGAGATCGCATCAATCGGTTGGAGAAAGAGATCTCGACGCAGCGCCAGCGACGACAGGAGCGCCGTAAAGTCCGCACCAGACGTGGCCTCCAAATCATCTCAATTGTCGGTTACACCAATGCTGGTAAGTCAACGCTCCTGAATACACTGACTAACAGCGAGATTCTGGCTGAACAACGGATGTTTGCGACGTTGGATCCAACTTCGAGACGGCTTAGACTTCCACGGGAACAGGAGGTCGTGATTAATGACACCGTGGGATTTATTCGCGACCTCCCTTCGGATCTGCTATCAGCTTTTCGCGCGACCCTTGAAGAAATCAGCGACAGCAGTTTGCTCATTCACCTCGTGGATGCGGCGAATCCAAGGTGGCTGCAACAGCTTGAATCGGTAGAACGAATACTGGCCGGGCTGGGTCTGGCTCAGACGCCCACGCTGCTAGCGTTGAACAAAGCAGACGCGGTCTCGCCGGAGGCAGTTGAGGCAATTCAACGGCAGGTTACGTTGACTAGCTCGCGTGAGGTCGTAGTTATTTCGGCAAGACAGCCAGAAACTCTAACACCCCTTCTCGATAAAGCGGGCTCTATGTTGGCAAGAGATCTGCTGACCCCGTTTTCAGCGGGAAACGGACACAAAGAAAGGCCGCTGTCGCGCATTGCATAAAATGGGCCTTCGTCCCCGTTTCAAAACACCACTGACACAAACGCGAGACGCGCTTTTGCGCTATGCGGTACGTCCCTTCGACAAATTCACACCGCGAACCCGTGCTTTCATCGGTGTCGCCTTTCTCATAATTACAACTACGCTTCTGGTCTCGAAGAGCTATTGGTCGGGCGTTTTGGCGGACTATAAGGAAGGCGACGTGGTGATAAGGACGGTGGTTGCACCCGCCGACATCACTACTATTGATATCCCTGAGACCGAAAAACGGCGAGACGCGGCAAGGCAGTTGACGCGTCCCGTTTTCAATTTCGACTCGAGTCGCAGTGAGAACTCGGCGCAGAGCTTTCGCACCGCGTGGGAGGATCTCAAGAGGCAGGCGGCATCAAATCCCGGCAAACCAACAGTCTGGACGGGCGAGGGAGGAACCGCAGTTGCCAAAGCGATATCTGCCCATCGCTTTGATGACGTCCAGCTCGAGCGGTTGATTACGGTCATACGACAAGCCTTTGACGGTTACATCTACGACGATAATGATGCAGAGCAGCTGAAGCAGGAGATTGTTTTGGTCGATGTGCGTAGACCAACCTCGCAAATGATCATGCCTTCACCGCGCACCCGCATGAAGCCGCTTAGTGCGGCCCGCCGCGATTTAGAAATGCGGGTTTTGAATTTCCCGGAATGGACTCAGGAGGAAAAAGCGGCGCTGGCACTGGCGATGATACCTCTGATTCGTCCGAACCTGGTGCTGGATCAGACAACAACCGCGACCGCGCGCGAAACTGAGGCGAACAAGATTCCTCCCGTAACTATTTCGATGAAGCGGAATCAGGTCATCGCTCGTGAAGGTGATACTGTAACACCGGGCATGCTTGCTCAGTTTGCAGCCATCAAGGGTGCAGGTCACAACGGCCGGCCGTGGCACAACTTTCTGGGTCTCTTACTCGTGGTGGGAGCCGTTTACTGGGCAGCATGGAAATTCACAGAACACCGAAGCGCTTCAGAAACGCTGGCTCTGAAAAAGCGGAGGGCGTTTGCCCTGGTTGGTTCTGCAATCGTGGTGCAAACTGCTTTGATTCGGGTCGGCTTCACATTGGGCGACAGCATCGCTGCGCAGATGACGCGCGCTCCTTTCAACGATCCAATGATTTGGAATTTTGCTATTCCCTTCGCAGCGGCGGCTCTCTTAGTGGCAATGCTGGTTGATACACAACTCGCTTTTCTAACTGGAATGGTGACTGCCCTGTTTGCCGCGATCATGGCGCCTAACGGAGTACAGACGGCGATCTTTGTAATGATTTCGTCTTCTGCGGCCGTTTACGGAATTGGCCGCTATCGTGAAAGGCAGTCAGTCACTCTTGCAGGACTCTTTGTGTCGGGTATAAATGTGATCGTGGTCCTGGCCTTGATTGCGTATGCCGAGCAACCATTCACACTGAACACCGTCTTGCTCGGAATCGGATGCGGACTGGCTGGCGGTTTATTAACGTCAATCTTCACAGCAGGCGGCCTGCCAGTAAACGAATCTCTATTCGGGATTCTAACTGATGTAAAACTACTCGAACTTTCAAACGCTGATCTACCTGTATTGGGACAGCTTGCCCTGCGCGCTCCAGGCACCAATCAGCACTCGCACGCCGTGGGCCAACTGGCTGAGGATGCGTGCCGTGGAGTCGGCGGTAATCCGCTTCTGGCACGTATCGGATCTCTATACCACGACATCGGGAAACTGGCGGCGCCAGAATACTTTGTTGAAAACCAGCAGGGACTTAACCCTCACGATCGCTTGCGTCCGATCCAAAGCGCGAAAATAATTACCAGTCACGTAACTTATGGCATGAAGCTGGCCAAAGAGATCGGGCTTCCCAGCAAGATCGCCGCTTTCATTCCTCAGCACCACGGCACGCGCACCCTGCATTACTTTCTGCGCAAAGCACAAGCTCAGGCTAAACCCGGTGAGACTATCGACGAAAAGGATTTTCGTTATCCCGGACCTAAACCTCAGTTCAAGGAAGCGGCGATCATGATGCTCGCGGATTCCTGCGAGGCTGCCGCTCGTTCTCTTGCGCGACCCGACCCGGAGAATATTCGCACGATTGTGATAAAGATTGTGGATGCCATCGTAACCGATGGCCAACTGGATGAGTGCGATGTGACTCTTCGAGAATTAACAACGATTCGCGAGGCAATGATCAGCGCGCTGACCGCCATCTATCATGCCCGCATCGACTACCCAGGCTTTAATCCGCCCGCGCTTGCTGGTCCAATCCCGCCCCTGCCTTCTGGACATCTCGACAGCGAAGAGCGTGGTATTAGCTACAGCAAACCGTCGGAAGTTCCGATTAGCAAGGGCGGCGAAGTAGAAGACGAAGCGGTAACTCACAAGATAGCCAAGGGTTAACCTCAACGCGACCTCTTTATCCTAATTAGAACCGGGCGCGTAACTTCTGGTATGTGGTCGTGAGTTCTTCCGGGATGACGCGGGTATTGCCAACACTAGTCATAAAATTTGTATCACCGGACCAGCGAGGCATGATGTGGATGTGAATGTGGTCGGTTATTCCAGCTCCGGCCGCGGCCCCTAGATTCATACCAATATTGAAACCGGCTGGATCATAGGCATCACGCAGCGCTGTTTGGCACCGCTTGGTGAGATCCATTAGCTCGTCAGTGGTTTGTTTTGAAACTCGATCCAGATCCGCAACATGCTCATAAGGGACTACTAGAAGGTGACCACTTGTGTAAGGGTAGATATTGAGAACGATTAGGTTGTGTGCACCCCGATGCAAGACAAAGTTGGTCTCGTCATTTCCTGGATTTTGCCGGATCCGACAAAACACACACTGTGAGGTATCTGAGTCCTTGCCTCCTCCTGAAGCGATGTAATCGTAGCGCCAGGGACTCCATAACCTTTCCAAGCTTCGATTACCTCATCGTAGATTTAGATACCAGGAGGTTGTCGCGCGTCGTCCGAGCCAACGGCTACGCTTTCCGCAGCGGGATGAGAAGCGGAGTTGCTGACGTTGATTAATTCCTTCAATTCTTTACCAGGCTTAAAATAAGGAACGCGCTTGGCGGGAATACTAACGGGATCACCAGTCTTAGGATTTCTACCGCGACGAGCGCCCCGCTCGCGCACACGGAAGCTGCCAAAACCGCGGAGTTCGATCTTCTCGCCCTGGTTGAGTGTTTCGATGATGCTCTCAAACACTATCTCGACGAGCCGTTCAGCGTCCTTCTTGGTTAATTCCGCCGCTCGGGCAACGTCTTCGACGAGTTCCGCTTTTGTCATGCCTCACCTCAGATTTTGCGTAAACTGAATTCGCTTAAAAAAACCAAGAGTACTTAAGAGCGCTCGTATTGATGTCCCAAAGTGGCGAGGTATGGTGCGTACACTATCAGAAAACAAATACGCCGGGCAAGACTGTCATCAAGGACGAAAATGGTCTGAAAGGGAGAGGCGACTCGGGTGATAAAGACCGTGCGTAGGCATGCCTTGTCCTCGTCCAGGATCACAGGTGGACAGAGTCGTGCGCGGCGTTTACTGCTCTTGCCCTTCGTCAGACTCGTTCTTGCCAATGCCAAAATCTGCCAGTTCTCCCAGCGAGGCCATCCCACTGCCAGCCTCCGATGAATAGATCTTCGTGTCGACCACTGGCTCATCTTTACCCACCGCCCGTGCAGACAAACCAACCTTCCTGGTTTCAGGGTCGATACGCAGGATCTTGAATTCCATTTCCTGACCCAGCTGTACTACATCTTCCGGCTTCGCAACTCGTTCTTCGGAAAGCTCGGAAATGTGGCAAAGGCCTTCAAGGTTGTCATCGAGTTCGACAAAGGCTCCGAAGTTCGCAAACCGCGCAATCTTTCCGCGGACCACGTCGCCAGGCTTATGAGAATTAACGAATTGCTCCCACGCGTTGGGCTCAAGATCCTTTATAGACAGCGAGAGCCGTCGATTCTCGGTGTCGATGCTGGTGATAACGGCATCGATTTCTTGTCCCTTTTTCAGCGCCTCGCTAGGATGCTTAATTCGTCTGGACCACGAGATATCTGAAACATGGACCAGACCGTCAACGCCGTCCTCAATCTCGATAAAGGCGCCAAAGTCGGTCAGGTTTCTCACACGTCCATGCACCCGAGTGCCTACCTGGTAACGTTCGTGCAGCGTTTGCCACGGATTCTCCTGCACCTGCTTCATACCAAGGCTAATGCGGCGTGCCTTAGGGTCGACATTCAGCACTTCGACTTCAACCGTGTCTCCGGGGTTTACGATCTTGCTGGGATGCTTGACGCGCTTGGACCAGCTCATTTCGGAAACGTGAACCAAGCCTTCCACGCCCGCTTCAAGTTCTACAAAAGCGCCATAGTCCGCTACGCTTGCGACCCGACCATTCAATCTGGTGCCAATGGGAAACCGTTCCTCAACACTGGACCATGGATCGGGGAGCAATTGCTTGTAACCAAGTGAAACGCGCTCGCGCTCGCGATCGAACTTAAGAACCTTCACCTGCACAGAATCACCAACTCTGAAAAGCTCCCCAGGGTTTTGTACTCGTCCCCACGACATGTCAGTAACGTGAAGGAGGCCATCAACCCCGCCTAAATCGACGAACGCACCATAGTCGGTCAAGTTCTTGATCTGACCCTCGACAACGATGTCTTCTTCGATATGCTGTAAGGTCGAATCCTTGCGGCCCGCGTTTTCCTCTTCGATCACCGCCTTGCGCGACAGCACCACGTTGGAACGTTTGCGGTTAAGCTTAATAACCTTGGCTTCAATCTCCTGGTTGCGAAGGCTATCCAGATTACGAATAGGGCGAACATCGACCTGTGAACCGGGAAGGAAAGCAGCTATTCCGTCGATATCTACTCGCAAGCCACCCTTAATCCGCTCGCTAACCCGCCCCTTCACGTTCGTCCCATCACGGTAGGCCTTTTCCAAATCGTCCCAAGCCTTCATGCGGACGGCATCGGCGCGAGACAGAACCGGAAGGCCATCGGCGGTCTCCATGCTTTTAACGAGCACTTCGACCTCATCGCCGGGTTTTACAGTCAGAACGCCGTTTTCCGTAAATTCAGCTGGGTTGACGATCCCCTCTGATTTATAGCCAAAGTCGATCACTACACCACGTTCGCTGATGCCGACTACCGTACCCGATACAACTTCGCCCTCCTGAAGGCTGGCCTGTTCCTGCTCAAACTGATCCAGCAACTGCCCAAAATCGACGTCGCCGGGGTGGCGTGACTCTTCTTCTTCGCCGGGTGAAGTAGCTATTCGTGGGCTCTGACTCTCTTTGGCGGGTTGAGCTTGCGAGGCGGCCTGAGGGCCGCCGGAATTAAGATCGGTTTCATCGGCCGCGCTGTCATTCAGCTTCGGTTCTTCACTAGACATGCATGCTCCTGTAGGACCCCGGTCAATTTCAGCGTGTTACAAATCAATTCGCGCATTCACTCCTCACATCGGCCACTGCAGGTATCGGTGGCTGGTGAACAGTATTCGAACGGCCGCTGCCTGCGATTGCGAAGTCGGATGTTGGTTCTGACGCGAGGAATGCGAGCGGTCTGGATTTGGAAAAGGAGGTTTATGTGTTTCGATTTCCGAAGTTGCCCGTAGTCACCCGCCTTGGTCCGACATGCACCGGCCGCTTTTTACCGGGTCGGTCGCAATGTACACGGCAGCGTAAGCGCATGTCAAGGCGCTGCAAAATACGACACAAATTAGATATAAGCAGTTTTCGGCTTGTCGCAGAGACTGCGAACTTACCTGCCTTCAGTCTCTACTGACTCGAAGAAAGCGAGTCAGAATTACGCGGCACCACGTAAACGCCCGCGGAGTGAGAGCCAACAAAAAGTAAGTTCTGGTCGCGCGAATCAAATGCCAGCGCCCATATTCTTTGGCTCGGCAGACGACGCTCTTTAGGGTCAATGCGGGACCAGGTCATTCCAGCGTTAACTGAATAGTACACACCGCCCCCCACGTCACCGGTTTGATAAGCGTTACCGACAAAGATCTCTTCGCTATTGCGGGGGTTGATGAGAATACTAGTGAAGTCACCGAACGGCATGTTGCCTCCGCGCCTGCTCCAGCTATTTCCACCATCGTGCGAGAGGTAAAAAGCCCGCTTAGTGCCCACGTAAATACGGTCGGTTTTCACCCCATCCTCGACTATTGTATTAACCGGCGCATCAGTCGGAATATCTCTCGACTGCTGCCAGGTTATGCCACCGTCACGGGAAACCAACACTCCGGAGGCAGCAGTGCCCACCCAAATAGTGTCGGGCTTTTTTAGACTGCTTGCGACGCAGGTTGTGCGGCTGTCAAAATTTGCGTCATAGGGCAGCGGGCGCCAGCCGTTCTTAGGATCGAAACTCACGAACAGACCGATGTTTGTGGCCGCCAACATTCCCTGTTTTCCTGTCCCTGAATCTACAGTGGGAATCAACTCGTTTACCGCATCCGTCAGGACCACATCCTGGTCGCCAGAAGAGGATCCGCTTGCCGACAATCCTAATGCTGATAGTGTTAAATGATCGAACTTCGTACTTTGAGGTAGGTGTCGATCTGCCTGGAATCTATTGAGCGCTAGCAGAGTTTGCCTTCCTAGCTTACCGTCGGGTGTGCCTACCTTATATCCGAGAGCAATTAGCGCCTGTTGGGCGCCAAACACCATCTCGTCGGGTTTAGCAGCAACCGCCACTTTCCGCGTCGCTGGCGTTGTGGTCGGACGCTTCGATGCACCCTTGCCGGCTCGCTTCTTCTTAACTTCAGTCGCAGGCTCATCCTGGGCCCACACTGGGGCCCACGACAACCCGCGGTCGACAGAGCGATACACACCGAGGTTTGTGCCCAGGTAAATCGTATTAGCGTCCAACTGATCTTGAAGGATGGAATATGTAATTAGCCTGGAAGGCATGTTACGCATCGACGGTCGCCAGCTTTCACCATTATCCGTACTGACAAAAAGAAAGCCTCCGCCAGTTGTGGTGTTAATCGTGGTTGCGTAGATTCGACTGGGATCCTCACGATCAGGAACAATCGAGTTCGCAAAGCGACCACTGTATCCCGCGTTGGTGGGAGTGAAGCTCTTGCCGCTATCAAATGAGACCATCACACCATAATTGTTAGTTGCGATATAGATTGTCTCCGGTCGAGAAGGATGAACTGCAATAGAATTAATCTCGAGTTGTCGCGAGGTGGTCACCATCCAAGAGTCAGCATCACCGCCTCGCTCTGAGCGCCAAAAGCCTTCGGTAGTGCCGGCAAAAACCAAACCGGGTATTGATGGATGCTGCACAATCGCACGGGTCCTTCGAGACTGCGAAGGAATGCCCTGAACCTTACGCCAGGCGTCACCAGCATTCTTGGTTTCGTAGATGCCGCTGCAAGCGGATGCAATCACATGGTTAGGATCGCGCGGATCAATGTCGATGGCGAAGATGTCGGAATCATCAATGATCCCGTTCTTGATCGATTTCCACGACTTGCCGCCGTCGGTGGACTTGTAAGGCAGGTACCAGGTCCCCGCGTAAATGATATTCGCGGAACGCGGATCGATCGCCAACGACTCGACATGTAAAAGTCCGGGCGTGGTGTCAGTGGGAAGTTGCTGCCAGGTTTCACCGGAATCGTCTGATCGAAAGATGCCGTCAAATGTACCCACGACTAACACGTTAGGATCGGATTCTGACTGTGTGAGGGAATGTAGAGCTTCATTCTTTAGTTCCGTGCTCTCCTTGAACGTCTTGCCTGCATCCGTCGACTTGAAGAATCCACCTGGCTCCTTATGTCGATGTGCGCCAACATAAAGTGTTCTCGAATCCCTAGGATCAACGATGATGTGGTCTACAAAGAGTTTCGGGCGGTTGAAATTGTAGAGCAACTCCCAATGCTTTCCGGCGTCGGTAGAGGTATAGATTTGCCCGTCCAGCGTTCCAAAATAGAATCGATCCGCGTTATTGGGATCCACCACCAACGCTCTCACGTCCCCACCAGGGGGGCCAGTCGGGCGCCATTGGTCGGAATATCTAGCCGGATCTGTCGACGCGTCGTGCGCCAAAACCACGGATGCTCTATAACCAAGAGCCGCTAAGGTAAGAGCTGATAGCAACACTGCGCAGGGGATGTAGGTCAATTTGACAGTCATCAGTTAATTCTCAGGATCTTCAGGATTCGGAGCGTGCAAAGCGCCCGTCTACAGTTTAATACACTTCCGACAGCTTTTGTCCAAAACTTACCAGAGGGCTGGGATGCCCTTAACTTCCCATGTGTTGTAAACCCGCTCCGATAAAGCAAAAAGCGGGCGATGTTTCGAACTTCAAGAAACATCACCCGCCTTTTTAGGAGCACCGCGTCAACCTTAATCGACGCGAGCTAGTGGTTTTCCCTACTCATCGTCGCCTGCCACGTCGAGCGCCACGCCTTCTAGGCTTCTTGCACTCGGGACAAGGTGAAACTGCGCCCTCGGTGCTGGCCGCCGGCGGAGTCGCGCCACTCGGCACTATCCATAGCTCGATGCCAAGATCGGCTCGGCAGCCACCATCGACAACTACTATTCGTCCAGCGTCGATACCGCGGTTACTGACTAGATAATTCTTAGCGCGGTCCGCTCTGGCCTGGCCTTCTCCCTCACAGCTACCGTAAACAATGTAGTAGCCCTGAGCACCCGGCTGGTTCTGCAGCTGTACTGCAAAGTTGTCGAGTCTGGCCTTCTCATCGTTGAACTTAATGTTGCCGTATTCGTCAAACTTCACCGGCACAGGTGGCGGTGGTTTAACTGACGTCGAGCACGATGCCGTCCTGCTGCAAGCCGGATCGAGCCCACCGATGTCCACGGTAGCCGTTACAGTCTGGCCTCCCAGCGTAGCCGTATCGACCGTGATACTCGGGGTACCCTGACCTCCGGAGATGGTTCCAGCGGAAACCGACCAGTTGTAAGTCGGGCTACCTGTACCACCCGCAACCGATGCTGTGAAGGTGATCGGCGCACCTTGCTCAACCGAATCCGTGCAACTCACGGAAATCGTCGGACACGGCGGCGGTGCGCACGCGCAAACACCAATGGTAACGCTTGTGTCTGCGGTTACTATGTGTTGGTTGCCATCGTTGACTGAAACCGTGGCAGTGTAAGTGCCGGCATTAGCTCCGGAAAGATCCCAGGTTACGGTTTTACCCTCACCAGAGATCTTGCCACCCGTTACTGACCACGTGTACAGCAATGTGTCGTTGTCAGGATCGGTCGCTTGCGCAGTTAACTGCACTTCCTTGCTAGCACTTGGCGTGCAACTCTCCACGTTCCTTCCTTCGGGACATGGCAGCATGATGCTCGAGGTCGAAGCTGACACCGTTACTGTCGGAGGTTGATTCGGGGGCGGCGGCAACGCCCTTGCGTTACGACGGCCGATCCAGAACTGACCAATGAAGCCATTCGGGTCCTCTGAGAAGTCAAACCCGCGCGGTGCGCCACCCACTGTTGCCGAAACGGTCGTTCCCGGGACAATGACGGTGCCGCGACCAGGGACAAAAATGTTGGATAACTGGTTCACGTTCACATTAAAGTCTTGCCCGTTGAAGTGACCATCATCCTGTTGATTCAAATGTCTGCGATATGCGGCTCCTAAGCCAAACCATCGACGCGGATAAATCTTAATGCCGCCGATGAAGTCCACCGGACTATTCTCAAACGCATTCGGTGTTCGGCCACCCACGTATTGAGTTGACCGCACCTCGAACATGGGCTGGATGTGTTTATTGACTGGAAAGTCAAATCCGACTCCCGCGAGAAGCTCATCGGGCCGATCAAGTAGAACGAAATCACCGAGCCCTTTGGGATTACTATTAAGAATGTAACCCAAATTAACTGAGATATTGACGCTCTTATGCAACCGCCCATCGATGAAGCCAACCAAGCCAAAGTCCCCAACATCACCCCCAGGGCCGGCGCCGCGCTGCATCTGATTAAACCCACCAAAATCATCACCCTTGTCGGGATACCAGCGGTAGAAAGGGATAATTCCTATGCCGAGCGGATTATTGGGACCAGTAAGGCGAATTTTCGCTCCTATTACGAAATTGTTCCAGCTACTCTCGCCGTACAGTCGGTTCACAAAAGGAGCATCAGGCAGATAAGCCGGTGCAATCGTGAACGTGGTTGGTACGGTTATGGGCAAAGTCAAAGGCGTTGCTGGAAGTGTCTGCGTGGCAAGCACGATTCCCGGCAGAAGACCTCCTACCGTTGAACCGATACCGGGAAATGTATCCGCGGCACTAAAGGTACCGCTGTTGGCGCTGGCAACCGGTGGCCCAAGCTGCGCATTGAATCCGGGGAAGCCAAACCTTGTCCCGATTCCTCCGGCTGTCAGACCGAACGTCCCAGCCGAGCCCCCCACGAACGGGTACTGCACGAAAGGCTGGTTGTTCAGCGGACGAAACACTGGGAGGCCAGCCAGGATTCCGACGTTTGGTCCCGACGGGGACAGGACGATGGCTGGTCCACTACACAACACGGTACCGCAAAAGAGTTGCGAGTTTGGCAGGTAAAAGCTAGACAGGTTCTTGGGATTATTTACCTTCATCCCCCGCCAGCCGTTTGTTTTAAAGAAGAGTTCAATGTGATCGTTCAACCCGACGTTGAAGCTTATCGGAGTATCAGTAATATCAACGTTCCCCGGGTCGCGATCGTAATTGCTATACGCAATACTGAACGTGAATTCACCGCGGCGTAGAGTTGAACCATCATAAACAGTGAAAAGACCGGTCGGTCCACCTTCTGGACCGCCAGTGCCCACAGACGGAGATTGATTCCGCGGGTCGCTTTCCGGCCTTAAAGTCTGTGCTGATACTGCGGCACACAGCACCAACGTAACGAGCGCAATATTGAGCGCCCTGTTCGCGAGTCTCATCGCATTCCTCCTGCGAAGTGCGTAGTAAAGTTTTAACTAAGAGTGCCGCCGTCCTGACAAGGAATCTGAGTCAACTCTGACCAGCGAAACCATGTGGATGCGGAGGCTCCAACTACAAGTTGTCAATCAGTAACTACCACCGCTTTAGACCAAAAGGGTCCTGTAGGTGGAGCTAAGAACACTAAGCGGAGGGCGCCTTCTAGTTCGACCTTAAAAGCACTCTCGCCACTTGGTGTCTCTGGTTTTCAAACATGACCAGACGCCATTTCTAGTTTGAAAAAGCGTCTTTGTCTCAATGATTCTGTACGCGAGGCAGCAGCAGAAAATAAGAAAACTTTAGCATCGTTCGAGTACAAAACTTGCCAGACCATACTCTACCTTCTAACGGAAATCAAGACTTTTTCATTGATTACCGGCCCATTTGTTTATGTTTTTTCCGTCACGCGTATATGCCCCGCATGCGCGTGTCATAGGCCACACGGTCTATCGCTAGCATGTAAGCAGCGGTGCGGGTGTCGACCGCGTGCGAATTAGCATATCGACAAAGATCATTGAAGCTAGCGACCATTGTGTCCTGAAGCCGTTGGTTCACAACATCCTCGCGCCAGAAGTAGCCCATGCGATCCTGAACCCACTCAAAGTACGAGACCGTTACGCCGCCAGCGTTGGCCAATATGTCTGGGATTACAAAAACTCCCTTCTCGTGCAAGATCTGATCCGCGGCCGCTGTTGTTGGCCCATTGGCACCTTCGGCAAGGACTTTGCACTTCAAGCGATCCGCGTTCTGGGAGGTAATCTGGTTTTCCGTCGCTGCAGGAACAAGCACATCGCAAGGTAGTTCCAGCAGTTCCTGATTGCTCACGGTCTCGACTCCTTCATACCCTTCGAAAGAACGAGTCGCCTGAAGATAGTCCAGTGCCTGAGGTATATCGATCCCGTTCGGATTGTAAATCCCACCGTGGATGTCCGATATTGCTACAACCTTATAGCCGGCCTCGTAGAGCAAACGCGCCCCGATGCCGCCGACATTTCCGGAGCCCTGAACCACGACTCGGGTTTCCGGCGGCGTCATCTTGAATCTCTTAATTGCTTCATTGACCACAAAGAGAATGCCTCGCCCCGTTGCTTCTCGCCGCCCGGATGAACCTCCGAGGTCTATTGGCTTTCCCGTGACGACAGCCGTAACTGTATGTCTTGCGTGCATCGAGTATGTGTCCATGATCCACGCCATCGTCTGCTCGTTTGTATTCATATCCGGTGCGGGTACGTCCTTCTCTGGACCAATAAAATCTAACAACTCAGAGGCGTAGCGTCTGGTCATGCGCTCGAGTTCTCCCATGGACATCTGCTGCGGATCACAAATGACTCCTCCTTTCGCTCCCCCGAACGGCACATTTACGACCGCGCATTTCCAGGTCATCCATGCGGCTAGCGCTCTCACCTCATCGAGAGTTATGTCCGGAGCATATCTGATGCCACCCTTTGCGGGGCCACGGGCAAAATTATGCTGCACACGATATCCCTCGAAAACCTGGATGCGGCCGGAATCCATTCGCGTTGGAATGTAGACCTTAAGCTCGCGATTGGGTACGCGCATTACTGCGTATAGATCCGGATCCAGATTCAGCAACTGGGCTGCCCGATCAAACCGCGACATCATCGACTCGAAGGGGTTCTCTTCTTTTATCTCGCGAATGTCATCCACGTAGCTAGTAGACATGGGACTCTCCGATTGCTTTTGATTCGATGCAGCCTAATTACGACCAGGCTAATCGTTACTACCAAGAGGTGGGCCGGCTTGCGGCAGGCGGTTGCTATCCCAGCGTTTCATTCATCGCCCCGCTGCGGTAACCTTGCAAGTCGAGAGTTACATACTTAAAGCCGAGCTCACGAAAGCGACGGGCAAGGTCCTGGACCACTTCCGGCTGTAGGGCACGGTCCATTTCTGCCGGAGCGATCTCAAGGCGAACCAGCTTGTCATGGTGCCGCACTCTGAATTCCCGAAAACCCATGTTACGAAGGATTGCCTCTCCACGATCGACGGTGGATAACCGCTCGATTGTTACGGTAGTGCCGTATGCAATACGAGAAGAGAGGCATGGACTAGAGGGCTTATCCCAGGTAGGTAGACCGGCGGTGCGACTCAATTCTCTGATTTCAGCTTTACTCATACCAACCTCAATCAGAGGACTACGCACATCGTGTTCACTTGCCGCGACACGTCCCGGACGATAGTCACCGAGGTCGTCTGTTGTCGAGCCATCTACGACGACTGCAAGACGTCGGGCCCGTGCTAATGGTTTGAGCTTCCCGTACAGCTCAGTCTTGCAGAAGTAACAGCGATCGGGTGCATTTGCCTGGTACCTTGGTTCGCTTAACTCTGCTGTTGAAATTGACTCCAGATGAAAACCAAATTGCTGAGCCAGGCGTGCAGTTTCAGCGGGTTGGTGTGAAGGAACACTTGCCGATACGCCAAACACACAAAGCGCCTGCTCGCCGAGTTCGGAGGTGGCGATATGGGCCACGTAGCTGCTGTCGACGCCACCGGAAAATGCAACGAGCACTGAACCCATCTCTCGAAAGAGCTGTCGCAGCCGTTGCTCCTTTTGAACAGCCGCGTCAGCCTGTGCTTCAGATAAGCCCTCGTTCGGCTCGGATAACATCTCTTTCACGATCGGATCTCCGGGTCGCGCTGACACGTTTGCCTGTTGCACACTATGTTTGCTCGGCCTTAACTTTGCTCGGCCTTAACGATGGGACGAAGTCATGTTATCTCATGCATCGAGACCAACGCAACCGGCATCCCAATCCGCGTAAAGCATTGTCTTCATTCCGATTCTTTGGACGCTTCGAGTTTGAACATGTTAAGATCACTACCTCCCCGAATGTCGTTTTCCTCGTTACCCTTGCTGCTTCTTTTTCCGAGGGCAACCAGTTGAAGGTGCTCTATTATTTTTGCTCACGCGTACTATTGCGTTTGGCTGTGGCCGTTCTCATTTTCGTTTGCGGCTCGCTCATAGTTGTGAGTCAAACGGAAGATAGTTTCGGTGACGCTGCTGCCGATCCCATTAAGTTGTTCGAGCAGGGCCAAAGTGCTCATGCGCGGGGAGAGCTGGAAAAGGCACTCGACTTCTATGAGCGGGCAATCCAGGTTCGTCCCGAGTTTCCAGAAGCCGAGTTTCAGCGAGGCAATGCATTGGCGGCCCTCGGCCGACTACCATCAGCCCATACCGCTTTTGAGCGGGCCATAGTGCTGCGCAAAAACTGGTCGCTTCCCTATTCCGCGCTCGGTACCTTGCTAGTTAAGGAAGGAAAGGATCGAGAGGCTGAAAGCTATTTTCGCCAGGCTCTCAAATTCGACGCGCGAGACAATGTGGCGCTGCGCATGCTGGCGGAGATTCGGCTGCGTTCCGGCGATTCGAACGAGGCTTTGAGTTTGGCTCGGCAAGCTGCGGGAGATCCGGAAGGATCTATCGCCGCGTGGATAGTGCGAGCAATGGCGGAACGGGCCACCGGCGACAGGGCCGCAGCTAACAGAAGTCTTCAGCATGTCCTGCAAGTAGAGCCTGAAAATCTGGCTGCGTTGCTCGAACGAGCTGAACTCCGCCTGGACGAGGCCGACTATGAACGCGCCAGCTCAGATTTAAATCAGGCGCTCAAACTGAGACCAGGAGATAAGAAGATACTTTCGCGACTCGTGTTTACCTATGAACGAGCGGGAAAGTTGGAAGAGGCCCAGCGGATAGCTCAGAGCGCGGGTCTGATTCAAACTCAACCTGCCGCGAACGGTACGATCAAAGTGATTGGAACGTCAGAGGAGATCGAGGCCGCGAACAGTCATAATCAGGTGAAGGCGCGTCGAGCGCTTGAGAAACTCCTTGAGAAGAATCCGCAGAATGCAATGTTGCTTGCGCGCCTTGGGGGATCCTACCGCACCGACGACCCCTCTCGCTCGCTAGAATACTATCGACGCGCTACTTCGATTGAACCGGACAATGCTGATTACGCCACGGGCTATGCCGCAGCCCTGGTCCAGGCACGCCGCTTCACCGAAGGAACGATTATCCTGCGGCGCGTGATTACATCCACCCCACAGAGTTATGCCGCCCACGCTAATTTGGCCACTGCGCTCTATGAACTTAAGCGATACTCCGAGGCCCTGCCCGAGTACGAGTGGCTGCTTCAGGCCAAACCCGATATGGCCGTCGCCTATTATTTTATTGCCACCGCACATGATTATCTTGGAGAATACCCTGAGGCACTTACTGCCTACGAGACTTTTCTTGTTCGGGCCGACCCTAAGATCAATCAGCTCGAAATAGAAAAGGTAAAGCTGCGGCTTCCCCAATTGCGCAGACAGATACAGTTGGGACAAGGTACCAAGCAGAAGAACAAAAGATAGTCACAATCGAGAAACGATCGTTCGAAAATGCAATTTGAAACCCGCGGCCCACTTTTGCAGTCTTTAAAGATTGCAGCGATCTGCCTGACATTTCTGATAACTGGAGTGGAAGGTCAGGAGCCGTCAGTTCAGCAGTTCACTGCACCGCCTCCCCCCAAAGTCGTCACGAGGGATGAACGAGCACAGATTGATTCGGCTAGAGATACGAAGGCGCGCGTGAAGTTAACACTTGAACTCGCAGAAAACCACCTGCTTTCGGCAGAGCAATACACTTCCCAAGCCAATTTCGAAGCTGCCTCAGGCGCAGTTGGAGAGTATCACGCACTGATTGACGACCTACTAAAGTTTTTGGCTTCACTGAAGCTTGAAAGCAACAAGACGCGGGATCTTTACAAGCGAATTGAGCTCGCACTGCGAGGTCACGGGCCACGCTTAACCGCGATGCGACGAACAACTCCGCTTGAGTTTGCTGTCTGGATTAAAGAAGTTGAGGATTTCGCTCGCCGAGGGCGAACGGAGGCGCTCAATTCTTTTTACGGTCACACGGTGATGCGCGAGCCTCCGCAAAACTCTAGCGGCGAAAAGCCGAATGACCAGCCACGCAAGGATAATTCACTGGCTCCAGTGAAAAAACAGCCATGAACTCTCGATCCACTTTGCGCGTTGTTGTTAGTCTTCTGCTCGTACTGTGTTTCGCCGTAACTGGAGAGGCGTTTCAATCTCGCGATCACCTCACCCAACAGGAAGTAGACCTGGTCAAGGAGGCTCAAGAGCTTGACAAGCGCATCGATGTTTTCGTGAAAGCAGCCGATCGACGGCTGTTGGTGTTGAATGGCGTTGATGCCGCGAGTGCAAAGCAAATCAAGAAAGACGCAGAGGCCTGGGGCGAGCTACCGATAGGATCGCGCGCCGAACTCGTCGGCGACATAGCGCGGATCTTGGATGAAGCAATTACGAACATCGACGACGTAAGCGCGCGCGACGAAAGAAATCCACTCATCCCAAAGGCTCTTCGGAAGTTAGCGACAGAGGCTACGCGGATGGTCGGGCAATTAAAGCCGCTGAGCGGCCAGGCGAAAGGCGACGCTGAGGTTGCCAGCTTTGAACAACTAATGGAGAACGCTCAGGCTATCGTCGCAGCGGCGAATAAATTGCCCCCGCCAGTCGATAAGAAAAAGGAAAAGGGCAAGAACAACAAAGCCGGCAACTAAAAGTCGCCGGCATCTGCTGGTTGAAAGTGACTATCCTTCTGGGTAGTCGCCAGAATGCATGGTGCTTCAGTCGGTCGCCTGATGCAGGGTATCCGTGGCGCGATTTAAGGCATGGATAATCCGCTCAAGGCCTTCCTTAGCATTGGCGCTGTTTCGATCGTCGAGTGCTTGCCGAAAATCGGGAAGCGGCAACGCGGCGTAGCCCGTGTAAAAGCCTGGCGCGTAGATTTGATGCTTGTACCAGGGCCGACCCCGTAAACCTTGACTGTCAGTCAACGCTCGTTCAGTCGCCATCAAAGCATCGTTAAGTCGCCGCACTCGGGCCTCCGCGTGCGTTCTTCGATCGTTGGCGCCCGCTGGTACTCGTTCAAGTTCGGCAAGAGCGTCCTCTTTGCTCTTTTCCATACGTCCCGCTTCCTTCACGAAAATATCTACTGCATCGGTCATAGCGGTTTCGTCAAAGCCTGAAAGATTACGACGTTTCGCCACCTTAATGTTCTCGTTGAAAAACTCCCGTACTTGAGCCGCATAGTCAGAATAATTCAGCGGTAGTGAGGGCGCATCCGCAAGACGCATCGCAATTGTTCCCCACAACTGCGCAGCAGTGACGTGGTAAACAAATTCAGGATCGCCAAAGTGAGACATCCAATAGAAAGAGTCGAACGCCGAATGGTAAACACCATAGTCGCCGCCAAACCCCATGTCGAGCGAAGGAACGCCGAGATGCTGCAAGAAGGGCGTGTAGTCAGAGCCTGAGCCGAGCGCGCTGATCCTGGCTTCAGTACCCTGTATATTGTTATCACCTGCGTCCTCTACTAAATCCGGGTCCGGCCGCAACTCGCGCGCGCGATCCTGCCACTGCTGAAAAACAGTCTTTCCGGTTTTTGGGTCACGAATATCACGCGTAGCGGCTTGAAGCAGTTTCCAGAGCGAGGGAACCGATGAGGCTCCAAAGTGTGGGCCAGCAACGGCGACGTCAACGTTGAGATAGGCAACTGCCTTGTTCCTCAGCTCAGCTGCATTCTCTTCAGCCCACTCCGTCGATCCAAGCAGCCCGTATTCCTCTCCGTCCCAACTGCAAAGCAGAATTGAACGGCGTGGCTTCCACCCTTGTTTGAGCAACTCGCCAAACCCGCGGGCCGCTTCGAGCATCGCTGTTGTGCCACTGTTGGGATCGACGGCGCCAAAGGTCCAGGCATCGCGATGGTTTCCCATGACCACCCAGCGGTCCTTCTCATTGCCATCGATGCGGGCAATCACATCCCAAATCTTCCTCGTCTGGTAGTCCATATCAGTCTTTAGATGGACACGCACGTCGTCAGTGCCACCGACACGGTAAGGAAATGGAAGGCCTCCCTGAAATCCTCTCGGCCTCAGTGGGCCACGCATTGGCTCGAGCATCTTTCTGGCATCGCCATAAGAAATGGGCTGTACTGGGATGCGTGTTAGATTCGTCGCCTCACTCATCGTCAAACGCTTCACACCGGGCAGGGACGGCTCACCGGGCGTTAAAGGATCCCCAGGGTACTGAAACAGATACTGTACTGATCCGCGCTGTGCCGAGTTGGCCGGTCGCCATGGCCCTTTCGGATACACGTCGCCCTGCATGTATCCATCGTCAGCCGGATCGGAATAAATGATGAGGCCAACCGCACCGTTCTGCTCAGCAACTTTTGCTTTTACGCCGCGAAACGAATTGCCATAACGAGCCAACGCGATTTTCCCTTTTGCGTCGACCCCGAGTTTTTTCAGTTCCTCGTAGTCTCGCGGCAGACCATAGTTGACATAAACCAGCGACCCAGTTACATCGCCACTCGCGCTGTAACCATTGAAGAGCGGAATGATCCGCGGATTTGAAGAACTTGGATCTTCCGGAACGATTGCTTCCCGCACGGGCAAGGACTCACGCCGGCGAGCAATCACTTCCACGACGCTCGGTCGCTTAGGATAGGGAAGGAGCACGTCATAGTCCTTAATATCTACGTTCAAGCCGTACTCGCGCATCCGATCGCGCACGTAAATAGCCGTCTCGTAATCTTCCTTCGTTCCTGCGACGTGGGGCTGGGCTGTTAATCGCCTTAAGTGCTCGCGCGACGAATTAGGTGAGGGTATGAGACGAAACTTCTCCTCCCACCCGCGTTCAGCCGCAGCTCCGGGAGCGGTAAAACCTTCGATGGCCTGATACTCAGACCGGGCTTGCGAGAAGGTGTAGCGAAGGGTTGGCCATAAAACGATAAGGCCAAAAACAAACATCAATGAAACTATGTTTCGAATTATTCTCGACGCGGGAGATTCCTTGGTCATTATATTTATTTAGCTCCGGAGAGACGGTTACTTTCTTACAGAAACTTCGCCGCTAATTGTCTCGGCTCGAGTCAATCGGACCGAGGAGAAATGAACATTGCTTTTGCTTAGCTCGTAAGGTAGAAAAAGCGTTGAAGGAAAACCACATATGGACAGCAGGTATTACCCAGGTGTCGAAGCAGATGTTTCTCAATTGCTTGCCGAATTACGGCAACTCTTTGACGAAGATTACGAAGTCCAATCGATGCAGGTCGCGTCAACAACTGTTCTGCAAGCACGCAAGTCTAACATGTTACGCGACCTCACCGGGCTCTCCGCCGCTTTGACGATCAAGATCACGCACGAAGGTGGCGGTACTCGCGTTGAAATCGGCATGCAGAAGTGGTTTGACAAAGCCGCAGTTGCCGCAGTTGCCATTTTGCTTTCGGCCGGACTGCTCGTTGCACTACCGGCACTGGGCGCCTACTGGCAGTACAAGATCACTGAAGATACTTGGAAGATAATCGAAGATCACATCGCCCGCCAAGCGGGCGGTTACGTCCCGCCATTGCCGGGCCGCTGCGGCACCTGCGGCGCAGCAAATTCCACGGGTTCCGCGTTCTGTTCAGCCTGCGGCGCCAATCTGCGGGTGGGGCTCACGTGCGCGTCTTGCGGTACAGTGCAAAAGGAGAGCTCAGCTCGTTTTTGCAATCGTTGCGGGAAACCTTTAGCTAGCAGCGCCACTTGAGATTGTGTGCTAATACATTGATGAGCATCACTACTTGAAAACCTAACAGCAGATAAACGCCGGTCATCCTTCCACGCCACAACAAAGCAATGAAGTACAGTATCAAGACGCGCTCTGAGGGCGCTCTTTGGGCGTGTTCGAACTGGCCGTTCCCTTGACGCGGCGCAATGCGATCATCGCGGCGAGTGTCGCATCTTTTTGATCCTTGCCCCAAGGTGGGCCGACGGATTTGCCAAGCGCGATTATCGCTTTCAACACTCTGCTGGCTGGGGTTGCAAGCGTCGCTTCGGCCTGCTCCAGCAACAATTTTTCCGGGACCTCCATCAACGTCAGGTCACACGCTTCGGCAGCTTGAACCAGCGCGTCGCGGAATAGAACACCTTCAGCCTTGTGCATGCGAAAGTGGATTGCGAGGATCTCATCGACGCTCCAGTTAGGCATGGGCTCACCAACAAGCACTGCACAACCAGCTAGTTCGTGACCGTCCTCGTGCGCGCGTTTGACTGCCGCCCGCATCTCTCGAACTGCTATCCGGCGGGCAGCTTCGATGCCACGCTTCACCACGTTTCTGGCTTCCCTCGGGCTCAAGTTTTCTGCAGCGTGATATGGCTGTTTTGCCCACGACGCATCGCGTTCCTCAACCATTTCTATGCGCCGCCGATCGAGTATCTGGAGGTCGCCGTCGTGTGCGCCGAGGACGACGAGGGCTGCCCATCCCGAGTGGGCTTTGAATCCGAATACAGCTTTCATAACAGTCCTGGAAACGCAGTCTTCGTTTCACTTTCGATCGTCCAGTAGGACATCAAAAGCTTGACCTTAAGCTCGAGTTTTACCACAAGTCTTTTCTTTTATTCGACGCTGCCTCGGAACGGCAACGTAATCGCAACATCTAAAGCCACGGCTCAGGTGCTATAGTTCATACCGATCAGTTGAGGCGCTTTTCCTTTCTCCCTACTTCGAAGAAGCATAAGCGGCGATTCCCAATCGCAACCGCCAACTCAGTCTTTAAAAGGTTCCAGCAGCGCAGAAAGAAGGGCTAAGCAGTGAGTAGTCAGGCAGTGGCAAAACGCGATGATCGCGTCCAACGGACAAGTACAGTTAAAGACAATTGGCTCGGCTTCGTTGGCGATGTCATTGGGTTTAAAGGTGAAGTGAGCTTTAAATCGATGCTGCGCATTGATGGAAACTTCTGTGGGAGCGTGAATTCGTCAGATGGCACGCTGATAATAAGTGCTGGTGCTCAAGTTACCCAGGCGCTGATCAATGTTGCCATTGCGAAAATAAACGGAACAGTAGAAGGCGATATCAACGCCAGTAAAGAAATCGTGCTCGGCCGCACAGCGAGCGTTACGGGAATAGTTTCGGCGCCTGCGTTGACGGTCGAGGAAGGCGCGCTCTTCAACGGCATCTGCCACAGGATTTGAACTGTTAGCGATACTGAGATCATTCATCCGTGAAGCTGGTGGCTTGCGTTGTCACTCAACGCTTCCGGCCGATCGCGAACAGACTCGCCGAGGACCGAACATACATCACACCTTCTGATAATGCCGGCGTGGCCATCAGCAACTCTCCCAGCGAGTTTGTCGCGATATGCGTGAACTTCTGCCCCGCACCGACGATAATCATCTCTCCGTCTTCGTTCGACAGATAGATCTTGCCGTCGGCGGCCACCGGCGAGGCGCTGAAGCCACTGCCGATCACCGGCATTCGTTGGCGATAGATTTCCTCACCACTCTGCAAGTTGTAGGCGTCAAAGAGTCCGTTGTTGCCGAGTACGTACAGAATGCCGTTGTAGGCTAGCGGTGTTGGCATGTAGGATCCACGACCCGTGCGACTCCAGACGATTGCTTCGCTATTCGTCCTACCATCGGGCAAGGTGACGTCTCCACGAGCGTTGGGTCGCACCACAAAGATTGGCCGTTCGGGTCCTCTTCCACTGGCGACCACGAATAGATCGTCGGCAAATATTGGGGTCGGCGCCGTGATCTTCGAGCTGTGCCCGAGCCGCCAGAGCTCCCTTCCTGTGCGCGGGTCGTAACCCCGAATGAAATTGGAAGCGTTTGTAACGAGTGCCGGGCCTGTCGATGTAGTGGCAACGGTCGGTGTCCCCCACGATGGCAATTCATCACGATCAGTTTTCCACACGGTCTTGCCGGTGCTGCCATCCAGAGCTAAAAGGAAAGAATCGGTTTGCGTGTCACATTGAAGAATGACGAGGCCGTTCCAGATGATGGGCGAGCTGGCAGGGCCCCATTCGAATGTCGGTATGTCGTAAGCGCCGAAGTTGAGTCGTCCCAGGTCAACCTTCCAAAGAAAGCGCCCATTGACATCGTAGGCGTGTACACCCTGTGATCCGAACCAGGCTACGACAATGCGGCCGTCGGTGGCGGGAGTTGAGTTGGCATAGGTCGACTTGATGTGGCGCTTGTCGATTGGCTCGCCCTGATGGGCCACGCGCTCCCAAAGCACCTTGCCGCTGTGTTTGTCGAGCGCATAAATCATCCAACGGTGACGCGAGCGATCTTTCGAAGCATCACCATCGCCGTATAGACCAGGACGAAAGCTCGCGTTCGGTTCACTGCTTACGGCACTGGTTATGAAAATCCGGTTTCCCCAAACGACTGGACTTGAGTGTGCAAGCCCGGGAATCGGTGTTCGCCAAAGAATGTTTTCACCGGTCTTGCCGTTCCACCGATCCGGAAGATTCTGCGCCTCCGCGATTCCCGAAGCCTGCGGTCCGCGGAACGAAGGCCAGCTTCCCTTTGCGGTATTGGGGTCTGGATGCGAAGGCGCCCGTGCTCCCGTTATTCTCGTGATGATCCGCGAGGGCTTCTCCTCTTTCTCCGCCTCGGGCGACCATGTGCTGCGATCGAGGATCATTCGACGCGGTTTACAATCATCCGAGACAAGATCGAAGCTGACACCTTTGCCGACCATACGAAATCGATATCGGCCTGGCCCGTCGCAGCCACCCGGACCGCCGGACATCGACAACTCGATCTCTGCACCCTGGCTCTTCCAGTTACCACTCATTGACGGCCAGCCCTGGCCTTGAAGCTTAAAGGTGCCGCCGAGATCGAACTGTGCGACAAACGACCCAAACTTTAACGGGTACGAGGGGACCTTCACGGTTTCTTGCTGCGCAACTGTTATGAAAGCTAACGGTGCGAGGGCACAGTTGATCACGACCTCCAACGAGAGTCCAATCCTTAAGTAATCCTTGCGTCTCATGTTCCACTCCCTTCGCCAGCAAGATGTACTTGGTTTCATACATCGATTGCGGCTACCTCATTTCAGTTTCTTCTTTTAGAACCGAAAGGATGTGCATAAAGCGCCCATTCTCAAACTTATAAAAGTGTGCACCAACGTCCGCATCTTTTCATTTCTGGCGCCGGAAAAAACAACCAACTTGCTATTGAGACGAAACTCTATCGGCTGGAACTTATCATCCACGTCTGGGCTCCAGCAGCAAACGGTGAAATGCCACCATTAAGCAGCCACTGCCACAGCCCCAGGTTGTCAGGATGTAATGGCCCGCAAAGTTAGGTTTTTGATTTCTGGCCGCTGACGTTAGCCTCTGTCTAAACATTCGGTCTTCGCGCGTGAGCGCGAGGGGTGCAGTCTTGCCCGAGTAAGTCTCCGAGACTGCGTAGTCTTTAAATTGAGGCGCTCGATTCTGAGCGGTCGCAGTCCCAGCCATCGACCTTAATGCAAAGACGATCAGAGTGAATGATTTCATTAGTGAATGATCGTAACGCAAACTGTCAGCTTGCGTGTTGGTCCGGCAAACGTGACCTAACAGGTTGCGTTACTAATCGTCATGGATATAGAAAGTCGTCTCTTGTTCTCCCAGATGCTTCATCAGCAGCGGCTTTACTTCATTTTCCCAATCGAGCTTACCCAACCCCGCCCCGATTTTAGGAAGCGAGATACTTTCGATCGTATGTTTCGCAGAGTATCGAGCCAGTTTTCTCAACCCTCTGTTTAAAAACGATAAGGTCGCATGATATATGTCAGGCTGAGTGGCGACATAAATGATCCCGGGTCGGTTCTTTGCGGGAGCTACAACAAAAAGATCGCCACCTTGAAATTTATTGCCGCGTGTAAACTGCTTAAAGTGTTTCTGTACATCGGGCCACTTTGAAGAAATCTTGAGGGCCAAACCGGTACCCACACCCTCTTGTGAACCAGTGGCAACACCATGAGCTATGTACTGTGTGGTAGCTCGCAAGACATCGCCGGAAACAAATTTGATCATTCCGTAAGCATATCTGAACCATATAAATCCTCAAACGTCGGGTCGGCGTGCTCCCACCACAGTCCGAGGCTCCTCAAATACTCGGCGACCTCATCGAGGATGACTGCAGGCGGCAACGTCACGCTGAGGACATTGGCCTGTGAACTCTCGTAGCGACAGCCAAGCCTCTTGAGGCGCTTGAGGATGGGCCGCGCCTGCTTGGAGTTGATTGAGAATCTCGAGAACATTACTCGCATAGTCCGATTCCCTGATCTTTCCGCCACCCCCGCAAAATCGAGCCCGCCTTCTGAGCTCGCAATAGCTCTAACAACGTCATGCAGCGAGATGGAGTAGGCAAAGGCGGGACTCTCTTCTAACCGGTAGAGGTCTTCACCGACGGAAGTCACCGAAAGAAACTCTTCGCGGCCATCGTTATCCCGAAGCCGTAACCGCACTTTCTGCGAATGCGCATCTGTCATCGTTTCTTTCGTTTCTTGGTGTGCTGTTTAAAGAATCTGCTCCGACGTCGTATGCACCAAGCCTTAACTTAGAAAGGGGCACGAACGGGCTGTCCGGGGTAAATCCCAGATTGCAGTTGGCCGTCTTTGACGACTATCACGCCGTTTACAAGAGCGTACTTGATGCCTTCTGCATATTTGGCGGGCTCTTGATAAGTGGACCGATCGATCACTTTTTGAGGGTCGAATATCGTAAGGTCGGCGTCGGCTCCAATCCGAATACGCCCCTTGTTTTTCATCGAGGGAACGCGCCGCTCAAGTCGTTGGGCAGGCATCAACGTCATCTTGCGCAAGGCATCCATCAAGATCAACGCTCCCTGCTCTCGGACATATTTGCCTAACACACGCGTGTAAGTCCCAGCGGTGCGAGGGTGTCCCTTACCATTCTCTAAGATCCCGTCACTGGCGATCATCGTCAAAGGACTCTTGAGAGCAATCTCCACAATCTCTTCGGTCATTGAGAATACAGCGACAAAGCCGCCCGCCTTCCGGTACTGCTCGAAACTTTCCTTTGTCAGTCGTTCACCGGTCGCCGCCCATTGCAGGTCTTTGTAATCTATCCCAAAGACCTCCTGCCATCCTTCGTTAAAGACAGCAGACTTGATGTCCGTCATGCCGGCAATGTAGGGATAACATTCGGTCGTCACATCCAGCTTTCGAGATTTTGCTTCGGCGATCATCTGAAGGAGTTTCGGGGTGGCTTGTCCACCGGTACTCTGGATATGCACGACGTGAAGCGGCGCTCCCGTGATCGTCGCAGCCGCGATGACCTCTTCCAGAGCTTGAACGCTGCTCGCGGGCTCCTTCAATCCGGCATTTCGCATGTGGACGTGACAAGACGCACCGAACCGCGCGGCGACTCGAAACATCTCCAAAATTTCCCAGTGTGAAGCTTTCGGTACGTACTGAATACCAAAGCCGACCGCAACCGCCCCGCGCCGCAAACCCTGCTCCAACCGCTGCTTCATTTCGGCAATTTCAGCATCCGTTGCGGCTCTGTGTGCTGCTTCACCAGTCGGCAAGAAAGTAACCGGGTCGTGCATCACGGCCATCCGTGCGGCAAGATGTCCGGCGCTTACGCCGTAGTTGATCAGCGTCTTCCCTTCACGCTCGGCATACCAGCGATCCACATCACCGGTTCCGACTTCTAACTCCAACGCGGTTGTCACTCCGTCCATAACTTTGAAACGATAATTCTCTGCATCCTGACCGTGCTGGTGAAGGTCGATAAAACCTGGAGAGACTACGAGCCCTTCTGCATGGATTACCTCGCGCCCGTTTAGTTGATTGCCGGTAATTACTTTGATGCTTCGGCCTGAGATGCCAATGTTGCGCATGGCATCGAGTTGTGATTCAGGATCAATCACTCTGCCATTCAAGATAACGACATCGTAAACCTCTTTTGCGCTCGCGGCGTCAGAGAGAAATGGAGAAAGGCTGACGGCGATCAGCGAACAAACGAGAAGGCCTTTTATCAAAGATGCGGTTGGCGCTTTCGGTCTCGTCAATAGTGCTCTCCTTTTCAGGCTGAAGAAAAGATGCGGGTTGGACATCGAAGGAGTCGACGTCGGAACTTGTGCTCTCGATGGTTGTTTCTGACTTCGCGACTACTCGTAACTATCGAAATTGTAACAGCCGTACACTAGGCGCAGAAGTTCCAGTCGCGACTCGTAAGAATCAGTTCAGCCGCCGCTGGCAAATCACAAAGGAATTGATTGCGCACCAACCTCACTGTCCTAATTTGAGATTTTCACAGCCCATCCTCTGTGTTCTCTGTGTCTCCGTGGTGATAAAAGGGCCGAAAATCATTCACCACGGAGCCACGGAGAACACAGAACGCAGAACGGCAGTTGGAATTAGGCCACTACTACCTCTTTGGATCAGACATCAAGGTTCGCGCTGATCCTTAATTGTGTTCCCGCTTCTGTGACTTGTGGTACTTTGTCGCGGCTCGTTAATGATCGTCGGTGCTCAACTTCAGTAACACTCATCAATGTCAACATATCCCCTGCGTGATTCCACACTCGTTCGTGGTCTGGGCCTGATAGCTACCACGTCTATTGTTGTTGGTAACGTCATCGGCACAGGCGTCTTTCTGAAATCGCGGGTGATGACTTGTAACGTAGGCACGCCCGGACGGGTCATTGCTGTTTGGCTCGTGGCGGGATTGCTCTCGCTCGCGGGCGCTCTCACCTACGCTGAACTGGCTGCCATCTGGCCGCGGGCAGGTGGCGAATACGTCTTTATCCGCGAGGCGTATAACTCTCGTTTGGCTTTTCTCTACGGGTGGATGAGATTTTTCGTGGCCGGAGCCGGATCGCTTGCCGCCCTGGCAGTGGGGTTCGCGATCTTTCTTAATGTGCTGTTGAGGGGGAATCTGAACATCATTTTCTTCAATGTTAATCTACCGGGTTACCAGGTACCGTTCGGGGGCCTACAGACCGTCGCAGTCACGGCTATCGCTGTTGTAACGCTCATTAATTGCGCTTCGGTATCGATTGGGGGGACGTTCGCAACGGCGTTGACAGCACTCAAGGTTGGAATTGTCACGGCGCTGGGTTTGGGTGCGCTTCTTTTCGCTAGCGGGGACTGGACGCATTTCCTGTCGAGGGACCAGGGCGGCCTGTGTGAAGGAGTGGTCGCTGCCGCGCGCGGAGGCAGTGCCGGTTTTGCCGCCGCGATGCTGGGCGCACTGTGGGCTTACAACGGCTGGAACGAGATGACCTTCGTTTCGGGTGAGGTTAAGAGTCCGCAGCGCAACATTCCTCTCGCATTGGTTGGCGGCATGGTCATATGCGGCGCGCTTTACATCTTTGTAAACACAACTTACTTCTATGTGCTGAATCCGACGGAGATTGCCAACGTCCCCGCGGCTTCATCCGTTGCTGCGGTCGTGGCACAAACATTCCTCGGTCCAATTGCGGTGAGTCTAATTGCCGCTGCAATGCTCAGTTCTACGTTCGGCGCCCTGCACATCTCCACGATGGCGAATTCTCGCATTCCTTATGCAATGGCGCGCGATGGTCTCTTCCCACAGAGCCTCGCACGCGTTTCGGAACGAACGCATGTCCCCGTTCGCGCGCTTCTCGTACAAGGCGTTTGGTCCAGTGTCCTGGCACTTTCCGGGTCATACGACACGTTGACAGATTACGTGATCTTCGCTAACTGGATTTTCTTTGGGCTTGTGATTGCTTCTGTCTTTGTTATTCGGCGCCGGATTCCGGCAGTAGAACGCGTTTACCGCGCGTGGGGTTATCCTATCGTGCCGGTGCTGTTCCTGCTTACAACGGCTTGGTTGCTCATCAGCACGCTAATCACTTCACCGGTGCGCTCACTCATCGGAATTGCGCTGGTCCTCTTGGGCCTTCCCGTCTACTATTACAGGCTCGCGAGAAATAGAAATAAGGAGTCGTGAGCGATATCAGTTTCATTTTCCATTTTCCATTCATAATTTCCCATAATTTCTCATTTTTCATTGGTCATCTGATTCAAGTTTCACGCTGGCGACGAGTTTGTAAAAATGTCAAACGTCAAATGAAAAATGAGAAATGATGAATGGAAAATGGAAAATGAAACGTCCCTGGCAGAGTTAGAGTTTTTGAACATAACTAAGCCCGTTATCGAACCATCCCACGACCGGCAACTTGCCACACGGTTTCCACACGCTCACCCCTGATGCCGTAAATCTCATTGTGCATGTTGACCGTGCTACACACGTGATTAGGTATGACTGTCAGCCGTTCACCGACTTTGTACCGACGATTCGAGTGCTTGATGTCTAAATGACCATGCTCTTCAGAAAGGCTTTCGAGTTCTGCTGTTGGATCTTCCTTGATGATTCCAAAACCTCTGCCATCGCCAGCCAGGTAGCGATCCGAGGAGAAGGTCTTTGATCCTCCGTCAATGATCGCGCGTCCCGAGACACTATTGCTGACGACTGTTACTACAACCGAAAGCGCGCAATCCTCCGCTCGCGCAACTCCGACGCCCGCCATGTTGCGATCATTAAAGATGTACATGCCGGGACGGATTTCATTCACGCCGTGAAACAGATGAGAGTCACAAGCCGTTGGAGTTGACCCGCCGCTCACGGTCCAGATTGGCAAGCCGGCCCGTCCAAATGTCTCCAATGTGCGGTGTAACAGATCATTCACATGACCCAGCAAAGCAGCCCGGTCTTTAGCGCCGACCACGAACTGTCCCGGATAAAACATCACGCCTGTAAACTCAACGCCAGGTAGATCGCAAACCTTTTGAGCAAGTGTTAACAATTCATTCTCATTGGCCATGCCACAGCGCCCGAAACCGACATCAAGCTCAACCAGGATATTTGCCTTCACATTCCGCGCTTTGACCTCCTCAGAGATTGCCCGCGCGGCTTCTTCGGAATCGAGTGAGACCGTGATGTTGGCACGTCCTGCTAGCTCCGCCAGACGTGCAGCTTTCACCTTCCCGACAACCGGATAGGCAATGAGAATGTCTGTGATTCCCGAGTTGAGCATCACTTCGGCCTCACCGATCTTCGCTACCGTGATCCCCGATGCACCGCTCTCTATTTGTCGTTTAGCCAATTCTGGAATTTTATGTGACTTCGTATGCGGTCGAAGTTTAATGTTCCGGCTCCGGCAATAGTCGGCCATACGAGATAGATTTCGCTCCATCACGTCCAAATCGACAACAACGGCAGGCGTCTCGAGTTCAGAGACAAGCATTGGTTTACTCCGATCGGTTCTGTTGCAAATCAATCCGGCAAGACGGCGATTCCATCCACCTCGATCATCATGCCGACTAACGCAGAATGCACGGTGGTCCGGGCAGGATAAGGCTCACTGAAATAGCGCCGGTAAATCTCATTGAACTTCGCGAAATGCCCCATGTCATTTAGATACGCATTCACCTTAACGAAGTCATTGAGACTCGCCCCGGCCGCTTCGGCAATGGCCTTCAGATTATCAAAGGTCCGTATCGCCTGGTCCTCGAAACTCTCGCCTACAAAATTACCAGTGTGCGGATCGACGGGACCCTGGCCGGAAATGAAAACATACCGGCCACTAGATAAGATGGCTTGTGAATAAGGTGCCTTCGGTTTAACCGCTCGCTCAGTTTGAATTTGCTGCCGCATGAAATCCTCCTTCTGAACCTGGTGGAGATAGGATTTTGCTCCTTCGCCAAGCGCCTTACTTTGGAGTGCGGCGGCCCGGCGCCGCTTTGGCCTGTTCCTCGTTGCGACTCAACGCAGCCTGCCACGAACGTAGGCTAAGGCGCTGCCAGGCCAGCACACTCCAAACCGCTCATCGGCCGGAAATGAAAACATACCGGCCACTAGATAAGATAGCTTGTGAACAGGTGCCTTCGGTTTAACCGCTCGCTCAGTTTGAATCTGCTGCCGCATGAAATCCTCCTTCTGAACTTGGTGGAGATAAGATTTTGCTCCTTCGCCAAGCGCCTTACTTTGGAGTGCGGTGGCCCGGCGCCGCTTTGGCCTGTTCCTCGTTGCCACTCAACGCAGCCTGCCACGAACGTAGGCCAAAGCGCTGCCAGGCCTGCCAGGCCTACGCACTCCAAAATTTGCTCAATGGTCGCGATCGGCGCGCAACAGTTTGAGACCTTCGACGAGGGCAGGAAACCCAAGCAGAGCATCCTTCTTTACACCCCAGGTCGTAAACATGTAGCCGAGCAGCTTTGCGTTAACGAGCTGTCTGCTGTATGCGATCAACGCCGTCGTCCCGTCGATTTTGTTCCATCCAGTTGGCAGCACGCGGAACCCCTTGTCGAGAAACATTGGCAATGACTACTAGAAAGAATAAATGGTCTATAGCTCACAAGAAATGTCTAACTTCCGAACTGACCGGGCGCGGCGATTAACAACAACCTGAAATGGGAAGCACAAGGTAAAGAGTGCGCTGTCCGCCCTCCGGTCCGACACCGTGTCGTTCGGCGCGCCGTGTTATCAGACTCCTCAGCGTAACTCTTATGGTTTCTTTCTCATTGTTTTTATCGAAGTCGAAACGAGTCGTCACGACTGTATTGCGTCCCTCCAGCGCAAACTCGGATGTGATTGGACCAGCGAATGCGTCGAGGCTATAAATCTTATGGTCTCTGATCCGGTAGAAGATGTGCGAATCTCAACCCGGCTTTCGTAAGCCTCGTAACTTTTTCGGCCGACCCGAATGATTAGGGCCTCAAGCTCTTTATGGGGGCAACTCGTAAACCCTGGTTTGAGCCAGGACGGAAACACTGCCGGCAAGCATGGCTACCACTGCTGCTAGTCTGTTTAGCATAAGAAATGCGAAGCGGCGAACGCTCATGTTGACCGAATCAAATAGGTGTCATGCGATTCGCCGCCGATGAAACCCTTAACAATTGCCTGACTTCGCAACTGTTTCTTGGGCGTCGTATCTTTGAGCGTTGTATCTTCTTGCGCCGCCGCAATATTTGCGGTCAGCAATAGAGCGGCAAGCACATCTAGAAGCAAAGATATCTTTTGAAGTTTCAGTCGCATGCTGATTCACCTTTGTAGGAACATGGGTCCTACAGCGATTGGCGGTGAACACCAATTCAATAGAGACGCCAACGAGGAATGTACCCACCCCGATTGCAAGATGGATAATCAGGAGCTTCATAAAATTGCCTCGCTCTATAAATCAAGTATGGGCCTGGAGAAGAATGGCTTCTATGATGAAATGCACATGACCAACTGTGGCTACCATCAGTAAGCGGCATAACGCCCCGCTTCAGCCTCCGCGCCCGAGTGGCACCCCAACCTTCGCTGCGAGTAATGCTGATGATCAATATTAGGTTCTTCAGGGCCATGAAATTGAATATCAGCAATCACCAGGTCAACAGAGGAATAACGCCCGTTGACCGGCGTCGCGCTAACAAAAATCCTGGATGAAACGGAAAACTTGAGAGACGCGCAACCGCCTCCGGTCGAACGTTGTATTTATGTGGCGCTTTGTGGAGTAGGACGCTTGCTTACTTTTGCTTGCGGACGACCAGGTTCTTCCCCGCCTCAATGCATACGAGCTGCATTTCTCCTGGCTGCGAGCGAGTGAACGGACAAACCAGAAAATCACCGAAGATGGCAGCGTTCTGGTTTACTTGACTTTCAATGTACTTAGGAACATTACGGTACCCCGCCACGGAGAAGCGCTGCTCTGAAATACCGAGCATGCGTCGAGTGCCAATTCTCCAGAGGCGGAGCGCCGGAGCCCCGTTGTATATCGACAGCCTGCCACGGACAGTAAAGCAGTTGCCAATCAACCGGGGGTGCTCGCGACATGACTTTTCTTTCGCTTCCGGTGCTGGAGACTGTGCCCACATGCTGCTGCTCGCAGCTAGGAGGAACATGATTGCTAAGCGCATAAACATCGATTCAGCACCTCGTGTGCTTCCCTAGGTTAGCCACATAACGCCAGGCATCAGCGGCCGCCAGCATTACGTGAAAGATAAAAAGACCTGCTTATTGGCGGTCCACTGCAAGCGCTTGGATGGGGCGTCACCCAACAGAATGCTTTATCTTAAACACATCTCGCCCATAGACGAAAACCCGAAAACGAGAGTCATTTGGACCACCATATGGGATGCAATCGGTCTCGCTGTGTATACCTTCACGAGATAACGCACGGGCTAGGTCTGCCGCCTCAGACTTACTCTGAAACATGCCGACCATGTGCGACCGTGCCCATTTATCTTTAGAGAGCGCCTCGTAAACAAACTGACATGCCTCCTCTTCCGAAGCAAAGACCCTTTCGATTTGGCCCTTTTGGCCCCGCTCGACATAAAACCACTCAAACGAGTCGCCTACTTTATCTAAAGCGAACCCATCTCCGAGGCGTTGCCATCGCGGCCCTATGCAATAGAAAAGAGAATTGAACCCTTCTTCACTAAGACGTTTAGCAAGTTCATTAGACTTCATAGTGATAGCACTCTAACGCTCACGTTGACCGGGCGGCCCCGCCCGGTCAGTCACGCAAGTTCCCTTGGGCCACCGAGTGGCAAAGCTCAGAGGAACACGCGAAGCAATCCAAAGATACTCCAGAGTCAGGAACAAATGGCGTTCTACTTCGCGGAAGCTCAGCCGCGGACCTCGCCCCAGTTCGGAAACGCGTTGAGACCCGGGGGAAAGGTAAGCTGTTTCTCGCCGGTGCCGTCCGCATTGATCAAAATGAGCTGGAATTGACCGCGTCCCCCCACACGCCTGTGGAACACAATCTTCTTGCCATCCGGTGACCATGAGGGCGTCAAGTCGCCGATTGTATTATCGGTCAGCTGAACCTGTCCGGTGCCGTCCGCGTTCATGACGCAGATCTCGAAATCGGGACCGCCCCGCCTGCAACAGAAGACGATGCGCCTGCCGTCCGGGGACCAGGACGGCGCCCGTTCCTCTTCGACATTGGTGGTCAGGCGCGTCGGCTTGCGCGTCCCGTCCGCGTCGATCACGTAAATCTCGGCGGTGACGTGATTGTCGGTATTGTCGCTGACGGTGTGGCTCGTGAAGATAATTTGTCGCCCACGAGGCGACCAGTCCGGGTCGTCGTCGATCGCCGCCCGGTTGTTTGTGATGTTCTTCGGCCGCGTCCGGTTCTTGAGGAAGTCGTCTACGTTCATGACGAAGATATCGCTATCCGTTGTCGCAGCGCCCGGTAAGGAATTGATCGGCTGCCCCGTGCCCGACGCCGAGGCGTGGAACGCAATCTTTCGGCCGTCCGGGGACCAGGTGGCGGAGCTTCCCCGCGTCAGCGACGTCTGCCCGGTGCCGTCGGCGTTCATCACGAACAGGTCCGAGGTGTTTAAGGGCTCCCCCTCGGCCCGCAGCCGGTTGCTGTCGAACACGATCCGTCTCCCGTCCGGCGACAAGGCTGGAAAGCCATCAGAGTCCCTGTTCTCCGTCAAACGCCGCGGGTTCGTGCCGTCCCCATCCATCAGGTAGATCTCAGCGGCGAGCCAAGCGCGCTGGGCATCGACCGCGGGATCGGCCGCGGGGTCGTGGCGCGTGCTCACGAACGCGATCGTCGAGCGCAGCGTCGCCAGCTTTTCGCGGTTCTGGGTCGGGGCCCACGCGCTGACCAGGGCCGCGCCCGAGACCCCAATCACCACCGACGCAGCCAGCGTCGCCTTCTCGATTTTCTTGCGCATGTTCGTGATTAGATAGATGAAGTGTTTGGTGTTCATGACAAATCGAGGCGAGCGGCCGAACGATCACATTGACTGGGCCGCGCGATTACAAAAGCCATCGATGGACCAGGCAACTTGAGAAATGCGCTGCCGCCGCTCTTGTCCAACGTCATTAGCCGGCAACATGGTACTCGCTCTGAACCAAGCCGCTCGGATAGTGCCGAGTCGCTACGTGATGAAGCCGCACGTCACGCGACAGGGTGCCGAAGAGAGGAACTCCGTCTCCAATGAGCACAGGCACGCGAGTGATAATGAGACGTTGAATGAGCCCCGCGCGCAGGAACCCTTGAATCGTGATCCCACCATCGATATAGAGGTGGTGGGCACCACTAGCAGCGAGTTGTGAAACGATCTCAGCCGGAGGCCCGGCCATCTGTTCAACCACGCCTCCGCCGGCCGCGGATAAGTCGACGGGGCGGCTACTCAGGACCACTACGCGCTTGTCACCGTATGGCCAGGCCCCAAAGGTCAGAACCTTCTCGAAGGTCTTGCGACCTATCACAAGCGCATCGACGCTTGCTATAAACTCGTTGTAGCCGTGGGGTTCCCCGCCGCCCTCCGGCAGAAAGTCGAGATCGCCGTTCGGTCGCGCAATGAAGCCGTCGACGCTGGTGCCGATAAAAACAGATACCGTCATCGTAGATTCCTCACCTGTGGCCCTCACATTGACGGGGCAGCGCGATTTCAAACGCCCTGGCTGGGCAGACAACTTGAGAAACGAGCTACCGCCGCTCCGGCCCAAGGTGGCGTGTTCGGCTCATCGTTGTTTTCGAAAAGTCTATAAGTATCTTTCTTCAATAATATTCAGATGGTGCTGAATATGCCCGATAATAAAGTAACCAATTGCGCGAGCCGTCATCGGATGAGTTACGATGTTACACCGTAACCTACTCTGAGCATCTGTAAGATTCTCAAATAATTGCTCTGTCGAAGCGCGAACAGCCTTAAATTCTGAAATCAAACTTTGTAATGGCCTGTGGGAAACGTCAACGTTCTTGGCATATAATTCTTCGTCCATTCTATAAAGCGGCGTAGCTGTATCGCCTCTAGCGGCAACAAGTGCTCGATAGGAAAAGACTCTTTCAGTATCAACGACGTGCATGAGCACTTCTTTTATTGTCCATTTTCCTTCCGCATATTTATAGTCAAGTTTTTCGTTCGGAATGTTTTCAAAAAGATTGATAGTGTCTATTGAGTTTTGCCTCAGCAAACTCAAGTAATCACCTTCTAAAACCAAGTCAAAATATTTTTGATAACTTGTCGCGTATTCGTCTGATGATGGTTTTTGCATGAGTTCTTATATGAATTTTGAGAGTATGCCCCTTTATTGCATAGAGCTCTAGCGAAGCCAACAATCCGTGAATCATCCCAAGCAACTATCGTTCGATCGGTCTTCTCCATCATTCTACGAAACTGTTCGGGATTATTTACTCGATGCTGCCAGCCTACTTCTGCAAGGAACTGGCGAACAGATTCGTACTCTGCTGGAGTTACCGATCTGAATTCCATTTTTTTCTAACTTAGCGGAGCAGCCATCTAACGCTGCTGTTCACCTGTACCGAGCGAAAGCCATCCGAGCAGCGAACGGAGGAAGTTACTTGAGAGCCATTGAGCCTGATACTCTCCTCCCCTGCCGATACAATACGTTTAAAAGATGTCAGCGTGATTCCAGGCTATCGAGGTACGTCAGGTGCAACAGCATCAGACATAACTTATCTTTAGGAGGTTCCCTAAGAGCGCCCTTAATGTTAATCGGGATGGACTTTGATATCCTTGGCGCTGCCGTAATAGACGATGGCATTGACGATGTCGCCTAGAATCGCCGGATCGTTATACCTGCCCAGGAAGAACATCTTACCGGCGGGAATCTTCGCTTTTTCAGTGCCGGTTATTGGTATTAGCTTTGGCTCATCTCCCAGTCCAAAGACGCGCCGCCCTTCATCGACGTCGTAGAAGTTAAAGGCCGCCCAGATCTTTCCGGGATACTTGCTCTCCAGTTCACCAGGAAAGCCACCGCCTCGGCACTCACAGTGTCCCGCCCCATAAATGGCCAAACCTTTCAACCCCTTGCTCAATATTTCGCGGCTGACTGCTTCCCTGATGTACCCGCCCCGGTTCCTCTCACTGGGATCGTCTCCGCCGATCAAGCGCACGCGCTGTTGCCTGGGCACTGCGAGATTACCTCTCCGCACGGCTCGCAGAAATGCTTCGTAAATTGGTGACTCCCAGACTTCTGCTCCGTCGGCATCGCTCCAGACCACGCGCAGTCTGTCGCGAGGCATGTCTTCACCTTCAAGAATGAAACGATCCAGTATGTCCTGGTGTGGGGCGTTGGCAGACTCGACCATGATCACGTTCACTTTGCGAACGAAGTCCGGATGTTCGACCAGGCGATGCGCAGATCGGAATCGTTCTTGCCGCCACGATCTTCGCCCAGGCAAACAACATCGGCTTTGTCCCAAGCGGCCAGAATTCCTTTGACTATGTTTTGCAGTCGAGTCTTCGCGGCTTGGTTAGGCTCAACCACAGCGGCCTGGGTTTGGTCGATAGCGCTTCGCTGAGGTGATGTGGTGGTAAGCCCGGTCAACGCCATTGCGCTTAGGACAATAGCTAATCCCAGAACCATGATACTTCTCAGCACGAGTATTTCACCTGCCGGGCGCCGCATAGTGTAACGCAGAGAGAAGCGATCCAACGTTTGAGTTCAGGTGACGCGGGCGATGGCACTCGACCCGCCCCGGACGAATCCAGTTGAGAAAAGCGCTATCCCCGCGCTCATCTGCAGCCGAATTGTTGGGCACACATTGCGCCGCCACTTTACTAAGTGCGCCGTCGTCTTAGGGCTAGTCCGGCCGCCGCAACCAGCGCCACGACAAACGCCGGGACTGCGGTCAGCGCAGGCCACGCCACGAGCGCGAAGGCGAGTAAGCGCTGGTGGCTTGAGGCGACCCACTGCCCATGAACATTCGCCGCGACCGCAAGAGCGAGGGCCCCCACGGCAACGGCCATCGAGGCGTGCGACGCTGTTATACGAGGCGAGTTACCCCAGCGAAAGTGCTCGTAACCTATATGAACCGCGAATGCGACGCCGGAGGTCAAGAAGGCCAGTAGTCTCCAGGTGACCCGCATCTGATTAGACGCAGACCAACCGGCGAACGCACCAAATGCGATGCCGATGACAAAGTACACCACGCCTAAGAGTATCAACGTTCGGAGCCACCTTTGGCGACCAGATTCATCCATGTGTGTAGCCTAACGCTCCTGTTCAGCAGGCGCGGGCGATCAACATCCAACCTGCGCCGCAAGCAAGGATCTTCAGAACCACGCTTTCCCGCGCTGTAATTCGATAACTGGCTCATGCAAGGAAGCTGCCGAACGGGCGGCGCGTCAGCTGCGAGCGAAGACGCGTAGCAGAAGAGCGAGTCTGTTGCACGCGCAAGTTAGGCCGCCGGTGGCGACCCGGACTCGGGTGAATTGCGAGGTGAGCGGCGCAGGTACGCGCGCGCGATCGTGACCGGATGACTAAGAGCGGTGACGACGCGCCCCAACCCTCCCGAGGGCTCGTGGAAGAGGCCGAGTTGGCCCAGCACCGCACCACGGTCATAGTAGATGCG